>Ga0111539_10010190_pt1 | contig 11845 bp, 11 predicted proteins | sample RhiMethybrSRZTD1_FD_79667 | JGI IMG/M metagenome (GOLD analysis project Ga0111539, IMG submission 79667) | Populus rhizosphere microbial communities from Tennessee, USA - Rhizosphere MetaG P. TD hybrid SRZTD1 (version 2) (version 2) | ecosystem: Host-associated > Plants > Roots > Rhizosphere >...
ATCGTTCAAGGCCGTCGATGTGCGCACGGGCAAGATCCTGTGGCAGACGCGTCTCGCCACGTCGGTGCAGGGGTTCCCCATGTCGTTCAGCGTGGACGGGAAACAGTACATCGCGGTCACGACCGGTCTCGGCGGCGGCAGCCCACGCCTCGTGCCGTCGACGCTCGCCCCGGAAATCAGAGTCCCGACGACAGGACAGGCCCTCTACGTGTTCGCCTTGCCGGAAAAGAGATAGCAGATCCGGCCGGTCCGAAAGGACCGGCCCTACGGAGACGGATATGAACGCACGCTCTCTTAGCACTCGTAGGGCACGTCCTTTCGGACGTGCCGTGATCGCGGGCATCGCCGCACTCGTCGTGTTCAGCGCGCGGCCGGTGGCCGCGCAGTCGTGTGAGATGCTCTCGTCGCTCAAGCTGACCGACGCGACGATCACGATGGCGCAGTCGGTCGCCGCGGGTGCATTCACGCCTCCGCAAGGCGGTGGACGCGGCGACAGCGCGCAGTTCGCCGACCTCCCCGCCTTCTGCCGCGAGGCGGCGACGCTCAAGCCGTCGCCGGACTCCGACATCAAGATCGAATTGTGGCTTCCCTCCTCCGGTTGGAACGGCAAGTTCCAGGCGACCGGCAACGGCGGATGGAACGGCAACATCGACACGAACGCGCTCGCCGCCGGCATCCGCCGCGGCTATGCGACCGCGAGCACCGACACCGGCCACCAGGGCGGAGGCGGTCCGTGGATGCAGAACCGCGAGAAACTGATCGACTACGGCTATCGTGCCGTCCACGAGATGACCGTGAAGGGCAAGGCGATCACCGCCGCGTTCTACGGCAATCAGGCGCGGCTCTCCTACTTCACCGGCTGCTCCGCCGGCGGACGCCAGGCCCTCGTCGCCGCACAGCGCTATCCCGAAGACTTCGACGGCATTGTCGCTGGTGCGCCGGCGCTCAACGCCACCGGCCGCGCGGTGTTCGCGATCTATGTGGCGCAGAACCTTCACAAGGACGAGGCCGCGTACATTCCAGCGACGAAGTATCCGGCGATTCACAGCGCCGTGCTTCAGGCGTGCGATGCGCACGACGGCGTAAAGGACGGGGTCATCGAGAACCCGACCAAGTGCACGTTCGACCCGAAGGTGCTCGCCTGCTCCGGTGCTGAGTCCGCATCGTGCCTGACGCCGCCACAGGTCGAAGCAGCGCGGAAGATGTACCAGCCGGCCGTGAACGCGCAAACAAAGAAGGAGATCTTCCCGGGTCTCGCCTACGGCAGCGAACTGGGCTGGGCAACGTTTGGCGCGCCGCAGCCGTTCGGCATCGGGACGCAGATGTTCCAGTATCTCGTGTTCAACGACCCGAACTGGGACTACAAGACGATGAACTTCGACAGCGACATAGCGGCGGTCGACAAGGCCGAGGCCGGCCTCATCAACGCGCGCAATCCGGATCTGAAGAAGTTCACGTCGCGCGGCGGCAAGCTGATTCAGTATCACGGCTGGGCCGACCCGCAGATTCCGGCGCCAAGCAGCACGCAGTACTACCAGAGCGTGCTCGACACGATGGGCGGCGCCGGCAAGGTGATGGACAGCTACCGCCTATTCATGGTGCCCGGCATGAATCACTGCGGTGGCGGACCCGGCACGACGACGTTCGACATGCTTGCCGCGCTCGAGCAGTGGGTGGAAAAGAAAACTGCGCCGACTCAGATCCCGGCGTCGCGCGTCACGGACGGCAAGGTGGAGCGCACGCGCCCGCTGTGTCCGTATCCGCAGGTCGCGACGTATAAGGGCACTGGCAGTACGGACGAAGCAGCAAATTTCGTTTGTAAATAGACGCGGACACTCGTAGGCCGGGTCCTGCTTTATGGACCCGGCGGCCAGGCGGGTCTAAACAGCAAGACCCGCCCTACGGCGTCCTAATCCTCTGTCGGCCGCTCGACGCTGTCGATCACCAGATGCTCGACGGGGCCCTTCTCCGACTCGAGCTTCAATCCCAACTCACGCACGGCATCGAACATCGTCGGCCCGTCGTCGATTGGCGCGGCCGGAGTAGTGCCTCCGGCGGCCTGCGTGGTGAGCGGCCCCTGTCCGCCCATGCTCCGCATCGAGAACTGCAGCTCGAAATCGTATAGGCCGGTGAGCCCTGTCTTGTCGACGACGCGCTTGTTCAGCATTGACGAGATCTGACTCGCCAGCATCTGCATTGGCTGGCCGCCGGCCCGGAACGACAACACCGGCACGGTGTTGGTGGCCCCGTTGGCCACTGGGATCGGGCGCATGCTGATCGTGCAGACCGGCTTTTCGTTCGGCCCGGGAGGAGTGAACGGAATTGGCCCCGCTCCGCTCCCGCGCGCCGCCAGCGCCGTGGCGCGCCGCTCGGCGAGGATCTTTTCGCAATCATCAGTGCTCTTCGAGAGTTTCGATCCAAGCTTGCCGTCATTGCGTGCCAACGTGAGTGCGTAGACCTGAGCCTCGCGCGTTTCGCCGTGCACCTTGAGCTTGAAACGGTCCGCGAGAAGACCGCGCAGCATCAGCATCGTCTGATCTGGAGCCGAGCCTGATGGTGCTTTGGCGACGATGTCGAAGCGTTCCGAATCCATCCACCCTGGCCCGCCGACGAGCTGATAATTCGAGACACGATAGGCCTGCACGATGAGGAGGCGCAGCGGGATGTTGGTCATCCTGAATTCGCTCGGCACCGGGCGCATCATCATCATGTTCGGTCCGGACTTGTTCGTCTTGACCGAGGCCACCTCGAACTCCAGATGCGGTGCGTCCCACGGCGGCGCCTGCGGTTGCTGGCCGCCGCCTATGAACACCATCGCCGGTGCTGAGCCAGGGGGCGGTGGCGGGGGCGGGGCCTGAGCGGAGAGCGTCGCCACCACGGCGACTGGGACGATCGCAAGCAGGTAACGCATGTCGGCCTCGCTCAATTGATGCTTTGACGTTCCGCGGGCGTGTTTGGACGGACTAATTCTCGTCCGGCTTCTCAGCGCGATCGATGACCATGAGCTGGACCGGACCTCGCGTGGACTCGAGCTTCAAACCAAGCTGTTCCTGAAGCGCCGTGAACACCGACGTCGCATCATCGAGCGGCGCAACGGGAATACCCGCGTCAACAATGCCCGTTGTTGGTGGCGGAGAGAACTGCAGATCGAAATCGAATTCACCGGCGAGGCCGGTTTTGTCCACGACCTCGCGCCCGACGTAGGGCCTGAGCGCGTTCGCCAGTGCGGTCATGGTGGTATTACCGGCTCGATACGTGAGCGTCGAGCCGCCGCGACCACTCACTCGCATCTGGCAGACGACCGGTTCATTCGGCCCGGGAGGCGGCGGCACCGGCACCCGGCCTCCGCGAGCTCGCGCCACCTCCGCGATCACCGCGGCGCGCTGTGCGCGGATCGGTCCGCAGTCTGTCGTCGATGACTTCAGGCTCGGGCCGAGCCGATTGTCCGCGCGGGCTTTCACAAGCGCGTAGATCGGCGTGTCGCGCGTCTCCATGTGCACCGCGAGCGTGAAACGATCCCTGAGCAGCGTCCGCAGCATCGCGCGCGTCTGCTCCGGCGGTGCGCCCTCGGGAACCTTGGCGGCGATGTCGAACCGATCGATGCTGACCCAATCAGGTCCACCAACGACCTGAAAGAACGAGAGCTGATAGGCGTTCGTGATGAGGACCTTGAGGGGAATGTTCGTCGCCGCGAATCGCCCGGGCGGCATTACCAACGATCCTCCCGGAGCGCCGGTGTTGTTCCGCTTCACCGATGCGACCTCGAATGTGGGCTCGGTGACGGCCGGCTGGGAGGCCTGCGCCGACACCAGCGCAGCGGCGAACGGAATGGCGAGCAGTGTATACCGCACTTCAGTTCTCGCTGGGTCTCTCGACGTTGTCTATCACGAGCACCTCGACGGGTAGACGTCGCGCCTCGAGCTTCAGGCCCAACTGCTCCTGCACCGAAGTAAACAGAGAGCCGAACTCGGACTGAGCGGCATCAGCGCGCTGCGTCTCCTGCGCCCACTGCAGATGGATCTCCCATTCACCTTTCAGGCCGGTCTGGTTGATCACGGTGGCGCCGAGATTCGACGCGAGCGATCGGGCGAAGCCGTCCATACTGACGCCGCTCTGGGCATAGAATCCTCCGCCGCCACGTCCGCCACACGGCGGGATACCAGGCACTGACGAAGGCGGAGGCTTGATCTCGCCCGACCATACGGCCCTGCAGTCCACGTTCCACGGCCACAAGCGCGGGCCGAGCTTGCCGTCGGGACGCGCACGCGTCAGTACGTACGCCGGCATCTCGCGAGTCTCGAGATGAACGACGAAGCTGAATCTGTCCGCGAGCATCTTCCGCATCATCGCCTGATACTGTGCCGGTGTCGGCTGAACTGGCGGCGTAATGGTCGCCACCACGTCATAGCGCTCTGAGTCCATCCATCCGAGCGCGCCGACGATGTGGAAGGTCTGCTGCGAATAGGCGTTCTGCACGAGCACCAGCGTCGTCGCGTTGACCGCCGTCACACGTCCCGCTGTCACGCCGACGCGCATGCTGCTACTGCCACTCTTGTTCGGTTTGATCGAGATGACATCGAAGGTTGGGTCCGGAGCGGTATTCGTCGGCGCAGGTATCTGCGCGCCAACACCCGCGGCAACGATGAAGGAGATGAGCACATGACGCATCTCGCGCACTCTCCGGCGCGTCTACAGAACAAGACCCGCCCTACGGTGACGAAGTATACAATCGGCCGCATGTCTATATTGACGCGCTCATTCACCGCGATTGCGGGCGCGGTACTTTTCCTCACGGTGTGGCTCGGTGTTCCGGGTCAGGCCCAGCAGAAGCCCGACCCACGGCCGAACGTGCCCGCAATTCTTCGCGGCTATCAGACAGTCACGGCAGCGCGTCTCAAGAACCCCGAGCCGGGCAACTGGCTCGCGATTCGGCGTACGTACGATGGCTGGGGCTACAGCCCACTCAACCAGATCACGACCGCGAACGTCGGACAACTGCGCCGAGTGTGGAACATCCCGACCGGCGAAGGCCGCGTCCACGAAGCAGCACCGGTCGTCAACAACGGCGTGATGTTCATCACTTCGCCCAACAACCAGGTCATCGCGCTCAACGCCAAGACCGGTGACGTGCTGTGGCGCTACAAGCGTCCTCGCCCGTCCGGCGCGTTCGTGCTGCACGACACCAATCGCGGCGTCGCGCTCTACGGCGACAAGGTGTTCTTCGCAGCCGGCGAGGCTGTGCTCACCGCGCTCGACGCGCGCACGGGCAAGGAAGTGTGGACGAAGGTCGTCGCCGACAACAAGTCGGCGTACTACCTGACGCTGGCGCCGCTCGTCGCGGACAACAAGGTGATGATCGGCGCGTCCGGCGGTGAGTTCGGCGTGCGCGGCTTCGTGGCCGCATTCGATCCCGAATCCGGAAAGGAACTGTGGCGCACCTACACGGTGCCGGCGCCCGGCGAGCCGGGCAGCGAGACGTGGCCGAAGGGCGATCAGTGGAAGACCGGCGGCGCACCGATCTGGGTGACTGGCAACTACGATCCGGAAACCAATCTGGCGTTCTGGGGCACCGGCAACGGCGGGCCGTGGATGGGCGATCAACGTCCGGGCGACAACCTCTACGTCGCGTCCACTGTGGCTCTCGACGTTGCGACCGGACAGATCAAAGGTCACTTCCAGTACAACCCGAACGAGTCGTGGGATTGGGACGAAGTGTCACCGCCGCTGCTCATCGACTATCAGCGCAATGGCCGTACGGTCAAAGGTCTGGTCAACGTCGCGCGCGATGGTTACCTCTGGTTCCTCGAGCGCAGCAACGGGCCGATCAGATTCGTTGAAGGCAAGCCGTACGTGATCCAGAACGTTTTCCGCGGACTCGATCCCAAGACCGGCAAGCCGGACGTCGATCCCGCGCACAAGCCCGGAACCGGCAGGCGCACCGAGTTCTGCCCCGGCTCGCACGGCGGCAAGAACTGGCCACCGATCGCGTTCAACCCGCAGACGCGCATGATCTACATCCCCGCCAACAACGGATTGTGCGGTGCGCTCACCGGCATACCGGTGACGTATCAGGCTGGCAAGAGTTTCGCCGGCACCCAGTTCGGCGGTCCTCCGATTTCAGCGCCAGGTGCCGACCACGTCGGCGGTGAAGTGCAGGCGTGGAACGTGGACACCGGCCAGCGCGTGTGGCGTCACAAATACGAGTTCTCACCGAACTGGGGATCGATGTTGACGACGGCTGGCGGGCTCGTCTTCACTGGCGGCACCAACGATCGCAAAATTCACGCGTTCGACGCCACGACCGGCAAGCTGCTCTGGGAATCCGTCACCAACACCGGCATTGTCGCGCCGCCGACAACGTTCATGGTCGATGGCAAGCAATACGTCGCGGTGCTTTCGGGCTGGGGCGGCGACGTGCGAGGGATGAATGGTGCGATCGGCCGTCTGTTCCCAGGCAAGGTCCCGGAGCCGCCAGACGGTGGCGCTATCTCGGTGTACGCGTTGCCGTAATCGCATCGCGAGGGTAACGTCTCCGTTACTCGGTTTCTCCGTGTGAATCCGTTACCTCCGTAGTCTCCGTTTCCTGACGGGCGACTTCGGATCGACCTTGGTCGGAATCTCGTACCAAATCTCGACCTCGTAGCCGTCGGGATCGTTGAAGAACACGTACGGCTCGCCGGGAACGAACTCGCCGCGCTCCTTGATCGTTCCACCGGCTTTGCGCACGACGTCCTCCGCGTGCTGAATGTCCTCCGGCCGCTGCAGACGGAATCCGAAGTGCGCCACGCCGCCTGACTTCCCCGCCAGGCGCGGCTTGCGTTCAAAGACGATTACGTCGCGGCTGCCCGGAGTCTGCACTTGAACGAAGTCGTCGCTCTCGTACACCGCGACGGCGCCGAGCAGGTCCTGATAGAAGCGCATCGAGCGCTGCGGATCGCGGACGGCGAGCGCGACGTGCGTCAGACCGTGCGTTTTGATCGGACTACTTTTTGCCACGCGACACCTCGGCCTGCCGTGCAGCGAGTACGTGCATGCGCGACTTGAACCGCCACCCTTGCGGTGTCTTGACGTAGACGTCCTCGTATCGGCCCTGCGCCTCGACCTTGCCAGGTTCACCGTCGAGTCCGATCGCGATCAAATACACCTTCCCAGTGGCCCCACCAGGCGCTGGTTCGATCACGTGGTTCACGAGCATGTGGACGATGCCTGCCCACGGGACGTCCTGACAATCGGGCATACCGCCGCGTGCGGCGTCGGCGAGTCGATCCCGTCCAGCGAACGTGTTGAGGACTTTCCCGTTGCGCGACGTCGAGAACGTTCCATCCGGTACGTAGAGATCGGCGTAGTCGTAGCCGCGGTTGGTGCACTCGTCGATGGCGTACGCGTACTTCGAGACGAGTTGTTGAATGGCGATGTAGTCGTCCGGCGTCAGTGTCGGCTTCTGCGCGAACAGCTGTGCGCCGGCCACGAGCATGAGGATCCCGGTCACAGGTGCTTTCATCGTCCCCGCTCCGCGGTGAGAGGCGTCATCGCTTGAGTTCCGATATGAGCGCGTCGAGCTGCTGATACTGCAGACAGCCCCCCGTCGGTGGACTCGGCGGACAACCCGTCGATCGCCAGCCGTAATCGTCCTCGAGGATCTTCGCGAGCTGGGCTTTCGTGCTGCCCTGTGTGATCAGGCTGATCAGACGACCGCGCATGGTCTCGAGATCCGATTTGAATTTCACCAGGTCGGCCTTCGTGGACACCGGCCCGTGTCCCGGGATCACGATGTCGAAATCCAGCTTCAACACGCCCTCGAGCGTCTTCGACCATTCGATGAAGCTTCCGCCCTGCACGTAGTCCACATAGATCGGCACACCCGGAGGCCGCGGCTGCGCCGGCGCTGCGCCACGACCACCGCCTCTGAGCGCAAGAAACAGATCGCCGGTGTGAATGGCGCGGACGTCGGGGAAATAGATGACCGCGTCGCCGCTGGTGTGACCGCGGCCGAAGTAGTACGCTTGCACGTCCTTCCCGCCAAGGTGCACGTCGAGTTGATCGGTGAACGTGATGCGCGGCAGGCCGATCGGCGTCCCGGGCGTGTCTTCGTAGTACGGCCGCTTCAGGTCCTTCAGGTTGGCGTAGACGTTCCGATGTGCGATCACTTCGGCGATCGGCAGCATCTTCATATCACCGCCCGCATGGTCGTCATGCTGGTGCGTATTGACGACGTACTTCAGCGGCTTGTCGGTGACCGTCTTCACTTGCGCGAGGATATCCGCGTGGTTGCGGTCGAACATGTCATCGACGAGGACAACGCCGTCGTTCGTCGAATACAGCGCGACGTTGCCGCCTTCACCGGAGATCATGTGCAGGTCGCCCTTCACACGTTCGGTGCGTAGGGGGCCCGGCGGCTTGGCCGTCTGCGTGTAGACCGCCCAGGCGCTCTGCAGCACAAACACCGCCACAAGGAGTCCAAGGAGCGTCACTCGCTTCATGCGCGGGACTATACCTCAATGATTTGGGGCCTTGGGCTCTGGGCTCTGAGCTCTGGGCTCTGGGCTCTGGGCCAACGCCAAGAGCCACTAGCCTGGAGCCTAGAGTCCAAAGCCTAAAGCCTAAAGCCTAAAGCCTAAGGCCTAGAGAGCCTCAGATTGCGCAGCGTGTCGAGGTTCCTCATGTCGTAGCGATCGACGGCGATTGAGCCAGGCTTCGTGGTGCTTACCGCCTTCTCCGTCTCGATCAGGATCGCCAGGTGACTGAAGCGGCGATCGTGCAGCAGGCGCCGGAACGTCTCGAGCCCGAGGCAGCCCTCACCGATGTGCTCATGTCGATCGACGCGGCTGCCGCACGGCCGCTTCGAGTCGTTGCCGTGAAAGACCTTCAGCCGATCGAGGCCGACGATGCGATCGAACGCGGCGAAGGTGTCGCGATAGCCGGCGTCGGAGATGATGTCGTATCCAGATGCGACGAGGTGACACGTGTCGAGGCAGACGCCGACTCGTGGCGATCCATTCACATGGTCGATGATCGCCGCCAGATGCTCGAAGCGATATCCCAGTGTTCGCCCCTGCCCGGCCGTGTGCTCGAGCAGCACCATGGTCTTGCGGCGCGGGCGCGCCTTGAACGCCGTGCGGATCGCATCCGCAATCAACTGAAGCCCAGCCTCCTCTGTTCCCGTGGTGCAGACACCAGGGTGAATGACGACCCCGAGCAGGCCAAGGGCGTGAGCACGATCGAGTTCGTCGATGAAGGCCGCGAGCGTCGGCGGCCGGAGAGCGGGAGACGCAGTCGCCAGGTTGATCAGATAGCTGGCGTGCGAAACGACCGGCGCGATGCCGGTCTCCGCAATGCGGCGGCGGAACCGCCGAATATCGACTGGATCGAGCGGTTTGCCGAGCAGTTGGCGCGAGTTCTTGGTGAACAGTTGCAGCGCCTCGCAGCCGTGCAGCAGCGCCCGTTCGACGGCATTGGCCACGCCACCGGCTACGGACATGTGAGCACCAATACGCATGACCAGGCGGGGTCAGATCTTGATTCTTGCACGTGGCATCGGTCACCAGTGTCACGTGCAAGAATCAAGATCTGACCCCCTTCAGGCAGAATATACGACCATGGCGAGGTTATCCATGCATCCGGCCCGAACCACCGTGCTGCTCGTGCTCGCGTCGGCCACACTGACGGTCGTCGTGCTGTTCGCGCAGGGCAATCCTGAAGCCGCGAAGATTCCGAACCCCGTGGCCGCCGACGCTGCGTCGATCGCGACCGGCAAGCAGGTCTACACGCGGTACTGCGCCGTGTGCCACGGGGTCAATGCCGAGGGCGGCTCCGGCAGCGACATCAGTCCACCCGCGCCAGATCTCACGGACAAGGAATGGAAGCGCGGTGGCACCGACGGCGAGATCTTCTCGGTCATCAAGAACGGCGTGCCGCCGGATCTCGCCATGGAGCCGTGGGGCGATCGCATCAAGGACCCCGACATCTGGAACGTGGTGAACTACATTCGGTCGCTGGCGAAGAAATAAGCCATGCGCTCAGGCAGGCTCTCGGCTTTGGGCTTTCGGCTTTGGGCTGTTGTGATCGTTCTTCTCCAAGCGGCCGTGGTTGCTCAACGAAGTCCCGCGGCCGAGATCGACGCGATTTATCCGGACATCGAGACGCTCTACAAGGACCTGCATCGCAATCCTGAGCTCGCGTTTCAGGAAACGCAGACGGTTGCCAAGCTGGCCGCGCGGCTGAAGGCACTCGGTTTCGAGGTCACGACCGGCGTCGGCAAGACGGGCATCGTCGCGATCATGAAGAACGGTGCCGGCCCCACAGTCATGCTGCGCACCGAGCTCGATGCGCTTCCGGTCGCGGAAAAGACCGGCCTTCCATTTGCCAGCAGCGTGACGACGAAGAACACCGCGGGCCAGCTCGTGCCGGTGATGCACGCATGCGGACATGACATCCACATGTCGGCGTGGGCGGGTACGGCGCGGATCATGGCGGAACATAAAGACCGCTGGCGCGGCACGTTGATGCTCGTGGGGCAGCCCGCGGAGGAAACGCTCAGCGGCGCCGTCGCCATGCTCGAGGACGGGCTCTTCACCCGATTCCCGCGCCCGAACTTCGCACTGTCGCTTCACGACGATGACACGATGCCAGCGGGAACGATTGGCTACCACGCGGGCCTCTTCCGCGCGATGTCGGATCGCGTGGACATCACCGTCTTCGGACGCGGCGGTCATGCGGCAATGCCCCACAGCACAATAGATCCGATCGTGTTGGCCTCACGCATCGTGCTCTCGCTGCAGACGATCGTCTCGCGTGAAAACAATCCGGCCGATCCGGTGGTGATCACCGTCGGATCGATTCACGGTGGCACGCAGGGCAATGTGATTCCCGATGAAGTGAAGCTGGAGCTGTCGGTGCGCACGCTGACACCGCAGGTGCGCACGAGAACACTCGCCGCTATCCGGCGTGTCGCCAAGGGCGAAGCCGAGGCCGCGGGCGCACCGCGCGAACCGCTGGTCACAGCGCCTGCAGTCGCTCCTCTTCCGGTCGTGAACGACCCGGCATTGATTTCACGCCTGGCTGGCGCGCTGAAGACCGCGCTGGGCGATCAAAACGTCATCGAGATGTCGGCGAAGATGACGTCGGAGGACTTCGCGCAATACGGCGCTTCCGGAGTGCCGATCGCGCTCCTGCATATCGGCGCGGTCAATCGCGCGAAGCTCGAAGAGTCCCGTAAGACCGGCATTCCCGTGCCTGCGCCCCACTCACCCGAATGGGCGCCGGAGCACGAGCCGACACTCAAAGGCGCCATCCGCGCCGAAGTCACTGCGCTGCTCGAGTTGCTTCGCTAGGGCACAGGGTCCCGCCGGATTGGCTGACGCGGACCGGTGCTGGACCACGCTCGGGCCAGAAAAGCCTGCGCTCTACGGTGTCGCGCGAAGTCGATCGAGCAGATCGAACACCGCATCGGCAACGGCGTCAGGCTGACTGTCGGCGATGAGGTGTGAGCTGTTCGGGACCTTCTTCCATGTCCCATGGGGGCGCTTCGCGATCGCGCGATGCGCCTCTTCGAGCTCGGCTCTCACGGCGCTGGGATCGAAGAATCGCTGGACGAACGTCGGCATGAACTGACGGGCACTCGATGCGGACAACGCCGTCACGGGTAGATCGGTCCCGAGCGCGGGCGCCTGCGCGAACTCTTTGTTCGTGTCCTGGAGACCGCGCGCCATTGAGCAGATGGCCGTCCATGTCTTCGCGCCGTACGTGATCGCGGCCGATCGACGGGCGCCCTCTGATGCTGCGCCGAGCTCGAACGGATCGAGCAGACGGATCACGCCGAATCGGCTCAGTGTGCCGACCGTACACG
>Ga0111539_10010194_pt1 | contig 11841 bp, 11 predicted proteins | sample RhiMethybrSRZTD1_FD_79667 | JGI IMG/M metagenome (GOLD analysis project Ga0111539, IMG submission 79667) | Populus rhizosphere microbial communities from Tennessee, USA - Rhizosphere MetaG P. TD hybrid SRZTD1 (version 2) (version 2) | ecosystem: Host-associated > Plants > Roots > Rhizosphere >...
CCAGACGCTGAAGGTCGGCGCGCTGGGAACGCACCACCTGTTGGGCCTGGCCAAGGAGAAGGGGGCGCTGTTCTTCCTGGCGTCCACCAGCGAGGTCTACGGCGACCCCGATGTGCATCCTCAGACCGAGGATTACTGGGGCCACGTCAACCCCATCGGCCCCCGGGGCGTCTACGACGAGGCCAAGCGCTTCGCCGAGGCCATGACCATGGCGTACCACCGCGCCCACGGCCTCGACGTGCGCATCGTGCGCATCTTCAACACCTTCGGCCCCCGCCTGCGGGTGGACGACGGGCGCTCGGTGTCGAACTTCCTGCACCAGGCCCTGCTGGGCAAGCCCATCACCATCTACGGCGACGGCTCGCAGACCCGCAGCTTCTGCTTCGTCGAGGACGAGGTCCGGGGCTTCCTGGCCCTGCTCGACGGCGACATCACCGGCCCGGTCAACATCGGCAACCCGGCCGAGTACTCCATCCGCCAGCTGGCGGAAGAGGTCCTGACGGTCACCGGCTCCGAGTCCGAGGTCGTCTACGAGCCCCTCCCCGTGGACGACCCCACCCAACGCCGGCCCGACATCACCCTGGCCCGCACTCAGCTGGGCTGGGAGCCCCGCATCGACCTTCGCGAAGGCCTGCAGCGCACGGCCGACTGGTTCCGCCAGGCGCTGACTTAGAACCAGCCGCGGCGCAGCTGCCAGTGGTGGCCGGTCCGGATGTGGTCGACCACCGCGTGCTCCAGGGTGGTGTGGGGGTCGAGGGCGTCGACCGGGGTCCGGAGGCGGCGGAACACGAACTCGATGATCGAGTCGTCGCCGGGGACGGACCAGTCCGGGTCCAGGCGGAAGCGCCGCTGGAAGCGGACGATGTTGCTGTCCTCCGGCAGGTAGTCGCGCAGCTGCGGGTCGAGCAGCCAGGACCCGCACACGGCCCACTCGCTGTCGTCCTCGGGAAAGACCCGGCCGAACAGAGTGCGGGCACCCGCCAGGGAGCGGTCGACCGCCTCGGGGGTGAGCGGGCCGGTCGGCGGAATGTGCAGGTCGAGAACGGGCTCGCCCTCGTCGAAGGGGGCGCCGGGCAGGGTCCCCTGCGCCCGGGCGCGGCGGAACTGCAGGCGCTCCACGTGGACCAACGCGCCGCGGACGCCGAGCACGAGCCACCAGGGGGCGTGCAGGCCGGGCCGGCCGTGCATCCGGCGGTAGAGGCCCACGTTGCGGCCGATGTTGGCCACCGTCGCTGTCGTCACCTCGGGCGCGATGCCCCAGGAGGCGTGCAGGGCCGCCACCTCGGGGACGGCTGCGGCGAACAGGTGGACGTGGAACCACTCCCAGCCCGGGCCCAGCGCCGCCGGAGGGACCGGCCAGGCGCCCCACGGTCCCCGGCCGTCGGCGGCGGGCGCCGCCTTCTCGTCGTGGCTCGTGCCGCCGGTGAGCCGCCACCACGCCCGCTCCAGCGCCCACCAGCGGTCGGGGTCACCCTCCGGCGTGGGTGCGGCGGCCACGATGGCGGGGATCTCGGCCGCGGGCGTGGTCAGGCGGGCCAGGCGGTCGGCGAGGGCGTCGCCGGTCGGCAGGATCAGCGGAGTCGGCGGCGGGCCGAGCGCGGCCAGCTCGTCGAGCCAGTCCTCCAGCCCGGGGGTGCCCGCCAGCGCGGGCGGGATCGTGCTGACGCCCTCGCTCAGTGGTCGCGGGCCTCGGCCTCGGCCCGATGGCCCAGGTACCAGTCGACCGTGCGCCGCAGGCCCTCGGCGAAGGGCACCTCGGCCTTGAACGCGAAGGCGGCCGCGGCCCGGCTGGGATCGACCCGCCGCCGGGGCTGCCCGTCGGGCTTGCTGGTGTCCCAGCGGATCTCGCCTTCGAACCCGGTGGCCGCGGCGATCAGGCCGACCAGGTCACGGATCGGCAGCTCCTCGTCGGTCCCCAGGTTGATTGGATCGGCACCGTCGTAGCGCTCGGCCGCGAGCACGATGCCCTCGGCGGCGTCGTCCACGTAGAGGAACTCGCGGGACGCCGAGCCGGTGCCCCACACCTCGATGTGGTCGGCGCCGGTCTCGACGGCCTCGACACATTTCTTGATCAGGGCGGGAATGACGTGGCTGACCGCCGGATGGAACTTGTCGCCCGGCCCGTACAGGTTGGTCGGCATCAGGTAGATGACGTTCTGGCCGTACTGCGCCCGGTTGGCCTGCGCTTGGACCAGCTGCGCCAGCTTGGCGATGCCGTAGGGGGCGTTGGTCTCCTCCGGGTAGCCGTGCCAGAGCGAGTCCTCGCTGAACGGCACCGGGGTGTGCTTGGGGTACGAGCAGATCGTCCCGGCCACCACGGTCTTGGGGGTGCCGGCCCGCCGGGTCTGCTCGATCACGTAGGTCCCCATGAGCAGGTTGTCGAGGTACAGGTCGGCCGGCGCGGCCTGGTTGGCCCCGATGCCGCCCACGCGGGCCGCCAGGTGGATGACCAGGTCGGGCCGGGTGTCGGCCAGGAGGCGGGCCACGTCGTCCGCCCGGCGCAGGTCGTAGTCGGCCGAGCTCGGGGTGACCAGCCGGCCGACGCCCCGCTGGTTCAGCCGGGCGCACACCGCCCGGCCGAGGAACCCTCGACCTCCGGTGACGACCACGGTGCTCTCGGGCCACGCGTGCATGACGGACCATGCTAACGACAAGCCACCGCGGGCCCGCGGCTCGAAGGTGCCGCCGGACCATGCGCCGTTGGTGGCAGGGCCCCCACCTATGGTGGTCGTGTGTCCCCGGGCTCGTCGTGCGTGCGAGGATGCCCGGCCATGCGTGCCGCCGTCGTCGTCGAGCAGTGCTGGCATCGGGTGCCGGGGGGCACCGCCGGCGCCGTGATCGACCAGGTGGCCGCAGTGGCCGCGACGGGCCGGGTCTCCCAGGTCGGGGTGGCCGCGCGCCACAGCCGGCCGCCCCCCGACGCCTGGCGGCCCGCCGTGCCGGTCCACCACCTGCCCCTGCCGCGCCTGGCCCTGTACTGGTCGTGGCACCTCGCCCGCTGGCCCACGGTGGAGCGCGCCACCGGCCCCGTCGACGTCATCCACGCCACCGGCTACGCCATCCCGCCCCGGACGGTCCCGCTGCTGGCGACGCTGCACGACCTGGCGTGGCGGCGGGACAAGACCATGTTCACCCGCAACGGCGTGCGCTTCTTCGAGGCCGCGCTGCGCGCGGTCAGGGCCGACGCCGACCTGGTGCTGTGCCCGTCGCGGGCCACCATGGCCGACTGCGAGGCGGCGGGCATCGAGGCCGGCCGCCTGCGCCACGTGCCCTGGGGCATGACCGTGGTCCACCCGACCGATGAGGAGGTCGACGCCGTGCGGCGGCGGTACGGCCTCGACGGCCGCTACGTGCTGTCGGTGGGGACGCTCGAGCCCCGCAAGAACCTGCCCCGGCTGCTGGAGGCGTTCTCCCGTCTGCCCCAGGACGACGTGACGCTGGTGGTGGTGGGGCCCGACGGCTGGGGCGAGGCCCTCGCCGCTCCGGCGGAGGCGCTCCGCCACCGCGTGCGGCTCACCGGGTTCGTGCCCCGCGACCAGCTGGCGCCCCTGTACCGGGGCGCCTCGGTGGTCTGCTATCCCAGCCTGTGGGAGGGCTACGGCCTGCCCGTGGCCGAGGCCATGGGCGCCGGGGCCCCGGTGGTGACCTCGGCCGGCACCGCGACCGAGGAGCTGGTGGAGGGAGGAGCCGGGCTGGCCGTGGATCCCCGCGACCCCGACGCCATCGCCGGCGCCATCGCCTCGGTGCTCGACGACGACGACTTGGCCGCGGCCCTGCGCGCCGCCGGCCGGGCCCGCGCCGCCGAGACGACGTGGGCGACCACCGCGGAGCTGACGATCTCCGCGTACAAGGAGGTGCTGGCACAGTGACTCTGAGGGTGGGCTGCAACCTGTTGTGGCTGGTGCCGGGGGCCGTGGGCGGGAGCGAGACCGCCACGGTCCACCTGCTGCGCACGGTGGCCTCCAACCCGCCGCCCGACATCGAGCTGACCCTGTACGGCCTCGAGGCCTTCGGCCACGCCTACCCGGAGCTGACCAAGGCGTTCCCCACCAAGCTGGTCCCCCTCACCGGCCGGCTCAAGCCGCTGCGGGTGGCCGCCGAGAACACCTGGCTGCCCCGCGAGGTCCGGGGGAAGGTCGACATCATGCACCACATGGGCGGCGTGGTCCCCATGTCCCCGGGCGCCCCCTGCCTGGTGACGCTGCACGACCTCCAGCCCTTCGACCTGCCCGACAACTTCAGCCCGGCCAAGCGGTTCTACCTCCAGCGGTCGATCCCGAACACCGTGCGCCGCGCCCACCTGGTGCTCACGGCCAGCGAGTTCGTCCGCCGCGCGGTCATCGAGCGGTTCAGAGTCCCCCACGACCGGGTGCGGGTCACCCCGTGGGGCGTCGGGCCTCCCTCCAGCGAGGTGAGCCTGGCCGAGGTGCAGGCCCGCTACGGCCTGCCCCGGCGCTGGTTCGTGTACCCCGCCTTCACCTGGTGGCACAAGGACCACGCGCTGGCGGTCAAGGCGTTCGCCACGCTGGCGGCCCGCGAACATGACGTCGTGCTCGTGCTCACCGGCGGGGAAGGGCCGGCCGAGCAGTCGGTCATGGAGCTGGTCGAGAGCCTCGGGCTCCGGGGTCGGGTGCGTCGCACCGGCCTGATCCCCCGGCGGGACGTGCTGGCCATCGTGCGGGGAGCCACCGCCCTCCTGTACCCCTCGCGCTATGAGGGCTTCGGCCTGCCGGTGGCCGAGGCCATGAGCCTGGGCACCCCGGTGCTGGCGGCCGACGCCACCGCCCTGCCCGAGGTGGTCGGGGACGCGGGCTGGCTCCTGCCCCCGGGCCGCGTCGACGACTGGAGCGAGGCGATGGCCCGCATGCTGGTCGACGGGGACGAGCGCCAGCGGATGGGCGAGGCGGGGCGGGCCCGGGCCACCCGCTACACGTGGGCCGCGAACGCCGACGCCACCGTCACCTCGTACCGTGATGTGGCTGCCATGCTCGACTTCAAGCGCGCCACCGAATCATTCGGCGAGACTTCGCTCGACGGCACCTCGCTCGGCAACGAGGCCGCGCCCGACGGCAAGACCCCTGACGACAATGGAGTCGCCACATGAAGCTGGCAGTGCTGTGCCCCCACTACGCACCGGACACGGCGCCCACCGGCGACGTGATGACGAGCATCGCCACCGAGCTGGTGGCGCGGGGCCACGAGCTGCACGTCGTCACGTCCCTGCCCTGGTACGAGCACCACCGCATCGAGTCCGGGTGGGGGGGCCGCGTGGTCCGCCACGAGGACACCGCGTGGGGCCGCATCACCCGCGTCCACCCGTTCCCCACCGACAAGCGCAAGATCCCGGCACGGGCCGCGGCCTTCGCCGGCTTCACCCTGCTCTCCACCGCGCTGGCGTTACGGGGCCGGCCGGGCGCCCGCCCGGACGCGGTGCTGGCCATGTCGCCGCCTCTCACGCTGGGCGGAGCCGGCTGGCTGGCGGCGCGGCGCTGGCGGGTGCCGTTCGTGTTCAACATCCAGGATGTCTTCCCCGACGTCGCCGTGGAGCTGGGCGCCATCACCAACCCCCAGGTCATCCGGGTGGCGTCGTGGCTGGAGCGCTGGACCTACCGGCACTCGGACGCCGTGACCGTGCTCTCCGACGACCTGCGCGACAACCTCGTGGCCAAGATCACCGGCACGGTCCCCGACGCGTACGACCGCATCCGGGTGATCCCCAACTTCGTCGACACCGACCGCATCCAGCCCGCCGACCCCGAGGCCGGGGCCTACCGGCGGGAGCACGGGCTGGAGGGCCGCCGGGTTGTCATGTACGCGGGCAACGTCGGCCTGTCCCAGTCCCTCGATCTCGTGATCGACGCGGCCCGCAAGCTGGCGGACCGCAGTGACGTGGTGTTCGTCATCAACGGCGGCGGGTCCGGGCGGGCTGCCCTCCGGGAGGCGGCGGTGGGGCTGGACAACGTCCGCTTCGTCGACTTCCAGCCCAAGGAGCGCCTGCCCGAGGTGCTGGCTGCGGGCGACATCCACCTGGTCCCGCTGCGCCGGGGCCTGGCCCGCTCCAGCGTGCCGTCCAAGACGTACTCCATCCTGGCCGCGGGGCGCCCGGTGCTGGCCAGCGTGGACGAGGGCACCGAGGTGGCGCGCGTGGTCACCGACGCGGGCGCGGGGCTCGCAGTGCCGCCCGACGACCCCGGCGCGTTCACCAATGCGCTGATCACGCTGCTGGACGAGCCCGAGCGGGCCGCGGCCATGGGCCGGGCCGGCCGAGCGTTCGTGGAGCGCTGGGCCTCGCCCGCAGCGGTGGCCGAACGCTATGAGGCGCTGTTCGAGGAGCTGGCCGCCCGCCGGCGCCGTTCCTGACCGGTCCGTGACGCCCGCCGGGGGGCGGGCCCGGGTTCCACCGGAGCGTGCCGGGCACGATACCGTGGGCGCCTTATGGGTAAGGCCTCCTCGTCCAAGAAGGTGGCGCGGGCCGCACGCGCCGGTGGCCGGCGCGCGTCCGGCGGCCGGCAGCGCGACCTGAAGTTCCCCGCGGTCATCGGCGTCATCGTGGTGCTGGGCGTGGGGCTCATCGGCTTCGCCGCCAACGACCGCAAGTCCGACGCCCAGGTCCCCCCGATCGTGAACCAGGACCACTGGCACGCCGCCTTCGGCGTCTACATCTGCGGCGAGTTCCAGCCCAACCCGCCCCTGTTCGAGAGCCCCGTCGGCATCCACACCCACGACGACGGGGTCATCCACATCCACCCGACGTCCTCGGGTGGCGCGGGTGAGAACGCCACGCTGGGCGTGTTCCTCGACGGCGCCGGCATCGACCTGTCCAACAGCAAGCTGACGATGAACGACAAGACTTGGGAGGAGGGCAAGGACCAGTGCGACGGCAAGGACGGCGAGCTGGTCGTCGCCCAGTGGAAGGACGTGCAGGATCCCGACACCAAGCCGGCGATCATCCTGCGGGACTTCGACGACATCCGCTTCCGGGAGAACGGCGAGGGTTACACCATCGCCTTCGTCCCCGAGGGCACCACCGACATCCCCAAGCCGCCGTCGGCGGCCAACCTCGCCGAGCTGGGCGCCGCCGACGCCGGGGGCAGCACCACGACCGCGCCCGGGGACACCGGTAGCACCGCGCCGGTCGACCCCAACGCCACCAGCACCACGCTGGCGACCGATCCCAACGCGACCGCGCCGGCCGACCCGACGGCCACCACCGCCCCGGCAGGCTGAGTGCGCGCTGTCGTGCTGGTGGGGGGGTTCGGTACGCGGCTACGCCCGCTCACCCTGACACGCCCCAAGCAGATGCTGCCGGTGCTGCACCGGCCCATGATCGAGCACGTGGTCGGGCACCTGGCCGGCCACGGCGTCGACGATGTGGTGCTCTCGCTCGGCTACCGGCCCGACGCCTTCCGCGAGGGCTATCCCGGCGGCCGCTGCGCAGGGATCAGCCTGCACTACGCCGTCGAGCCCGAGCCGCTCGACACCGCCGGAGCCATCCGTTTCGCCGCCCTCGACGCGGGGATCGACGAGCGCTTCCTGGTGGTCAACGGGGACGTGCTCACCGACCTGGACGTCACCCGGTTCGTGGCCTTCCACGACCAGGCGGGGGCCGAGGGGACCATCGCGCTCCACAAGGTGTCCGACCCCTCGCGCTACGGCGTGGTGCCCACCGATGCGCACGGGCGGGTGACGGCGTTCGTGGAGAAGCCCCCGCCCGGTGAGGCGCCGACCGACCTGATCAACGCCGGGACCTACGTGCTGGAGCCTTCGGTGCTCGACCGCATCGACGGGGGCCGGCGGGTCTCGGTCGAGCGGGAGGTGTTCCCGGCCATGGTGGCCGACGGCACGCTGTTCGCCCTCGACGACGAGTCGTACTGGATCGACACCGGTACGCCCCAGGAGTACATCCAGGCCCAGCTCGACATGCTCGACGGCCTGCGGACCGGGGACGCGGCCACGGTGGCCATCCACCCGTCGGCCGAGGTCGATCCCGCGGCCCGGGTGTCCCGCTCGGTGGTGGGACCGGGGACGACCGTGGCGGCGGGAGCCCGGATCGAGGGCTCCGTGCTGCTGGAGAACGCCCAGGTGGGCCCGGGCGCCGTGGTCGACGCCTCCGTCGTGGGTGCGGGCACCGCCGTGGGTGCGGGCGCCCGCATCGAGGGCTGCAGCGTCGTGGGCGACCGGCAGGTCATCGGGCCGGGTGTGCGCCTCGACGGTGCGCGCCTCCCCGAGGCCTGCGAATGATCCCAGCCGCCGCACGGCGGAGGGCCCACGGGTGAGAGCGCTGGTCACCGGGGGAGCCGGCTTCCTGGGGTCGACGCTGGTCGACCGGCTCCTGGCCGAGGGCCACGAGGTGGACGTGCTCGACGACCTGTCCACCGGGTCCCTGGCGAATCTGGCCGAAGCGCGCGCCGACCGCACGCACCGGCTGCGGTTCCAGCAGATCGACGTGCGCGACGCCCAGCTGGTCGACCTCATGGCCCGGCGGGCGCCCGAGGTGGTGTACCACCTGGCCGGCCGGGGCGACGTGGCCGCGTCGGTGGCCCGGCCCGCGGTCGACGCCGAGATCAACGTGATCGGCACGATCAACGTCGTCGAGGGGGCGCGGGTGGCGGGGGTGCGCAAGGTGGTGGCCGCGCTGTCGGGCGGCGCCATGTACGGCGAGGTGGGGCCCCGCCAGATCCCCACCAAGGAGTCCCAGCCCCTGGCCCCGTGCTCGCCCCACGGCGTGTCCAGCCGGGTCGCCCTCGACTACCTCAACGTCTTCCGGCGGATCCACGGCCTGGAGTTCACGGCCCTCGCCATGGCCAACGTCTACGGCCCCCGCCAGGACCCCCACGGCGCAGGGGGCGTCATCGCCACCTTCGCCGGCCGTCTCGTGGCCGACCAGGCCTGCACGGTCTACGGCGACGGCGAGCAGACCCGGGACTACCTCTACGTGGACGACGCGGTCGACGCCCTGGTCCGTGCGGCCGAGCGCGGCGACGGCCTGCTGGTCAACGTGGGCACCGGCGTGGAGACCACCGTCAACGACCTCTACGCCCTCATGGCCTCGGCCGCCGGCGTCGACCGCCCCGCGCAGCTGGCCGCAGCCCGCCCCGGCGAGGTCTCCCGTTCCGCTCTCGACCCATCCCGAGCCGCCATCCAACTCGGCTGGCGCCCCTGGACCACCCTCGCCGAAGGCACAGGCCGCGTCCTCGACTGGCTGAAGTTCGGCGATTGAGTGTCCCACCCTCGTGACACACTGATCCCCATGGCAGCCGTGCCGGTCCCCGTTACCGAGCGCGAGATCGACGACAGGCGTCGTCTCGGAATCGACCAGCACGATGAGTGCTGGGCTGGGGAATGGCACCTGGTGAACCCGCCGAAGCTGTGGCACGCAGACCTGAATACAGACCTCTTCCTCGCATTGGTCCCGAGGGCCCATGCTGTGGGGCTTACGCCACGCATGGAGTCGGTGGGCCTGTTCGGTGCGGACAACGACTGGCGGGTGCCAGACCAGATCTACTTCTGGCCCGAGGACGCCCGCGAGGAGGGCGTCGTGTCCGCCGAGTTCGTCGTCGAGATCCGCTCGCCGGGCGACGACAGCTACAAGAAGATGCCCTTCTATGCATCCCGGGCCGTGGACGAGTTCATGATCATCCACCGGGACCGCCAGTTCGAGCTGTACCGGCAGAACGGCGAGGGCTATCTGGTGCCGGTGAAGCCGGAGGACGACGGGGCCGTACCGTCGCGGGCGCTCGGCGTCAGGTTCAGCACCGTGGCCGGGACACGGTTGCGGGTCGAGTGGGACGGCGGCTCGGCCGAGGTGTAGGGAACTAGCGGAACAGGTCCTCGGTCGGGGGGCGGACCACCTCGGCGCGGACCTCGCCGCGGCCCAGCCAGGACGCATCGACGCCGCGGATGACCGCGGCGCAGATGCCGCTGGATTTGCCCATGACCAGCTCGGCGGCGGCGGCCAGCTCGTCGACCACGCAGACCTCGGTGACCGCCAGCTCGCGGCCGAGCGCGTCCGGAGTGCCGCGTAGGTCGACCACCGCCCGGATCCCGGCGCAGCCGATGGCGACGTCGGTGAGGCCGCGGCGCCAGACCCGGCCGAAGGTGTCGCTGATGATCACCGCCACCTCGACCGACAGGCGGCCCCGGAGGCCGTCGCGCAGGCGGCGGGCCGAGCGGTCGGGGTCCTCGGGCAGGAGGGCGGCCCAGCCCTCCTCCACATTCGACAGGTCGACGCCGGCGTTGGCGCAGACGAAGCCGTGGCGGGTCTCGCTGATGACCAGCTCACCGCGGCGCCGCAGGACGCGCACCGACTCGCCCTCCACGATCCGGGCCTTGCTGGCCGGGTCGTTGGGGTCGATCGGCACCAGCTGGGCCTCGGCCTTCGACACCACCTTCTGGGTGACCACCAGCACGTCCCCGTCGGCCAGGTCGGGCGCGGCCTTGGCCAGCAGCCGCGACAGGTCGTCGCCCGGTCGCACCTCGGCGATGCCCTCGACCGGCAGGATCTCCAATCCGCGCGTCACATCAACCCTTCCCACCTGAGACGTCCCTACCGGCCGAGCGCCACCTGGCAGAGATCGGCGGCCGCGGCCGGGTCCCGCATGATCGTGTCGGTGACGACGCAGCGCAAGCCCTCGGCCTCCACTGCGCCGGCCAGGCCGGCGTCGGCCACGTCGATCACCAGCGTGCCCACATGAGGGGCGTACAGCCGGGCCACGCCCACGACCGAGTCCTCGTGGCCCAGCTCCCGCATCAGCCGGTCGGCGGGCCCCTTGAGCGCCCGCCCGCCCACCAGCGGCGACACCGCCACCACCGAGGTGCGGCGGGCGGCCACCGCGTCCAGCACGCCGGGCACGGCCATCACGGGGCCGATCGACACGATGGGATTGGACGGCGCCACCACCACGGTGTCGGCCGCGTCCAGCGCCGCGAGCACGCCGGGGGCGGGGGACGCCGACGACGCGCCCGAGAACCGCACCCCCGACACCGGGACCGAGTGCTGCAGGCGGACGAAGTAGTCCTGGAACGCCACCTCGGAGCCTGCCTCGTCGCCCGAGGCCAGCGTGAGCAGCGTACGGACCGGATCGTCCGACACCGGCAGCACCGACAGCTCCAGCCCCCAGGCGCGGGCGATCTCGCCCGTCACCTCGGACAGCGCCGCCCCTTCGGCCCGCCGGGCGGTGCGGTACAGGTGGGTCCCCAGGTCCCGATCGCCCAGCCCGAACCACGTGAGTCCGCCGTAGCGCTCCAAGGTGGCCATGGCCTGCCACGACTCGTCCCGCAGGCCCCAGCCCCGCTCGGGGTCGATGGCGCCCGCCACCGTGTACACCACCGTGTCCAGGTCGGGGCTGATGGACAGCCCGTGCAACACGGTGTCGTCGCCCACGTTGACGATGGCGGTGACCTCGGCCGGCGGCACGGCCCGGACCATCCCGGTCAGCAGGCGGGCCGCGCCGACACCCCCGGCCAGGACGGCGACGCCCGACATGTCAGGCGATGCCCTTGAGCCGTCCCTCGAGCAGGGCCACGTCGGCGTCGACCATGAGGTGGACCAGCTCGGAGAAGGTGGTCTCGGGCTTCCACCCCAGCTTCTCCCGGGCCTTGGTGGCGTCGCCCACCAGCAGGTCGACCTCGGCCGGGCGGAAGAAGCGCTCGTCCACGACCACGTAGCGCTCCCAGTCGAGCCCCACCCGGTCGAAGGCCAGCTGGCAGAACTCCCGCACCGAGTGTGTCTCGCCCGTCGCCACCACGTAGTCATCGGGCTCGTCCTGCTGGAGCATCATCCACATGGCCTCGACGTAGTCGCCCGCGTAGCCCCAGTCCCGCTTGGCGTCGAGGTTGCCC
>Ga0111539_10010195_pt1 | contig 11841 bp, 9 predicted proteins | sample RhiMethybrSRZTD1_FD_79667 | JGI IMG/M metagenome (GOLD analysis project Ga0111539, IMG submission 79667) | Populus rhizosphere microbial communities from Tennessee, USA - Rhizosphere MetaG P. TD hybrid SRZTD1 (version 2) (version 2) | ecosystem: Host-associated > Plants > Roots > Rhizosphere >...
CCGCGTCGATGCCGACATCGTAGGGCAGCACGTCGCCGCGCGTCTTGATCGCCATTACGATCTCTTCCAGCGCCGCGTTGCCGGCCCGCTCGCCAATGCCGTTGATGGTGCATTCCACCTGCCGGCAGCCGGCGCGGATGCCCGCCAGCGAGTTGGCCACGGCCATGCCGAGATCGTTGTGGCAGTGCACGGAGAAGATCACCTTCTCGGAGCCCGGCACCTTCTCCATCACCGTGCGGAACATCTGGTAGTATTCCTCAGGCGTGGCGTAGCCGACGGTATCCGGCAGGTTGATCGTGGAGGCGCCCGCCTTGATCGCCGTCTCGACGCAGCGGCAGAGATAGTCGATCTCCGTGCGGGTCGCGTCCTCCGCGCTCCACTCCACGTCATCGCACCAGTTGCGGGCGCGCGTGACCTGGAAGTGCACCATCTCCAGCACCTGCTCCTCGCTCTTCTGCAGCTTGTGCTTGCGATGCACCGGCGAGGTGGAGATGAACGTGTGGATGCGCGGGCGCGCAGCGGGTTTGATGGCCTCGCCGGCGCGGTCGATGTCGAGCTCGCCGGCCCGCGACAGCCCGCATACCACCGACTTCTTGAGCCGCTTGGCGATCTCGGAGACGGCGTAGAAGTCGCCCTCGCTGGCGATCGGGAAGCCGGCTTCGATGATGTCGACCCCCATCGCCTCGAGGAAATCGGCAACCTCCAGCTTCTCCTCGAACGTCATGGTCGCGCCAGGGCACTGCTCCCCGTCACGCAGCGTCGTGTCGAAGATGAAAACCTTGTCTTTGTTGGAGCCCTGCACCTTGGTGCCGGATTGGCCCTGCGGGCCCCTCTCGCTCGCTTGCGGCATCGGATTGTCCTTGCATCGCGCCGGTCTCGAGTGTGCACGAGTCGGCATTAATGTTTTGTTCGGGCTTGTATCGGGAACCCCTGGGCGACCGTCCGGCGAAGCCTGGAGCGGATGGCTCAGGGGCTGGTAAGCAGGAGGGTGGCGAGCAGGCCGAGCGGAGACGTTGCGGGAAGTGCCGCCGTCGTCGCGCCGATGATGGAGCCAGAAAAGCTCACAGAACCAAGTCTCGCGTTGCGGGGGCGCCCAGCGCCTCACCGTCCGTTGCGGCGCTACTTAAGCCAAATCACGCGGCCGAAGGCAAGCGCAATCCTCTCAGCCATGTCCGCTTCACCTAGCCGCCGCACGATTTCGACGGCTACAAAGGGTGCTCGAAATATCGTCGAGGAGCGCGCCATGACCGCGACCAGGCCGGTGACCCGTCCCCCCATCCGCGTCACCACCTATGCCGGCCCGGGCGCAGAGCCCGTGATGCGCGAGGTGCCGTGGCCGGATGTTCCGCCCAAGGGCGCGCTCATCCAGATCGGCGCCTGCGGCGTTTGCGGCACCGACCAGCACATCCTCAGGGGGCATTGGCCCAAGCCCCTGCCCTGGCCCTTCACACTGGGCCACGAACTCGCCGGCGTCATCGTCGAGATCGGAGCCGAGCTCACGACCGACTTCATGGGCAAGCCGATCGGCATCGGCTCCAAGCTGATGCTGCCGCCGCTGATGCCCTGTGGTTTCTGCGACTGGTGCAAGCACTACCCCGAGCAGGCCAACAAGTGCCTCACGCCCGTGTACTACGGCCGCTACCTGGGCTTTGAGAAGCCGCCGCACCTGTGGGGCGGCTGGGCCGAGTACGTTTTTGTCGATCTTGGCGAGCTGCCAGGCACCAAAATCTACAAGCTGCCCGACGACATGAGCTTGCTGCTCGGCTCGCTCTCCGAGCCGCTGACGAGCTGCATCCGCGCTTTCAACCGTGCCGTCAAGGCGGGCGGATTCAAGTGGAACGACACCGTCGTCATCCAGGGCACCGGTCCCATCGGCATCCTCGCCATCGCCGCGGCTCAGGAGATGGGCGCGGGCCGCGTCGTCGCCGTCGGCGCCCCCGAGACCCCGCGCCTGGCCCTCGCGCGCGCGTTCGGCGCCGAGGCCACCGTCGACATCGAGCAGCACACGACGGCTGAAGCGCGCATCAAGGCGGTGCGCGACATCGTCGGCGGCTACGGCGCCGATCTCGTCATGGACTGCTCGGGCCACCCGAGCGCCGGGCCGGAGGGCATCGAATTCCTTCGTGACGGCGGCACCTACGTGGAGATGGGCCAGTTCACCGACGCAGGCTCGATCGCAACCTCCTGGCACCGCATCTGCACCAAGGACTTGAACGTACTGGGCTCATGGGCCTTCACGGCCAACGACCTCCCCCTTGGCGTCGACATGCTCTACAAGGCCCGCGCCAAGTACCCCTGGCGCAAGATGCAGACGCTCTTCCCCTTCACCGTCGATGGCGTGAAGGAGGCCGTGGCGCAGGCCATGGCGATGAAGACCGTCAAGTCCACCATCGTCCCGTTCGAGGATTTGCTTTGAGGGTCACAAAAAACCGGCCCTTCGCAGGAGCGCGAGGGCCGCTCGCGTTGCGCCCCTAGAAGACTGGCGCCGGCAAAAGACTAAGTTGCCCATGCAGCCTCTCGGGTGAAGCCCTGATGGTCGCGCGGTCGCGGCGCCAGTATCAGGCGACTTGGAGAACTCCATCGCAACGGAGAAGTCGCCCATGGCTACCAAGACCACATTCACACCGGAGGAATGGCAGGTTCTGATGGAAGGCGTCATGTCCAGCGGCATGGCCGTGACAGCCGCGGACCCCAGTGGCCTGTGGGGCTTGCTGAAGGAGGGATTTGCGAACGCCAGCGCCCTGCAAACAGCTAAGGCCGACCCGCAATCGAACGAGTTGATCAAGGCGATCGTCACGGACTTCGAGAGTTCCGACGGCCGCAAGCGGGTCCAGGATGGACTGCGCAAGAGGTTCGAGGGCGCCAAATCCGGCGAAGTCAAAACGCGCGCCATCGAAACGCTGCGACAGGCATCGAGCGTGCTCGCCGCAAAGGCGCCCGACGAGGCGGCGTCGGTCAGGACCTGGCTGCGCACGGTCGGCGAGCGCGTTGCCGAAGCCGCCCCCGAAGGCGGTTTCCTGGGATTCGGTGGCGTCCCGGTGAGTGAGGCGGAGAAGGCCACGCTCTCCGAGATATCGGATGCGCTGAGCATTCGCACCTAGCCGCCGCGTCACCTAACGCAACGGCCGGGCTTCAAGCGGCGTCCTCTCCGCGACACCGGAGATCGAGCGATCATGCCTTCGCACTATGGGGCGGCGGCCCTTCTCTGTGCGCTCGCGGCTACGCCGATAGCGCTCGTGCAGCCGCATTCGACCAAACCCACCGCACCTGTCGACGTCGATCAGGCGGCGCCGAGAGGCGGAACCGAAGTCGTCGCAAGCCTGGGGCACATCGAACCGCAGAGCCAACTCCTGGACTGGTGGGATCGGGACGCACCCTCCCGCCAAATGCCCGGCGAGGTGCGGCCAGGAGAACGCGACCGCGAACGTCCCGAGCGTCCCAAGCGCTCCACGAAAGGGACTGTCTTGGTCCGCACGCTCTGTGTCAGGCTTTGCGATGGCTTCTACTGGCCTTTGAGCTACGCGACGTCCGCCGACCACGTCGCGCGGGATGCCGTCAAATGCGAAACCAGCTGCCCCGGACGCGCGCGGCTATTCCTGCACCGCAATCCCGGAGAGGACGCCAGCGATATGCGCGACCGCGACGGGCAACCCTATCGACAGTTCGAGTTCGCCTTCCTCTACCGGACACAATACATCCCCGACTGCACGTGCCGCGGCCAACCGTGGGAGGAGGCGGAACTGGAACGGCACCGTTCCTATACGGAAGACGCCAAGGCCGCGAAAAGCGCTGCGACGCGCTAGATCTCGTTGCCCGGCACGGGCTGGCGACACATGTCGTGCCCAAGCACGACGACCAATTCGTCAGCTCGCCACATGTCGCTCGCGAGTTGCATGCTCAAGCGCCTGCGAACGCTTCCTTAACCCTTGCAGTTTCATAACTCGGCCCCGCAGAAACCCGGAAAATGCCATGTTCCGTGGTTAGCTTGCAGACTGTCCCGCCATTCGTAGTGCGTTAGACGGGGGTCGAACGACATGGGCTTTGGCAGGCCGCGCAACATTGCGCCGCGCTCGCTGCTTGTTGCGGCAGCGATCGTGGCGCTGGGACTACCGATCACGGCGGCTGCGCAGCAGGTTGCTGTGGTACCGGCTGTGAAGTCGTCGGCGGCTCCCCTCTCCAACACCCTTCGCGGCGATCAGGCCCGCACCCAGTTCATCATTGGTCTGGAGCATTCCGTCGACTTCCGGGTCTTCTCGCTCACCAACCCCAACCGCGTGTTCGTCGACCTCGACGATGTCAAGTTGCAGCTCCCGCCGCACCCGGGGGAGACGGCCGTCGGCCTCGTCAAGTCCTTCCGCGGCGGCGTCTCCGCACCCGGCAAGGCGCGCGTCGTCATCGACGTCACCGGCCCCGTGATCGTCGACCGCGCTGCCATCGAAAAGAGCAAGGACAGCAAGACGGCGCGACTGGTGCTGGAGATCGTGGCGGTCGATGCACCGGAAGCCAAGCCCGGCGCCAAGCGCGGCAAGATGCCGGCCGGAGCATCCAATCTCGGCGCCTTCGATGTGCAGCCGCCGATGCCCCGTCCGGCGAAGTCACCGCAGGAACGCGCGCAGGCAATGTTCAAGCCGGTCATCGTCCTCGATCCCGGCCACGGCGGCGACGACACGGGGGCGCAGAAGCACGGTGCGGTCGAGAAGGATGTGGTCCTCGCTTTCAGCCTGAAACTGCGGGACAAGCTCAACGCCACCGGCCGCTACAAGGTGCTCATGACCCGGGAAACCGACGCGTTCGTCGAGCTCAACGCCCGCCGCGAGTTCGCCGAGCGGCACCTGGCCTCGCTGTTCGTGGCGGTGCATGCCGACTACGCGAACTCCAAGGCGCGGGGCGCCACCATCTACTCCCTGCGCGAATCGGTTTCCAGCGCGCTGCAGCGCTCGGCCAAGGACGAGGTCGCCAACAACGTCCTCTCCGACACGGAGCTGGCGGCCGTCAGGAAAGTTGACGGCGACGTCGGCACGATTCGCGAAATTCTGGCCGACCTTGCCCGGCGTGAAGTCGACGTCACCCGTGACCGCACCGGTGCATTCGTCAAGTCGGTGATCGAATACATGGGCGTCAGCACCGGCCTCAAGGACAACCCAGACCGCTCCGCGGCCTTCGTCGTCATCAAGAGCGCCAAGATTCCGTCGATCCTGATCGAGCTCGGCTACGTCACCAACGCCGCGGATGCCGAGCTGCTCAAATCCGACCAGTGGCGAGAGAAGGTCTCCGCCTCCATCGTCACGGCCATCGAGAACTACTTCAGCCACCAGCTGGCCAAGCTGCCGATGTGAGAGCGCGTATAGCGCGCTGCCCTCTCCCCGCTGCCGGCGAACTCACCCAACGAAAAGGGCCGGCCGATGCCGGCCAGCCCTCAATCTCGTGGCCGACCGGGCTCGCACCGCCCGCGCCGGCAAAGCGCGCTCTAGAGCTTACTCGGTGGGCGGTGGCGTTGATTGTCGCGCCACAGAAGCACCCATTTCCAATCGGGCTGGGGTCGAGGCCTGCGGCTCGCGACGGCACCGAGCCGACTGGGGGTCACGCCACACCTTTGACAGAGGCGCTTCATGTGCCACTCCATCTCGTGAGGTAGTGCTGCACCACCCGCGCCTAAATCGCGTCCTCGCCGGAACGCAAGCCGACACCAGGCGCAAGCGCCCGCGGCGATCGAGGAGGATGTGAGCGGTCTGGCTCGTTCGGGTGCAGCGGTTCGGGATGGGACCGCGGAGATACCGCGGCGACAAGAATCCGAAGGCTACAGACGGCGGCCCCATCCATGTCCGCCTCGCCTTCGGCAATTCTGATAGCTGCTTCCTGCGCATGTCCTGCTCAGACGCGGAATCAACCCTGGGCGGGCATTCCGCTTCTGACGCACACTCTACGCGGTGCTGGGACTGTCCCTAGTAGGTGCGGGCTGTGCCCCCAGCTGCATATTGGGCCCGCACTTAATATACACCGTTCGCTGACTCGGTTAACAAAAGGTTAATTCTATTCGCGGCCCTTGGCTACTCTCTGGTGCTCCGGCACGATCAGGCGCACCTCGCGACTTCCCGCATCGATCTCGACCGGCGTCACCCCGAACACGTCGCCATCGACTTGTGTAGGCACCGCGTGCGGCGCCGTGATCCTTACCCGCGCGCACGACAGCATCTCGACCTCGCTCCCGCGTCCGCTGCGGGGCTCGAGGCGTCCGCTCGCAAGCAGCCCCATGAGCTGCCCCAGGAACACGGCGCGGCTGTGCGTCTTGAACAGCACGGCCTGCAGGCCGCGCTCGCGTATGCCGGTGCGCGGCGCCAGCATGAACCCGCCGCCGTAGTGACAGGCGTTGGCGATCACCGCCCAGGAGGCGGAGTGATGGTGCCCGTCGACCTCTACCGTCAGCCGGTCGGCCGGCCGCACGACCGCGCTCAGCAGCGGTCCGGCGTAGGCGGCCTTGCCGAGGCGACTCTTCAAGCGCTGGTCCAGCGCGGCGACCACCCGCGCATCGAACCCCACACCCACCATCAGCAGGAAGGGCTCGCCATTGGCCTGGGCGCAGGCCACCTTTACGACCGGGCCCTCACGCAGCATGCGGGCAACAGCCGCCGGCGTGCGGACAAGACCGATCTCATGGGCGAGCACGTTGCCGGTCCCCACGGGTATGATGCCCAGCGCGGCCTCCGAGCCCACCAGCGCCGTGGCGATCTGCCGGATGGTACCGTCCCCGCCCGCGGCGACGATGGCCTCGTAGCTCCCGCCCACGCTCGCAGCGCGCGCCTTCTCCCGAGCCGCAGCAATGTCGCTGGCCCTGGCACGCGTGACAGCGGCACCCTGCTGCTCGAGGGTCCGCACGACATCATCGACCAGACGCGAGCGGGCGATGCCTGCGGCCGGATTTTCCATGAGGAAGAAGCGCTGGCGCATGCTGCAACGGGAGATGGTAAGGAACAGCTGGCGACGGATTGTCGTGACGCTTTTATAGCATCATCGCGACCCGGGGCGCGCCATCCTCGCGGGAGGCAAGCATGATCAACATCAAGCTATCGGTCAGCGCCTTCGAGGACAGGCTGCGCCGGCAGCTCGGCAGCGAGCCGGGCACGGGCGTGGTCGAGAAGGACCTGGCTTTGAAGCACGAGGGGATGCGCTCCGGTCCCTTCGCCTTCCTGCGCGCCACCTACTGGCGCTGGGCCGAGACCATCCTGGAGGTGTGCCCGGAGCTGGCAGGCGCGCCGCCGGTGCTCGGCGTCGGCGACATCCATCTGGAAAACTACGGCACCTGGCGCGACAGCGACGGCCGCCTCGTCTGGGGGGTCAGCGATTTCGACGAAGCCGCCGAGATGCCGTACGCGCTCGACCTCGTGCGCCTCGCCACCAGCGCGCTGCTGGCAGGGCCGGACCGGGACATGGCGTCGGCCGAGATCTGTGCCGCCGTCCTCGACGGCTACCGCCACGGGTTGAGGGCGCCGAAGCCCATCGTCCTCGATCGCGATTGGGCATGGCTGCGCAAGCTGGTGGTAGTGTCGAACAAGAAGCGCGCCCGTTTCTGGCGAAGAATCGAAAATGCACACTACGTCGCCGCACCCACCGCCTACATCGACGCGCTGGCGGCCGCCATGCCCCAACTCCACCTGCAGATGCGCACGGCCCCCCGCAGCGCCGGCCTCGGCAGCCTCGGCCGCCCCCGGTGGATCGGCATCGCGGAGTGGCGGGGTGCGCCGGTCGTGCGCGAGGCCAAGGCCATGCTCCCCTCCGCCTGGTCGCACGCACGCTCAAGCTCCGACGGTCCGCTGCGGTGCGACGAAATCGCCAGGGGCCGGTTCCGCGCCAACGATCCCTGGTACGGCCTGCAAGGGAACCTGCTGGTGCGACGCTTGTCGCCGAACAACCGCAAGCTCGAGACCGAGGAAAACGGCGCCGACCTCATCGAGCCCGAAATGCTGCGCGCCATGGGGCTGGAGCTCGCCAACTTGCACCTCGGCACCCATGGCCCGCGCGACGCCATCGCCCTCGACCTGGCGAATCGCCCGACCGATTGGCTGCGCGACAGCGCCCGACGGGCCGCCGACGCCGTCACCCGGGACTACAAGGAGTGGAAGGTGCCGTAGCGTGTGGGACGATACGGCAATCGCGACGCCGGCACTGCTGCCCCACGTGGCGCTCACGGCGTGGAACCCCAAAGCGCGCGATGGCCGGCGCACGGTTCTGACCACACGCGATCTGCCGGCGCGCGACAGCTGACGAGGGGTGGCTTGTTCGGTTGTCGGCAATCCCTGCAATGCGCGGCTCGGCGTCCCTGCGCATCAGCAAATGTGGCCAGACGCTGCTCGACCCGCGGAGAAGCTGGACTGAGGCTCTGGATCGTCGCACGGCGCGTGGTGATGCGGTAAGTTCATTTGAACGACACCTGGTGGCCCCTGGGCGCGAAGAACCCATGAGCATCCAAGCGCAATCCGCATCCGCCACCTTTGGGTCCTGGCTGAAGCGCATTCAGGTCCTGACGCCTCTGCCGGGGGTGTTCACAGCAGGGACGCTCCTGCTGGCGTACCTGGGGCTCGAGTGGGTGAGCTTCATTCACGAGTACAAGGGGCTGCCGGTCACGCCATGGAATCCTGGTGTTGGCCTGGTCTTCGCCATCCTGATTCTGAAAGGGCCCTACTACGGAACCGTCCTGTTCCTCGGTGTCGTCATTGCGGAAATCTTCGTCCTGGGGACTAAGCTCGAATTGCCGGTGATCATCACCATGGCAGCGATCATCGCGACGAGCTTCACCATCTCTGCCGCGGTGCTCCGGTACCATTTGCGCCTCGATGTCAGCCTCACCCACGTGCGCGAGGTGCTCGTGCTCTTCGCTGGAGGGCTCGCGGCGGCTGTGCTATCCGCCACGCTTCTCAGCGCGCTGCTGCTCGTTCTCGGCGAGCTCACCACCGCAGATCTGACAACAGCATCGCTCTCCCTGCTCGTTGGCGACATCATCGGCATCGGCGTGGTAACGCCGCTCGTGCTGCGCCTGTTCCTGTACTGGTCGGGCGCAAAGATCCGCCCTGAGCTGATTGCCGAAGGAGCTCTTCTTCTCCTGCTCATCGGCTCGACGCTGTGGATGGTCGTCACAAACGTCCCCAGCAACTACAATCTGCTCTCGTTTCTGTTTCTCCCGGTCCTGGCCGCCGCCCTGCGACACGGCATAGACGGCTCGTGCATGAGTCTGGCGGCGACCCAGCTCGGCCTGGTCGCCCTGCTCTACTACTATGGTTATGACGCGGCCGCCTTCACCGAGTTCCAGCTGGGCATGCTGGTCCTCACGATCTCCGGCTTGATCGTCGGCGTGGTTGTCAGCGAGCGACAGCGCGCCGATCTCGCCGCACGCCTGGCCGAGGCGCGTGTCAAGGACATGCAGGCCGAAGCACAACGCGCCGCACGCATGAACCTCGTCAGCGGCATGGCTTCCGCACTCGCGCACGAGGTCAACCAACCCCTGACCGCGGCTCGGGCGCTGGCTCGCTCCATCCAGCATATGCTCCATTCACAAGAGCCGGACTCGCGGCGCCTGGACGACAATCTCACGGCCCTGGTGACTCAAATCGACCACGCCGGCCGCGTGGTGCATCGCACACGCGAGTTCCTGCGCCGACGCCGTCCGCATTCGAGCACCTTGGATGTCAGGGCGATCCTGGAGGAAGCCATTGCACTCGCCAGGCCCGATGCCGCCGACCGACCCCTCGTCATCGAGGCGATGGTCAGCGACCCTCTCCCGCCTGTCTTCGGCGACCGCGTCCAGCTTCAACAGGTGGTGCTCAATCTCTTGCACAATGCGATGGAGTCCATTGCGGAGGCGCGTCCCCGCGACGGCCGCATCCGCATCGGTGCCCGACGTTCAGGGGATGCTCCCATGGTGGAGAACACTGTGCTCGACAACGGAGGGGGCGTTGCATCCGGCTCGACATTGTTCGAACCGTTGTCTTCCTCGAAAAAGGATGGATTGGGCCTCGGTCTGTCGATCTGCGCGTCGATCGTACAGGCTCACGGCGGACGCATTTGGCTCCAGTCGGGGGAACCGGGCAATACGGAGTTTCGCTTCTGCATCCCAAGCCAGGGCCGTTCCTGAAGATGTCAGCTCCCTCGATCTTCCTGATTGATGACCAAAAGGCGGTCCGCGACGCCCTGGGTGAGATGTTGCGCGTGTTCGGCTATCGCGTCGAGACATTCGAGTCCGCCGAGTCCTTCCTTGCAACGATCCAATCCCGCCGCCCCGGGTGCGTGGTAGCAGATGTGCGCATGCCGGGCATGGACGGCATCGAGTTGGTACGGGATTTGGCGAAGCGGGAGGCCGGATTGCCGGTCGTTCTGATCTCAGGACATGCCGACGTTCCCATGGCTGTGGCCGCCATAAAGGCTGGAGCTGACGACTTCATCGAGAAGCCGGTCGATGACACACACCTTCTCGCCGCCATCAACCGGGCCTTTGGACGTCTGCTCGATCAGATCTCGCGCGAGCAGACGCTCAAGGAGGATCGGTCCCGCTTTGCGCTCCTCACACCCCGCGAAGTCGAGGTGATGGACCTGATCGTGCTGGGTATGACCAGCCACGAGATCGCATCACGCCTCGGCATCAGTCCGCGAACCGCTGAAAGCTACCGCGCGCAAGTGATGGGGAAGATGCAGGCCGAGAGCATTGCCGGTCTGGTCCGGCAAGCAATCCGGCTGGGCCGGACCACACCGTAGAAATACCACCCAATATGCTCGAATAGACCGTTTAGCGCGGAATCCATACGTTTTCGCGTCTCTGGGGAAGCGACGTCGCTCGCAAGGCGATCGATGCCGAGGAGTTCTGCGATGAGAACGGACCGCTCTTTGCGTGGCGTGAGCATCTTTCGCCTCGCCGCACCGCATGCAGCGGTCATCGTTCTCGCCGCGCCACCCGTGATCCTGCTCGCATCCGTTACGCCGCCGGCTTTTTTTCTCCCGACCCTCAGCCTGGTGGCGATGGCGTTGGCCGCAATTGTCGCACTGGTTGCTTGGGCGCGCGGCGCCAGCTTGGTGGAGGACCGGGTGTCCCTGTGGGACATCGCGGGCGCCATCGCGTTCATCGCCTGCGGCGCCGGGATTCTCAGCAACCCCGAGGACGTCCTGCAAATGTTCGGAGGTGCCCCCACTCCTTAGCACGCACACCTTCCAGACCGGGCCCCTCTGGCAGCCGACGGCTGCGATGTCGGACTGGACACATCATGTGGAGAGGCCTGTCTATGCTTGAGCTCGTGAGCACAAATCCGCCTGCAATTGAAGCGCCCTGCAGGCTGGCTCGACGCCGAAGTGACGGTACTGGTTCGAGGTGCACCGCCGTCCGGACTCGGTGCGGGCATGGTGGAACTTCCAGCCGGTCGCCAGAAAGCCCGGCGTCGCTTCAATGACCGCAAGAGCCCGCATGCGTGGGAGCGGCATGGACGGCCGGGCAGGCTTTCCGCTCCTCGCCCGCCGCCTCGGCGCGCTCGTCTCGCGAATGCTCGCAAAGCTCGACGACGTGCTGTCGGCTTCGACCTGGAGGCCGGTGACGTCCGACGCTGCCGAGAAGCGCTCCTTTCAACTCCTCAACGCGAATCTCTCGCCGTCTCAGCGCCACCAGTACGCGAGACATGGCTATTTCGACGTCCTGGGTTCGAAAACCGGAGCGCGCTACCGCATCCATCAGGGTTCCCGGCTGAACGTCGAGCAACTCGATGCAGAAGGCAGGCGCGTTCGCCTGCTCTGCTTCAAACCGGGTCCCGAGCTCGCCGTCGGCGACATCATGCTGGCACAAAAGCTCGCGTTGGAGCTCTTCGAGCCGGA
>Ga0111539_10010196_pt1 | contig 11840 bp, 15 predicted proteins | sample RhiMethybrSRZTD1_FD_79667 | JGI IMG/M metagenome (GOLD analysis project Ga0111539, IMG submission 79667) | Populus rhizosphere microbial communities from Tennessee, USA - Rhizosphere MetaG P. TD hybrid SRZTD1 (version 2) (version 2) | ecosystem: Host-associated > Plants > Roots > Rhizosphere >...
CGGAGCACCTGACGCTTCTCGCCCGTGCGCAGCGGGATCGGCTTGGCCGGCTGCGGCGTGGTCGGCGCCTCGTCGGCCGCGCTGCCCGTCGTACCCGACGCGGTGGGTGACGCGGCCGGTGCCTTCGCCTCGGGAGCGGACCCGCTGCCGCACCCGGTCAGCGCCAGCGCGAGCGCCGCGACGGCCGCCAGGACCCGCGGGTGGCTCATCCGGGCGGCCAGCCCATCGACCGGCCGCCAAGGACGTGCAGGTGGGCGTGGAACACCGTCTGGTTCGCTGCCGGTCCCGTGTTGAACACCATCCGGTAGCCCTCGCCGAGACCCTCTGACTCCGCGATCGCGCGCGCCGCGTCGAAGAGCTGGATCGCGGTCTCCGGTTCACCGGCGGCGAGATCGGCGGCGTTGGCGTAGTGGCTGCGCGGGATCACCAGCACGTGGGTCGGCGCCTGGGGCTGGAGATCGCGGAAGGCGACCGTCGTGGCGCTCTCGTGGACGAGGTCGGCGGGCACGTCACCGGCCACGATCTTGCAGAACAGGCAGTCGGGGTCGCTCACGACCCGAGCATAGAACGGTGGACTAGCACCGGCGTGTGAACCGGTTCGGGCACCTGCGCGTGGAAGTAGCGTGAAAGCAATGCTGCTGACCCGGCCCGCGGGGGTGACGATGACCGACGCGGACGCCGCGATCGAGGCGCTGTACGACGCGCACTACGTCGCCCTGGTCCGGCTCGCCGTCCTGCTCGTGCGCGACCTCGGCACCGCGGAGGAGGTCGTGCAGGACGCGTTCGTTGCCGTGCACGGCCGGTGGCACCGGCTGGACGACCACGACCGGGCTCTCGGCTACCTGCGCACCGCGGTCGTCAACAAGGCGCGGTCGGTGCTCCGGCACCGTGCGGTCGTCGCCCGCAACGTGCCGGCACTGCTGCCCGACGTGCCGGGCGCCGACATCGCCTCCCTCGACAGCGAACGGCGACGGGCGGTCCTCGACGCGCTCCGGGCCCTTCCGCAACGCCAGCGCGAGGTGCTCACCCTGCGCTACTACCTCGACTTCTCCGAGCGCGAGATCGCCCAGACGCTCGGGATCAGCCAGGGCGCCGTGAAGTCCCACGCCTCGCGTGGCGCCGCCGCCCTCCGTCAGCTGCTGGAGGTCCACCGATGAACGACCACGACCCGTACGACGACGACCTGCGCACGCTCCTGCACGACGCGGTCGCCGACGTGCACCCGGATCCGGCGCTGCACCGGATCCGCTCACGGACCGCGACCCGGCCGGGGCACGGGTCCCGCACGTGGCTGGTCGGGCTCGCCGCGGCGGCGACGGCGGCCGCGATCGCCGGGGTGGTGGTCGTCACCACCCAGCGCGGACCGGGATCGGACTCCGGCCCGGTCGCCTCCCCGACCACGAGCACGAGCGCCGGTCCCAGCGCGTCCACCACGGCCACGACGAACCCCTCGACCGAGCGCGCCATGGGCATCTACTACGTGGGCGACACGCCGCAGGGTCCGAGGCTGTACCGCGAGTTCCACCGGTTGCGCGTCGCGGACGGCGCGGCCGGAACGGTCGGCCCGGCCATCGCGCAGGCGCTCGACCGGGCCGACGACTCCGACTACCGCGACCTGTGGCCGGACGGAACGCAGGCGTCGGTGCTGGGGGCAACCGGCTCCGAGGTGACGCTCTCGCTGAGCAACGCCGCGCTCGACCTGCGCGACCGGCCGGCCGGGACGTCGGCGGCCGAGGCGGAAGCGGCCGTGCAGCAGCTCGTCTACACCGCGCAGGCAGCCCTGCAGCAGCGGCTGCCGGTGCGGTTCCTGGTCGGCGAGCAGCCCACCGACAGCCTGCTGGGCGTCGACGTGTCCGGTCCGGTCACCAATGGTCCCGCGCTCGAGACCCTCGCCCTGGTGAGCATCTCCGAGCCACCGGAGGGGGTCGAGGTCACCGGCTCGTTCCGTGCCAGCGGCGTCGCGAGCTCCTTCGAGGCGACGGTGCCCTGGGAGATCCGCAAGGGCGACAAGGTCGTGAAGCGCGGCTTCAGCACGGCATCCGGCTGGATGGACAAGCTCTACCCCTGGCAGACCGACCCGATCTCGGTCACGGACCTGCCCGAAGGCACGTACACGTTCGTCGCGTCCACCGACGACCCGTCGGACGGTGAGGGCGCCGGGCCGACCAGCGACACCCGCACGATCGTGGTCCGGCACTGACCCACCGATGATTACCGTGGAGGAATGAGCAGCATGCGGCCCTGGCTGGCCACGACGGCCGCCGCACTCGTCGTGGTCGGGATCGTGGCCGGGATCTCGTTGATGGTGCAGTCCGGGCAGCCGGTGACCGAGCCGGTGCCGCCCAACCCGACCTCGCTGCCGACCAACTCGCGCACCGACGGTCCGGCCCAGCCGCAGGACGTGACGGTGCCGGTGTACTTCCTCGGCGACACGACGCAGGGAACCCGTCTGTTCCGGGAGTTCCGCCGCTACCAGGGCGTGGCCGGCTGGTCGAAGCTGCGGATCGCGGTCAACGGCGCGATCCTCGGCGACACCACCGACCCGGACTACCGAACCGGCTTCCCCAAGGGCACGTCGGCGCAGGTGAGCCTCGGCACCTCGACGGTGACCGTCGACCTGCGGGGCGACGACGACCTGACCGTCCACCGGCCGGACGCGGAGATCACGCTCCAGGCGATCGTCCACACCGTCGACGGGGTGCTGCAGGCGCGGATTCCGGTCGAGTTCAAGATCGACGGCGATCGTGCCGACACCGTTCTGGGGGTCGACACCTCACAACCGCTGGCCCGCGCGGCTGCGGACGACGTGCAGGCGCCGGTCTGGATCGTCGACCCGGGCAACGAGTCGACGGTCGACTCCCCGTTCACGGTCACGGGCCTGGCGGCGACCTTCGAGGCCAACGTCCAGTGGGAGCTCAAGGACGGTGCGCGCGTCGTACGACGGGGGTTCACGACGGCCGCCGCGTGCTGCACGGCGTCGCCGTACTCCTTCGCCGTCACTGCGCCGCCGGGCACCTACACGCTGGTCGTGCACGACACCGACGAGTCCGGCGGTGGCAAGGTCAACCGGGACACGAAGGAAGTCACGGTCCGCTAGCCGTTGGGCATCTCGTAGCCATCGAGCTCACGCAGCAGGCACAGCTCGTTGCCTTCGGGGTCCTGCAGCACGATCCAGCTGGGATCGTCCTGGCCGATGTCGACCCGACGGGCACCGAGCGCCAGCAACCTGGCCAGCTCGGCCTGCTGGTCGTCCGGCCGGAGGTCGAGGTGCAGCCGGTTCTTGACCGTCTTCCTCTCGGGCACCCGCAGGAACAGGAGGTCCGGGCTGACGCCATCCTCCGGACTGCCCGCCGGCGGCTCGAGCACCACCTCCTGGTCGCTCTCGTGCGTCCGGCGCCAGCCCAGCGCCTCCTGCCAGAAGTCGGCGGCCCGGCGTGGGTCGGCGGAGTCGATGTCGAGGCACTGCCAGCGAAGCGTCATGGACGCAGCCTGCCGCGTCCGTCCCCGCTCGCGAATAGGGTTTTCCCGTGCAGCTGTCCGCGCGAACCCTCCACCGGACCCTGCTGCTGCGCCAGCACCTGCTCGAGCGCACGACCGCGCCGGCACTCGAGCTGGTCGGGCACCTGCTCGGGCTGCAGGCGCAGGACAACCTGCCGCCGTACCTGTCGCTGGCGGCGCGGATCGAGGACTTCGACCCGCGTGAGCTGTCGACCACGCTGGAGGAGCGCACGGCCGTGCGGTTCTTCACGATGCGCGGCACGGTGCACCTGCTCACGGCCGCGGACGCCCTGGAGCTGCGGCCCTGGGTGCAGCCGTTCCTCGACCGGGTGAACGAGCGCAGCCGGATCAGCGGACCGTCCCACCACGTGCCGACCGCGGTGTTCCGGGCGGCGGTCGAGGAGGAGCTGGCTGGCGACCCGGTGCCGTTCACGACGCTGAAGGAGGCCCTGCACGCGCGGTTCCCCGACGCCCCGATCGAGGCGCTCGGGCACCGCGCCCGCGAGCGGGTGCCGATGCTCCAGGTGCCGCCGCGCGGCCGCTGGCGACGTGCCGGCGGTGTCGTCTACGCACTCGCCGACCGGTGGCTCGGCGCTCCGTTCACCGTCCCCGACGTGCCTGGGCTGGTGCAGCGCTACCTGCTCGCCTACGGCCCGGCGACCGCCTCCGACATGACCACCTGGTCCGGCGTCACCCGGCTCGGTCCGGCGTTCGCGGCACTCGCCGGTGAGCTGGAGACACACACCGACGAGGCCGGCAAGGTGCTGTACGACGTGCCGGGAGCCCCGATCGCCGACCCAGACGCGCCGGCTCCGCCGCGCCTGCTCGGCAAGTACGACAACGTCTGGCTCTCGCACGCCGACCGCGACCGGGTGGCCACCCGCGAGAAACGGCAGCGCTGGATGGGACCCAACGGCGGCGTCGGCAACGCGCTGCTCGTCGACGGCGAGATGGAAGGCATCTGGAGGGTCACCGACGGGCGGGTGTCGCTGGACCTGTGGCGCCGGCTGAGCCGGGCCGAGCGGGCGGCGCTGGACGAGGAGGTGGCTAGGGTCGAGGCGCTGCTCGCCGTACCGGCCGATTGACGCAGTTGCCGCGTTGACGCATCAGTTGCGGTACCGCACTAACTGCGGTACCCTCGTCGCCATGGCCACCACCAGACCTGTGGGACGTGCAGTGAAGGCGGCGCAGCAGGCGCTCGGACGGGTCGACCCCGACCGGCCCTCGGAGGCCCTCCCCCATCTGCGGGAGGCGTCCGAGAGGCTGGCCGAGGCGATCGACGAGGCGATGGCGGCGGTGATCCTCGAGGAGGGCGGCAGCATCCGCTCGGCGGGTGCGCTCGCCGGCCTCTCCGAGAACGCCGTCGGTCCCCGTCTCGCCCGCACCGAGCACCTCGCGGCGTACACGGCGGACACCGGACGGGTGACGGCCAAGGGTGTCGAACGCGCGCTCTACGACCTGGAGCGTGGCAGCCACGTCACCCCCGACGACGACGTCGCGAAGCCGCCGCTGCGGTTCCGGGCCCGTCGAAGCAAGGACTGAGGGACCCGGACCGGCCGGGCCCCTGCACAGCAAAGGAGCCCGCCATGACCGACGCGAACCTCACCCACCTGTACTTCCTGCTCGACCGATCCGGGTCGATGGTCTCGCTCCGCGAGGACACGATCGGCGGGTTCGACACGTTCATCGCCGAGCAGCGCACCGCTCCCGGCCGGTGCCGGGTGACGCTGGCCCAGTTCGACAACGAGTACGACGAGGTCTACGCCGACCGCGACATCGCGGCCGTCCCCTCGCTCGTGCTCGTCCCGCGCGGCTCGACCGCCCTGCTCGACGCGCTCGGCCGGCTGGTCGTGACCGCCGGGGAGCGGCTCGCGGCCCTGCCGGAGCAGGACAGGCCGGGCAGCGTCATCGTCGGGGTGATGACCGACGGCTACGAGAACGCCTCCCGGGACTGGACGCACGACCGGATCAAGGCGCTGATCGAGCAGCAGTCGACCGAGTACGGCTGGCAGTTCCTGTACCTCGGCGCCGACCAGGACGCGATCGAGGAGGGCGCGAAGATGGGCTTCGCCGCCGGCAAGTCGATGACGTACTCCCGCGGCAAGGCCCGGGACGCGATCGGCCACCTGAGCAAGAACGTCGGCAGCTACCGCGAGGCCGTGGCATCCGGGGCCGCCCCGATGGCCGCCCAGGCGCTGACGGACTTCAGCCAGGAGCAGCGGGACGACGCGGTCTGAGGGTCTGGGGGTTGGTGCGGGCCGGGTCGGTGGGCCCGGGCAGTTCCGCATTTGCGAGGTTGTCGGGGTCGCACGCGCCGTACCGACCCCGACAGCTCCGCAAATGCTGTGATCGCGGGCGGCCCCGGGCTGCGGTTCCCCCAGCGGCCCGGCGGCTCCGCATTTGCGGGGTTGTCGGGGTCGCACGCGCCGTACCGACCCCGACAGCTCCGCACATGCAGGGATCGCGGGCCTGGCACCTCGGGGGTTGCACTTTCCCCACACTTGTCCCGGAACTGCACGAGATCCGGCCGATCCGGTGCAGTTCCCCAACAAGTGTTGGGAAACGACGATCGGCAGCCATCAGCCAGCAGCGCGCCAGCCGATCCCCGCCGACCTACCCCCAGCGCCGGGTGCGCGCGAGCAACGCGGCGACGGCGGCCACGCCGGCCGTCGAGGTGCGCAGGACGGACGAGCCGAGCCGCACGGGCTCGGCGCCGACGGCGGCGAAGGCGGCGAGCTCGGCCTCGGAGATGCCGCCCTCGGGGCCGACGACGACCACGATCCGGCCGCGGCCGGGTATCGGCAGGTTGCCGATCGGGCCCGACGCGGCCTCGTGCAGCACCACCGGCACGCTGGCACCGGCCAGCAGCTCGGCCACCTCGGCGGTGGTGGCCGGCTCGGTCACGCTCGGGAAGTGCACGCGACGTGCCTGCTTGGCGGCCTCGCGCGCGGTGGCCCGCCACTTCGCGAGCGACTTCGCCGCGCGGTCGCCGCGCCAGACGCTGACGCAGCGCTCGGCGGCCCACGGCACGATCACGTCGGCGCCCACCTCGGTCAGCATCTCGACGGCGAGCTCGCCGCGCTCGCCCTTCGGGATCGCCTGCACGACCGTCACCAGCGGTTCCTCCGCAGGCTGGTGGGTGACCTTGTCGACGTCCGCGGTCAGTGACGCCTTGTCGACCTCGCGCACCGTGCAGGTCGCGGCCGCGCCGAGCCCGTCGGTGAGCACGATCCGTTCCCCGGCCCGCAGCCGGCGTACGACGACGGCATGTCGACCCTCGTCACCGGCCAGCTCGACGCTCGCACCGGCCGACAGGGATCCCGCGTCGTCGTGCACGAACGTCGGCAGCGTCACTTGAAAGCGTCCTTGAACCGCCCGAAGACGGACTTCTGCGCCGGCTGCACCCGGCCGTCGGGTGCCTCCTCCTCGCGCACCTTCGCCAGCTCGCGCAGCAGCTCGCGCTGCCGTTCGTCGATCCGGGTCGGGGTCTCCACCACGATCGTCGCGACCAGGTTGCCGCGTTGCTGACCGCGAAGGCTGGGGATGCCGTGGCCACGCAGCACCTGCTCGGTGCCGGACTGCGTGCCCGGCCGGACGTCGAGCTCGACCGAGGTCTCCAGCTCCGGGTCTTCGGAGCCGAGGTCGGCCTCGAGCAGGGGCAGCGTGACCGTGGTGCCGAGCGCGGCAGCCGTCATCGGCACGGTCACGTGGCAGAGCAGGTCGTTGCCGGACCGGGTGAAGATGTCGTGCTGCTGCACCCGGATCTCGACGTACAGGTCACCGGCCGGGCCGCCGCCGGGGCCGACCTCACCCTGCTCGGCGAGCTGCACCCGGGTGCCGGTGTCGACCCCAGGGGGGATCTTGACGGTGAGCGCCCGGCGCGACCGCACGCGGCCGTCGCCGGCACACTCGCGGCACGGATCGGGGAGGATCTCGCCGTAGCCGCGGCAGGCGGCGCACGGTCGGAGGGTGCGCACCTCACCGAGGAACGAGCGCTGGACGTGCTGGACCTCGCCCCGACCGTGGCAGGTCTCGCACGTGATCGGGTGGCTGCCGGGCGCGGCACCGGAGCCGGCGCAGGTCGTGCACAGCACCGCGGTGTCGACCTTGAGCTCGCGCGTGGTGCCGAAGCCGGCCTCGGCCAGGGTGATGTCGAGCCGGACCAGCGCGTCCTGGCCGCGACGCATCCGCGGCCGCGGCCCGCGCCCGCCGCCGGCAGCGGCGCCGCCGAAGAACGCGTCCATGATGTCGGTGAACGAGAACCCGGCGCCCTGGCCCCCGAAGCCGCCCTGGCCACCGAACGGGTCGCCGCCGAGGTCGTACATCCGGCGCTTGTCCGGGTCGGACAGCACCTCGTAGGCGGCCGAGACCTCCTTGAATCTCTCCTGGGCCTCAGGGTCGGGGTTCACGTCCGGGTGGTACTGCCGGGCCAGCCGCCGATACGCCTTCTTGACCGTGTCGGTGTCGGCCTCGCGGTCGACGCCGAGGATCGCGTAGGGGTCCACTCATTCCAACTTTCGTTCGTCAGGTCTCGTCGAGGATGGCCGAGACGTAGCGCGCGACGGCGCGTACGGCGGCCATGGTTCCGGGGTAGTCCATACGGGTCGGTCCCACGATCCCGAGCGCCGCGAGGGCGTCGGATCCGGGGCCGTAGCCACTCGCCACGACCGAGGTCGCCGAGAGCTCCTGGAGCGGTCCCTCGTGACCGATCCGCACGGTCACGGTCGGCGACGTGCTGGCCTCGCCGAGGAGCTTCAGGAGTACGACGTGCTCCTCGAGCGCCTCCAGCAAGGGCTTGAGCGAGGTGTCGAACGCGTCGCCGAACCGGGTCAGGTTCGCCGTACCGCCGACCACCACCCGCTCGTCGGACCGGTGGTCGGACATCGCCTCGACGAGGGTGTCGGCGATCCGGCGCACCAGCGGCCGGTGCCCCGGGGACACGTCGTCGACCAGCGAACCGAGCGCGACCGCGGCCTCGTGGATCCGCTCGCCGACGGCGACCCGCTGCACCTGCGTGCGCACGTCGAGGAGCGCGTCGTCGTCGGCCACCGCCTCGTCGCCGAGGTCGACGATCCGCTGCTCCACGCGGCCGGTGCTGAGGATCAGCACCGCCAGCAGCTTCGTCGGCGCCAGCGCCACCAGCTCGATGTGGCGGACGGTCGAGCCGGAGAGCGTCGGGTACTGCACGATCGCGACCTGGTGCGTCAGCTGCGCGAGCAGCCGGACGCTGCGCCAAACGACGTCGTCGAGGTCGACGGCGCCGTGGAGGAAGGTCTCGATCGCGCGTTTCTCCGCCACCGACATCGGCTTGATCCCGGTGAGCCGGTCGACGAACAGCCGGTATCCGGCGTCGGTGGGCACCCGCCCGGCGCTGGTGTGGGGCTGGGTGATCAGGCCCTCTTCCTCCAGCGCCGCCATGTCGTTGCGGATCGTGGCCGGCGAGACGCCCAGCCGGTGACGCTCGACGAGCGCCTTGGAGCCGACCGGCTCCTGGGTCGAGACGTAGTCCTGGACGATCGCCCGCAGCACCGCGAGCCGTCGTTCCTCCTGCATGGCGACCTCCCTTCACGTGCTGGCACTCGTACGGCGTGAGTGCCAAGTCTACTCGGGGCGCCGGAACAGCAGGCAGTGGTCGCTGGCGATCCCCGGCAGCAGCGTGTCCCACGCTACGTACGTCTCACCGAGCAGGTCGAGATGCTCCGAGAGCGCCCGCGCCACGTCCCAGGCGAGCGGCGTGAAGACGCCGGCCTCGGTGGTGTTCGCCGCGTTGACCACCACGTGCCCGCCGGGCGAGAGCACCCGGGCGACCTGACCGAACACCTCCGCCAGCGTGACGAGATAGCCCGCGTAGTCGCCGGCCTCCACCTCGTACGCCTGCAGCGGGTCCTCGGGGTGGTCGTTCAGGGTCATGTACGGCGGGGAGGTGAAGCAGAGCGTGACCGGCCCCATGCCCAGGCCCGAGACCAGCGCGTCGACGTCGCGCGCGTCACCCTGGACGACGGCCGCACCCGGCCCGATCCGGCGTCGTACCTGCGCGACCCGCTCCGGCATCAGCTCGATCCCGAGCGCGCGACGGCCGAGCCGCTCGGCCACGACCAGCGTGGTGCCGAAGCCGGCGAACGGGTCCAGCACCAGGTCGCCGGGCTCGCTCAGCTCCTCGACGAACTCGGTGACCAGTGACTCGGTGAACGTCACCAGCTCCTGGCCGTCCGGCGGCCGCTGTGCCAGCAGCTCGTCGAGTCGCTGGATCAGGTAGGGCCGCACCCGGCCATTCTGCCCATCGGTCGTAGCGTGGTGCGCATGCCGACCCTGCGTGAGCTGCCCCGCGACGCCGGCTTCGTCGAGGTGGCCGACCGGGTCTGGGTCGCGCGCCATGCCTGGTTCGACGTCAACGTGAGCGTCGTCGCCGGGTCCCGCGGGCTGCTCGTCATCGACACCCACGCCTCCGACAAGGCGGCGCGGACCGTCCTCGACGCGCTGCGCCGCGAGGTGACGGGCGACGTCGTGGCCGTGGTCAACACCCACGAGCACTTCGACCACGCCTACGGCAACGGCGTGTTCCGGGCGGCGTACCCCGACGCGCCGCTGATCGCGCACGAGGAGGCCGCCGCGAAGCTGGCCGCCGTGGCCGCGGACCCACCGGCTCCGGAGCCGGACGACGACCCCCGCGTGGCCGACGTGTACGCGACCGACGTCGTGCCACCCGACACCACGTTCGCCTCGGTGCGCGTGGTCGACCTCGGCGACCGCGCGGTCGAGCTGGTGCACCCCGGGCGCGGGCACACCGGCGGCGACGTGGTGGTGCGCGTGGACGACGCGGACGTGCTCTTCGCGGGCGACCTGGTCGAGGAGTCGCGCGACCGCGACGGCGTGCCCGGCTACGGCCCCGACTCCCACCCGATGGAGTGGCCGCTGACCCTCGACCTCGTGCTCGACCTGCTCGGGCCGTCGACGCTCGTGGTGCCCGGACACGGCAACCCGGTCGACAAGGACTTCGTGACCGTGCAGCGCGACGCGATCGGTGTCGTCGCCGAGACGATCCGCGACCTCGCCGGCCGCGGAGTGCCGCTGGCCGACGCGCTGGACGCCGCCGAGTGGCCATTCCCCCGCTCGGAGCTCGCCGAGGCCGTGCGACGGGGCTACGAGGAGCTGCCCCGCGCGGCCCGGCGGCTGCCGCTCGTGTAGGTGGATGGGCCGTCAGCGCCGCCTGGCCGACCGGAGCACCCACCACGCGATCAGGGCGACCAGCAGCAGCCAGGGCGCGTGGAGCAGGACCACCAGCAGGATCACCAGAAACGGCAGCGGCCCCAGCGGCCCGAGGGGACCCCGGCGACGGGGCGCCCACGCCGGCCGGCGGTACGACGGGCCCGCGAGCGCCCCCGGACGCGCCACGACCTCCCGCGCCACCACGTTGCCGTGGGGCGCTGGGAGGTCGCGGAACAGGGGCGGCAGATCGAGGTTCGTGCGGGCCGCCCATGCCAGGTCGACGCGCTCGTCGTACTCGGCCTTGTCCAGGCGCCCGATGGCGTAGTGCTCACCGAGCGCCTGGACGGCTGCGTCGCGGTCGCCGTCGGAGATCCGCCACGTCCCGTCCGAAGCAGCCGGGTCGCTCATCCGGGGTCCCCGGCGAGGCGCGAGCGAAGCGAGTGGCTTGTTGGGGTGATCATTCCGGGTCACCCTCGGCGAGGATCGTGTAGAGCTTGCGCCGGGTCTCGGCCAGCACCTGCGCGGCCTCCTCGACCTGCGCGGTGGTGCCGGTGGACGCGATCTGCCAGATGGCGGCCATGGTCTGGCCGATCACCTTCTTCAGGTCGCTGCCGTCGTCCTCGCCCTCCTCGTCGAACGGCGCCCACACGGCCGCCATCTCCTCGGGGTGCTCGGTGACGTAGCTCCGTCCGGCGTCCGTGAGCCGCAGAACCTTGCGGCCCGCGTCCTCCCCGGTCGCGAGCAGGCCCTCGTCCTCGAGCTGCTGGATCGTCGGGTAGACCGATCCGGGGCTCGGCTTCCACGCACCGTCGGTGCGCTCGGCGATCTTCTGGATCACCTGGTAGCCGTTGAGGTTCTGCTCCACGTCGGCGTGCAGCACGTCGAGGATGGCGGCGCGGACGTCGCCCCTCCGGGCGCGTGGGCCGGTTCGCTGCCAGGGTCCGCGGCCCCCACCGAAGTGACGGCCACCTCCCGGCCCCATACCGTGCCCGAACATCTCGGCCACCCACGGGGGCGGCCCGCCCGGCCGGCCGCCGAACCCACCTCGGGCGCGACGGTCACCGGGACCGTTCCAGTTGTGATTGCGGTGTCCCATGTCGGGACCCCCTTCCTGTCTTCTCGGATGTGGTCGGGAA
>Ga0111539_10010198_pt1 | contig 11840 bp, 8 predicted proteins | sample RhiMethybrSRZTD1_FD_79667 | JGI IMG/M metagenome (GOLD analysis project Ga0111539, IMG submission 79667) | Populus rhizosphere microbial communities from Tennessee, USA - Rhizosphere MetaG P. TD hybrid SRZTD1 (version 2) (version 2) | ecosystem: Host-associated > Plants > Roots > Rhizosphere >...
CAGGAACTTGAACTTCGGGTTGAAGTCGTTGGCCATCGCCTGCTCGGTCAGCATGAAGGTGTCGGGCGGATAGGAGAAGGCGATCATGATGTCGGGGTTGGCCACCTTTGCCGCCTTGATCTGGGCGCTCAGGTCGGAGACGCCCAGGGGATAGGTCGTCTCGTAGACGATCTTGAAGCCGGCCTTCTCGAGCGCCGGCTTGGCGGGGGTGAGGAACTCCGAGCCGAAGGGATGCTGCACGGTGAACAGCGCCACCGTGTCCTTGAGCTGGCCCTTCTTCTTGAGGTCGCTCAAGAGATCGACGAGGGCGCCGACGCCCTCGGTCGGCCGCCCCAGCAGCCAGAAAGCATTGGGAAAGCGGGGCGCCAGCTCCGGGATCTTGTCGGTGGCGGCCGTGCCCATGATCTGCGGATAGCCGTATTTGTTGAAGGTCGGCGCCGCCTGCAGGTTGGGTCCGGTGCCCCATGGCGAAAGCACGATGTCGACCTTGTCGACGCTCATCAGGCGCTCGACCAGGCGCACCATATCCTCATTGTTGGAGCGGTCGTCGATCTCGCTCGCCTCGATGGGCACGCGCTTGTTGTATTTCTTGAGCATCAGGCCGCCGGCCTTGTTCACCTCGTCGACCCACAGGCGGTAGTTCGGCACGGTGGTGAGCATGGCCCCGGCCGACTGCGGGCCCGACAACGAGATCACATAACCGACCTTGATCGACTGGGGCGCGTCCTGCGCGCTGGCGCCGGCCGCTGCCGCGCCGGCGAGCAGCGCTGCCGTCCACGCCAAACCGAGCGTTCTATGCATCCTACCCTCCCTGAGATTGCCACGAGAAAATCCGAGGCCTTGGTCTTTAGGAGGAGCGTATTAGTTGGAATACCCACTGGTCAAGCCGGTCGGCCGCGCCCCGGAGTCGGGTGCAAATAGCGGGCGGCGCACGCAATGGATCGCGCGCCGAACCGCTTGCGTTGCGGGCGAGCCGCGCCCCGTCAGGGGCTCGACTGCCGGTTCATCAGGAAGTTGGTGAGCCAGTTCTCGCCCTGCTTGGCCGGGACGGCGGGCGCGCCGCGCGGGGCCCGCGCAGGGCTCGGCGTTTTCGCCACCACCGGCACGGCCGCCGGCGGGCTGGCGGCCACAGGCCAGGTCAGCGCGCGCTTGGCGAGCGGCTGGTCGGCAACGGTGGCCCGCCGCTTGTCGAAGGCGGCCTGGGCCTGGCTGTCGAACTCGGCAATCGTTGTGGCGTGCGCCTTGGGCTGGATATGGACGACCCGATAGCCCTTGGACTTCATCTCGGCCAGCAGCCCCGGCAACGCCCGCGCCGTCGAGGGCTGAATGTCGTGGAAGAGGACGATGCCCTTTCCGGTCCGGGCCAGGTCGGCCATCACCTTGCGATGCACCGAGCCGGGGTCCCGCGTCCGATAGTCCTTGCTGTCGACGTCGATGGAAAAAATGCCGATCTGGCGCTCCTGCAGGTGGATGATCATGGACTTGGGATCGGACAGGAATGGAAACCTGAAGAAGGGCGCCAAAGGCTTGCCCATGGCCTGCTGCACCGCCGAGAAGCCAAGCTCGATCTCGGCGCGCGCCTTGAGGGGGGTGAGCGCTTTCAGGTTGGTGTGAGACCACGTGTGGGTGCCGACCGTGTGTCCGCGGCGCGCATACTCCTTCACCAATTCCGGATCGGCCACCGCCATGCGCCCGACCAGGAAGAACGTCGCCTTGACGCAGTGCGCGGCAAGGGCATCGAGCACGGGCATGGTGTAGGCGCGCAGCGGCCCGTCGTCGAAGGTCAGCACCACCTCCCCGTCGGCAAGGAAGCTCGGCTCCTTGTAGGGCGCCCCGAACAGCGGACCGGAGCTCGTATCGATCTCTGCAACCCGCGATACCCCAAGCGCGCCGCCGGCAGGAATAGTGGGCGTGCACGCGTCCTGCGCCAAGGCCGGTGCCGACACGCCCGTTGCCACGGCCAGAATTAGGCCCCATGCCCTAGTCGACTGCATTTCCCCCTCACGCTTCCCGTGCATGCGCGCGCGGCAAAATTTGCACGGGCTTTGCGACCAGGCAAGCCATGCAAGCAACCCTCGGCTTTATCGGCGAACAGGCGAGGGTTTCTCTGCAACACTCCCACGGGGACTGTGCAGCCTCCGCGTCCTCGAGCGTGCGAGCCAAGGGGGTGGCCTGCGGCCCCGGTCGGTGCTATGCGGCTCACGCGCGTTGAGTGGCCGCGGGATCAACCGCTCGGCAAGCGAGCCTCAGTCATGCAAGACGAAGCCGTCGACGAGCGGGGCGCGAGGCGTGGAGGGCAGCCGGCGGCCGATCTGGTGCGGCCGGTGTCGGAGGCGCTTGCCGCCGCCGACCTTGCGCGTGCACGCGCCCTCGTAGAGGGTCTCGAGCCCGCCGACCTTGCCGATCTGATCGAGCACCTGGAGGCGGAGCAGCGCACCTCCCTGATCGAGGCGCTGGGCTCTGCCTTTCGCCCGGAGGTGCTCTCCGAGCTCGACGCAACGGTCCGCGACCAGCTGTTGCCGGCCCTGCCGAAGGACCTGGTGGCCAAGGCGGTCGCCGAGCTCGAAACGGACGATGCGGCGTATCTTCTGGAAAGCCTCGACCCGGCGGCGCGGCAGGAGATCCTGGCGCGCATTCCCACCGGCGAGCGCGTCGCCGTCGAGCGCAACCTCGAATACCCCCAGGAGACGGCCGGCCGTCTCATGCAGACGGACTTCGTGGCGGTGCCGCCGTTCTGGACGGTCGGACGCGTCATCGACCACATGCGCGAGGCCGAGGAGCTGCCCGAGACGTTCTCCGACATCTACGTGGTCGACCCCAGCTTTCACGTGTTGGGCAGCGTCGACTTGAGCCGCCTCCTGCGCACCAAGCGCGAGGTCGGCATCGACACCATCATGGACGCCAACCGCCACGTCGTGGTGGCGACCGCCGACCAGGAGGAGATGGCGCGCCAGTTCGAGCGCTACGACCTGAAATCGGCGCCGGTGGTCGACGCCAACAAGCGCCTGGTCGGCGTGGTGACGGTCGACGACGTGGTCGACGTTATCGAGGAGGAGGCCGAGGAGGACATCTTGCGCTTGGGCGGCGTCGGCAACGAGAGCGTGGCCGACAATGTCATCGACATCGTGCGCAACCGCTTCTCCTGGCTGTTCATCAATCTGGGCACGGCGCTGTTGTCGGCCTCCGTGATCAAGCTCTTCGATGCGACCATCGACCAGATGGTGGCGCTGGCGGTGCTGATGCCGATCGTGGCCTCCACCGGCGGCAACGCGGCGACGCAGACCATGACCGTCACGGTGCGCGCGCTCGCCACCCGCGAGCTCGGCCCCCTCAACACGGCCAGGGTCATCGCGCGCGAGGCCTCCGTCGGCCTCATCAACGGCCTGGTGTTTGCGGCCATCATGGGCTCGGTGGTGCTGCTCTGGTTCGGCGTGGGCAAGCTCGGGCTGGTGATCGCCGCGGCTATGATCTGCAACTTCATGGCGGCGGCGCTGGCGGGCATCCTGATCCCCTTGACGCTGACGCGCGCCGGCTTCGATCCAGCCGTCGCCTCCGGCGTATTCGTGACCATGGTGACCGACGTCGTGGGCTTCTTCGCCTTCCTGGGACTCGCCTCGCTTTGGCTGGTTTGAGGTATCATTGCAACGGTTGTCATCCCGGCCGCGGGCGCTAGTCCGAGAGCCGGGACCCAGGGCCACAAAACGCGGTGGGTTTTTATGGCCCTGGGTCCCGGATATTCGCTTCGCGAAATTGCGGGATGGCACGTGATGGAACGAGGAGCGCCCATGAGCACGCGTATTCGTCGGCTGCAGGAACGGGACAAGCCGGTGTGGCTCGGTCTCTTCAAAGGCTACATCGAATTCTATAAGGCGACCGTGCCCGACGAGGTGATCGAGGGCACGTGGCAGCGGCTGATGCGCGGCGCCGCAGATTTCCACATCGCCCTCGTCGCCGTCGACGATGCCGACAGGCCCATCGGCCTGGCGCATGTGATCTTCCACCGCTCGACCTGGTCGCCCACCTGGTACTGCTACCTGGAGGACCTGTTCGTCGACCCGGCCCGGCGCCAGAAGGGCACCGGGCGCGCGCTGATCGAGGCCGTCTACGCCGAGGCCGACGCGCGCGGCTGCACCCGCACCTACTGGACCACCCAGGAGTTCAACTACCGCGCCCGCTCGCTCTACGATCAGCTCGCCACCAAGTCGCCGTTCCTGCAGTACAGGCGTTAGAGTTCGTTCCGTCAGCCTCCCGCTGGGTGAACTGGGTCCCGTGCCTCCGGCGCACGCGCGGTGCGCGCGCGCCTGCACGGGATGACGATTGGGGATGAGCGATGCGCGCACAACTGGCGTCCTCGAGTGCAGGCGCCGAGCTGGGGCGAGGCGCCGAAGGCACGGGACCCATGCACGCCTCCACCGCTCCCACCCCGCAAATCCGACAGTCGGTTGCGCGGGGTCGGCACCCGCTCCATGATGGCGCGAAGGCTCAAGTCCGCGAGAGGACCCATGAAAACCCGCGCCGCCGTCGCCGTCGAGAAAGGCAAGCCGCTCGAGATCATGGAGGTTGATCTCGAAGGCCCCAGGGCGGGCGAGGTGCTCATCGAGATCAAGGCCACCGGCATCTGCCACACCGACGAGTTCACCCTCTCGGGAGCCGACCCGGAGGGCCTGTTCCCGGCGATCCTGGGCCACGAGGGCGCCGGCATCGTCGTCGACGTCGGCCCTGATGTGACGAGCGTCGGGAAGGGCGACCATGTCATACCCCTCTACACCCCCGAATGCCGCCAATGCCCGTCGTGCCTGTCGCGCAAGACCAACCTGTGCACGGCCATCCGCGCCACCCAGGGCCAGGGCGTGATGCCCGACGGCACCTCGCGCTTCTCGCTCGCCGGCAAGAAGCTCTTCCACTACATGGGCACCTCCACGTTCGCCAATCACACGGTGCTGCCCGAGATCGCCGTCGCCAAGATTCGCCAGGACGCTCCCTTCGACAAGGTCTGCTACGTCGGCTGCGGCGTCACCACCGGCATCGGCGCCGTCCTCAACACGGCGCGCGTGGAGCCCGGGGCCAAGGCTATCGTGTTCGGCCTGGGCGGCATCGGCCTCAACGTCATCCAGGGCCTCAGACTCGCCGGCGCCGACATGATCGTTGGCGTCGACGTCAACCCCGACAAGAAATCCTGGGGCGAGCGCTTCGGCATGACCCACTTCGTCAATCCTAGGGAGGCCGGCGGCGATCTCGTCGCCCACCTCGTCAACATGACCAAGAAAGGCGCCGACCAGATCGGTGGCGCCGACTATACCTTCGACTGCACGGGCAACGTCGCGGTCATGCGCCAAGCGCTGGAGTGCTGCCACCGCGGGTGGGGGGTGAGCGTCATCATCGGCGTCGCCGGCGCCGGCCAGGAGATCGCCACGCGCCCCTTCCAGCTGGTCACGGGCCGGGTCTGGAAAGGCACGGCCTTCGGCGGCGCGCGCGGCCGCACCGATGTGCCCCGGATCGTCGACTGGTATATGGAGAAGAAGATCGAGATCGATCCGATGATCACCCACACCATGCCGCTCGCCGACATCAACCGGGGCTTCGACCTGATGCATCAGGGCAAGAGCATCCGCAGCGTGGTGCTCTACTGATGTTCCGCCTCCACCAGATGGTTCGCGTTGTCATCCTCGGGCTTGTCCCGAGGATCCAGCGCTCCACGAACGCCAGCGCAGGCGATTGGGCGAAAGCCGTTCCGAGCGCCATTGCATGAAGCGCATCCTCAAATGGGTTGGGATCGTCGCGGCAGGTGCGCTCGCCCTCGCGCTACTCACCGCGGCGGGCGGCTATATCCTCCTCAGGAACACCGTGCCGTCGATGTCGGGCGCGCTGGCGGTTGCCGGCCTCTCCGCGCCCGTCGAGGTGGTCCGCGACCGCGAGGGCGTGCCGCACGTGTTCGCCAAGTCCATGGAGGACATGCTCTGCGCGCTGGGCTTCCTGCACGCCCAGGACCGGCTGTGGCAGATGGAGCTGGTGCGCCGCTCCGGCCAGGGGCGCCTCTCCGAGCTCTTCGGCGAGCGCACCTTCACGACCGACGTGTTCCTGCGCACGCTCGACCTCTACGGCTACGCCGAGCGCTCGCTTGCCGCGCTTCCTCCGGCGGCGCGCAGCAACCTCGAGGCCTACGCCCGCGGCGTCAACGCCTTCATGACGCGCAGGACCGGCCTTCTCGAGCCGCGCTTGCCGCCTGAGTTCTTGCTGCTGCGGCATGGCCCCGAGCCCTGGCGTCCCGCCGACAGCATCGTCACGACCAAGCTGATGGCGCTGAACCTCTCCACCAACCTCAACTTCGAGCTGATGCGGCTGGCGCTCGCCGCGCAGGGTCTCACCTCCGCCGAGATCGACGACCTGATGCCCAGCGACAGCCCGATCGTGCCCCCGCCGCTGCCCGAGATCGCCGGACTTTACCCGCTCCAGCGCCTCCCAGCCCCGAACCGGCACGCCGGGCTTGGCGCCATCGAGGAGCTGATCGGCAGCGGCGCCTCCAACAACTGGGTCGTCTCGGGCACGCGCACGCGCTCGGGCAAGCCGCTGCTCGCCAACGACCCGCACCTGCGCCTGGCCGCCCCCGCCATCTGGTATCTCGCCCACCTGGCGCTGGAGCAGCCTGGATCGAGCACCGTCAACGTCGTCGGCGCCACGTTGCCAGGCTTGCCGCTGGTGGTGCTCGGCCGCAGCGACACCCTGGCCTGGGGCTTCACCAACACCGGTCCCGACGTCCAGGATCTGTTTGTCGAGAAGATCAACCCCGACAATCCCAAGGAGTATCTCACGCCCGACGGCTGGCGCCCGTTCGCGGTCGAGCCGATGGCGATCGCCCTGAAGGGCGCCGGCGTACGCACCGTCGAGCGCCGCCGCACCCGCCACGGCCCCGTGCTGCCGGGCTTCTTCCGCAATCTGGAGGGTCTGCTGGCGCCGGGACACGTGGCGGCCCTGCAGTGGGCGGCGCTGGCCGACGACGACACCACCGTCGCCACCGGCATGGTCGATGCCGGCGTGCGCACCGTCGAGGACTACATGGCGCGCACCCGCCCCTATGTCGTGCCGATGCAGAGCATGGTGGTCGCCGACACCAGCGGCAAGATCGGCCTGATCGCTCCGGGGCGCGTGCCGGTGCGCGATCCCGCCAACAAGATTGCGGGACGCGCGCCCGTGCCGGGTTGGGACGCCGCCTACGACTGGAAGGGTTATCTCAGGTTCGAGGACCTGCCGCGCGTGGTCGACCCGCCCGCGGGCGCCATCGGCACGGCGAATGCCGCCATCGTCGGGCCGGACTACCCCCACCACCTCACCTACGATTGGGATCCCGAGTATCGCCAGCGGCGCGTCAAGGAATTGATCGTCGACCGCGACGGCCACGATATCGCGAGCATGCGCGCGGCCCAGGCCGACGTACTCTCGCCGGCCATCGCCGAGCTGCAGGCGCCGATGATCGCCGCGGCGCAGGCCGGGGGCGCCGACGCGGCCGTGCTCGACCAGCTCACCGTCTGGGATGCGACCATGCGCGCCGACGCTCCCGAGCCGCTGATCTTCACCGCCTGGCTGCGCGAGGCCGTCAAGGCCATCTACAGCGACGACCTCGGCGGCGCCTTCGACCGCTACTTCGACACGCGCGCCTTGGCCTTGAAGCGTCTGCTGGACGGCCGCGCCACCGGCCGGGACTGGTGCGACGACCGCACCACGCCGGCGCGCGAGCGATGCGGCGAGGTGCTCGCTGCCGCCCTTGCAACCGCGCTCGCGGACCTCGAGCGACGCTACGGCAAGGACCGGTCGAAGTGGCGCTGGGGCGCAGCGCACTACGCTTACGGCGAGCACCGCCCGTTCGGCATGTTTGCCGGCATCGGCCGCTTCTTCAACGTCGAGGTGGCGAGCCCCGGCGACGCCTACACCCTCAACCGCGGCAAGACCGAGTTCGGCGAAGACCCGCCGTTCGCCAATCGCCACGCCTCGAGCTACCGCGCCATCTACGACCTCGCCGACCTCGATCGCTCCCTCTACATCCACACCACCGGCCAGTCCGGCAACCCGCTCTCGCCCTTCTACCGCTCCTTCGCCGAGCGCTGGGCCAAGGTCGACTACATCGAGATCGCCACCAAGCGCGACGCCATCGCCAAGGCCGCCATCGGCACCTGGAAGCTGACACCGCAATAGCGGGATTGCCGCCCTTGCGCCGATGCCGGCAGCGCAGTAGAGCGGCTGTCAGGCGATGGAATCGGGAGGACGACCATGCGCGCCACATTCGCACTCGCTGCCGCGATCGTCGCTGCAGGTTCTCTGCTGGCGAGCGCGCCCGCCGCGGCCAAGACCTGCAAGGACGTGGTCACCGCCAAGGGGCGCTCGGCGGCACAGCTCAGCGATGCCTCCCGCGAGCGCCGCGCCAAGGAAAGCGCGATTGCCAACTGGAGCCGGCGGGCCCGCGACACCTACGGCTGGCGCTACAGCTTCTGGCGCCGCGCGGACGAGCAGCAGGTCAACTGCGGCGGCGGCGCCTCGGCCAAGCATTGCACCGTCAGCGCCAAGCCCTGCCGCTTGCTGTAGCTGTCATCCCGGAATTTCGCGAAGCGAAATATCCGGGACCCAAGGCTGCAATGAAGAACGCGGGAAACTGGGTCCCGGATATTCGCTGACGCGAATTCCGGGATGACAATCACGCGTTGCCGCGATCCTCGCGCCACACGCCGATCTTCTCCTGCACCGGGCGGTCGGAGAAGGAGAACAGCACGCATTCCCCGTCCAGGGCCTCGTGCGCGACAGATTTCCAGCTCGGCACCACGAAGATGTCGCGCGGCCCCCAGTCGAGCATATCCTCGCCGATGCGTGTGCGGCCGCGCCCCTCCGCGACCGCGTACACCGTCGCGTCGGTGGCGCGATAGCGGCTGGTCTTGAAGCCCTTGGGCAACAGCTGGATGAAGGTGCCCATGGTGGGCATGGCATGGTCGCCGGTGATGGGATTGGTGTAGCGCATCTTGATGCCGTGACACGGGTCGAAGTTGCCGGCCTTCTCCAGCTGGCGCAGCGCCTCGCGCGTGCGGTCGTAGGGGTAGCTGAAGATCGGCGAGGTGGCGGGGCGTCGGCGCTCGTCGACGGGCAGCAGGTTGGCCCCATAGCGCGCCAGCGAATCGCCTTCCGGTTTGCCGATCGGCTGCTCGTCCTCCTCGAGCCGCTCGACGAAGGAGGCATCCAGCATCTGGATTAGCGGGATGTCGAGCCCGTCCAGCCAGAACATCGGCTCGTCCGTGTCGTTACCGTGGTCGTGCCAGGCCATATAGGGCGTGATGATGAAGTCGCCGGGGCGCATGATCGTGCGCTCGCCGTCGACGCTGGTGTGCGCGCCGTTGCCCTCCAGCACGAAGCGCAGCGCCGATTGCGAGTGGCGGTGGGCGGGCGCCACCTCGTGGGGGATGACGAGCTGCACGCCGGCGTAGAGCGAGGTGGTGATCCGCGACTGGCCGCGCAGGCCGGGGTTCTCCAGCACCAGCACGCGCCGCTCCGCCTCCTTGGCGGTGATCAGCTTGCCCGCCTCCAGCATGGCCGTGCGGATGGCATCGAAGCGCCACAGCGCCGGCACGCAGGCGCTCTTGGGCTCCGGCGTGATCAGCGCCCCCATCACCGTCCACAGCGCCGTCATGTTGTCCTTGTCGATGCGGTCGTAGAAGGCCCGACGCTCGGGGGTCTCGGCTGGCATGTCCATGGCGTCGGCCTCCGGGGCGTGGGTGCCTTAGGGCTGCGCAGGCGAGCAAGAATGTCGTCGCGCGTGCATGCCCTGTTCTAACAGAAGGCGCATCGACGGACCACCTGGGACGGCTTTCGGCCTAGTGACACAACGCACTGTGCCGCCGGCTCGCCAGATCGAAATGGAAATGGTCGCGGTGCATCTCGTTGGCCTCGGGGCCCAGCACCGTGCCGAACACGCCGCACGCGCCCTTGTGCAGCCGATGCAGGAACGCTGCCTCCGCGCGCGCCTTGCCGTCCTCGCGCTCGGTGCCGCCTGGTGCCGGAATCGCCTTGGGGTCGGCGCTGATGTCGGAGATGGCCTTGTCCTGCCGCTGCAGAGCGGCCGTCCTGCGCAAGGCTCGGTGCTCCTGCTTCCTGGCGGCGGACGGCTCCTCGGAGAATCGGTGGGCGATGGCGCTGATCTTCTTGTTGGCCGGCCTCGCACGCTCCGGCTCGATTTTGGCAGCCTCCTTCTTGGCGGGCTCTGCTTTGGGGCTGCGGGCAACCGCGGGGGCTGTCTTGTCGCGCGCGGTCGGCCCCCAGGAGCGCACCACGTCGATGGTGCGGCCGTCGGCCGTGACGAAGCCGGCGATGTCGATGGCGTTGGCGAGCGCGTGCTCGCTCAGCCTGTCGGTGCCGAGCGGGTGGCCGTTGCGCGCGCGGCAGACGTAACCCGAGGCGTTGCGCAGGCGGGCGATCGAGGTGCCCAGCGCTTCGCGCGCCGTCGGCTGCAAGGTCTTTTCCACCCAGGCATGCAGGCTCGCGACCATGGCGCAGTTGAGCACGGCCGGCGGACTGATCTCCACCTTGGCGGCCCCCGAGCCGATGCGCTTCAGCAGCACCGGGGCCGGCGCGCCGCACACCTCATGCCGGACCGGCTGGGAGATCTCCACCTCGGCGGCGATCGGCGCCAGCAGCCGCACGCACTCGCGCAAGCCGGCGATGATCTCCGCCTCCGACCAGGTCTGGGGCTTGGGCGGCTCAGCGGGAGCTGCCGGCTCCGGTGGCGCGGCCGAGGCGCCCTTCTTCTCGGCTTTGTCCACCGGCGCGTCGTGCCTGGGTTTGGCCTCCGGCGCAGCTGCTTGCGCGGGCTCGCTCGGGGGACTAATGGCCGAGGTCTTGTGCGCAGGGGGCGCCGGCGCGTTTTCCTCCGCCGACGGCTCGGGTCTGGGCCGCGATCGCCGCGCCGCGAGTTGGATGGCAGCCCCGCCCGGGGCGTCCTCAGCAAGCGGGACGGGTCTGGCAGGCACCACCTCGATGGCGACGGCAGCGGGCTGGCGTGCCGCCGCGCCCAACGTCGAGACCGCGCCACCGTGCAGGAGGGGCAGGCAAGCAAGCCCCAAGACGGCGGCGACCGACAGCCTGGTCGACACGGTGACCACGGATCGGGATAGCCGCTTCAGCATCCGCGCAGCTTGCGTCATGCTCTATTGAAGAACTCCCAACGCCCGCGGGTTCCCTCGAACGATGGGCGGGAGTTGTGGTCGAACTATGATGGGGTGGGCTGCGTGAAGTGAGGTGTGCCGTGCCGTGCAGGCGGGAGCCGCTCACATCCTGCGCAATTGCTCACGTTTTGCGCATCCGTGCCTGCGCCGAATGAGTCTACCGCCGGCTTGGCCTGGATCATCCGCACGCCCGAGTGCTGGCACAGCGGTTGCTTTCCATTAACCAGGTGTGCGTCGGGGCGGGCGCCTATGCGTCCCGCGCCTCGATCGCGTTTGCGAGAAACAGCAAAGGGGGCACCGATGAGCCTTGACGATCCCTTCGATGCCGCGCGCTCCCCGCAACAGGGTGGCTGCAGCTGCGGCCGTCACGGCACCTCGAGCGAGCACGATGCGGCGGCCGCGGTGTCCGGCGACGCGCGCGCGGCGCGCCTCGTCGAGACGGCGGTGTTGCGCGCGCTGCTACCCGAGGAGCCCGCGCGCCGCGCGTTTCTCGCGGCCGTCGGCGCCTCCACGGCGCTGGCGGCGGTTGCCCAGTTCCTGCCCTTGGGTATGGCGACCGAGGCGTTCGCGCAGGCCGCCCGCCCGGAGAAGAAGGACCTCAAGGTCGGCTTCATCCCCATCACCTGCGCCACTCCCATCATCATG
>Ga0111539_10010200_pt1 | contig 11838 bp, 18 predicted proteins | sample RhiMethybrSRZTD1_FD_79667 | JGI IMG/M metagenome (GOLD analysis project Ga0111539, IMG submission 79667) | Populus rhizosphere microbial communities from Tennessee, USA - Rhizosphere MetaG P. TD hybrid SRZTD1 (version 2) (version 2) | ecosystem: Host-associated > Plants > Roots > Rhizosphere >...
AGAATCAGGCAGTCGCCCAATTCCCCCTCAACAGCCATTCTGTCCTTGTTCAAGACAGCATCCAGCAGTTCCGACGTCTCAGCCACCATCTTGACGACGGCGTCTTTTGGCGAGCGTTCCGGAGAGATTCCGTCCGCCCACGTAATGACGTCTTCCTGCAGTTCCTTGAGTGTGATCATCGTCTTCTCCTACCCAGTGTATCCGTCGACTTCCATGATGTGCTCAGCCTTGGGGCCAAACCCAAGGTAGCGCACGACTTGGGGATGGTAGTCACCGGCCCACGCCCCCAATCCCCGCCGGGCGTAAACCTCGCTGCCGAAAGCGTTAATGATCTTGGCCACTCTGATCGCTTCTGCCGGTTCATAGTTGCAGAAGTTGAGGAAGACCCGGTCGACGGCGTTCATGGTCATCGCTTCCCGCACCTGCATTTCCGAGAAGGTGAACACGCGCCGGACCCGGCCGGTCACGGTGGTCATTTCGGGCTCTACGCCAATTTCCGACCAGCTCGTTTCGACTTGATCACGATAGTGGGGGCCACTATTGCCACCGTTGGTATTGCCGACCCGAATCGGATGAACCCGGGCCGTACCAACCACCGTTTTCAGGCTGGTGGGCGGCAAGGCGCAATCCGACAGGAGCCGGTTGACCGTGCAATCCCGGCTGGTGGCGTATGGGTAGAACCCGGCATTGATGCCGAGCGAGTAGCCCTGCGATCCTTCGCACAAGATGTTGTCCGACAGCAGCATCAGATCGAACCACTGTTGGCTGGTTACGAGGAACCTGCTCAGCGGCTCGCCCCGGTTGGTGAAGAAAGTACCGAGGTATTCTGGGCTCAGGCCAGCCACATTGGACCCGATTCCCTCTCGCCGCATCTTTTGGATGCAGGCTTCGGCGGACCCTTGCATGGTGCTGGCGATCGGGTTCAGCTTTTGCTCCGCCTCCTTATGTTCGGGCAGGAGGATGGCGGCGCATTCGTGGATAAGGATTTGCGGGTCGGTGTTGATCCGCTCCCGCATTTCGTCGATTTCCTTGACCAGCTGGGCCGGGTCGAACACCGCCCCGGGTCCGATGCCCACGTAGGTGAGCGAGGGGCTGTACAGGCCGGACGGAAGGACCTTGTTAATCCACTTCTTGCCGCGCGCATCCACGAATGTATGCCCTGCATTTGGCATGTTGGCGGATACCACTGTGTCGAACTCTTTCTTTTGGCTCAGGTACCCGGCAATCAACCCCTTACCGGTGCTGCCGAATTGTAGGTCAACTATCACTGTCATCGCTGTCATCACATGTCTCCGCAAATAGTGAGAAATTCTTAGTTATGTTCGCCTCGATTACATCGGGCGGGGGCACTATCATTACACTGGTCTTGGTGTCGCTGTAAGTATCAGCTAGCGGTTTTCCTCCTTCAAATATGCGGTGCCTTCGCACCATCTTTCGTTCAAATCCGAGCAGAGCCATTTTATCGTTGAGAGTTCCATCGTCATACGTGGAACGTCTGTTCTTGGCGCGCTTGTTAACGTAGTCCCGGTAATCCTGCGATATCTTCCCTGTCCTAACATACCGTCGTTCGTCGTCTCCTACTTTCACTTTGGCGATCATTTCCCCACCAGAGCGCGCAAATCCATATGCATTTTCCTCGCCAAATGTGGCGCGGACCCACCCAAGTAGCATGTCCTCGCGGCTGTCGATTGCCGTTTCCTTGCGTTGTTTGATGACCCACTCGGTGTCCATGGCCCGGGACAAGTCATTAGTGATCTTCCGGTTCTCCAGCCAGTGCCTGATCTTCCCCAGATATTCCGGATTGTTGATCTTCTTGGTGTACCTGTCGACGCTGATCAAAGACACCAGCTTTTGCCAATGCGACGTTTCATACTTGCGCGTGTCCGCTGTGCGAAGCACGAAGAAGCGGCGGCTGTCGATGCCAGCAGGAGCCGCCCAGTCGTCGTTAGTGGTAAGCGTGACGAAGATGTTGTTGTCCTGCTCCCAGTACGGCTTAAACTTGCCGTTCCAGTCGAGCCGGGGCTCGGTGATCAGGGCCTTCAACCGGCTGCCCTCGGTATGGTTGCCAGCCCACGATGCTTCGTGTGCCTCGACAAAGATTGCGTTGGAAATAATGTCGCCGGAGTACGCTCCGATCAGAGAATCTCTGCTACTGATCGACTTTGCGTGGTTCGGCCCGATGATGTTGCTGATCGTGCCGGTGAGCAGCCCTTTGCCGGTCCCCTCCCCGCCCAATAGGACGAGGCAAATGCCCATCCGGCCGAGCGGGTTCTGTATCTTTTTGGCGAGCATGTCCCATAGATATTCTGCGTACTTGAGGTTGCCGCAACAGATATCATGTAGGCAAAAATCCAACCAGTCCCGAATCTCTTCATCGCTGTTGCAATCAACTGCGTCGATGGCGAACCCGGTGTAGGTATTGAGCGAGTCCGGGGGCTCCTTCCCCGGTATCCACATTCCGATTTCCCGTACTTCTCTTCGTTCATGACTTGTCATCCATACTTTTGCCGCGCTGACGGCCTTGCCGTTGATGACTACCGGTTTATTCGCTAGGATGTGTTCCAAGTCAGTCGGCGTGGAGAAACATGCCTCACCCTTATGGTTCACACTTACGATGTACGGCTTGCCTTTGGCGTTATACAATCCGTATTTCTCGTTGAGGTCTCGGACAGTGGAGCCGGGGTTCTGGTAATAAATGCTATCGTGATCATGCGCCGGACACCCATTCTTCTTGGCTTCGGTAATCAGCCATCGGATAGTGACGGATTTCTCTCGATCGACGCTAAATGTCCCCCACTTAGCCTCGCATTCCCCTTCCTTGAACTTGCTCCCTCCCCGGCTCCACTCTTCCCAAACCCTCTGCGAGTCATACCCGCTGTCATTACTGTGGATCGCCATACCCACTTTCAGCCACGTGTCATAATCAGCATCCGGGTCGATGTGTTCCAGATGGAAATTGATGTATGACGCCGGGGCCAGCGGGTCGAACTTGGATGAAAATGCCTCGGTCGGCGTGTTCTTTTGGCGACCCCCCAGCTTAAGGATAGCGCTCCCTCCCAAACGACCGGGAGCGCCCCCGACTTCCCACCTGTACGGAATCCCATCAACCACCGATGGGTAGGTCGTAAACCGGGTCCGAATATCGACACCCTTGTCGCCTCGACCCTTCAGGTCGGTGTCTGCAATGATGATGTGGTACCCGTTGCGAGGCGTTACCTCGCGCGGGCATGCCAATTGGTTGACGTCCACCCCCAGCCATTTGACCCCGTCCTTTCCGTCGTGCCGGTCGAGGTCCAATACCCGGCACCCTTCAAGGACCAACCCTACGTTCTTTCCTTCGTACTGTCCCCCGGGACCGAACCACTCGTAGATGGTGGCCAAGTTGGAGGACGCGTCTGCTTCCTTTACTTGCGGGGCCTTGCCGATCTGCGGAATTACGCGTTGGCCCATAGACACGTAATATCTGGCTGCTTCCAGTACCCGCTGATTGCGGGGCATAGCATCCAGCTTGCGTATAGTTTCTAGGTCGATGTTAATCATTTTTTCAGTGACTCCCACCAGTTTGGCCCAGAGCCCGACAAGTCAAGCACGATCGGCACTCTGAACCAAGAAAATCCACCTTCCACGGCCTGCCTGACACGTTCCCAGACAGGAAGCCAGTGCTCCGGCATTGACATGCCGTAGCTGTCGTGCGTGTTCAGCACTAGCCTTCCCTCGCCACCCATGGCCTCCTCAATCAGCAGCCAGTTCATTTTATTGATATCTGCCGCTGTCGCCTGAATGGTCAAGCCAGATGCTTTGTACAGCTTTTCCCCCTTAGGGAACCGGAGTCGTCGGCCAAACTGGGTCTCGACGAATCCGTACTGACTAGCGATCTTTGACGCTCTATCCGCCAAGTCCTTCACACCCGGCATGGCAAGGTGATAGCGATCAATCACATCGCACGCTGCCGTTCCGGCTTTTTTGTAACGTATCTCCGAGCCACCCTTGCTAAATGAATCCCACGACCACGGCATTCCCATCTTCTCGGCAATTGCACCCCGGCCGCTGTTAAAGATCATGCTCAGGTTCAGTTGCTTGGCGTTAGCCTGCCCGCTGTACTCGGCGGCACGTGGTAGCCCGGTCAATTCCGCCACGTGCTGATGGAAGTCGAGCCTGGGATTTGCCTGATACGCCGCAACGATGCGGGCGTTGTTCACCAGATGGGCGAAGACCCGGACCTCGAAGGAGTGCATATCCGCGTCGACCCAAACCTGCCCCTCGTCCGGTAGGAAGATGGGCTTGACGATTGCCGCGACCCGCTTATTGCGGGACGGAATCTGCTGCATCGCCGGTTCGGTGTAGCTGAATCGTCCGGTACCAGTTCCTCCGTTGTCTCCTTTGGTTTGGTGGATGCTCGGATAGACTCTTCCCCCTACCTCTCGCCCAAGGATATGCCCCTTGAGGAACGTATCCCGGGTCTTTACCAAGGAACGGGCGGCAAGTATCGCGGCGGCCAGTGGGTCGCCGGTTTCCCGCAGAGCTTCAGCCGAGAACGACGGAGCTCCCCCGGGCGTGGATGGAAAAACGTACCCGCGCGCATTACGCCAAACGCCGTCCATACCCTTGTGCGGGTTGAAGACCTCTCGCACCTGCTTTGGAGAGTCGATATTGAACTTCTTCCCCGCCTTATTGTAAATATCAGCAGTGGCGAGGTTAATCTCCCCGGTCAGCCCGTTCACGGCCTTGTTAGCCGCTTCGGTGTCGACCCGAATGCCCATCACTTCGTTGCGAATGATTGTCGGCATCAGTGACCGTTCGAATTCAACGATCTTTTGGATGCCCTGCCTCTCAATCTCCCGCTCCTGCCACTGCCAGAGGTTGTGGCAGAGCTTCGCATCCCGGCACGCGTAAGGCCGGACCATTTCAGGCGGGGCGCTGGCGATGCGTGGCATTTGGACATTCTTGGTGGCGCGTCCGCCAAACATGCGCGCCAACTCTTCGTATATCTCCTCCAGCTTGCCCTCGCCCAGATACTTCTGGCCAAGGCCGTCCAGAGAATAGTGCATCAGATGTTCGTCAATCAGGGTTGCCCTGATCACGGTGTCATCCAGTCGTTCGATCGGTAGCCTGATGCCCGCTCGGAGCATCATGCGGTAATCGAATGACGCATTGTGGCAGACGATTCGGTGCCGGGTCGAGTTGATCAGGTCGAGCAACTCGGCCGGGTGTTGCTGCCGAATGTCAATATATCGTGGCGGGGCGTTAGTCAGCATCCAACTCACGCCGAAAGCCCGGTCCGTTGGACCGAGCCCGGTGGTTTCAGTGTCGAGGGCGATGATTGGTTCCATTAGAATGGAATGTCATCATCAGTGAAGTCGTCGTTCAGGTTGGCCCTGAACTGCTGACGCTTCTTCTCAAACTCTTCGTCCGTCAGTCGAGGCTTAGGCGCGGGTGCCGGGTCGTCACGCCGCTTAAAATCTTCCGGATCACTGATGCTGAGGCTGATGTACTCAGTCCCGCCCCTAGATTCGGTGTTCCACCCCGCAACGCGCCAAACCTTGCCGCCGATCTTCATGTTACCAGTGAAGTCGGGTTGATTCTCCCGCTCTTTGTTATCGTTCTTAAACAGCGAACCCCGTTTTTCCTTAATCTCAAAGGCCATGATCTTCTCCAGAGATGAAAGGCCCCCGGCAGTTGCCCACCGGGGGCCTGTTTATCAGACTACGGCAGAATCAGCCGGGTCCGTTTCGTGCGCCACGATGCGTTCGCCGCGACGGATCGCTTCGTACGACGAAGTGGCCTTGTCGTACATCGGCTTGCTGATGTAGCCAATCGGGCTGACGTCGAAGGACCAGTACTCGCCCTTTGGGCCGTCGACCGGAATCGCAGTGAGCTTGTAAGCCCGGGCGAACCGGTCGCTGTTGATCATCTGGACGAGGGAGTTGAGCTTGCGCGACACCTTGCGCTTGCTCTTCGACCAGCTGAGCACCGCCTCTTCCATCTTGCCGTCCGAGTGGACCAACAGGACGAAATTGACGTGGGTTTCAGTCACTTCATGCTGGTCCGGGTTTTCCAGCGACTGGCGCTCCTGCTCGGCTTCTTCGGCCGTGTTGAAAGCACCCCTGAAACCGCCGCCAAGCTTGCGGTCCTGCCACACGATGAACTCCCTGCGGAAGACCACCGGGATGATCGTGATGCTGGGTCCGTAGAGCTCGCCGGACACCGTGTTGAAGATGATGCCCTGCTCCGAACCCGGGATGTATTGCGGGTCGGTCTTCTTCAACTGCGGGCTGAGCGCCTGCAGTACCTCGACCCGGGGAAGGATCATATCATCGATAGTAACGTCTTCGGAACCACGCCCGGAATCCGCACTCAGCCATTCGGGCCGCTGATCGGTGATCGACGTACCAGCTACCTTCGTCTGAAGGTCCTGCTTCACAGCTTCTTTCTTCGCGTTCATTGTTCGTATCCTCAGCTTTTGTAGATGATGGCCCGAGAGAAAGGTGTCACCTTCAATACCGACTCAGGCAGTTCGGTACCGTTGGTCATCTGCTCCTTGCAGAAGGCTTTGAGAGTCTGGGCATTGACCGTGGGAATGATCAACGACCCGTTGCCAGTTTCCTCCAGCCACGAGTGCAGCTTCATCTTGTCGGGGGCGCTGACGTGCAGGTCCGACTGGAGGGTGCAGCGACCGAAATCGCCAGTGATGGAGCGAACGTCCTCCTCGGCCATTTCAGCCGGGATATCGTTCAGTCGAAGTTCGTCGTACCGCTTCTGGAGCGGTTTCCAAAGGAGGTCGAGTCCGTCCAGCTTGGCGCGGACGCCGTCCATTTCTTTGATTAGATCAGTGAGCTTTGACATTTTTGGCCTCTTCAATTGCGATTTCGGTTTGGCAGTCGGAGCAGACGTTCACTCCGGTCAGGCGGTAGAGCATGTACTGGCGAAACATGCCCATGATATCCAGCACTCCCTTCACTCCAGATTCGTCGACGACGAACGGGTGGGAGTTGATGAAATCCGACATGATCGTCATGCCAAACGCGGCATCGTTCTCGACGGTGATCGGGGCAGTACCAAGTGTCGCGATCCGAATGCGGTCGGATTCCGTCTTGACGACGTCGATGACGTGGTCAATCATTGCGTCGGCCTCAATCGGCACAGTTTTATCAATACCCATTTTCAGTCCTCCAAAAGTGACAGCAGCTGCTTTGGGTCGCGCAAGGACGAGGACACGAAATCTGCCATCGTTTGCTTGTTTTGGGCGATCGCTTTAATGTGGCGGTCCAGCTTACAATCCGCCACCAATCGGATAACCATAGTGTTTTCGGTTTGGCCGATTCGGTGGATGCGTTTCTCACTCTGTATTTCGTCCTCGAAGTTAAAGGTGCCTGAGTACTTGACCAGTACTTTACCAGCGGTCAAGGTGAAGCCGATCGAGCCCATGCCGTAGGTCGATACCAATAGCCGGGTGTCGGGGTCGGTCTGGAACTGGTTGACCAGTCCTTGTATATCTTCGCTGTCGCTTCCAAGGCGGACGATGCCGTACTTCTCCAGCTTGCGCTCGATCAGCTTGGCCTCCGGGATGAACCGGCAGAAGATGACTATCTTCTTATCGGTGCCTTCTACTACTTCGATCAGTTCGTCCAGTTTGGGGTTGTCGTCGAGCATTGCCACTCGACCCTCAGCCAAAGGGAAGAACCCGCCCAAAATCTGCGCGCCGCGCGTGTAATATGTCAGGGCGTTCGTGACGGAAAGCCTCTCGCCTTCCATCTCGGTCATCATCATTTCCTTCAACTCACGCAACAGTCGCTTCTGCTCGGCCGAAAGCGGGACCGAACGGTCCTCGTGCGCTTGGGGCGGGAGTTCGACCGGGTCCTTCACGACGTGCGTGTAGGGGGCGAGGGCAGTGAGCAGCTCCGGTATGTTCTGGTATCCGACGATCTGTTTATTTTCGAAGCCGCCCATCACGCAGTAGCGGTTGCGGAAGGAGTAGAAGGACTTGAAGCCGACTATCTGTGGGTCGAGGAAGCCGTATTGGCTGTAGAGGTCCTCGATTCCCTTGGTATTTGGGGTGCCTGTCATGATGGTGCGGAAGGCGGCATGCTTGCCGATTTCCTGCATCACTTTGGTTCGTTTGGCCTGCGAGTTCTTGATTCGCTGGGATTCGTCGACGACGACAGCAAGCTTGTCGTGAGCTCGGGTGACGAGCTCGGTCGGGAGTCTTCCAGCGGACAGGCTCAGAATGCCGTAGACCCTGATCACGTCACGCAGTTCAGGTGCCCAGATGCTGATTTGCTCATGCCAGTTGGCGATGATGGAATTGGGGCAGATCACCCAAGCCTCAGTGATCCGGCCTTCCTGCCAGTACACCTTCCACAGTTCAAGCAGGGTGCGGGACTTGCCCGACCCCATTTCATGGAAGAATGCGTAGGATTTCAGCCCGTAGGCCAGTTCCAGCGCTTCCTGCTGGTGGGGCAGGATGCCCAAAGGGCGGGCGGGGAACGCACGGCCATCGCGGATGGCGGGCTCAGTGCGGACTGCAGCGTGAGCAGCGGGGGAGAACTCAGCTGAAAGGAAACTGGACTTAAGGAATCGCCGGTTGGCGGCGGTGTCTGGAACAAGCCAGCTTCGTAGGTGTGCTTGATACGTTCGTTCGGGGGCGGTTCGAATCCTGTTGGTCCAGCCTCCCGGAACTCGGTAGGCACTGTTCGCGTATTCGATCATCGTTTGGCTCTCGTTCAAGGGGGTCGACGCTCGACCCCCAGACTTTTATTATACCACAGCCGGGGCTGGCTGTCAAGTGCGGAGTCAGAATCAGCTCCCGGTCTTGGTAGTGGTGAAGACCCACGAAACGCCGACCTTCGGGGGCAGGGTGCAGGTGAAGCCCACTTGTCCACCGGTAAAGGTAGTCCATCCCATGAGTGCCGCATCCCACTGGACACGAGCATGCGAGCCGGGATTCACCATGATGTTCTTCGTGAAGTATTTCGGGCCTTGGCCATCGGTGCTGATTCCACCAACGCACTTGATCTGCTGAACGAGAGTGGTGGTGTTGCTGACGATGCCGCCGAATGCGGTAGCGCCGTTCGCGCTGACTTCAATGGCCGGGGAGCAGGAAACAAGGGCGGTGGTCGGGCCCCGGTTAAGCATGACGAGCGTTCCGACGACGACGTTACTTGCGCCGGTCGATGGAATGCAGGCACCCGGTGCGCCTTGCACATGCTCTTTGGTGAGGGTGACGGTTCCGGCTCCGTAGGCGTATGCAAACACGCCAATACAGAAGGCGGCCGATGCGGCAATTGCGATAGGCTTCATGTTCATGTGAGGACCCTGATGATGAAGATGGCGAAGAGGACGCCGGGAATCATCAGCAGCCAAGCAGACGAGTGATTCCGACGGTTGAGGGGGCGGTGATGGCGACCAGCGGAAAGCGTGGTCTGCCTGATGTTCTCACGGATTACCGTGCTCGATAACCTTATCATTTTCGTTCTCCGGATGCTCAGCTAGGTATTTATCGGCGGCGGCAAGCGTCGCGTCCAATTCGTTAATCGTTTCGCCACAGTTAGGACACTTGTGGGCGGTTGAAGAGCCGTGTGTTGGTTGGGAGCCGTCAATCCGCGTGTAAAACTTGGATTTGACAGGAACATGGAATCCGAGGGGGCCGCTGTATTCAGCGATCTTGGCATTGCAGCGGGGGCATGATACGTCAATCATTAGCTACCTCCAAAACGCAGGCCGCCAAGCCAGCGCAATAGACGAACATGGGGCTTGAGCTTCCGCTCGGCCTCATAGGAATCAAGCCGGTTGCCCATGGCGGCGATAGCCGCCTCCTGATTCTCGATGTACTCTTGAATCGGGAAGACCAAGTCATCACGGCCAGAGAGGCTTCTTAGCTGATTCAGACTGCTTCTTATGTACGCTGGAGTAGACATGTTTGGCAATCCAGTTGAAGAACAGAACGGTGACGATCATCGCAACACCAACGGCCCACGCAAGCAGGCCGATGGTGGCGGCCATTACGAAGATGAAGGCTGCGTCAACAAGGGCAACGTCCACTGTGAAACCTCCTTGCAGACTACCACTGAAACAGCGAATCCTGCGCAGAAGCACAGGATGTAGATTATTGGATTCCGATATTTGGTAAAGAAAGCGTTCATTGCGTTCTCCAAACAAGAGAAAAGCCGCTTACGGCGGCGAGTCGGAAAGGTTAAGCCTTTCATGCTCAGCGGGGTGGGCCGCTATCACTTCTTGCCTTTGTAGACCCGCTTGCGCGTGGTGGCCTGCTCCTGCGTCGGTTCGTCCTGCGGGGCGGTGTCGGGTTCGTCAGAACCCAGTTCGCCACCCTCTTCGGGATCGGCCGAAGCTACCTCAGTCTCTTCAGCGCTGGCCTCTTCGGCCGGTGCAACGGGCTCGCCGTAAACGTCGGTGACGTCGCCTTCGCTGATCGTCGGGTCCTTCACCCCGTAGAGCAGGTGACGGATTTTGTTGCCGATCAGCATGCGCTGTTGGCCGTCGTTCAGGAGCGACCACTTATTGTGGTCGATGCCCAGAAGGGTCGCGCCCTGCTTGATTTGGTCGAGGTTCTTGCCCGCGAGTGTGCGAGCGACGAAATCGTCGGTGCGGTGGGTGCGCTTGCCACGGCCGGACTTGTCCCGAACATAGCGCTTGAGGTTGGGACGAATGCGGACCTTGGTGTCTTCAACAGTTGCGGGGGCGGTTTGGTCGTTCATGGTGCAATACCTCTTGGTGGGTGGGTGGTGGGTCGAGCTTTTAGTATACCACAGGCGAGGGCCGCCGTCAAGTCCCGGACGCAGTCGAGTCAGAAGATACCTTGAACGCGTCAATCGCTTTATTCAGGGCTTCAATCACGTCGTCATGTGAAGTGTGCTTGTCCAGACCCAGTTCATCGCACGCGATGGAACGCGCCGGTCGCTGACGCCGGGACCGAGTCATCCCGTGCTTCTCCAGATTTACAGCGCCCCGAAGGGCGCACAGGTGGAACAGCTTGACTCGGTTCATGCTTTGGACTTCCTGTAGGAGCGACGGTCCCGCATGTTCACGATTTCGCGAATACGGCGGGCAACTTGGGTGTGGTTGGGGCGAAGGGTCCCACGTCGGGACCCAAGGCTTCTGGCAAGCTCTTCGAGCGCCTCTTTCTGCTTGGGGCTGATCACGCTGTCACCTGAACAGGGTTTGCGTCCTTCGGCACGCGGACGGCTTGTAGGAAGGCGCATGCGTTGTCGATGCGATCTTCTTGCTCGACAAATCCGGGCAGGTCGGCGCATTGAGCTTCGACGTCAATCAGCGTGAGGGCCAAAGCGACGCGTTCGCGGGGTGTAATGACGGCCGCAAGAGCCATGATGGTGTCAATGATCGGGTTTTCCATGGAAACCTCAGTAGGTGAAATCGTGGATGGCGGTGGGGCACTCTTCCTCGGCATCAGGAAGGTCCATCAGGCCGTCGCGAACGCGGGCTGCTTCCTCCCCAATGGGTGTGTGGACCAAAACATCGAGCAGCGCTTCACGCTGGTCCTCGGAAATCATGATGGTGTATTTCATGTCATTCTACCTTGGCAATAATGCCGTCTTTGATGGTGATTTTGGCGAAGAATTCGGTCTTGTAACCGGTCAAATGCGGCCGGTTAGAGCCAAACACCACGCCGTTCGGGGTGTACTCTTTGGCGATGGGCGAAGGGTCGATAAAGTCGAGCTTCTTGCCGACTTGGGTCTTGAGCGCCTTCTTCGAAGGGTACTGAAGGATAAGAGTCATGCAAACCTCGGTATCGGGGCCCGGGGGGGATGAACCCCCCGGGCGGGGCCAGTTAAAGGGCAAACCCATGAACGGGTGCGCCGGAAT
>Ga0111539_10010201_pt1 | contig 11838 bp, 8 predicted proteins | sample RhiMethybrSRZTD1_FD_79667 | JGI IMG/M metagenome (GOLD analysis project Ga0111539, IMG submission 79667) | Populus rhizosphere microbial communities from Tennessee, USA - Rhizosphere MetaG P. TD hybrid SRZTD1 (version 2) (version 2) | ecosystem: Host-associated > Plants > Roots > Rhizosphere >...
CCTTCGATCGAGCCCTGGAATGCGGTTCCGCGCCGCGTGATCGTCAGCTCACCGGCCGGTCCAAGGGGGAAGCTCGATTCATAGCTCCACAGCCCGATGACGGCGTCTTCTGGTGCCGCTTGTGCGGTCAACGCCGGGACGAGGACGAATGCCAGCAACAACGCCCGCATCTCCACGCGATGGATTGGGTTCATGAGCGAGCCTCCCTTTTGCGGTCCTAGATGCATGAAGGCCACTTTCGGTCGCAATTGGGCGCCGACTCGTCGAAATGGCGCGCCGGGGCCGTTTGAGCGTCCTACACTGCCGGCCGATGCACTTCACGTCCGATTTCTACCGTGTCGCAGCGGTCTGCTCTTTCGCGTCGGCAGTTACCACGCTGGGGCTGATTTTCCTGCCGGAGATGTTTCCGCCCGCGGAAGATTTCGCCGGTCGCATGGCGCGCGTGAACGACCCGACGTATCGAATCTATTCGTGGGTGTACCTGGTCCACCCGTTCTTCACGGTGGCCGCAGCGCTGGGCGTGTCGATGCGGCTGCGGCGCGATGCCGCGGCTCTCGTGATTCCGGGCCTCCTCGCCTTCCTGCTATGGGGTGCGACGGAAGCCGGCCAGCAGGCGTTCACGCTCATGGCCTTCAATCCCTGGCGCGCCGCCTGGCTCGCCGGGGACCCGGCCATCCGCGCGACCATGGAGCTGCGGACCGAGCTGTACGACGGCCTCTGGAACGCCATGTATTTCCTGATCGTGGTCGCCTTCTTCATCGCCAACCTGCTTTACGCCGGGGCCATGTGGCGGTGGCGGGGCTTGTCGCGGGCGGTCGGCGCGTTCTACCTCTTGGCAGCGGTCCAGACGCTCCTGATCATCTTCGGGGAAATAACCGGCATCCAGCTGGTGCCGGAAAATGTGGATTTCTGGATCTACCCGCTCACCCAGCCGCTGGCACGCGCCCTGATCGGCGCCTGGCTGTGGAGCCATGGCGACGAGAGCCAACCGCTGACCGGGACCCCGGCCCGACTCGCGACTTAGTTTACTCGCCGGCTTGAGCCGCGCGCGGCGGGCGCCTCGAACCGGCGCCTCGTCCGACATCCATTTCGCTCGCGGCGGGACTATGCTTGCGCCCAACAGGGTGGCAGGTCGTGACGCTGACTGGTCTCGTCGACCTGAGAAAATCGCGCAAGGCGCGTGCGGGCGTCCTGTCCGTCGCGCTCCATGTCGTGCTCGTGCTCGTGATCCTGTCCGGCGGCCGCTACGACGGTTTGCAGACCGGCGATGCGCTCGTCTCGATGCCACTCATGCTGGACGAGATCGAAGCCGATCGCGGCGACGCGGAACAGCGGCCCCTCCCGGGGCCGGCCGAGCCAACGCCACCGAGCGATGCCGAGCTGGATGCTGCGATCGCGCGGCTGGCACCGGCTCCTTCCGAAACCATCATCCCCGATCTGGCGGACTTCGCGCCACCCCAACAGGCTCCGATACCGGTCGAAGATCCCTACTCGATCAGTTCCACGGCGATGCCCGAGAAGCGGGCGATGTCGGAGGCGGAAAAGGCCGAGCTATCGCAGCGTCTCGAGAAGCTGGCAGAGCAGTCGCTCGAGAATTCGCGATCCGAGGTTGCCTGGGAGCAGGACGGCCGGCAGTACAGCGCCGAGCTGGTCCGGGAACCGGCCAACGACGGCACGGCACTCGAGCATGTCATCGCCCGGGTCACCACTGCGGATCGCGGCCGATTCATGACCACATTGGTGAGTCTAAGGCGCCTCTCGTTCTCGCAGTTCACGCAGATGGTTAACTTCTGGAGCCCGACGGTGCAGCTGCACGACGACGAGATCGTCGGACGTTTTCACAGCAACACGCAGGTCAAGCTGAAGTACGACTCGAGCGCGACGCCCGTATTTCTCGGCAAGGTGACGACGGCCGCGCGCAGTTTCGACATGGAATCGCATGGCCGCAGTCGCGACTCGGAGATTTTCCGCGGCGGCAAGGAAACGCGCGCCGGACGCATCGAGCTGCCTGAATCCGTGCAGCCGTTCGAATGGGCGCCGCGGGACGACGACACCCGGATCCACGAGTTCACGTCGGACGCGCACATCACGTTCTACCCGGACGGCAGCTACAGCTGGCGTACGCGCGACAGTCTCGCATCCACGGTCAACAAGCCGTCCGACGTTCCCGTGTTTTTCATTGCAGCGCCGGACGTGACGCTCTACGTGCAGGGCGTCGTCGGGGGCCGGGTGCTCGTCTACTCACCGAACCGGATCGTCATCGAGGGCGACCTCACCTATGCGAACGATCCGCGCGGCGCGTCGGACTCGGGAGACTTCCTCGGCCTCGTCAGCGACCGCTACGTGGAAGTCGCTCCGCCCGGCGTGACCGGGCCCGGAGATCTCGAGATCGACGCGGCAATCTATGCCGGCCGCCGCTTCATCGTCACGAACATCGATCATGCGCGCGCCGCGACGCTCAGGATCTACGGGAGCCTCGCGGCCGGAACGCTGACCGCGACGGAGCCGCGCTACGCGACGAAGATCGAGTACGACGATCGATTCGAACGAGCGCGGCCGCCGGGCTTTCCGTCCACCAATCGGTATGAGGCCGCCGCCTGGGACGGCCAATGGACGGCGGCGCCGGCGCCGAGCCTGAACGACGCGCCCTGAAGATGAAGTATTCCTCTGGTCAGTAGGGCGCCCCGAACACGATGCGCCACGCCTCCAGGTCCGGTCCGAAACGATAGCCAATGCCGATACGCGGCAGCGGGATTCGCCAGATCCGGCGCGTTTCGGAACTCCCAAACGTAATGCCGAGCTCGTACTGCATGGTATTGCCGTGCCCCTCGGCGCTGTCGACCGGTCCGTCCGGTTGGTCGACGTAGCAGTCGTTCAGCGCGTAGAGCAGGTAGTCGAGTTGCGATCCGCGGCTGAATGGCCGGCGCGCAGTGACCGCCGTTTGAAACCGCGTGAACTGATCCGAACCTCCGGCTCCGTGGAGGTCGACGCCCGCATACGTGAGGTCGTTGCGAAGCTGCCAGTCGAGTCCCTGGCCGCCGAATTCGTAAAGACTCACCAGCCCGCCCGAATAGACGGTTGCATTCGCATCCGCGTCGCGGGCTCTTGAAACTCCAGCCTCGACGTAAGGCTCGAGCTTCCAGTCGGGACTCACGTCGAAAACCAGCGTCAAGCCGGGCACGAAGCTGAGGGCGTCCACGTCGGTGGGAATGTCCCCGTCCGCGACGTCCTGCAGCTCGAAATCATAGAAGCCGAATGTTACCGGCAACGTGAGCACGGCTCCGGGGCCGGAGTCATCCGCGGATTTCAGGTCGTAACCAAACGGGAGGCGGTAAATCTGAAGCGTCCTGCCGGAAACCGAATACACGCCGGAGCCCAGCTGCGTCGCGAAGGCGAAATTGACGACGTTCTGCTCGTCGCCGGACAGCAGCGATTGCGCCTGCGCCACAGGCGCCAGCGCAATCGCCAGCAAAGCGACCCAGGAGGGCCTTAGACTACGCCAGCGAAACATCAGCGGAGGATCGCATGAGTCGACCTTACAAGCATTTCGCTCTTCTGCTGAGCCTGCTCGCACCCCTGTCGGCGCAGTCGCAGGCAGCGGCGAGCGCATCTTCGGCAGGGTACGTAATCGCCGATCAGGTCGTCGATGAATTCCGGCTCGATGCGCACATCCCGGGCATTGCCTACGGAATAGTCGAAGGCGGCCGCCTGGTGCATGTCGGAACGTTCGGAGTCCAGGACACCGAGTCGGGGCGCCCTGTCACCGCCGATACGCTCTTTCGCATCGCGTCGATGACCAAGGCATTTACCGCGCTGACCATCCTCAAGCTGCGCGACGAAAAACTTCTCCAGCTGGACTCGCCGGCCTCGCAGCACGTACCCGAGATGAGCACGTGGAAGTATCCGACCGATGATTCGCCGCAGATTCGCCTGCGTGATTTGTTGAATCACACGGGAGGCTTCGTCTCGGATGATCCCTGGGGAGATCGCCAGACCCCGCTCCCGGAGGCTGAGTTCACGCGACTGCTGCGCGACGGCGTTTCATTCACGAGCGTGCCGGAGACGCGATACGAGTACTCGAATCTCGGATATGCGATCCTCGGTCGTATTATCACCAATGTCTCAAGGAAGCCCTATCCGGAGACCATCACCCGCACCCTGCTGCAACCGCTCGGCATGACGTCTTCCGGCTTCGTTGCCGACGACGCGCCGCCGGCTCAGCGCGCGCTTGGCTACCGCTGGGAGGACGACGCCTGGCGAGCCGAACCGACCCTGGGTCCGGGTGCATTCGGTGCCATGGGTGGATTGCAGACGAATGTCCACGACTATGCGAAGTGGGTGGCGTTCCTTCTCTCCGCATGGCCTCCACGAAACGGCAATGACAATGGCCCGGTGCGCCGCGCAACCGTGCGCGAGCTCGTGCAGGGCTCAAACTTTCCTCGCTTGCGCAATCGCGCCGCACGCAGCGGTACTCCTGCCAGCCGCCAGTCTGCAGCCTATGGCATGGGCTGGCAGGTCGCGATCGACGACGACCTCGGCTTTACGGCCAGTCACAACGGTGGCTATCCTGGATATGGGTCGCATGTGCTCCTTTTGCCCGACCGCGGCATCGGCATCTTTGCTTTCGCGAATCGAACCTATGCAGGTCCGTCCGTCGCGGTATGGGATGCGGCGATCGCGCTCAACAAGGTCGGATTGCTGGGCAAGGACCGGGAGCTGCCCATCGATGCGCAACTCGCAGCCGCTTATCGATGGGCTGGAGAGATGTACGAGGCTGGCGACGTCGCCGTGGCCCGCGAGCAACTTGCGATGAATTTTCTGCTCGATCGGGATGCCGAAGGATGGTCGCGGGACCTCGCAAAACTCAAGGCCCAGGTCGGCGAGTGCGACACCGCCGCATCGGTCAAGCCTACCGGCATTCAATCGGGTGAATTCACCTGGCCTTGCACCCACGGGAGAATCAAGGGATCGCTGGCTCTCTCTCCGACCCGTCCTGCCCTCATCCAGGAATGGCAACTGGAACCCATCGTCCCCTGAACGTGTCGCTTCGCCCTAAGTCACCGGCTCTTCGAGGAAGTTCAGGCGTCGCAGCATCGCCTGAAACCGGGGCTCGGCGCGCAGGGAATCGAAGCGCGGGTCCATCTTGAGATAAGTCAGGAGCGTCGAGCGCTCGTCGAACGCCTTGTCGAGGGAATCGAATGCTTTCCCCTTGTCGCCCAGGCCGGCGTACACGAGCGCGACCTGGTAGGACGGGACGTATCGCTGTTTTGCCCTCGCGGCGAGTTCCCGGAGGATCTTTCGAGCCTCGTCCGGCTTTCCGCTCAACGCATAGGCATGACCCAGCGATGCCAGCACATTGGTGCCCTGTTCGGTCAGTTCCGCTGCCCGCTGGAAGGACGCGATCGCCCCGTCCATGTCGCCCATCTGCTCGCGGGCAAGTCCCATGCCCCAATGCGCCACAGGGAATTCTGGATCCGTAGCCGCGACCTGCTGGAGTTGCCGCAAGGTCTCATCGTAGTGCCGGCCGAAATAGTGAATGACGCCGACGTTCGCCTGAATGATGAGCGACAAGGGATCGAGCTCGCGAGCTCGCTGCATGTGGACCAGCGCTTCGTCGGTGCGTCCCACGCACGACAGGTAGCGGCTGTAACGGTGCTGGAGGTTCGCGTTGTTGGGGTCGCCCGCCAAGGCCAACTCAAACTCCTTGCCCGCGTCCCTCCAATCCCAGTCGTACCATGCGCGAATGTACGCGAGGGCGGCGTGTGCCTCTGGAAGCCGGCCGTCGAGCTCCAGGGCCCGGGCCACGGCCGCTTTGGCTTTCGGAAACACATCGTCGGGCCGTGAACTCGAGTAGAACGGCAGGGCACTGTAGTAATCGGCCATCGCGGCATGCGCGAGTGCGTAGTCGGGATCCAGCTCGAGCGCCCGCTCGAAATTCTGCCTCGCCTTCTCGAGGTCGGTCGGGTCTCCCTCATTCCAGTAGAAACGACCGCGCAGGTAGGCATTATAAGCCTCGAGACTCTTTGTCGAGCGACGCACCGGCAGAGTGTCATTCAATAGCGTGACTTTGAGCTGATGGACGACCGCCAGCGTGATTTCGTCCTGCAGGGCGAAGATATCCGTCATTTCACGATCGTAGGTTTCCGACCACAGTTGCGTGTCTGAGCGGCCGTCGATCAATTGCACGTCAACGCGCACCTTATTGCCGACCATTCGCACCGAGCCTTCAAGGACATGCGTGACACCGAGGCGCCTGGCGACCTCGGGTGCCTCGATGGCCTTGCCTTTGAGCGAGAAGGCGGACGATCGCGAAATCACCCGCAACTCGGGAATCTTCGCCAACGAATTGATCAACTGTTCGGATATGCCGTCGGAGAAATATTCCTGCTCGGAGTCGGCGGTCATGTTCACGAATGGCAGCACTGCAACGGATTTCTCGCTCGGCGCCTCGGCCAGGACAGCAGACTTCGTGATCGCGGCGGGAGTGTCTCCCGCACGAAGGTAGTACCAAAGGGCGCCGGCGGCCAGGATCAGCCCCAGCGCTGCCAGCGCGAGTCCGACGCCTCGTGCGCTTTGATTGCCGCGTAAGCCCGACTTTCCAATTGCATCCGCCTTTGCGTGATGCGCAGAAGCGGGTTCGCCCGCCAACAGCTGGCGGACGCGGTGGGCAAATTCTGGCGGTGTCTCGCCGTTGGGCAGCCAGGTCCACTGCGCGAGCAAAAACTCGTCCGGAACGCGTGCATCGCCCTCGCGCGTTCCGTCGATTACCACCGGCACCAGAAAAGCCGCATCTTGCGCCATGTTCATGAGCCGACGCGTGGCAAGGTTCCATTCGCCTCGGAAGTAGCCCTCGGATCGTGCATTCGTGTGGGAAGAAATCACGGGCATGAACAATGTGCAGTCGTTGATGCGCTTCTTGATCTGCGCATCCCACGCATCGCCCCCGCGCAATTCGCTCTTGTCGAGCCAGACCTTCACGCCCACTGCCTGGAGCGCTTCGCAGATGCGCGCGGCGGCCTCCGCGTCCTGGGAGGCATAGGAAAGGAATACGGAACCGGTCGGATCCGATTGTTCAGTCATGGTCCCAGCTCAAGTCGTGGTTCTTGAACGGCGTCGACCGGATGCGTTTTCCGGTCGCGAAGTAAATCGCATTGGCGACGGCCGGCGGCACGGGCGGGCCGGCCGGCTCCCCGATGCCGCCCCACTTGTGGCCACCCGAGAGCGCGAAGTGGACTTCGACCAGCGGCATCTGCGGCAGGCGCAGGAGCGGATAGCGGTCGAAGTTCGTGTTGACGAAGCGGCCTTCCTTCATTTCCAGGCCGCCAATCCAGGCGTGGGTCAGCTCCCAGCAGACGCTGCCTTCGCACTGCTCGGCGGCATTGTAGGGATTGATGACGTGGCCGCTGTCCACGACGATCCAGACTTTCTCGACGGTCAGCTCGCCTTTCTGCGTGACGCGCACCTTTGCGCAGGCGCCTGAGATCGAGCCGTGGTCCTCGACGACGGCGAGGCCCATGCCCTCGCCTTTCGGAAGGTCCGTGCGGAAGCCGGACTTTTCCTTCAAGGTATTCAATACAAGTTGCCAGTCGGGCAACCCCTTGGTCATCTCGAGCCGCCACGCGAGCGGGTCCCAGCCGCCCGCGATCGCGACTTCGTCGACGAAGCACTCGGTCATGAAGCAGTGCTGATTGGTGCCGGGCGCACGGTGCGTCGCGACAGGCACGTGCGACTTCGCGCTGACGCGCTCGTGCCGCCGGTTCGGAACCTGGTAAGGCATGTTGCTGATCGCGTAGTCGGCGGTGGCCGGACCGACACGGTCGACGCCTTCGGGCACGAACCAGACGGAGCGCGACGTCCACGCAAAGGGCAATCCGTTTCCCTTCAGCGACGCGGTGAAGCGGGTGACGTTCGGCGGGCGCTGCTTGTCCTGCGCCATGTCTTCCTCGCGCGGCCAGATCACCTTGACCGGGCGTTTGAGGCGCTTCGAGAGCTCGGTCGCCTGCCGCGTCACCGCGGTCGCCCCGCCGCCGTTGCCGCCGAAGCCGCCGCCGAGAAAGACCGTGTGGACAAATACGTTCTCCGTGCTCACGCCGGCCTGGTCAGCGGCCAGTTCCAGCGCGCTGGACTGGTCCTGCGTAGGCGACCAGACATCCACGCGATCCGCCGTCACGCTGACGGTGGCGTTGATCGGCTCCATCCGCGCATGCGTCTCGTAGGGGCGGCGGTACTCCGCAGTCAACGTCCGCGCCTCGCCCACCCATAATGATCCTTCGCTTTGCTCTGCCGCCACTTCAGCCGGTTTCTGCAGGAGCAAGCGCGCGACAGCGAGCTGGGATTCCGAGCTGACGTTCCCGGCGGGACCAGTGTCCCACTCAATCGACAGCCCTTCGAGCGCTGTCTTCGCCCGCCACCAGCTCTCGGCGACGACGGCCACGGCATCCTGCAGGTCGGAGTTTTCCGTCTTGCCGGCCACGGCCTTGAGTGCGACGACGTCGATGATGCCGGGGCGATTGCGGATGGCGGCATCGTCGAAGCGCACGAGCCGGCCCCACGGCACCGGGCAGGCCTTCACCGCCGCGTAAACCATGTTGGGCACCTGCGCATCGATCGCGTAGACCGCGCTGCCGTTCGACTTCACGTCGGCATCGAGGCGCTTGAGCGGCTTTCCGAGCAGCCACCATTGATCCGGCGTCTTGATGGCAGGCTCCTCGGGCAACGAGATTTTGGCGGCCGCTGTGGCGAATTCGGCATAGGTGCCGGTGTAGGCGCCGGACGTGAGCGTGCCGAGCTTGGCTTCAATGCTGCTCCGGTCGATGCCCCAGGCGCTTGCTGCCGCTTCCTTCAGTCGCTCTCGCGCGGAGGCGCCGGCCTGCATGATGTGCGGATGCTGGCGGCGCACGACGGCAGACCCGGCAGTATGCATCGTGACGTATTCATTGTTCTTGCGCAGGTGCCGGTTGGGATCGGCGAACACCGCGCGCACGCGGGCCCAGTCAACGTTGAGCTCCTCGGCAATCATCATCGAGACGGAGGTGAGCGCCCCCTGCCCCATCTCGGTGTGCGGGACGCGGATGGTGACGTTGCCTTCCGCGTCGATTGCAAGCCAGGCATTGATCTCGGCGCCTTCCGGCGGCGCAGTCCAGGGCTTTGCATTGACGGTTGCGGCGATCGCTTGCGGGATATGGAAGCCGATGAGCATGCCGCCGCCCGCAGCGGCGGTGACCTTGAGGAAATGACGGCGGGAGACGCGGACCGCACTCATTTCGGCGCGATCCTGCCGGCCATCAGGGCGGCGGCCTGATGAATCGCCTTGCGGATGCGGAGGTAAGTGCCGCAACGGCAGAGGTTTCCGGCCATGGCGGCGTCGATGTCGGCGTCGGTCGGGTCCGGCTTCGCGGCGAGGAGCGCGGCCGCGGACATGATCTGGCCGGACTGGCAGTAGCCGCACTGGGGCACGCCAATTTCGGCCCACGCGACCTGAACCGGATGCGGTTTCTCCTGGCTGCCGAGCCCTTCGATGGTGGTGACTTTCTTGCCGATGGCGACAGCCACAGGCGTGACGCAGGAGCGAATGGGCTTGCCGTCGAGATGAACGGTGCAGGCACCGCATTGTGCGATGCCGCAGCCGTACTTGGTGCCGGTGAGCGCGAGTTGCTCGCGCAAAGCCCAGAGCAGCGGCATGTCGGCATCGACATCCAGCTGTTGCGATGTGCCGTTGATGGAGAGTGTCACGCTCATGCGGCTATGAACGGAAATACCGCAGTCGCCCGGAAGCGTCAACCGCAATCGGCTCCAGACGAAGAAGCCCGGCGGTTGCCGGGCTTCCTGTCGCCAGAATCAGGCGAGTCCAGCTGGACTTCTCAAGGCGAAGTGTCCGGAACGAACACGAGCTGCGCATGGGCACGGCCCTGGGTGTTCCACTGCCAGAAGTAGTACTCGAGCTGCGAGTCGAACAGCGGCACCCGGACGTCGCACGCCCCGTCGAAGTTTCCGTCCGTGAACGTATCGACGCAGACGGTCAGGAGCTCTTTCGTGTAGTCCGTGAACTTGATGCCCTTGCCGCCGCTGCCGGACGACCGGAACTCGATGACGTTTTCCGTCGAGCAGAGGATCTCCTCCGCAATGCCGTCACCATCGAAGTCAGTCGTATCGATCTCCGTCGCGCAGCTTGTCACGCCGATCCCGGTTCCCGGCTGACCCACCAGGCGCACATAGACCCGGTACTTGCCGTAAACGTCGCTCGGCAGGACCAGCTCGGCGCCGTCGTTCGGCTGGCAGGCATTCCCGTCGGCGACCTGGAATTCGCCCGAGGCTGAAGGCTTCAAGAGGATCGTGTTCTGCTTGAGCAGGTCCGACTTCAGCGCTCCATTCTGGTTGCTGGCGAGGTCGCCGGAAATGACCTGGTAATTGGCCTTCACGGCGATCTGGTGCCGATTCGAGCCCGTGAAATCGCCTGCGGGACAGTTATCGTAGGCGATGACCTGAAGGTTGTAGCGCGGGCCCGGTGGCAGGCCATTGCCATTGCCCGCCCACGCGGCCGACGAGATGGCTCCCATCAGCATCGCACCGATTGCGACTGATTTCCCTGTCTTCATGACGGTCTCTCCCACGGATTCCGAGTGAGTGGTTCCGGTTGGAGCGACGGGGAGCGCCCGGCAGAATGGCCGGACGAGAGAGGACATGTTGCGCGCGCTGTCCGCACTGGCAACCCCGCTATCCTAGGCTTGGCCCTTAGACCGGTGGCTTTGCGCCCCCACCTTTCGGTGGGTTTGCCTTTTCAGCGGGATCGAATGTGCGCCTCGAGTCGACTGCCCGCAAGCGAGTTTTGACAGAACATTCGACATTGAATTTGAACCAGATGACTCCTACAGCGGAACCAACAGTCGATTTGGATCACGCGATGCAGGAACTGCGCGGAACTGCCAGGCAGGCGCGCCGGAAATTGCCGCTCGCCGGTGTCCTCGGTGCGATTCTTTTGTCTGCTTGCAGCGACAGTGGCAGTGGCGGCTCTGTGCCGATGCCAGCGGAACCTGTCGAGCTGTCGCGCGTCATGGGCGGTCAGCTGGCGGACCTCATCGTGTCCGGGCAGCTGGCCTACGTGGCGACCGGTCGTGTCATTGCGACGTGGGACTTCCGCGACCCGAGCGCACCCGTGCAAGTCGGCGCGGTCGATGCGCCCGCGGGCGGCCTGATAACCGGCCTCGCCATTCTGGGCGACCATCTGTACGCGAGCTGGCGAACCGGCAACGATGAAAGCGGATTGACCGTTTATTCCCTGGCAGATTCCGCGGCTCCAGAGCTCCTCAACGAAATACCGATCGCCGCGGCTTTCAGCCACGTCGATGCAATCGCGGCGGCGAACGATCACCTGTACCTGTTCGACACGGAGAATGGCATCTGGGTCGGCTCGCTCGCCGATCCTGAAGCACCGGAACTCAGTACGGATGGGGTCGGCCTCGGCGGCGCATTCGACCGGACATTTGTCGAAGGCAACCTGATACGGGTTTTCGGCAAGAGTTTTACCGGCGACGCAGTGCTGACGACCTATGATGTCTCCAATCCAGAAACGCCGCGGGAGCTCCAGACCTTTTTCACGGATGGCATCGAACTTTTCGATCTGCGATTCGCTGTGCCATTCTCCGTCGGCTTCGGCGCGAAGCTGAGCGTCTGGGATCTCTCGAATCCGAGCGTCGTGGTTCCGCGCGGCAACGCCGACACGCTCGCCATGACGGGAATCGTCAACGCGACGCATGCGTATGGTGTCGGCTTCGATGGGCTCGACGTCTGGGATATCCAGGACCCGGACACTCCGGCGCTCGTCGACCATCTCGACATCGA
>Ga0111539_10010202_pt1 | contig 11838 bp, 10 predicted proteins | sample RhiMethybrSRZTD1_FD_79667 | JGI IMG/M metagenome (GOLD analysis project Ga0111539, IMG submission 79667) | Populus rhizosphere microbial communities from Tennessee, USA - Rhizosphere MetaG P. TD hybrid SRZTD1 (version 2) (version 2) | ecosystem: Host-associated > Plants > Roots > Rhizosphere >...
GAGACGCTCGACGGCACGATCGACACGATTTTCACGTTACAGGATCGGATTGCGGCGACGGTGCTGCACCATGTGGCCGTCGATGCTGAGGAGAGTGCGCGCCATCAGCCGCGAGTGACGGCGTACGAACACTACGCGCGTGGTCTTCTCCTGGCGCGCGGCGGCGATCGCGTCGCGTTGCAACGCGCGCGTGAGCACTTCGAAGCCGCAATCGAGCTCGAGCCAGCCTACGCCGAACCGCTCGTCGGCCTCGCCCAGTCGCATGCGCTGAGTTATACCTTCACGAACGACGCCGCGGCGCTGCATACCTCGCTGGGCTATTCAGCGCGCGCGATTGCCGCCGATTCCAAACTGGCCTCGGCCTTCGTCTGGCAAGGGTACGCGCTCATGCGGCTCGGTCGCGATGACGACGCGCAGACCTCGTTTGCCCGGGCCAGAGCGCTCGACCCGACCGAGGTCTTCGCCTACTACTTCGCCACCGGGCCCGGCTGGACGACGCGCGTCGACGCGACGATCGAGTTGAGCCGGCGGGGGCTCGCGGTCCAGCCCGGCTTCGGCGCCTTGTGGTGGTCGCTCGGGTGCCGCTACACGGCCATCGGCCGCTACGACGAGGCGCAGTCGTGTTTCGATCGCGGCGTTCGGCTCGAGGGCGTCCCGGGCACGCTGCCACTGGTTGGCATCCAGGCGTATTGGGCGGAGTCGCTGCGGCGCGCCGGCCACTACGACGAGGCCCGCGCCAAATGTCTCGAGGGCCTCGACGCGGTCGAACGCTCGGATTTCATCTTTCGCGACTCCATCCGCGTCTACGCGTTGGTGACGTTGGGACGCGTCGCCCTCGCCCAAGGCGACGATCCCGGCGCGCGTGTGGCGTTTGGCCAGGCGATCGAGCACGTGCAGGGGCGTCCGCGCACGCTCGCCGGCGGGACGATGTGGGTGTGGGCCCATGCGCTCCTCGCACTGGTCGATCATGACGCAAGCGCGTATCGCCTCGCCGCGGATCGCTTCGAGCGCCGCGACGCCTTCGACTTCTCCTGGCTCAACCTGTGCGACGACTACGAAACCTGCGCCATCTTGTCGGAGTCCGCCGTCGCGTCCGGCGACGAGGCAGGCGCAGCTTCGTACCGCGCGCGCGCCGCCGCTGGGGCTCCGCCCGGGTTCGACGCCGCCTTCACTGCCGCTAGAAGCGGAGGTGCACCCCAATCTGCGCCGAACGCGGGCTCGTGAACGCCGAGTCCATCAGGAACCGTGGATCGCGCAGGATGCGCTGCTCGGTCATCAGCCGCTCCATGTCATAGCCGTTGAAGAACGTCGCTTGATCGACCACCACGGCGGAGCCCAGTTGGTTGACGTTCCGCCCGCGATCGAGCACGGTCTTCAGATTGAACACGTTGAACACGCTCAAATCGACGCGGAGCTCGGTGCCGCGCCCGAGCTTGAAACCGTGCACGACGTAGAGCTCGGCATTCGGCATCACCGGCAAGTGCCCGTCGGTTCCCCGTCCCAGATAGTTCACGGCGTAATTGTACGGCGGCAGCACGTAGGCGAACCGCAGGACCGGACTGCCGCTGGCAATTCCCGTCCACAACGAGACCTGCGTCCCGAACGGCGTCTCGTAGGTGCCGATCGTTTTCAGCACGTGGGCGCGATCGGTTGCAAGCGGACCGTCGAGGGCCTGCCCCCGCTCGTCGAACATCATGATCGGATGGTTGAAATTTTGCGTCCGATTGGGTGCGATCGTGCCGCGGTCGGTGTCGATCAAGCCGGAGTAGTTGCCGGTCAGGCGGCTCCACTTGTAGATGCCGGTGAACGACCAGCGGTTCGCCAGCCGCCGGACGAACGTCGCTTCGACCGCGGTGTAGTCGCGGACGGCTTTTGGCAGTTCGCGGCGGGTCGTCGTGCCAAGCGGGAGGTAAGTGCTCGTCGCGCCGAAGCCTGGATTGCCGATGGTCAGGAGTTCCCCGGCTGCGCTCGGCTGGCCGACGTCCTCCAGCGCGCGATCGAGATGCCGCCACATGAAGCGGAGGCCGGCCACGGAGCGATGACCAATCGCTCGTTCGGCGCCGATCACGAACTCCTGCTGGCGCATCGGCTTGATCGCCGGATCGATCGTGTTGGCAGCCGGATCGTTGGCCGGTCGCAGGAATGCGACCGGACCGCGGAGCAACCTGCCAGGGCACGCTGGCGGACAGCCCGAGACGTCGAGGTTCGGCCAATCGTAGGTGTCGAGGGAGTAGTAATATCGCGTCAGCTGGCTCGCCCCGAACGACGACACCGGCAGCGACAGCTTGGTGAGGTCGTAGAACAGGCCCCAGCTCCCGTAGATCTTCGTGGTCGCTCTCCCGAATGGATCCCACGCCGCGCCGATGCGCGGTGCCAGCTTGTCGCCAAATCCGAACCGGATCGCGGTGGGCGGAATGGCTGGATCCGGTGAGAAGGACGGAATGCGTTCGTTCTCGGCCCGAAGACCGGCATCGACCGTGACGCGCGCGCCGAGGGTCCAGGAGTCCTGGACGAAGAACGAGACGTTGTTACTGGCCGCGTCAGCCCGTTCGATTTGTCCGCGGTCCAGCAGCGTCTGGTTGCTGTTGACCTCGTAGTAACCGTACGGGCCGCGCTCGCCGGCCAGCGCCTGATTCCAGCGCAGCACGACGCTGTTGCCGGTTTCACCGATCAGGCTGTCGATGCCGACACGATCGATCTGAACGCCCGCCTTCACCGTGTGGCTGCCGCGCCAGTCGAGGAACGCGGATGTATCGAGCTGCAGGCTCGTGCGCCGCTCACGGTCGCGGGTCGTCTCGACGTTGGTCGGTACGCTGCTGTAGCCGTTCACGCGCTGAAGCGCCGGGGGCACGTCGGGGAACACAGAATTGGAACCCGAGAAGAGATAGCGCGTGCCCTGGAACACGCCTTCGTCGTGGACGTCCCGGGTGAAGACCCCTCCCCGGGCCGAGAGCGTCCAGTTCTTCATGAGGGCGTAGTCGCTGGACAACGCCACGGAGTAATTGGTCTGGCCTTGATCGACGGCGAAGTTCGACGCCGGATTGCTCGAGCCGTCGAGAGCCGGAAGCCGATCGTTAATGGAGGTGGGACTGCTGTTCACGGCTGCCTTGAAGCGCCACCGATTGACGATCTGTCCGGTCACGTTGTTGGACGAAGAATGGCGACGAATCTTCTGTTCGAAGACGCCGCCGGTCCCCGTGGAGTTGAACGTCGCGTGACGGCTGGTCGTTTGAAGCAACGGCATGTAACTGGAGAAGAACCACAGGCGTCCCGATCGCACCGGGCCGCTGAGCACATAGGACGGGTACCAGTTGCGGACGTCGTCCTCAGGATAGGTGACGTACTCGGCCCGGGTGATATCGGTCGGCACCAGTCTGAGCGTGGGTCGTGGTGCGGCGTCGAGCGCACTGCCGGCGAAGAAGGCGCCTGCCTCGCCGGCGAACCTCGCCGTGCCCGTCCTGGTCACGACGTTGACGACGGCGCCCGTTCCCCCGGCGTACTCCGCTGCGTATCCCGAAGACTTGACCTGGATGTCCTCGGCGAACTCCGGCGGAAGCGGCTGTCCGGAGCTCCCCGCGAACAAGTAGGTGGTCTCGACGCCGTCGAGGTGAAAACGATGTTCCGACTGCGGTGCACCGTCAATCCACAGCCCGGCCCGGAAATCCGGAAAGGCCCCTGGTGCCCAGAGAACCAGACTGGTGAAGTCGCGGCTGCGAAAGCTGCGATCGACGTCTTCTGCGGTGATGTGGACATCGCGTGCGCTCTGGGACAGCGACAGGCTGGCCGATTCGACGGGTCGCGGATCCTGGGCCCCCGGCGGTGTCAACGTGAGCAGCGATGTCAGTTCCTCCCCGACACCCAGCAGCACGTCGTCGATCGTCGCCGCGCCCAGACTGGGATGATCGGCCGCGATGCTGTAGTGGCCAGGGTCGAGGAAGAGGAAACGGAAGCGACCGCCGTTGTCGGCGACCGTCGACCAGGTGGCCCCTCTGCGGGCGTCGGTTAGAACCACGCGGGCGCCGGCCGCGGGGCCTGTGCTCGCCGAGACGGTGCCGACAATCGTTCCCGTCTGCTCCTGAGCGAGGGCCACAGACGCGCTCGACGCCGCCATAGCAACCCCCAAAATCACCACCAGAGAGACGACCCGGTTTGTCATGACCATTCCTCACCTGGGTGCCAGACCGCAACGTGCCTTTACTCTCTAGAACGCAGAAACGCGGGGCGTTCCCTCATCGGGATCCGACCCGGGATCGGTCTACGGGGGAGGGCGATTCGACAGTCTGTCGAAGAGCCAGGCTTTGGCGACCGCCCAATCGCGTTCGACGGTCGCCGTGGAGACGGTCAGCGCGTCAGCGGTTTCCTCGATGCTGAGCCCCGTGAAGCACTTCATCTCCACCACCCGGCACAGGCGGTGATCGAGGGCGGCAAGATCAGTGAGCGCCTCGTCGAGGGCGAGCACGTCGATGATCGAGTGCTGCGGGGCCGGCGTGCCGTCGGAAAGCGAGATAGTGGTCGTACCTCCACCCCGCTTTCTGGCGTTCTTCTTGCGTGCGTGATCCACCAGCACCTGCCGCATCACCCGTGCCGCCAGCGCGAACAGGTGCGTCCGGTTCTGGGGGACAGCGGCATCCGCCCCCATCAGGCGAAGATACGCCTCGTGGACGAGCGCGGTCGGCTGCAGGGTGTGGTTCGGGTCGTTCGCTCTGAGCCGGGCCCTGGCGACGCGGCGCAGCTCGTCGTAGACCAGCGCCACCAGGCGCTCGTGCGCATCGCGGCTGCCGGATCGCCACTGCCGCAGGAGAACCGTGACCTCGTGTTCGGATTCGCCGGAAGACATGCAGCCGGGGTTGAGCTGCTACATCCTATCGTCCGAGCCGCTGCGTGCCACCGGTATTTTTCGTCAGGCCGCCGAGCGTCACGTCGCGGCGGTCAATTGCGGCCTGCCGTGGCGGTCGTCTGCCGGACGTAGCTCTCGAACGTGGTCTGGGCAACGGAAAGCTCGCGGCGGACGGGCTCCATATCGACGACGCTCCCGATGTCAGTCGTCGCAACGAGCCTCAGAAGGGACGCCAGTGGCGGATTGAACGGCAGAAGCAGCGTGGCCGCGGCCGCGAGGACGAAGGCGGGCATTCGTTGAACCCGGAACTTCCGTCCGGTGATTCGTTCGGCGATCGCGACAGCATCGAGTGCGGTGATCGGTTCCGGACCGGCCAGGTGGAGGGCGCGGTTGGCCGCCCATGGATTGCCGACGCAGGCGACGGCGAATGCCGCCACGTCCGCGACCGAAATGTAGCTCATGGGCGTGCGGCCCGACCCGACGATGCGGGCCTGACCGCGTTCGTAGTCCCAGCCGCCGATCGGGCCGGTGTGGATTTCCATGAACGCAGCGGGCTGAAGAATCGTGTAGGTCATGCCGCTCGCGCGAAGCGCCTGCTCGACCACGCGTTTGCAGCGGATGAAGGCACACGTGGCCGGCAGGCTCGGACTGACCGATGTGTAGACGAACTGCCCGACCCCGGCCAACCGAGCGGCCTCGATGAGAGCGAGCGCACCGTCACGATCGACGCGTTCGAGCCTGTTGCGGCCGTCGTGGACCGATCCGAGCGCCGTCGCGGTCACCACCACCGTGGCGATGCCCTCGCACGCGCGCGCGAGCGTATCCTGATCCCTGAGATCACCGCGCACGGTGGTGCACCCGAGCGTCGCCAGATGCTGTTCCGTCTGTCCGGAGCGAGCCATCGCCCGGACGGCGCTCGACCGGGCCAGGAGCCCTCTGCAGATCGTGTTGCCCAGCAGCCCGCTGGCGCCAACGACGAGCGTAACCGGCTCGACCACGCGAGCACTCTACCTTACGGCCGGCCGTCGTTGGCGGTGCTCGTCGAATCCTGCCGCGTCAGTAACCCAATCGGCCTTCCATCGCCAGGTGGCCCGTGTTGGTGATGAGGCTCGCCGTGCCGTCGAATGCCGCCGACCCAGAGGCGCCGGCAAAACGGCCCGTGCCGCCGTCGAAGATCAGACTGCCCGTGAACGCCACGGTGCCGGGCTGTGGTCCGGGCACGACCGTACCGGTCGTGACATGCCTGAGCACGTCGCCGTTTGCCGCCGTGAACTCGGCGCAGTTGCGAAGTCCGGTGGCCAGCAGCTGCTGCACCGCATGCGTCGTGGAACGACCGAGATGGGTGAGCTGGCACGTGCCGGTGACCTCGATGTACGAGGCTGCGGGCGTCTGCTCGAACACACGGCAGGTTCCTGGGGGAGGCTCAGGGATCTGCGCCACTTGTGTCTGGCACTCGCCACGAAACGGTCGGTCAGTCGCGGCGTCCAATGCCACCGTTGCCGAGGGCAGCACCCCGCTGGGAGCCGTTGGCGAAGAGCGGGTGCAGGCTGTGGCCATCAAGAGAGCAAGTAAGGCAAACCCAGGCCGATAGGTGCGGGTGCAGGCCATGACATCCTCCATTTTGCCGCCACGACGGCTATCTGGAGGTAAGAACGCAAGAGCGACAGGTTTTCCCTCACGTGCCGAACGGTCACATCAGAATGCTATCGATTGCGGACCACTCCCTTGCCCGACTGGCGCAGTTGAGTGAAATGGCAGTAGGTGTCCTTGAGGTCGAGGACGACTGACGCCATCGTCTTCGTGGTGCCGCTGCCAATCTCGGCAAGGTCGAACTCGATGCCGTTCGGCAGGTTGATGCGGACGCGATGCTCGGCGCCTGTCGCCGCGCTGCGAATCGGAACGGCCGTGGATTCGAGCACGCCTGGGATCACGATGCGCGCTCTTCGCCGCTCGATGTTCACGTCGAATTCGATGGGCTTGAAGAGCGGCGGATGGACCGTGCTCGACATCGTCCGGTAGACCCACCAGTGCGTCGCCGCGTCGTTGGTCTCGCGACCGTACAGCACAGCAGCCAGCGCGTCACGTTGCCTGCCGTCGGCCCGCTCGTCGATGACGGCCTGACACTCGCCGCTGCCCTCGTAGATCGGTCCTGGCCACGCGTAAATGAGGGCTCCGCCCAGGCCATCGAGCGCCACGTCTCCGAAGTGCCCCCTGTCGACGAGGACCGCCGCGAAGCCGCGGCAGTCCCCGTGCGTCGGGCGGCGTGACTCGAACTGGCATGGACAGGCGTAGTCGCAGTTGCAATTGCTGAACTCGGTTCCTTCGATGTACCAGTCAACCTGCGTCATGGTGTCCTCCGTTGATCTGGAGCCACACATGCGATGCGGCGCACTTACTCCTTTCGGAACGCCGCGGCGGCTGCTGCCGTGTCGCTGTACTCACGGAACTTGACGATTTTCCCGTTCCCGAGCGTGTACGCATGAGCCCAATGGCATTCGTAAGCGCGACCCGTTTGCTTGGAGCGGACCTTCTCATGGCCGAAAACCACCACCCTATCGCCCTGCGCCAGGAACGCGTCCGGTTCGAACACCTCGATGTCTGCCTCGGCGTCGATCAGGGCGAAATACTTCGTCACGCCGTCTTGTCCGCGGAAACGGCCCGCCCACGGGATGTCCCTTGGCCCTGCGCTCTCGAAGTCGACATTCGCGTCTTGAACGCTCAGCACGCCCGCGATGTCGCCACGTCCGAAAGCGGCGTACGCCTCTTTGATGATTTCCAGGTTGGTCTGTTCGCTCATGTGTCCTCCCGCTCATCCGTCGTGTGCACCCCGTTGACGACTCAGACAGCCGTTGCGGCCAGGGCTCCAAAAATCTCCTCCTGATGATTGAGCGGAACCGAGAGATGCGCGTCGTTCGGAAAGAACGTCGCGCGACATCCCGGAATCGTGCCGGCGAGATAGCGTCCATTCATCACCGGCACGTTACCATCGTGTTCTCCGTGCCACAGGAGGACAGGTACTTGTAATCGGGTCAGATCGAAGCCCCACGGTCCGGCGATCAGTCCTACGTCCATGACCGGACCGCGCGGACCCTGCCGACACGCCTCTTGGAAACACGCCATGAAGCCGTTGGCGATTTCGGGCCGCTCGAGGAGCTGCCGATCGGGTTCGGGAGCCCACGCCGCCATCCGGTGGCGCGCCCGGTCGCCACCTCGCCGCATGGCCCGCAGGTTGAGTCGAAAGAGTCCCCGCAGCACCGCCGGTGCAACTCGCGCCAGGCGAAACATCATCCGCAACGGGCCGCTCATTGACGCCAGCATTCCAGGCGCATCGGGAGGCGCAATCGCACCCACCAGCCCGATGGCGCGGACCCGATCGGGCAGGCGGGCGCCGCACACCGCCGCGTAGGGGCCACCACCCGACGAACCGAGCACGGCAAATCGCTCCAGGCCCAGAGCCTGCGTCAAGTCCAGCACATCGTCCGGCCAGTCGACAATCCGGCGATCCGCCTGATAGTCAGATCGACCCATCCCCGGCCGGTCGGGGACAATGATTCGCAGCCCGAGCGCGCTGGCCGTTTCGGCATTCACGATCAAGTCGCCTTCCACACGCGAGCTCGGCGCGCCGTGACAATAGACGATCGGCTGACCAGCCGGACGGCCATATTCCGCATATGCGAGCGTCCGGCCACCGCGCGTCTTGATCTCACGATGGGCCGAAGACGGCATGTTTCACTCCCTTCGCGCTGTCGGTCAGCTCCTGAGATCGGCGTGCTTCTCGACGATCCTCGACACGATGCCGTACTCGATGGCTTCGTCCGCGCTCATCCAGTAGTCGCGTTCCATGTCCATGCGGACCCTTTCGATCGGCGTGCCGGTCTGAGAGGCGATGACCCGCGCGATACGTTCGCGCGTCCGAAGGATCTCCTTGGCTTGAATCGCGATGTCGGTGGATTGACCGCCGGCCCCGCCGGACGGCTGATGAATCATGAACCGCGTGTTGGGTAGGCACACCCGCCGCTCCTTCGGCGCGGCCAGGAAGACGTGGGTGCCGGCGCTCGCGACCCAGCCCGTTCCAACTGTCGTGACCGGCGCGCGCACGAACCTGATGAGATCGTGGATGGCGTCGCCGGATTCGACGTGGCCGCCCGGCGATGAGAGGAGCACTGTGATCGGCGCATCCGAGTCCTGCGCCAGCGCAATCAGGCGTTCGCACGCGGTGCGCGCGATCGCGTGGTCGATTTCGCCGAAGAGCAGGACGAACCGCGATTTGAAGGCCAGCCTTTCGGTGATCGTCGATCGGTCGTCCGCTTCAACATCGTCGCCCTTGCGCGTGTAGAGATCGCCCATGAGTGGCCTCGTTTTCCGATAGTCAAATGCCAACGAAACCCTGACTCGCCATACGCGTCGGCAGGACGCGGCGGCGGGCGAATCCCTCCTCTGAAGGGCCGTGCTTCAGGGTTCGCGCGAGGCCTGGAATTGTAGCGTGCAGATGGCGTGAGATCGAGTTCGAGGCGCCACCGGTAATCTTCGTCTGGTCGAGCGGAGTTCAGAGCATGTTTGTCGGGTCTTGTTAGGATCCGGAGATGGAGCAGATTGTTTCGTTGATCCGCGAGCACATGCGCGCGGAGGCCGATGCCGGCTATCCGCTGCTGCGGCGGATTCCATCGACACATGCGACCGCTTGCTTCGACTATGGCCATTGGTCTTCGTTACCAGAGCATTCGGATGGCCAAGGCCGTGCTCAACGACGCGCAGTCGGTCGCGATAATGAAGCAAACGCGTTCGGCGCTCGGCTATGTGCCGCGTGACGATGCCCCGGTGCCGCTGGTGAACGATCCGGATGTCAGTACCCTTCGTCCAGCGAAGGCGGCCCAGTTGAAAACGCTGGTCAAGCCGCTCTTGCAAGGTTTGCTTGGCGCCAAGGAAGAGAAGATGCCAGCGGGCACGATGAAATACGACGGCGCTCTGGACGGCACTCCGATAAAGGTGCGCGTGGATTACGCCGCTCGTGATGTACAGATGATCTACACCGCATCGATTCCCGATCCCGAACGAAGGGTAACGGTCATCGCGACTGGTTACGAGCACTGTTTCGGCATAGGCGGCGGGTGGGACTACATCACCGAAGAGAACGCCGGCATGTCCATCGGTCTCCTGCCGGAACTATTGCGGCGCCTCGTCACCCTGCGGAACGAAGTCCAGAGGCTGGTCTAGACCCGGTCAGAGCGTCAATAGGGAACGAGCGTCGCCTTCAGCCGACTGATCAACGCAGGTCGACGTCGGTCGTCACTGCGGCGTTGCTGGGTGTGGAGACTGAGTCGCCCGGTGAGCGAAAGCCGTCACGCGGCCTCCAGACACTCTTTCCACAACCTCCCCACGAGCTCGCCCGCCGACGGAACATCGCGAATTCGCTCGACGCCCGTGCCGGCCCACAGCGCCATCTCCAACAGCTCTCCCTGGTGCTCGGGGCTCGGGTTCACAGTGGCGTATCGGCGAACCGTCATCCCAGTGGCCTGATTCGTCGCGATGATGTCACCCTCGCCGGGGCGTGCTCCTGGGGCAGGACATCCCGCGGCCTCCCACATCTCGAGCGTCCGGTTCCGGAGCACGCGAGCCGGCGCGTTCCAGCCGTCCTGGAAGCAAGACGTCATCACGGTGTCTGCCGCCTTGACGCGAGTGAGGGCCGCTTTGTACTGCTCGTGGACGCCGGCCTCCTTGGTCGCCACAAAGCGCGTCCCGATCAACACGCCCGACACTCCTGCCAGCAACGCACGACGGATGTCCGCGCCGTTGGCGATGCCTCCGGCTGCCAGCACAGGCACGGTCTTGGCCTCGGCGATCACGGCGGGAAGGACCTCGTAGAGCGTGCGCGTCGCCTGAACGTGTCCACCGGCCTCGGTCCCCTGACAGATCAGATAATCCGCGCCCAGGTCGAGAGCACGCCGCGCGCCGCCGGCGTTGCTGATCTGAATGCCCATCTTCGCGCCGCCGTTCCGGACCAGGGCGACAGTGTCGGGGGTCGGAATGCCCCAGGCAAACTGGATGATCGGTGCTCCGAGTTCGAGCGCAAGAGGCAGCGTGGCCGGTTCCCTGGCCAGCAAATAGTTCACTGCGAACGGACGACTCGTGGCGGCCTTGGCCTGGGACACGCGTCGGCGGACGAGATCTGCCGTGTGGATCACTCCGGTCCCCACGGCACCGAGCCCGCCTGCGTTCGAGACGGCCACCGCGAGTTCCGGAATCGCCGTCGCGCCCATTCCCGCACTGAAGATCGGGTACTTCAAGCCGAAGAGAGCCATCAGGGCCCTGGCGCGCTCAGTCGGTATCGTCGCGGCACGCTGTGCGTTGAGTTCGAAGCCACTGCTGCCAATACCAGCAAGGATGCCCGTAGCCAAGAAGTCGCGTCGATTCGTCGACAATGTGTCCTCCAGCTTTCTCGGGTACCACGAAGCCTCGGAATCATACGCCGCCGTCGGCTGCAAGCGGTGTTGGGCTACTGGCGAAAGGGGTCAGGCCGGTCGCTTCAATTCCGCAGTGTAAAAAGGTTCAAGGGTGTCGAGTGCCTCGGCGCTCTGCGTGTTGACGTCCCACCTGAAGAAACGCAAAACGATCACATCCGGGGTGAAGTCGGCGATCGTGAAGCCATGCTGTTCGATTGGCTTCACTTGTTCGTCGATACTGAGATGAATCGGTGGCATGGCGCCCACCTTGCGGATGCCGGAAGGCCAGCCGCCTGCGCTCGTGCCAATCGGGCCAGCCAAGGCGCTTACCACCGGATTTCCTGACAAGTCGAGTGTGCCGCTTCGCAGGATCCTCCCAATGGCAATGGCGTGCAGGTCCCCGCTCATCGACAGCGGAATCCGCTGATGCATGAGCGACATTGCGGACAGCAAGCGATCGTGCTGCTTGAGCCAGCCGGCTTGCCAGTACGGCTTCGCGACATCCACAGTGAGTTTGCCGTCGGCGCCAAGGACGTCGGGGTACCATTCGCCCCACTTGCC
>Ga0111539_10010204_pt1 | contig 11837 bp, 8 predicted proteins | sample RhiMethybrSRZTD1_FD_79667 | JGI IMG/M metagenome (GOLD analysis project Ga0111539, IMG submission 79667) | Populus rhizosphere microbial communities from Tennessee, USA - Rhizosphere MetaG P. TD hybrid SRZTD1 (version 2) (version 2) | ecosystem: Host-associated > Plants > Roots > Rhizosphere >...
AATTCGGATCGCTCATTCGGGAAGGCGAAAACTCTTGGCGAATCGGCTCAACCGGCCTGATTTTTTTTGAGCGTGATTGTGAAATCCGACTCGGCCCGCAGCGGACCAGGATCAGGCCGCGCAACATTAGGACACCGGTACAGTCAGTAAGCGGCGCGGGTAGCGCAAACTGGCAGTTTGCGCAGCTTCCGAATCATAATCATTCGGAGGAACTAAGGCCGATGGATGAGTGGCGCGACTGGCGATCAGTTAGCGAGTGAAGATATGGCGCAAACTGCCAGTTTGCGCTACCCGCGCCGATCGTCTTTTCAACTTGTTTCGGTGACTGGCGGCGCCGGCTAATATCCACAGCCCATTCGGGGCAAAAGCGCGATTTCGTGATTTACTGACTGTACCAATCCTGCGTGGTCCGATTTAGAACCTTAGCTTTCAATAGAGGAATTGATGGCTCCCTCGGCAACCATAACTCAACTGCTCGGCAAGTGGCGCGACGGCGACAAAGCGGCGCTCGATGAATTGGCGCGGCAGATCTACGGCGAGCTACGAGGACTGGCCAGGTATTACCTGCGCCAGGAACGCCCCGGCCACACACTTCAGCCCTCCGACCTGGTTCACGAGGCTTTCCTGCGGCTGGTGAATGAAAAAGACATAGATTGGCAGAACCGGGCGCACTTTTTCGGCATCGCCGCCGTGCGTATGCGCCACATACTGGTCGAGCACGCGAGAGGCCGGCTGGCGGCCAAACGGGGCGGGGGCGAGTATCGATTGTCGCTGAGCAAATTGGATCGCCTGGCCGAAGAACACGACGTCAACCTGCTCGCGCTCGACGACGCGCTCCGCAGGTTGGAAGCGTTGGACCAGCAGAAGTCGCGGATCGTGGAGATGCGCTATTTCGCCGGGTTGACGATTGAGGAAACGGCTGAAGCGCTCCGGATTTCGCCGGCCACGGTCAAGCGCGATTGGAGCATGGCCCGGGCCTGGCTGCGCAGCGAGATCAGCAATGAATAGCGATGACGCCTGAACGATGGAAAAAACTGGACGCCATGTTCCACGAGGCTGCGGAGCTTCAGGGAGAGGCGCGGGCAACCTTCCTGGCGAAAGCCTGCGGCGACGACGAGCAGTTGCGCTGGGAGGTCGAGCGATTGCTTGCCGCTCACGAGCGGGAGGGCAGCTTCATTGACTCGCCAATCTTTGAGGAGGCGGAGGGGCTGACGAATGATGACCGCATTGAGTCTCCGGTCGGGCGGCGCATCGGGCCTTACCAGATCATCAGCCTGCTCGGCCGGGGCGGAATGGGAGAAGTCTTCCTGGCAGAGGACACCAGGCTCGAACGCAAGGTGGCGCTTAAAGCGCTGCCCTCCGCCTTCATCCAGAATCCGGATCGCCTGCGACGTTTCGAGCGTGAGGCGAAAGCGGCCTCTGCGCTCAACCATCCGAACATCCTGACCATTCACGAAATTGGCGAAGCGGATGGCGCTCATTACATCGTCAGCGAGTTTGTCGACGGCGAGACGCTGCGGGAGCAGATGCGGCGCGAGACGCTTAGCCTGACCGCGGCGCTCGACGTGGCGCGGCAGGTGGCCGGCGCGCTCGCGGCTGCGCATGCTGCGGGGATCGTGCACCGCGACATCAAGCCGGAGAATGTGATGGCGCGGCCCGACGGTCTGGTCAAAGTCCTCGATTTCGGCCTGGCCAGGTTCACAGAGCAGCCTGCGGCGTCGTCAGAGTCTGATTCACGGTCGGAGACGCTGTCCCAGTTGAGCACGGAGCCGGGGGTGGTGATGGGGACGGTCAATTATATGTCCCCGGAGCAGGCGCGTGGGCAAAAGGTAGATCACCGCACGGATATCTTCAGTCTGGGCGTGATGCTGTATGAGATGGTCGCCGGGCGCCGCCCCTTCGATGGAGAGACGGCGATTGACGCGATCGCTGCGATACTGCGGAGTGATCCGCCGCCGGTCAACCAATTGAGGTCAGGTTTGCCGACGGAGATGGAGCGGATAATCGGCCAGATGCTGGTGAAGGATCGTGAGTCGCGTTATGGAAGCGCGGCCGAGTTGCGCGCGGAGCTTCAGCGGTTGCAACGGAAAATGGAAGCGGCGGCGCCTGAAACAACCAGCGCGGGCGAGGCGCCTGCCGCAGAAAGCGCCGCTCCGGCGTTGACAACCTTCGTCGGTCGCGAAGCGGAAATGGAGAGGCTCGATCGATTGTTGCGACAGGCAGTCGCCGGAGCCGGCCGCGTCGTCTTCATCACCGGCGAGCCTGGAATCGGCAAAACCTCGCTCGCCGATAGATTCCTGCGCGACGCGCGGCGCAGCCATCCGTCACTCATCTGCGGCCGCGGGCAGTGCGTCGAGCAGTACGGCGCGGGCGAGGCCTACCTGCCGTTTCTCGACGCCCTGGGCGGTTTGCTGGCCGGCCCACAGCGAGAGCGGATCATGGGCGTATTGAGGACTTACGCGCCGACCTGGTGTTTACAATTCCCGGCGGTCTTTTCCGGCGACGCGCTGGAGCAGTTGCGGCGAGAAACCATCGGCGCCACCAAAGAACGCATGTTGCGCGAGATGGGCGAGGCGCTCGGCGCCCTGGCGCCGGCCTCGCCGGTGGCGCTTTTGCTGGAAGACCTCCACTGGGCCGACACTTCCAGCGCCGATCTATTGCGCCACCTTTCCCAGCGCGTCGAGGGACAGCGGTTGCTCGTCATCGGAACGTTTCGGCCCGGAGACCTGGAAGTCAGTCGTCATCCGCTCAAGTCATACAAACTGGAGATGCAGAGTCGCCATCAGTGCGAGGAGATTGCGCTCGGGACGCTCAGACAGGAAAACCTGTCAAGTTACCTCGACGCGCGTTTTGCTCCGAATGATTTCGCTCATGATCTCGCGCCGCTGATCGAACGCAAGACAGAAGGGCATCCGCTTTTCGCCACCGGGCTGGTTCAACTGCTTGCCGATCGCGGCGACATTGCCCTGGCCGGCGGGCGGTGGACTCTCACGCGCCCGCTCGCGGAGATGGATTTGGAGGCGCCAGAGAGCGTGCGCGGCCTGATCCGCAAGAAGATTGAATCCCTCAACGATGAGGACCGGCGGTTGCTCCAATATGCGAGCGTCGAAGGCGAGGAGTTTCTCTCGACGGCGCTCGCCGGCTTGCTCGGCGTCGACGAGCTTGCCCTGGAAGAACGATGTGACGACCTCCACAAAGTTCATCGCTTGATCGAGCCGCGCGGCGAAGAAGAATTGCCCGACGGCGCGATGGCGATGCGTTATCGCTTCGTACACGCGCTCTATCAGAACGAACTTTATGCGGGGCTGGTCAACAAACGCAGGGCGCAGTTGCACCGTATGGCGGGAGAGCAGTTGCTCAAGCATTACGGCGATCAGTCCTCGCGAATCGCGACGCAACTGGCCATGCATTTTGAGCGCAGTCGGGATTTCGAGCGAGCCATCGCCTACCTGATCGAAGCGGGAAGCAACGCAGCCCGAGTCTATGCCAACGCGGAAGCAGAGAAACATTACAGCCGCGCGCTCGGCCTGGTCGAAAAGCTTCCCCGCGAGGAGCAGTTCGAGAGACGATTGACGATCTGCCAGAAGCGCGGCGCGGTCAACCTTGCCTTAAGCCGCCTCGATCAAGCGATCGATGATTTCACCGGCATGCTCGATGAAGCTCGCCGAGTGGGCGCGCCGGCGCGCGAAGGCCCCGCGCTCCTCTCGCTTTGCCACACGCTCTTCTTCGCGCACCGCCTGGATGAGATGGCCGCGCGCGCCGGCGAGGCTTTGCGCGTGGCCGAAAGCTCGGGCGACGAGCGGCTACGCATAGAGACGCTTGCGTTCATTGGGCGGCGACACGTCAGTCTGGGGAACCTGTCCGAGGCTAAGCAAATTATAGATGAGAGCGTCCGCATCGCCAGAAAACTCGACCACACTCCGGCGCTGATCGCCGGAGTGACCTGGCGCGGGATGCTCCACTTCTTTCAATCTGAATACGAACGCGCCGAAGAAATGCTGACCGAGGGGCTGCGTCTCAGTTCTGAACAGCGTGACGGATTTATGGTGCTCTTCTGTCTCTATTTTCTCGGCTTGACCAGGGGAGACCTGGGACGAATGTCGGATGCGCTCGACACTCTCGATGAAGCGATGGAGCTGGCGCGGCGCAACGGCGACCGCAATCAGTCGCTGAAGATCCCCAACGCGGTCGGATGGATTTACCGCGAACTCGGGGACTTCGACCAGGCTCTCCGGGCCGACAGAGAAGGCGTCGAGGTCGCGCGAAAACATCACTTGCTCGAAGCTGAAATCAACTCCGTGATCAATCTAGGCCATGACTACACAGCGCGGGGCGAGGGCGAAAAGGCGCCTCCGGCCTTCCGAGAAGTCGATGCGATGCTGAAGCGTGACGACTGGTTTCGCTGGCGGTTCAACCTGCGCCTGCAGTCCGCCAGATGCGAACACCTGCTGTCACAAGGCGACCTGGACGAGGCCGAAGTGTGCGGCCGGCGGCTGCTCGAACTGGCTACTCATTACGAGGCGCGAAAATACGTCGCCGTCGCGCGCAGGTTGCTGGCCGAAGCGGCGGCGGCGCGAGGCGATCTGCCACGAGCGGAAACCGAGCTTAAGACCGCGGTCGATCTACTGCGAAAATATCCCTCGCCGCCGACCGCCTGGAAAATCCACGCCGCGCTCGGGCGCCTGCGCGCGCGGATGGGACAAACCCAGGCGGCGCGCGAGTCCTTTGCGCAAGCCGCGGCGATCATCGAGATGATGGCCGAAAACATCAAAGACCACCGTTTGCGAATGACATTCTTGAACTCCGCGGCCGTGCGCGAGGTGATAGATGGTGAACTTCGAACCGGAAATGATAGTGATCCCCGAGGGCGAGTTCCTGATGGGTTGTGAGACGGGCGCGGCGAACGAGCGCCCGGCGCACTGCGTCTGGGTGGATAGCTTCGCCATCGGGCGCTCGGCCGTGACTAACCGGCTTTATCGTATCTTCCTGAAAGAGACGGGACGGCGGGCCCCGCCGGGCTTCAGCGAAGCGCGCTTCAATCCTCTCGACCCCTGGGGCGATCAACCGGTCACGAGCGTGAGTTGGTTCGACGCGGCGGCTTATTGCGCATGGCTCGGCGAGCGCGCCGGCAAACCTTATCGCCTACCGACCGAAGCCGAATGGGAGCGCGCGGCGCGTGGCGGGTTGGAGGCGAAGCTTTACACCTGGGGCGACGAGCCGCCGCAAACGCAGCTGCGCTACGCCGAATTGTGGCGCACGGGGCCGGAGCGCGTCGAACGCCGTCCCCCGAACGGCTTTGGGCTATACGACATCTCCGAAAACGTTCACGAGTGGCTCGCTGACTGGTATGACGCGAATTACTACAGCGTCTCGCCGCCGCGCAATCCGCAAGGGCCGGCGGCAGGCGTGCGGCGCGCCTCACGCGGCGGCTCGTGGCGTCATCAGATCAAGATCGCCCGCGTGGCAGCTCGCAGCAGCCTCCCGCCGGAGTATCAATACAGCGATTACGGATTCCGCTGCGCGCTGAGTTTATGACTTGGAACACGGCTCGGAAAAATTCTGAAAGACTTCGATAACTACGACTTTCCGAGCGGTATTAGATGAAAAGAATCAAGACGCCGCTCACCATCAAAGCAATCACCCAGAGCCAATCTATGTTGAACCATGCGCGGCTCAGCAACGTCAGCCCGAACTTCTCGTAGATCAGGAGAGCAATCAGCGCAACAGCCAATAGAAAGCCCAGACTATGCGCGCCGACCGCCGCCAGCCATTGCCATGGATCAGCAAAAGCGTCGTGCTGTTGCGGAGAGAGATGATCCATGTGTCCCGAGGGAGAAAGATGATCTGTATGCGCGTCCGGTCTAACGTGACTCACTTCTGATCGGGCTAGTATGATTGGCGCCAGCATCAACCCTGCGCCATGAGCCGAAGCCATTATGAACGACCATAAAGTCAGGTCGCGGAAGCCCACGCGCATGCCTACCCACTTCGGATGCCGGGAGCGAACCATACGATAGCAACCGAAGCCAAAAATGACCGCCGCCGCGCCGTAACGTATGGCCTGTATTGGCAAATTCTTCTGCGCTAGCCATAGCAGACTTACCACAACGCCTATCGCAAGCGCATGTCCCAGCGCAATGGGCAGGATTGCAGCCATCACCGCGCGGCGGCTCTTCTCCTGCATCCCCAGCGCTACGGCGAAGAGCCATCCCATCGCGGGGTTGATTCCGTGATAAGCTCCGAGACCCAGAAGCGTCAGCCAAAACCACCAATTGCTCATACGTAACAGAATGAATCTGATGAACAATCACCGCCATCGAGGCGAATCTGATGCGCTCGATAGTCGCCAAACTCCACGAAGAAGTCTTTATCCAGACTTAGACCGCCCGCCGGATCGGCGTTCAATTTGACCATCCAACTTCGAATCCCATCAGGATAGAGCTGATCATCCACTGCGGAGTAAAGAGAGTTGGTAAAGTAGACGCGGCGCCCATCACGGCTCACCTCGACCATTTGCGGCCCACCGTTCAAAGGCGTTCGGGGATTCTTCGGGTGTGGAGCGCGCCGCACAACGCCACCAATTCGCACCGAGCCGGTTAGCTTGGGGTTGGTCGGATCAGAAACGTCGTACTGCCGCATCTCGCCCGATCCCCAGCAGGAAACATAAAGGAAGCGATCATCCATCGAGAGATTGATGTCTGTCACAAACGGCGCTACAACTTTGAAGTCTTTGAGTATGGGCGGCAAATCATCAGGATTGGCCGGTTCCGCCGGGATCTCAATCACTTTCCTGATATTCCAATTGCCATTGTCGCGATGCCACAGCCAGACCGAACTGGAGAGGTCCTTGAGCGAAGCCACCGCGTTGACGAAGCCATAGGCTTTCGTAGGGTCATGAGCGGCTCGAAGCTCAAATATCAGTTGTTGCTCCGGCCCCAGATCGAGCGCCTGCTGATGCCTTCGACGGCGCAGATCCCAAATATGAATGCGGCGCCCATACTTGCCACTGAGGAGAACCTCCGGTTTCAGCCCTTCCTCGAACGTGTCGGGAGTCCCCCATTCGCTGGAGATCATCGTGTCGTAGCCGAGATGCCACCAGAAGTCGTAGGCCAGGTATTGTGGTCCTCGGTCCATTTCCCACTGTCCAAGCACATCGAAGGATTCACAATCGAGCAGGAAGACGCCTCCTGGCCCGCTTCCCTCTGCCGAGCCCAGAGCGCTCATATAGATGCCTTCCGGCCCACAATGAACGGTATGGGGCCTGGAGTAGCGGGCGCGTTTCATGACCTCTTCAGGCTCGATGACCTTGACGATTTTGGGTTCGCGGGGATCAGGTTTGGTATCGAGAATGTGAATGCGCGACGAGCGCAACCCGGGCACAACCAGGTAACGCCGCTCGATGTGCGGATGCGGAGCGTATGGACAAAGCGCCGAGCTGCATGCGTTCCAACCGAAGTGATGCAACTCATCGCCGGCCTTGGGCATATTTACCCTGCCAACCATTTTCCCGTAGGCAGGCGACTCAGGATTTACATCCACCACCGTCATCGCATCGGGGCGCCCATCTTTGTTCGTGTTGAGCGTCGCGACGTAGGCCAGGCTCTCAGGTTGCCCCTGCATTGCCAGACGAGGAGAGGGATAAAATGTCGGGTCCGGTTTCCATCGCGCCATATCAAATCTCCTTCCGTCAATTAATCATTGCCTGTTGGGCTACTGTGGCAGAGAAATTTCATTCGGGATAGTTTTTAGTTTTTATAGTTGTTCGCCTCCACAGCACATAAAATTTCAGAGAGCAACTTGTGTTCCATTTGGCGCAAGTTTGCCTCGGAAAAGACGTGCGCGAATATGCGGACACACGTGCTATAATTTCGCGCTCAATCTCCAACGAGATCATCAACTGTGAGGTGAGAAGCAGTGAAGGAAGGTTGGGAAGCCGTAATCGGCCTTGAAGTCCACGCGCAACTCAAAACAGATTCGAAAATCTTCTGCGGCTGTTCGACCGAATTCGGGCGCGAGCCGAACAGCAATACCTGTCCGGTCTGCCTGGGACTGCCCGGCGCGCTGCCCACGCTCAACCGCGAGGCCGTGAAGTTGGCCGGCAAGGCGGCCCTCGCGCTCAATCTCAAGATTAACAGCGAATCGATCTTCGCGCGGAAAAATTATTTTTATCCCGATCTGCCGAAGGGCTATCAAATCTCGCAATACGACCGCCCCTTTTCGGAGCGCGGCGCGGTCGAAATTCTGACCGGCGAACGCGACGAGGGCGGGCGGGCCAATGAATGGCGTCTCAGGCGATTCGAGATCACTCGCGCGCACATCGAAGAAGACGCCGGCAAGTCGGTTCACGACGTCGGCGATCCCAGCAAGTCTTATGTCAACCTGAACCGCGCCGGCACGCCGCTGCTCGAAATCGTCAGCGAGCCGGATTTCCGTTCGAGTTGGGAGGCTTACGATTACGTCAACTTCCTGCGCCGCACGCTGCAATACATCGACGTGTGCGACGGCAACATGGAAGAAGGCAATTTGCGCTGCGACGCGAACGTATCGGTCCGCCACGCGGGCGAGACGAAGCTGGGCGTCAAGGCAGAGATCAAAAACGTCAACTCTCTGAGGTTCCTGCAAAAGGCCATCGAATACGAGATCGACCGCCAGATTACGGTCCTGGAGACCGGCGGGAAAATCGTCCAGGAGACCCGATTGTGGAACGAGAAGGAAGGCAAGACCTACTCGATGCGTTCGAAGGAAGACGCGCCCGATTATCGCTACTTCCCCGAACCCGACCTGCCGCCGCTCGAAGTCAGCCAAGAGTGGGTCGAACGGTTGCGCGACGAACTGCCAGAACTGCCCGAAGCGCGCCGCCAGCGCTTCATGCGCGATTACGACCTGAACCCCGACGAATCGTTCACGCTGACGAGCGACCGCAAACTGGCAGATTACTTCGAGACCGCGGCCAGGGCCTCGAATAACACGCGCGCAGCCGCGAACTGGATACTCTCCGAGTTGCTGCGCGAGTTGAAGAACGCCGACGTGGACATTACCGGCTGCAAGATCAAGCCAGAAGACCTGGGAGCGATGATCCGTCTGATCGACGACAAGACGATCTCGGGCAAGATCGGGAAAGACGTCTTCGCCGAGATGTTCGCGACCGGCAGGGCGCCGGCGGAGATCGTTAAAGAAAAGGGCCTCACGCAGATCACCGACACTTCAGCGATTGAAAAGATCGTCGACGAAGTGATCGCGGCCAACCCGAAACAGGTCGAAAATTATCGCGGCGGCAAGACCGCGTTGATGGGCTTTTTCGTCGGCCAGGTTCTCAAGGCCTCCGGCGGTAAAGCCAACCCCCAAGCAGTCAATGAAATATTGAAGAAGAAGTTGGACGCTTGAGGTTTTCATGGCTATTGCGACCAAACATCGACGCAGGATCTCCGTCAAAGGGCGCAACTTCCTCTGGTACGTTCGGGAGGATGATGAGCATTTTTTTCTGCCTATGCTTCATGTCATTTCTGAAGATAAGCGTTTCATCGTCGCATATTTGCTAAACCAGTGCGATACGACACGACATCTGGTAGTTAAGGTGCATGAATTTCCCGGGTTACCCGAGGCTGGCCACTGTTGGAAAAGAGCGCTTTGTCCACGGTGGGAGATAGGCTCAACAATTACTCCGGCCTCGGTGCGACAATTGATTGAATGGTGTTTTGATCCAAATCGCCGTCTGACTCTGGTAGATTGGATGGGCAATCCTCTAAAAAATTGATCTTCCAGATCGACGCCAGGAATTAATGACACGTTATGAACATTATTAAGAGCATTTCCGCCGCCTTTCTGTTAGGCGTTTTCGCATTCGCCTGCTCCAACAACACTGCTTTAAACGACGGCCCGGCGTCAATGCCCACGCCGAAGGTGGCGGGACCGCCCGTGTACGACGATGAGGTTGCGGTGTTCGAGACCGATTACGGCAGCTTCAAGATCGCGCTCTACCCCGACGTCGCGCCGCTACACGTCGAAAATTTCAAGAAGCTGATCCGCGAGAAATTCTACGACGGCCTCGGATTTCACCGTGTCCTGGCCAACCGAATCATCCAGGGCGGCGACCCGCAGACTCGCGGCGGCGGAAACCGCCCGATGTGGGGGCAAGGAGATCCGAATCAACCTAAAGTGCCCGCTGAATTCAGCACGCGCTCATTCACGCGCGGCGCGGTCGGTATGGCGCGGTCGGGCAATCCGAACAGCGCGACGAGCCAGTTCTTCATCTGCCTGGGGCCTGAGCGCCAGTGGGATGGCAAGTACACTGTCTTCGGTGAGGTGATCCAGGGATTGAACAACATCCAGATCATCTCCAATGTCCCGCTAGAACCAGGAACTGAAGACAAGGTTAAAGATCTGCCTGTAATTAAACGGGCCTATCTGGAAAAACGACAGCAATAGAAAACGCGAACCGGTAAAGGCTTCGGCTCGTTATCAGGTCTTGAGCCGGCGGGCCGAAGCCGAACGAAAAGAACTGACCGAAACCGCTCGCCGTAACCTCTACCGCTTAATTTCCCGCCAGTGCTTCTCTTGTTTCGTTGAGCGCATGTATTGTTTAATGCGTAAAACGCCGCGTCGCATACACGGTTATGAATATTTTCGAGTCAATAAAACTTGCCCTCGACGCTATCTGGGCGCACAAGCTGCGTTCCTTTCTGACCCTGCTCGGCGTGATCTTCGGCGTGGCGACCGTGATCGTGGTAGTGTCGCTGATCGAAGGGTTCAATAAATACGTCGACGAGAAGATCGCCAACATCGGGACCAACGCGTTCAGCGTGCAGAAATTTTCGATCGAGGATTTTTCGAGCCTCGACAATTACGAGCAGGCGCGGCGGCGCAACAAGGACGTGACGATGGACGACCTGGGCGCGCTGCGGGCCACCCGCGGCGGCGCGATCAAGGACGTGGGCGGGCAGGAGGAGACTCAGTGCGAGTTGAAATACGGAACGCAGACTCTCATGGGCGTCAGTTTGCAGGCGATCACGGCCAACGTGATCGAGATTCAAAACAAGGACATCGCCGAAGGACGCCCGTTCACGCAGGCAGAGGAGATGAGCGACCGGACGGTCTGTTTCATCGGGTCGGACGTGGCCGACAGGTTCTTCCCCACGCGTTCGCCCGTCGGACAGAAGATCAAGATCGACGGGAGGCCTTTTGAAGTCATAGGCGTGGCGAAATCACTGGGCACGGTCTTCGGCGTGTCGCGCGATAAATTCGTCTCGATCCCGCTGACGACGTTCATGAACATTTACGGCAACCGCCGCTCGATCCAACTCCTCGTCACGTCGCACAGCGAAGCGGCGTATCAGGACGCGATTGACGAGGCGCGAGTCGTCATTCGCACGCGCCGCAAATTGAAGCCCGAAGAGAAAGACAATTTCGGAGTCATCACGCCGAGCGCCGTCAACAACCTACGCGAAAGAATCTTCGGCACGATCCAGACCATGGCGATCGGCGTGACCTCGATCGCCCTGGTCGTCGGCGGCATCGTGATCATGAACATCATGCTGGTCAGCGTGACCGAGCGGACTAAAGAGATCGGCATACGCAAAAGTCTGGGGGCGCGTCGCACGGACATCCTGAAACAGTTCCTGGCCGAATCGATCGCGCTGGCGCTGTCGGGCGGCGCAATCGGCGTGAGCGTCGCATACGCCTTGAGTAAACTGGTCGCGGCTTTAACGCCGATTCCAACCGCGCTGCCGTTGATCGCCGTCGCGGCAGCTCTATTAGTTTCAGGTGGCGTGGGACTGATAGCGGGCGTTTACCCCGCGTGGCGCGCCGCGAACCTCGACCCGATTGCGGCGATGAGGTCA
>Ga0111539_10010208_pt1 | contig 11834 bp, 13 predicted proteins | sample RhiMethybrSRZTD1_FD_79667 | JGI IMG/M metagenome (GOLD analysis project Ga0111539, IMG submission 79667) | Populus rhizosphere microbial communities from Tennessee, USA - Rhizosphere MetaG P. TD hybrid SRZTD1 (version 2) (version 2) | ecosystem: Host-associated > Plants > Roots > Rhizosphere >...
GACAGCGTGCTCGCGCGCGCCGACGTGGTGATCTCGAGCACGAGCGCGCCGGGTTTCGTGGTCGGGCATGACGCGGTGCTGCGTGGCCGGCGCTCGCGCAAGGGCCGCAGCTTGTTTTTCATCGATCTGGCGGTCCCGCGCGACATCGATCCGCGCGTGGGCGAGATCGAGGGTGTGTTCGTCTACAACATCGACGATTTCGAGCGCCAGGTCGCCGACACCTTGTCCGGGAGGCATCGCGAGGCGCAGCGCGCCGAGCAGATCGTGCTCGAACAGGTGCTCGGCTGGGAGCGCTGGACCGAAGCGGCCCAGGCCACCCCGACCATCGTTGCGCTGCGCACCCGGCTGAGGGCAGTGCTCGACAACGAGCTCGAGCGCAGCATGCGCGGCCGCCTGAAGCACCTGGGCGCGGTGGAACGCGAAGCACTCGAAGCCATGCTCGACGCAGCGCTGAACAAGATGCTGCACACCGCCACCGTTCGCTTGCGCGATGCTGCGCTCGAGCGCAGCGGGCTCGACGTGGATCGCCTGGAGCGGCTCACTCAGGCCGTCTCCGAGCTGTTCGCGCTCGACCACGAGCTCGATCTCGAAGAGCTCGAGGCCGCCGCTTCCGAGGACCAACCCGACCCCGCCTCCGACCCGGTTCCGGCCGTGCCCGCCGGCGTGCGGGCGATACGCTGAGGGAACCATGGCCCGCAAGATCGTCGTCGCCACCCGGAAAAGTGCGCTCGCGCTGGCGCAGACGCGCGCGCTGATGGCCGAGCTCGTGCGCGTTCACCCCGGGCTCGAGATCGAAGAGCTCCACGTCACTACCACCGGCGACAAGATCCAGGATCGCGCGCTCAACGCCATCGGCGGCAAGGGCCTGTTCGTCAAGGAGATCGAGGAGGCGCTGCTCGATCGTCGCGCCGATCTCGCGGTGCATTCGCTCAAGGACGTACCGGCGGAGCTCGCGTCGCCCTCACTGGTGATCGGTTGCACGCCGCGCCGCGAGGACCCGCGCGACGTCGTGGTCACCCGCGACGGCCGTCCGCTCGCCGCTCAGGCCGCGGGCAGCAAGGTCGGTACGTCGTCGCTGCGCCGGAGCGTCCAGCTGAAGCTCGCGTTTCCCGCGCTCGAGATCGTGCCGATGCGCGGCAACGTCGACACGCGCCTGCGCAAGGTCGCTGACGGCACGGTCGACGTCGCGGTGCTGGCCCGCGCCGGCCTGACCCGGCTCGGCCTGCTCGACAAGGTCACCGAGACCCTCGACCCCGAGCTCTGCATTCCCGCCGCCGGCCAGGGCGCGCTCGCGCTCGAGCACCGCGTCGATGACCGCGAGCTCGCCGAGTTGCTCGCGCCGCTGGCCGACGGCGACACCGCGATCGCGGTCGCGGTGGAGCGGGGAGTGCTGTCGGCCGTGGAAGGCAGCTGTCAGATCCCGGTCGCCGCTCACGCGCGCCGCGCCGGCAACGAGCTCGTGCTCGCGTCGCTGCTCGCGGAGCCCGACGGCAGCAATGTGCGCAGAAAGTCGGCGCGCACAACATGGCCCGCCAACGAGGCCGAAGCCCGGCGCTTCGGCGTCGAAGTCGGGAACGCGCTGCGCGTCGGAGGTCAGACTCGATGAATCCGGGGCCAAGCAGCAGCAGCGTGTTCTTTTTGCTGCTGTTCGCCGATTGTGGCGGGGAGGCGAATTCAAGTAGGCGCTGGAGAGGGTTTGTGCCCTGACTCACATGGGTACGGTCGTGTGTGGGGCGACGGGCCCAAGAGCTGGCTCCCAACGCCACAGCCGCCATCGTTCACTGACGTCGTCGATGTCAGCACGGGCGCGCCTGGTGCCTGCTTTCTGCGCGCGTCGGGATCGACTGGCGCGTGGTGCGCGGGCAGTGGGAAAGCCCCGATCCAAGTGCCAGGTACGGGAGCCGCATCGCGGATATCCGCCGCGGATGCCACACACTCCCTTCAATCATTCAGCAAATTGCGAAAGGGCTTACGCGTTTTCCAACGGTACGCACCGAAGTCCCGGCGATCCGTGGAGAGGATCCGTCCCGACCCGAGGTGCTCGGCCAGAATCACGAGCGAGGCGTCAGCGAGATCCATAGGAAGATCTCGGTACTGCTTCATCAGCTCGTGAATCCGCGGCAAATGAGCCGCGGTGAGATCGAAGATCCGAAACGCGCCGCGATTGGCCGCGTCGATGAAAGCGAGCTCGGCGGCGACTCCGAGCCGAGCGGCCAGTAGATGGCACGTCTCCGTCATGACGGGCCATGTGGACACCAATGGCTCCCCCAATTTTTTCAACGCGTCGCGCGCAGCGGCGTGGTTGTCGTCCTTGCGGTTGGCGAGAGCGAGCCAGAAGCCCGTGTCTGCGATGACCGTCACGACTTGTTCGCCAGACTTCGCCCCAGTTCGCTCTTGTAGCGCTCCGACAACTTGGCCGAACCTTCCGCACACCCGATGAACCCCGTTTGCTCGAGCAGCTGGGCTGGGTCCTCGCTGCCACTTGCTACCGACTCGTAGTAAAGCTCGATCGAGCGACGAACGACGTCGGTCGTGCTCTTCTGCGTCTTCTTTCTCAAGTATTCGAGCTTCTTGGCCAACGCTTCGTCCAACCGTGCGTTGAGCCGTGCCGCGCTTGTCATACGGAATGTATGACACAGGCCTTGCCCGCCGTCAACAGAGGCAGGACGCGCGATCAGAATCGTCCAGTGACTCTGAGCCCGCGCATTTCGTTCTCCCAGTGAAGGGGATCCGGCTCGTCCCACTCCAGCGGATCCCGCGCACGCGGTTTCCCCGCCCGCTCTCTCGAGGCCAGATTCACTCCGAGGCCGTAAGAGCCGACGCCGATCCCGGTGACGCCCATCGCTCCGCCATAAAACATCCCGGCAGCGCGACCGAGCTCGCAATCGTCGAACAGCCTCCATTCTTTCTGCTCGGGGCACTCCTTGACCAACGAGCTCGTGAACAACAAGCCGCCGAGCCCCAGCAGCGCGGCGCCAACGATCATGGCTGCTGTTCCGGGATGTCGAATCTCGCTGATGGCGCGTCGGGGATAAGCGAACTCCCCGAGCTCGTCGTTTTCGGCGACGTTGATGTCTTCCGATCCCTCGACGATGCGCCCCTGGATGCTGCGTCCGTCGCGCAGGACGATGGTGGCTCGAGTTCCGCAGCCCGCGCAGGCAGCCGCTAACGCCAACGCAAACGCCGTGGATGCGGCGCGCCGTAGCAGCGACTGAAGAAGGGGTGTTGCTCTCGTGCCACTGTGTTCCCAACGCATCGCCGCGTGAGGGCTGGATTTCACGATCATGGGGGTCCCGCCTGGTTCGAAGGCACTTCAGCAAACAGTGCGCCAGACTTTCGGAACGGCCGAGCTGCGGCTACGTTCGCGCTCGTGCTCGGCTTCGGTCCGCAAAGTCTGCTCGGTTCTCGGCGCGCCCGCGTCGTTGCGCAGCATCTCGAGCGCGGCACCTGGATGCGCCATGGTCTCGCGCGCGCTTGCTCGGCGCTCTGGGCCGCCACGGCCAATCCCGTTCGCGCGGTGGACCTGCCACGAACGGCCCGCGTGATCGGTATCGGTGGCGCGACGCTGGGCGGCGCGGGTAAAACAGTGGTCGTGTTCGAGCTCGCACGGGCGCTCGCGGCAGCCGGCGAAAGCGTGGCAGTCGTGGCCTCCGCGTACCCTGCGCGCGATCGCACGCCGCGCCCCGTGCGGCGAGGCGACAGCGTCGAAAGCGTGGGCGACGAGGCGCTCTGGCTCTGCCGTGCGCTCGACCGCGACGGCGTACCGGTGTTCCTCGGTACGCCGCGGTCCGCGGCGCTTGGGCTCGCCGCCCGAGCCGCACCCCTCGTCATCGTCGACGGTCTCTTGCAGTCGCGGCCGCGGCGCCTCGCGTGGTCGCTGCTTGCGCTCGACGCGGCTGCGCCCTGGGGAGCAGCGCGCTGCCCTCCCGCGGGCGACCTGCGGGCGCGCCGGGACCGGCTCATCGACGCCTGTGACGCGGTGCTCCTTGCGACCGACGCGGCGCTTCCTCGGCCCGCGACGAGCGTTCAATTCGGCGGCAAAACTACGATTTCATGGTCCAGTGAGCTGAACGGAGCCTGGACTCCCGAGGGGCGCTTCGTGCCAACTGCGGAGCTGCGCCGTTTGCGGCTCGGCCTCCTGCTCGCGATAGCCCGGCCCGAGCGGGTTGCGGCCGCGCTCGCCGCCCGCGGGATCGCGCTTTGCGCTACCGAGTTGCATCTGGACCACGCCGTGCCGACCGCGTGGCCGAATCCCGCCGTCGAGGCTTGGCTCACCACCGCCAAATGCGCCACCAAGGTGCGGCAAAAGGCCGGTGCCCCGCCGGTCTGGACGCTCGACCATCGGGCTCGACTGCCCCCCGAGTTCGTCGAGCGTGCAGCACGGTTTGCACGCGGATAACCCGTGGTATGGTCGCGCCATGCTGCGCGCCACGAAGGTTCTGCACTCTCTCGTCGTTCCGTGTTTTTGCGTGTCTCTGGCGGCGTTCGCCACCGGTTGCGGTGGCTCGTCGAACGCGCCGAAGCTCGCGCACATCAAACCCGGCGACATGCCAGTGGGCGGGGATTGGATGGGCGTCTACTACAATGGGCTGATGGGCTACCTGCACCTTCAGAAGGAAGGCGACAACGTGGTCGGCCGCTGGCGCACCACCTCCGGCGAGAAGTTCGGAGAGATGTCGGGCGAGGTCAACGGCGACGTCTATCACTACGAGTGGACCGAGCGCACGATCGGCGCGGTCGGCGCCCAGGCCGCGTTCAACGGCAAAGGCTACTTCCGCTACACGATTCCCAAGGAAGGCGAGGCCCACGAGATCGTCGGCGAGCGCGGCCAGAAGCAGGACGAAACCGGCGAGCCGTGGAAGGCCGTCAAGCAGACCAACCAGATGCCCGACTTCAAGAAGGTGACCCCCGACGAGTTCGAGGATCGCCCGATGTCCGGCGCCGGCGGCTGGGACGACAGCGGCGAAAAGAAAGAGGGCGAAGGCGAAGGCGAGGAGAAGAAAGACGAGGGCGGCGAAGGCGGCGGACCGTAAGCCGCCGCCGCGCGCCCGCCGGCCTCGATCCTCGCGCCGAGATGTGCGAGGTTCCGTGCCATGCCAGGTGAAGCAGCGCGGGGGATTCAGTTTCGAGAGCCGCCGATCTTCGAGCGCGGCGCACCCGGGCGGAGCGGCGCCTCGCTGCCCGCGCTGGACGTTCCCGCCGTCGCGCCGGCGGCCGCGCTGGGCGAGCTCGCCCGCAAGAGCGCGGCGCGCTTGCCGGAAGTGAGCGAGCCCGAAGCGATCCGCCACTTCGTCCGGCTCAGCCAGCACAACTACAGCATCGACACGCAGTTTTATCCCCTCGGGTCGTGCACCATGAAACACAACCCGAAGGTCAACGAGTGGGCCGCGCGCCTCGACGGGTTTGCGCAGCTCCACCCGGCGACGCCGGATCACTTGGCGCAAGGAGCGCTCGAGCTGATGGTGCGCCTGCAGGAAATCCTGGCCGAGATCGTCGGTATGGACGGGGTGAACCTGCAGCCCGCGGCGGGAGCGCAGGGCGAGCTCACCGGCTTGATGATGATCCGCGCGCTGCACCAGTCGCGGGGCCGCTCGCCGCGCAAGGTGTTCATCCCCGACAGCGCCCATGGCACGAATCCCGCGAGTTGCACGCTGAACGGTTTCGATGCGGTCGCTTTCGCATCGGGCCCGAACGGCGTGGTCGAGCCGGAGACGCTGCTGCGCGCGCTCGATCAGGCGTCGGACGACGTCGCCGGCTTGATGATCACGAACCCGAACACGCTCGGCCTGTACGAAAGCGCGATGCCCCGCATCACCGCGCTGGTTCACGAGCGCGGCGGCTTCGTGTACGGCGACGGCGCCAACTTGAACGCGGTGCTGGGTCGCGCGCGTCCCGGCGACGTCGGCGTCGACGTGCTGCAGTTCAACCTGCACAAGACCTTCACCACGCCGCACGGCGGCGGCGGCCCGGGCAGCGGTCCGGTCGCGTTCAAGCAGGTGCTCGAGCCGTTTCAGCCCGTGCCGGTGGTGCGCCGCGAAGGCGACACGGTGCGCGTGATCCGCGAGCGCGAGCACGCGGTCGGACGCGTGCGCTCGTTCTTCGGCAACTTCGGCATGATGGTGCGAGCGTACACCTACATTCGCGAGCTAGGCCCGGATGGCTTGCGCGCCGTCAGCGACCTGGCCGTGCTCAACGCGAACTACATCGCTGCGCGCCTGCGCGGCGTGTTCCCGCTCGCGTACCAGACGCCGCCGCTCCACGAAGCGGTTTTCACCGATCGCGAGCTCGAAGCCGAAACCGGCATCAAGACCCTCGACGTCGCCAAGCGCCTGATCGACTACGGCTTCCACCCGCCGACCGTGTACTTTCCGCTGGTCGTGCGCGGCGCGCTGATGGTCGAGCCGACCGAGACCGAAACCAAGCAAACCCTCGATGCCTTCGCCGACGCGATGATCGCCATCAAGGCCGAGGCCCAGGGTGAGCCGGAGCTGGTGCGCGGCGCGCCGCACCTCACGCGGCTCGGCCGCCTCGACGAAGCGCGCGCCGCGCGCAAACCGCGCCTGCGCTGGACGCCGGAAGCCGCCGAGTAAAGACTAGATCCTCGGGTTCGATGTTCACGCCCGACCGCGTCGAGTGGCCGAGCGACGAACAAGACCTTGTGCAAGGGAGCTGCTTTGTGGCAGCAAACCCGTGAACCTCGGTGGTCTTGGCGATGAATCAATCGGAAGCGGCGGGCTGGCTCGGCCGGCTCGAGCTCGGCTTCGAGGCGATCGCGGGCGAGACGCGGCTGGTGCGGCGCACGCACGAGGGGCCGCTCCGCGTGCAAAAGGCGTTTTTCCCCGAGGGTCGCGCGGTGCCTCACGTCGTGCTCTTGCATCCGCCGGGTGGCGTCGTGGGTGGAGATCGGCTGGAGATCGACGTCGAGGTTGGTGCGCAAGCGAGCGCGCTGATCACGACGCCGGCCGCGCAAAAGCTCTACCGATCTTCGGGTCCGGAGGCGCTTCAACGCAATCGACTTCGGGTCGGTCGCGGTGGCGCGCTCGAGTGGCTCCCGGGCGAGACGATCGCCTTCGACGGCGCGTGCGTCGCCACGACCACGCGCGTCGAGCTCGAGGAAGAGAGCGCGTTCATCGGCTGGGATCTCACGTGTTACGGCCGTCCGAGCAGCGGCAGCGCGTTCGAGACGGGGCGCCTGCGGCAGCGCTTCGAGATCCACCGCGGCAAGCTGCCGCTCTTGATCGAGCGCGCGGAAGTCGGCGGCGGTAGTGCCGCGCTCGGAGCGCCATGGGGACTGCGCGGACCGGTCATGGCGACGCTGTACGCGGTGCCCCGCGTGGCGACCGAGCTCGCGGGGTTGGTGGACCGCTTGCGCGAGCGCTTGCGGGCGAGTGCGCGCGAAGCGTCGGCGGTCAGCGCGCTGGGAGACCTGCTGGTGGTGCGGGCTAGCGGGACGCGCCTCGAGCACGCGCGTGCGGCGTTGATCGAGTGCTGGCAAGCGCTGCGGCCGGCAATACTGGCGCGGGACGCGACCTTGCCGCGCATCTGGGCGACCTGAAAATCCAGGCGGGTGACGAAAACGTTACCGAATTGTTTCGTCGCTGTGATCCGGCGATGCTGCTCGGAGCCGTCCGCTGCGGCGGCAAAAGCGCTGGACGACGCCGCCGCGCCGCGGCTATGGCTGAGCGATGGAGCTACTTCCGCGCGAGAAGGACAAGCTTCTCTTGTTCACGGCGGCACTCTTGGCGGAGCGGCGCAAGGCGCGCGGGCTCAAGCTCAACTACCCGGAAGCCGTCGCGTTCATCAGCGCCGCGGTTCTGGAAGGCGCGCGCGAGGGGCGATCCGTGGCGGATTTGATGGCCTACGGCACCGAGCTGCTCGGCGCCGACGACGTGATGGACGGCGTGGCCGAGATGATCCACGAGGTCCAGGTGGAGGCCACCTTTCCCGATGGCACGAAGCTCGTCACGATTCACCACCCGATTGCCTGCCAGCACAAGGTGGAGCCGGGAGAGCTTTTGGTCGCGGAGGCGCCGCCGATCGAGATCAACGTGGGCCGGCCCACGCTGACCGTCGAGGTTTCGAATACCGGCGACCGTCCGATTCAAGTTGGATCGCACTACCACTTCTACGAAACGAATCCGGCGCTGGTTTTCGACCGTGAGCGCACGAAGGGCTTCCGGCTCAACATTCCAGCGGGCACCGCGGTGCGTTTCGAGCCCGGTCAGACGCGCACCGTCGAGCTCTGCGCTTATGCGGGTGATCGCCAGGTCTGGGGGTTCCGCGGCGTGGTGATGGGCCCGCTCGACGCCCCGGGGGACCCGTGAGAACGATCGAACGCCGCGCGTACGCGGAGATGTACGGGCCGACGACCGGCGATCGATTGCGCCTGGGCGATACGGCGTTGATCATCGAGGTCGAGCGCGATTTCACGGTCTACGGGGAGGAAGTGAAGTTCGGCGGCGGCAAGGTGATCCGCGACGGCATGGGGCAGAGCCAGCGGCCGGCCGCCGACGTCGCGGACACCGTCATCACCAACGCCGTCATCCTCGATCACCAGCGCATCGTCAAAGCCGACATCGGTCTCAAAAACGGTCGCATTTCCGGGATCGGCAAGGCCGGCAATCCCGACGTGCAGCCGGGGGTCGAGGTCGTGATCGGCCCCGGCACCGAGATCATCGCGGGCGAGGGCTTGATCGCGACCGCCGGCGGCATCGATTCGCACATTCATTTCATCTGCCCCCAGCAGTGCGAAGAGGCGCTGATGAGCGGCGTGACCACGATGATCGGCGGCGGCACTGGGCCCGCAGCCGGAACCAACGCGACCACGTGTACGCCCGGGCCCTGGAACATCGGACGCATGCTGCAGGCGCTCGAGGCGTTTCCGCTGAACTTCGGCCTGCTCGGCAAGGGCAACGCCAGCCTGCCGGAGCCGTTGACCGAGCAGATCGTGGCCGGCTGCATCGGGCTCAAGCTGCACGAAGATTGGGGGACCACTCCGGCCGCGATCGACAATTGCTTGAGCGTCGCCGAGGCGCAGGACGTCCAGGTGGCGATCCACACCGACACGCTCAACGAATCCGGTTTCGTCGAGGACACGCTGGCCGCGTTCAAGGGCCGCGCCATTCACACCTTTCACACCGAGGGTGCGGGCGGCGGGCACGCGCCGGACATCATCAAGGCGTGCGGTGTCCCGAACGTCCTTCCGTCTTCGACCAACCCGACCCGGCCCTACACGGTGAACACCGTCGACGAGCATCTCGACATGTTGATGGTGTGCCATCACCTCGACCCGAGCATCGCCGAGGACGTGGCTTTCGCCGAATCGCGGATCCGACGTGAAACCATCGCCGCCGAGGACATCCTGCACGATCTGGGCGCGTTCAGCATGATGAGCAGCGACTCGCAGGCGATGGGACGCATCGGCGAGGTCGTGTGCCGGACCTGGCAAACCGCTCACAAGATGAAGGTGCAGCGTGGACCCTTGCCGGAAGACTCGCACAAGAACGACAACTTCCGCGCCAAGCGCTACGTCGCCAAATACACGGTGAACCCGGCGATCACCCACGGCATCAGCCACGAAATCGGCTCGATTGCCCCGGGCAAGCTCGCCGACATCGTGCTGTGGAAGCCGGCATTTTTCGGCGCCAAGCCGGCGATGGTGATCAAGGGCGGGTTCATCGTGGCCGCGCCGATGGGCGACGCGAACGCGTCGATTCCGACGCCGCACCCCGTGCATTCGCGGCCGATGTTCGGCGCATTCGGCGCCGCGCGCTCCGACACCTGTGTGCTCTTCACGTCGCAAGCCGCGCTCGAGCACGATCTGCGGGCCGAGCTCGGGCTCTACCGGCGCCTGGTTCCGGTGAGAAACACGCGCAGCGTCAGGAAGAAGGATCTGATCCACAACACGTACTGCCCGCAGATCGAGGTCGACGCGCAGACCTATCAGGTTCGCGCCGATGGCCAGCTCCTCACCTGCGAGCCGGCGCGCGAGCTGCCGCTGGCGCAGCGCTACTTCTTGTTCTGATGCTGACGTTCACGGAGCTTCTGGCGCGCGGCGAGAAGGCTTCGGAGAAAACCACGCTCACCTTGCCCTTCGATCAGCGGCGGCGCGCGCGTTTGCGCACGCGGCTCGACGACGGCACCGAGGCGGCGTTGCTTTTGCCGCGCGGTCTCGCGCTGAAGGACGGCGATCGCTTGCGCTCGGAGGACGGCGACACCGTGGTGCGGATCGTGGCCGCGGTCGAGGAGCTCTCCTCTGTGCGCGCGGCCGACCCGCACCTGCTCCTGCGCGCCGCGTATCATCTGGGTAATCGCCACGTGGCGTTGCAGGTCGAGCCGGAGCGTCTGCTCTATAAGCACGATCACGTGCTCGACGGCCTGGCGCGCGAGCTGGGGCTCGAGGTAACGCTGCTGAAGGCGCCGTTCGAGCCTGAAACCGGCGGCTACGGGCGCGACCATGGGCACGACCACCACCACCATCACTGAGCCCGCGTCCCCGACGGCGCTCTTGCGGCTGCTGCAGCTCGGCAGCGCGGCCCTGCCGATCGGCGCGTTCGCGTACTCCCAGGGGCTCGAGCAGAGCGTGGCGCTGGGGGAAGTGCGCGATCGCGCGAGCGCCGAAGCCTGGGTGACCGGGGTGTTCGAGCACTCGGTGCTGTCGGCGGACGTTCCACTACTGGCCCGCCTGTATCGGGCGTGGCAGCGCGGTGCCGGGACCGAGGTGCGGACTTACAACGATTTCCTGTTCGCGTGTCGCGGCAGCGCCGAGCTCCGCGCCGAGGAACGCCAGCTCGGGGCCGCGCTCGCACGCCTGCTCTGGCGGCTCGGCGTGGCCGAAGCCGAAGCCTGGATCCGCGACGAGCGCGTGACCTTCGCCAATGCGTTCGCGCTGGCCGCCGTGAGCTGGCAGATTCCGCTCCGCGACGCCGGGCTCGGCTACGTCTTTGCCTGGGCCGAAGCGCAGGTCGGGGCGGCCACGCGTTTGATCCCGCTCGGACAGAGCGATGCCCAGCGCGTGCTCTCGGCGCTGATCGAGCACGCCGGGCGCGGCATCGACGCCGCGCTCGAACGCGGTGAGGCGGAGATCGGCTCGGCGACGCCCGGGCAAGCGCTGCTTTCGGCGCTGCACGAAACCCAATATTCGAGGCTCTTTCGCTCATGAAAAAACCACCGTTGAGAGTCGGAGTCGCCGGGCCGGTCGGATCGGGCAAAACCGCGCTGGTCGATGCCCTGTGCAAGACGCTGCGCGATCGCTACCAGATGGCCGTCGTCACCAACGACATCTACACGCGCGAGGACGCGGAGTTCTTGTTGCGCAGCGGAGCGCTCGCCGCCGATCGCATCGTCGGGGTCGAGACCGGCGGCTGCCCGCACACCGCGATCCGCGAGGACGCGTCGATCAACGTCGACGCGATCGAACGCTTGATCGGACGCTTCCCCGCCCTCGATCTGATCCTTGTCGAGAGCGGCGGCGACAATCTTGCCGCCACCTTCAGCCCGGAGCTCGTCGATCTCACGCTCTACGTGATCGACGTCGCGGCCGGCGACAAGATCCCGAGGAAGGGCGGCCCTGGCATCACCAAGAGCGACTTGCTCGTGATCAACAAGACCGATCTGGCGCCGCACGTCGGTGCTTCGCTCGAAGTCATGGACCGCGACGCGCGCAAGATGCGCGGCGACCGCCCGTTCGTGTTCACCAATTTGAAAAAACGCGATGGGCTCGACCAGGTCGTCGCGTTCGTGGAGAAAGAGGGGCTGCTCTAAAAAAGACGGCGGAGAGGTTCACTCTCCGCCGTCCGTGCGAAACCCGATCGGTTGCGGGCTACTGCTGGATC
>Ga0111539_10010209_pt1 | contig 11832 bp, 11 predicted proteins | sample RhiMethybrSRZTD1_FD_79667 | JGI IMG/M metagenome (GOLD analysis project Ga0111539, IMG submission 79667) | Populus rhizosphere microbial communities from Tennessee, USA - Rhizosphere MetaG P. TD hybrid SRZTD1 (version 2) (version 2) | ecosystem: Host-associated > Plants > Roots > Rhizosphere >...
CGACCGCACTGGGTGCGGTGCGCGGCCAGACCGTGCTGGTAACGGGCCGCGTCGACGGGCGCGTCCTCTACGTGCAGCCTTCCAGCGGACCGGAGAAAAGCCTGCTGGTCCCGGACCTCTTCAAGGCGGCGGAGGAGGCAGACGTCAACCTGGTTGTGCTGCGCGCCGCCTCTACGCCGCGCCAGCCCGGCGGCCGCAACTGGCTGTGGCAGAGGGTGGAGGTGAAGGGACTCGAGCAGGCCATGCAGCATGCCCGGCTCGCCGATTTCCTCAATGCGTTGGGGGCGCCGAATGCCCGCTTCGTGGTCTCGGCCGCCCCCTCCGGCCGACGCACCGCGCTGGACATCAGGCCCAGCACGGAGCTCGCTGGCGGACCACTGCAAAAACCTGTCGGCGACCTTTTCTCCGACCTCACCGGACGCATCGTCGTCGCCGGCCTGCAGGCCGACCTGCGCAGCGCCGAGCGGCAGACGGAGCTCGACCAGCGGCTCATTCCCGGCATCCCCTCGGACTTCCAGCTTGGATATGCCGTGCTGGTGCTCCTGGGGCTATTCGGCATACCGGTGTCGCGCGCGTGGTGGCGGCGCATCTGGCCGCCGGAAGCAGCAACGGAGTATGCAGGCCGCACAGGCTACGTGGCGGCCCGCACCGTGCGGACGTTGGCGTTTCTGCTGCTGTTCCTGCCGCTGACGGCGCCGGTGAGCGCCCCCTACAGCCTGGCGCGGCAGATCTGGGACGTCGTCATGACGCCTCTGCGCTGGTGGCGCTGGCTGACAGGACGGCGCCCGGCGACCGCTGCCTGAACCGGCAACCGTGCTTACGAGCGCCGCACCAAGGCCGGCGTCAGCTCTTTCAACGCCGGTGCGCCGACCTGTTGCATCGCGGCGCGAAGCTCTGCGCGGAGGATTTCAAGCACGCGCTCGACCCCGGGCTGGCCGAATGCGCCGAGGCCCCAAAGGTAAGGCCGGCCGATGCACACCGCCCGTGCGCCGATCGCCAGCGCCTTGACGATATCGGTGCCGCGCCGGAACCCGCTATCTACCAATACGGGCATGCGGCCGGCGACTGCCTCGACGATCTCCGGCAGGGCCTCGATGCTCGAGCCGCTACCGTCCTCGGCGCGGCCGCCGTGGTTGGACACCACAATCGCGTCGATGCCGTGCTCGACCGCCAACCGTGCATCCTCGGGCGCAAGGATTCCCTTGAGCACGAGCTTGGTGCGCACGGTATCGCGCAAGCGCTTGACGAAGTCCCACGTCAGGTTCGGCGTGGCGGTGCCCGGGACGCCGCCGACGTCGATGCCGGCGAAATTCGGCTTGCGGGAAAGATAGCTGCCGAGCGCGTGACAGCTTGCGCAGTCGCGCCCATCGAGGCGCCGCAGGCGGATGTAGGTCTCCCACTTCTGCGGCCCCAACGTATCAACGGTGAGCACGATCACAGGACAACCGGCCCGCTCGGCGCGCTGCGCGAGACGGTCGCCGATCGTCCAGTCGCGCGTCGGGTAGAGCTGAAACCAGATCGGGCCTCCGCGCGCGGCGATTGCCTCCTCGACGGACGCCGTGGCCACGGTCGAGAGGATTTGCAGGTGGTTGCCGACCCTCGCGGCCTTGGCCACGGCCACCTCGCCATCGGCATGGAAGGCCCGGTTACTCCCGGTCGGGGCAATGACGATCGGGCTGTCGTAGGTGGTGCCCAGGATCTCGCAGCGCATGTCGATCTTGCCGACGTCGACAAGCCGGCGCGGGCGCAGCTGGAACTTCAGGAAGCCGTCCCGATTGCCGCGCAGCGTCGCTTCGTCGTCGAGGCCCGTGGCCATGTAGCCGAAATGGGCCGGCGGCACGTTTTTTCGCATTACCGGCTCGAAGTCGAAGACGCTGAGGGCGTCCTTGGGATCGGCGATCGCGGCGTCGAAGTCGCGCGGGGCCCAGGCCATCGGATCCGCCGGCCTCGGCGGCGGCGCGGCGCTCTGCGCATGGGCCGACGATGCAAGCAGGGGGCTGGCAGCCACGAACTCGAGGAACCGCCGGCGGCTGACAGTCTGGCGCAATGGCGTCATGCGTGCGCCCCTGGTGTGCCGGGGAATGTCAGGGGCGGAGCGGTGGGCTCGGCATCGAGCCGCACGGCGATGCCTTCGAGCGCCGGCTTGGGCGCCGGGTATTCCTTCATCACGTAGGGGTCGTGGCCCGGAACGATGTGGCGCTGGGTGGGTGCCAGCCGCTCCAGCGTGCGGTAGGCGTCGAGCATCTGGCCGATGTGGAAAGCGGTGGTGAAGGGGCGGTTGGTGCCCATGTTCTCGTAGTAGTGGGTGGCGTCGGAAGCGAGCACCAGCCAGCCGCGGCGCGTGTTGACGCGCACCGACTGCAGGCCGTCGGAATGCCCGTAGGTGGGATGCAACGTCAGCCCAGGGGCGATCTCCACTTCGCCCGCGTGCATCTCCACCCGACCCTTGAAGTTGAGCCGCACCATGCCGACCACGTCCTCCACGTGAAAGCTGTTGCCAATGCGGGGATAGCGCATGTACCTGCCGGTGGCGTAGGCCATCTCGCGCTCCTGCAGGTGGAAGCGCGCGTTCGGGAACTTGTGGAAATTGCCGACGTGGTCGTAGTGCATGTGCGTCAGGATCACGTCGCGCACGGCGCCGGATTCCACGCCGAGCAGCGCAAGGCTGTCGACAGGGCAGCGCAGGAACGTGCGCTTGCGCTCCCTGGCCGTCTCAGCGGTGAAGCCGGTGTCGACCACATAGGCGCCGGCGGGGCCCACCGCCACCCACACGTAGTAGTCCATGGGCATCGGCCCGTCGTGAGGATCGCCGCCGATGAAGTGGTCCCGGCGCTGCGCCTCGCGGGTGGCATAGCGGAGGGCGAACACCTCGTACTGGGGCAACTGCGCTGTCTGCATGGGAAGAGACCTGCTGATCGCGTGGCTCGGCAGGATACCCTCAAGCGACCGTGCGTGGCGATCCCGTGTAGCGGATGTGCAACGGGGATCGCAGGAATGTTGGTACGAACCGATACGCGGAAGCCTCTGCCTCTCGCTGAGTCAGCGCGCCGCTTCATGCGGGTCGTTAGCGGCCTCAGTTCTCGTAAGGCACGTAGGTTCCATTGGAGCTTTTCTCCAACGCTTTGCGATCGAGGATCGTGATCTTGCCGCGACGGGTGGTGATGAAGCCCGCTCTTTCCAGTCCCTGAAGCGCCAGGGTTACGCCTGGACGATGCGTGCCGAGCATGAGGCCGAGAAACTCATGCGTCAGAGCCAGTGTTTCACCGCCTAGACGGTCGTGCGCCATCAGGAGCCAGCGGGCAAGCCGCTCTTCGATCTTGCTGCGACCGTTGGCAAGGGCGGTGGTCGTGGTCTGGGCCAGGAAGGCATAGGCATAGCGCAGCATCGCGCGATGCAGTGCGGGGCTCTGCTCGTCCACCTCGCGCAATCGGGCTGCGCTCACGCGTTGGCCGTTGCCGGCGACCTGGATATAGGTCGAGTGTTGGGCCCGATCGCCTCCCAGCACAACCGCAAGGCCCGTCATGCCCTCGCGGCCGATGATGCCGACTTCAATGCTAGGCTTGTCCGAGCCGTTGGCAACGACCGACGCGAACCCAGATTCGGGGAAATACACGTGATCGATCCGCTTGCGGCGCGTCTCTAGGGTTTTGCGTATCGGCAGGTCGACCGGCTCGAGGTGGGGCTCGATCAGCGCGAAATCCTGGCGCGGCAGGCCCGCCAGAATGCGATTGGACGACATGGGCCATCTCTGGCGCGGGCTAAGCGCGAAGCTGCCAGAGGCAGACGGCCTATTTGCTATTGGCCGAGATGTCCCGAGCGCCGATCAATCCTTAGAGCGCAGCAAGCGCGATGATCGGCAGAAGAAGGCCACGCTCGTTGAGCTAGGACGAGCCGGTGCTGCTGGAGCAAGGATACTCTCGTGAGGCGGAATCGCCTAATTCCTTCAGAAATGTGCGATCTTCTACATTTTCTGGAACCATTCATCTTCCAACACTTCTTGGAACCATTCATCGGCTGGCCTGTTGCCCTCCTAAGGTCGCATGAGTCGGAGCATCTCAAGCTCCCGGTGGCCTCCCTGAGGAACATGGCGATGAGGAAGGCAGTCCACGATGGGAGCGATGCGTCCTGCAAAAACCGCCTTTGGGAGCGCGCTGGGGCTGATCGCCAAGAGGCTACGCTCAGACGGCGAGGGCGTCGCACGCGAGCCCCTGCCTGAGCGGTGGATCGATCTCATCAAGTACCTCGATGCGCAGGAGCGCCGTCCAAGCGAGCGCATGGAAGCGCACGAGGGGAAACGAAAATTCGAGTGAACCGCGCAGGTATTCGAGTGAACCGCGCGGGTAGTGGCTCAGATGCGGCAAGGCCCTGACTGAGCACAGCATTTGGGCGGGACTCCCGTCACCTGACGCCCATCGACCCCAGGCGTTTGCTCGATCGCAACCGCTACGACAAGCTCGCAACCACATCCTTCGCCTTCATCCAACTTGCTTGAGTGCCCGCGCCCGTGCTGGCGTGAGCCCGCAAACAATATCTTGCTTGCGCCCAACTTGGCGCGTCGAATGAATGCACGGCGGATCGCCGAGGGAGAATGGGGCCTCTGCCCGCAAATCATCGATTGAGCCCATGGAGGAGACGCATGGACACGACACGACGTGCAATCTTGACTGCGGGTGGCGCGGCGCTTGCCGTGGCGCCGGCCGCCCCCCGCGCCTTCGCGCAGTGGCGCATGAACGATCGCTATCCCGATCCGGCCGTCGAAGTGCTCGATCCGAGCTTCAGCAAGTACCGGCTGGCGCTTGCCAGCGTCGAGCGCATCGCCACGGGCACGCGCTGGAACGAAGGTCCGGTGTGGTTCGGCGATGGCCGGTACCTGTTGTGGAGCGACATCCCCAACAACCGCATTATGCGCTGGCAGGAGGAGACTGGCGCGGTGAGCGTGTTCCGCCAGCCCTCCAACAACGCCAACGGCAACACCCGCGACCGCCAGGGTCGGCTCGTCACCTGCGAGCACGACGCGCGCCGCGTCACGCGCACCGAGTACGACGGCACCGTCACTGTCATCCTGGACAAGTTCGACGGCAAGCCGCTCAACTCGCCCAACGATGTGGTGGTCAAATCCGACGACTCGATCTGGTTCACCGATCCGCCGTTCGGCATCCTCGGCAACTACGAGGGACACGTGGCGACGCCCGAGCTGCCGACCAACGTCTATCGCTTCGACCCCAAGACAGGCCGCGCGACGGTGGCGACCGGCGACGTCAACCGGCCGAACGGGCTCGCCTTCTCGCCCGACGAATCGAAGCTCTACATCGTCGAGGCAGCCGCGACGCCGCGCGTGATCAAGGTGTTCGACGTCACCGACAACGGCACCAAGCTCGCCAACGGCCGCGTGTTCCTGACCGCCGAGCCCGGCGGCACGCCGGACGGCTTCCGCCTCGACGTCGACGGCAACCTGTGGTGCGGGTGGGGGATGGGCAACGAGAAGCAGGACGGGGTCAAGGTGTTCGACCCGACGGGCAAGCCTATCGCCTTCATCGCGCTGCCCGAGCGCTGCGCCAACGTCTGCTTCGGCGGCGTCAAGCGCAACCGACTGTTCATGGCGGCGAGCCACTCGGTGTACTCGCTCTATGTCAACACGCAGGGCGTGAAGGGCGGGTGAGGGCCTAACAGCTCAGGCCGGCTGCTGCGTGATCCAAGCGTGCCGCCAAGGCGAGGTTGATTTTCGGCAGCTCTTGGCAATTCAGCCGAATATATAGCGGCGCGTGCCCAACGCGAGCGCTTGCCGACGTCGCACCAAGGCCATATCACGTCTGGACAGGCGATGGCGGGTGGGGCTCGAATTGGAGGACCGGATCGACAGCAGGGAAGCGTGGCTGATCACCGTAGCTTCCACGATCATTGCGTCGATTGCGCTTGGCGCCCCCTACATCGTCATCGTTGCCTTGAAATCGGTTGCCACCGATCTCGGCGGTTACCGCTCGGTTCCCTCGGCGGCAGCCTCGCTTGCCATGCTCGGCACAGGCATCGGCGGCCTTGGCATGGGTTGGCTCGCCGAACGGGCAGGCGTCAGATGCGTCGTTATCTTCGGCGCCCTCATGGTGTGCGCCGGACTGGCTCTGTCGTCAGGCGGCGAAGTCTGGCAGCTCTACGTGGGGCACGGGCTCCTGGTCGGCTTGCTTGGAAACGCGGCCATCCACGCGCCGCTCTACGTCTACGTCACCCGCTGGTTCGAACGCCGCCGTGGCACGGCGCTGGCGTTGATTGCAAGCGGGCAATATATGGCTGGTGCCTGCTGGCCGCCGCTGTTCGAGCGCGCGGTTGCTGCCTACGGCTGGCGTGCGACAATGGCGGCGTTCGGGCTCGTTGTGGCAACATTGGTGGTGCCGCTTGCCGTGCTGTTTCTGAGGCCACCGCCCGAAGCGCCCAAAGCAACTGGCCTGGCGCAGTCGGAGCAGCGAGCCCGCAAGGTGCTCGGACAGCAGCCGAACGTGGTATTCGCCATGCTTGCCGGGGCCGCGTTCCTGTGTTGCGTGCCGATGTCGATGCCGTCCTCGCATCTGATCGCGCTCTGCGGCGATCTCGGCGTTGCGCCGACCCGAGGTGCCGCAATGTTGACGGTGTTGCTGGCGTGCGCCTTCATCAGCCGGCAGCTCTGGGGTTGGATCTCCGACCGCATCGGCGGCCTGACGACACTGCTTGTCGGTTCATTGGCCCAGGCGGCGGCGATGACAGGCTTCATCGTCACCCAGGACGAAATGGGATTGCTCGTCGTCGCCGCAGCCTTCGGCCTTGGCTTCAGCGGCCTGATCCCCGCCTATATCCTGACGGCTCGCCAGCTGTTTCCAGCGCACGAGGCAAGTTGGCGGATACCGACGCTGTTGCTGACGGGCATGTCGGGCATGGCCGCGGGGAGCTGGTTGGCCGGCGTGCTCTACGACTATTTCGGCTTCTATGCCCCGGCGTTCGCCACGGGGCTCGCCTTCAACCTGGTCAACGCCGCCATCGTTGCCGCTCTCCTACTGCTGTGGCGGCAGTCGGCGTCGCGTGTCGCACTAACCTGAATCGGATCGGCGCGCAGCCGAAACGTGCTCAAGCCACCAGCACGATTTTGCCGAAGTGGGCGTTGGCGCGCATGTGGGCAAGCGCAGCGGCAGCCTGGTCGAGGGGAAAGGTGCGGTCGATGGGGAGCTTGAGCTTGCCGCTCTCGACATGGGGCCACAGGTCGGCGCGCATGGCGCGCACGATCGCGCGCACCTCCTCCAGCGAGCGGGTGCGGAAGGTCACGCCGATATAGTCGATGCGCTTCATGGCGTGCAGGTCGAAGTCGAACTCGCCCTTAAAGCCGCCGAGGCGGCCGACATTGACGATGCGGCCGAGCACGGCCGCGGCCTTGAGGTTCTGGTTGGCGACGCTGGCGGAGACTTGATCGACGATCAGGTCGACGCCCTTCTTGTCGGTGGCCTTGAGAACTTCGTCCGCCCAGTCCTTCTGCGTCGTGTCGATGGCGAGATCGGCACCGAACTCCTTCAAACGCTCACGCCGCTTGCCGTTGGTGGAGGTCCCCATCACCAGCCGCGCGTCCCTGAGCTTGGCGATCTGGAGGCCCATCAGGCCGACGCCGGAGCTGGCACCCTGGATCAGCACGGTCTCGCCCGCCTTCAGGCGACCGGCGGTGACGAGGGCATTGTGCATGGTCTGCAGGGCCACGGGCAGCGTTGCTGCCTGCTCCCAGCTCATGTTGTTGGCGGGGATCGCCGAGACGCGACCCCAGTCGGCGACGGCATACTCAGCATAGCCGCCGTTGCCCGAGCACATCACGCGGTCCCCGGGCTTTACGGTCTTGACCTCGGCGCCAACCGCCTCGACCTCGCCGGCGAACTCGAGACCGAGCACGGCGCCCAACCCGCCGGCGCTACCGTGCATGTGGCCCGACGCCATGATCACGTCGGCACGGTTGAGGCCGGCGGCACGCACGCGCACCAGCACCTGGTTGGCGGCGGGTGCCGGCTTCGGCACGTCGCGAATCTCGACGCCGCCCTGCGCAATCACTGCAGCCTTCATGATGCGACACCCTCGCTCGTCACTTGCCACTCTTGCCCGCCGGACGCGTGCCGTCGCGGATCGGCTCCACATACTTGAGATCGAGGTCCCAGGGAAAATAGATCCAAGTGTCCTGCGACACCTCGGTTACGAAGGTATGGCACATGGGGGCACCCGCCGGCTTGGCATAGACCGTGGCGAAATGCGCGTCGGGCAGAATCTCGCGCACGATCTTGGCGGTCTTGCCGGTATCGGTGAGATCGTCGATGAGAAGGACGCCTTTGCCCCGGCCGTTACCGATCGCCATCACGGACGGCGCCACGCTTTTCAAAATCTTCAGCTCGCCCTGGCTGGTATAGTCGTGATAGCTCGCCACGCACACCGTCTCGACCAGCCGCAAATCGAGCTCGCGCGCCACGATCGCCGCCGGCACCAGGCCGCCGCGGGTGATGCAGACGATGGCCTCGAACGGACCCTTGTCGGCGAGCCGCCACGCCAAAGCGCGCGCATCGCGGTGGAACTGGTCCCAGGAGACCGGAAAAGATTTCCCAGAGGTCGGCATTGAAGCTCCGGCAGTCGGCAGTCGGCATTAGGCAATAGCGACTGTTGTCTGTCCACCGCGCCAACTGCCTATTGCCCACTGCCTACTGCCTACCCTTTGAGCACAAAAAGTACTTTCCGAGGAAGCCCTGGACGCTGCTAAGCTGCCGCACCAGGGGGCGTTCAGGGGGAGTATCGATGATCCGCTCGATCCGTTTGCGCAGCACTGCTGCAATGGCGGTTGCCGTCGCCGTCGGCGCGGCGGCCGGCGCCGAGGCGCAGACACCGGTGAAGTTCACTCTCGACTGGCGCTTCGAGGGGCCGGCAGCCCCCTTCACCGTGGCGCTGGACAAGGGCTATTTCAAAGCCGAGGGACTCGACGTGACGATCGATACCGGCTCGGGCTCGCGCGAGTCGATCCCGCGGGTGGCCTCGGGCACCTACGATATCGGCGCCGGCGACGTGAACTCGCTGATCCGGTTTCGCGACGAGAACCCCTCGATCGACCTCAAGGCGGTCATGATGGTCTACGACCGGCCGCCCTTCGCCATCGTCGGCCGCAAGAGCAAGGGCATCGCGCCAGATCCCAAGAGCCTGGTCGGCAAGAAGTTCGGCGCTCCGGCAGCGGATGGCGCCTATGCGCAATGGCCGATCTTCAGGTCGGTCAACAAGCTCGACGATGCGACCATGAAGTTCGAGAACGTGGGCTTTCCCGTGCGCGAGCCGATGCTCGCCTCCGGCGAGGTCGATGCCGTGTTCGGCTTCTCGTTCTCGGTCTACATGAACCTGAAGTCGCGCGGCGTGCCGGTCGACGACATCGTGCTGATCCTGATGAGCGACCACGGGGTGGAGCTCTACGGCAACGTGCTGCTGGTGAGCCCGAAGTTCGCGACCGAGAAGCCCGAGGCGATCAAGGGCTTCATCAAGGCACTGACCAAGGGCCTGCGCGACACCGTCGCCGACCCGGCCGCCGCCACCGCCACCGTCATCAAGCGCAACGACGTGGCCAAGCAGGACGTGGAGAAGGAGCGGCTCGAGCTGTCGCTGACGCAGAACTTCGTCACGCCCTGGGTCAAGGCCAACGGCTACGGCGGCATCGACAAGGAGCGCTTCGCCAAGTCGATCGATCAGATCGGCCTCACCTTCAACTTCAAGTCGAAGCCGAAGGTGGAGGACATCTTCACCGAAGCCTTCCTGCCGCCGCCCGCGGAGCGCAAGGTGAACTGATGTGACCCAGGCTGCCGTAGGGCGCAATAGGCGTAAGCCGTATTGCGCCGATCAACGCGCAAACCGGCGCAATACGGCTTCGCCTATTGCGCCCTACGCATGACCGCCTTCGTCGAGATCGACAACGTCACACACGCCTATGGAGGGGACGGCGGAGTCATCGCCGTCGACAGGCTGACGCTGTCGATCGCCGAAGGCGAGTTCGCTGCGGTCGTGGGTCCGTCGGGCTGCGGCAAGTCGACGTTGATGAAGCTGGTGACGGGGCTGCAGCGTCCCCAGGCCGGCAGCATCGCCGTTGGCGGCGCCAAGGTGGCGGGTCCGCTCAAGATCGCCGGCATGGCATTCCAGGCGCCGAGCTTGCTGCCTTGGCGCACCACCCTCGACAACATCCTGCTACCGCTGGAGATCGTGCAGCCGCACCGAAAGCGCCTGCGGAAGGAGCGCGGCGCCTACATCGCCAAGGTCGAGGCGCTTTTAGCACAGGTGGGCCTCGCGGGCCTAGGCGCCAAGTACCCCTGGGAGCTGTCGGGCGGCATGCAGCAACGGGCCTCGCTGTGCCGCGCGTTGATCCACGAGCCGCGGCTCCTCATGCTCGACGAGCCGTTCGCGGCGCTGGACAGCTTCACGCGCGAGGAGCTGTGGTGCGTGATGCGCGACCTGCACGCGGCACGGCCCGTCACCATAGTCCTGGTGACGCACGACTTGCGCGAGGCGGCGTTCCTCGCCGATCGCGTGTTCTGCATGAGCGCGCGGCCGGGCCGCATCATCGCCGAGCGACGCGTGGCATTTCCGCGGCCGCGCAGCCTGGAGGTCACCTACACGCCCGAGTTCACCGATCTCGTGCACGACTTGCGCGCCCAGATCGCCACGGCGAGGCAAGCCGCATGACCGCCGGTCGACAACGCTTGGCCATGACGGCGGCACCCTACGTGTTCACGGTCGCCTTCTTCGCCCTGTGGGAGGCGGCGTGCCGGCTCTTCAAGATCCCGCAATACTTCCTGCCCGCGCCGAGCGTGATCGCCCAGGCCAGCCTCGAATACTGGTGGCAGCTGTTGTTTCACTCCTTCCACACGCTGTGGATGACGGTGGCAGGTTTCGCCATCGCCGTGGTGTTTGGAATACTCCTGGGAATTGCGCTCGGCGCCTCGCGCATCGTCAATGCCGGCACGCAGCCGCTGCTGGTCGGCTTCAATGCCATCCCCAAGGTCGCCGTGGTGCCGATCCTGATCCTGTGGTTCGGGGTCGGCTGGATCCCCCCGGTCATGACGGCGTTCCTGATCTCGTTCTTCCCGATCGTGGTCAACGTCGCGACCGGCCTCTCCACCATCGAGCCGGAGCTGGAGGACGTCATGAAGGCGCTGGGTGCCCGCAAGTGGGACATCCTCGTCAAGATCGGCATTCCGCGCTCGATGCCCTACCTCTTCGCCTCGCTGAAGGTGGCCATCACGCTGGCCTACGTCGGCTCCGTGATCGCCGAGTCCAACGCCTCGCGCTACGGCATCGGCAACCTGATCACGCGCGCCAGCGCCGACTTCAACGTGCCGCTGGTGTTTGCGGCCCTGATCGCGCTCGCCATCCTGGGCGTGATCATCTATGCGGCGACCGTCGAGCTAGAGCGCCGCATGACCGGCTGGGCCCACCGCTCCGGCGCGGGGCAGGGGTGAGTTGGATAGTGTCAGCCGACCACCGGCCCCCCGGCGCATGATGACGAAAGTCGGTTGAGACGACCGACACCTGCTGCGGCCGATAGCGACTTTCGTTCAGACCCCTCGCCCCGACGTTTGCGTTGAGGGGTCAGGCCCCTCGCCTCGACGTTTGCAGCTACAACGCTGTGCGGTGCCGAGGGGTCTGACCCCTTTCGCCAACAGCAATAGCCTCGCAGCGGCCATTCCGCTCGAGGGTTGATTGGGGAGGAGGAGCAGGGCGCTCGGGCCTGCGCCCGAAGACCTTTTGACCTCTTACCCGGGGACTGGGCGCAAGAGCGCCCTGCTCGGTCGCGTCCGCACCTGCCAGGATGCTTGCTAG
>Ga0111539_10010210_pt1 | contig 11832 bp, 5 predicted proteins | sample RhiMethybrSRZTD1_FD_79667 | JGI IMG/M metagenome (GOLD analysis project Ga0111539, IMG submission 79667) | Populus rhizosphere microbial communities from Tennessee, USA - Rhizosphere MetaG P. TD hybrid SRZTD1 (version 2) (version 2) | ecosystem: Host-associated > Plants > Roots > Rhizosphere >...
TGGGCCGAGTGAAAACTCGTTTTCGCCCTCGAACCAGACGTTCCCGCTCTCATCGAATGCGATGCCCGCGCTGAGGTCGATCTCGGCGAAAGGACGCGATCCGTCGTCGATCCACCGGCCATCTTGTCGATCTACGGGCCGCATCCATTCTCGAGGGAATCGAATTCGCATGGCTCCGGCGAGCAAGAGCTGCCAGTGGTTTTGTTCACCGCCTTCCCATCGGACGATCAAGGCATCGTCTTGGGCGCCACCGAAGACGAGGGAGAAACCACCTAGCCCAGGGATCTGGAAGACCGCCTCAGGCGCAAAACTGAAACCGATTTCGACTAACGAGCTTTCTTCCGAAGGGGACGATTCTTCATGGTAGGTGGTAAGAAAAATTCGGCTGAGGACCGCTTGCAAGTCATCGATGGGAGCGATCCGATCCAAAGGAAGTACCTCTGGTCTGATGAGCTCCACCAAGGGGGTAGCTAAGTCGGATTGAGGCATGAATATCGCTCCTCCAGATAAAATCGAACGTGGCGTTTTAGGACCTCTCCGGCCCTGCATATGGGTCGACCAAATGAGTAATCAGTGTGATATGTCCGGTAGGTTTTTCACCGGGATGATCGGTTGGGAACGGTCTCATCAACCCCTCACTGTTATTCACACGGCTCTTGAACAGGTTGTAAGCGGCAATAAAATCTGGGGGAAGATTCGACGTCTCGAGATGGTGCCGCCATAAGGCTTCGCGGAGATCTCGGGCGAACTGATTTTGCGCATCGACGATTCCCAGTTGGAGCTCTCCGTCATGGGCCATGCTGCGCTGACATATGTTGGCGCTGCCCAGCAAAACAAACTCGTCATCGACGATCATCAGCTTGCCGTGCACGTATACTCCCGCATCCCGGTCTCCCACCACTCGACGAAGGTAGGCGACGACCAGTTCCCTTGATTCCGTAGCCGCAATGTTGGCCAGATAGCTAATAGCCAACCGGCGTTGATACACCTGAAACTTGCTTGTCCCGTCCTCTGATTTCTGGGGCAGGAGGATAATCACCTTGACCCCTCGTCTGAGAGCCTCCCCCAGTTGATAGATAATATCGGTGTCGCGGTACCGGCTCGACTCTGTCTGGTTGTGGGCAGGCGGCCATCCAGAGGCCAGGAGGTATTGCTCTTCGATGTAGATGTAAGTTTGCGCCTCACGGATCGCATTGAGATAGGAAGCCCAGATAGTGAACTCGCCATGAGGCGACCACGAATAGCCGCGAAAGCCGTACGTGATGCCGTAGGTGTGTAGGACTTGCACGGAATGCGTTCCCACGTTTTGCGGTGGCGTTACGACGGGGGTACTGATAGGAGTGAGTCTGGCGAAAACCTCGCTATAAGGATCAGAATCGTCATTCCAGCGATCCCGGAATGATCGCTCGATGTCTGCGACTGCCGGTCCCTTGACCTCTACTGTTATTTCATGGCTGGGATACGTCGTCTGCCGCAATGGCCAGGGAAAGAGATGATCCTGGCTGTCCCAGCGCCCCTTTACTAAGTCGCACGAGGCGACGAGCGCCGAACCTTTAGTTGGATCAGCCGGGTTCTTGATGACGATGTACTTAGCATGAATGGATCCCGTTACCGGGTAACGTTTATCCACTGATATGCGATCCCCCGGAAGTGGCGAAAGCGGGCTACCAAACCCATTATCGCGCAGCCAATGGAGTGTCGGCAGATTTGTCTCCGTGGCGTTGCTTTGGAAATTCAGCAAAATCCGATAGTCGACACCGCGGTCACGCGCACGTTTCATCACCTGGAGAGAGTCGGAGTTTTGATCGTAATTGAGACGATCGGGAAGCGTACGCGCGGTAAGCACCGATTCAAGCCAGGCGGCTGAGTGATAGACCTCGCTGCCGGCTTGCAGCAGCTCTACCAAGATATACCAACGGGTCATATAGGCTTCGCCGTCGATTAGCGGTGTGACGAGGTTGCCGTCGGTATGGTTCGAGACCGTACAGCCCGGATAACGCACGATAGGGGGAAAAGCCAGGTGGCCGACGGAAAAATCGAGGAACCACTTCTGCTTTAGCTCGTTCAGCGTAGGCATCATTACTCCTTATATGCGGAGAGCGCTATGGAGGCGTCAGTGTAACTGTGGCAAAGGTGTCGTTAGTCAGACCTATTTGATTGACGACTTTGAGGCGATACGTCAGGTCAAAGAAAGTCAAGTTGCTGCGATGGACGAACTCGGAGGCGCCGTACCCCAACCAACCAGATGCGTTGGTGAACGAATCATCCGGCGCTGTTTGTACCTGCGCCAGGCAATTTAGCGGGGGATTTGGCGCTGTCCAGGCCAGACGAACGGCCGCGTAACGTGTCTGCTCCGCAGGAATGGGATCCGCATAAGGATAGACCCTCCCGTCCGCGTCTATCCGCACCCATTCAAGAGTGGTAATCAATGGAGGATCGGGCGGAGTAGTATCTGCTATTCGTGCGGCGCCGATTCCGGAAGGTCTGGAAACTATCTCGACCATTCCCGCCGGCCCATCGCCATTCCGCACCGCCACCAGTCGGTAAAAATAATTCCGGCCACCTATCAACCCGGCGTCGTTCCATAGACGCGGCGCATTCTGATAGGGAGTAACTTGCAATCCGCCTCGACTATCACGATAGACGGCCACGACCTTGGTCCCGTCAGCAGCGAGGAGTCCGGTAATGCGGCCATTGACAGGACTCCTCGGCGCAGCCAACAAATTTGGACCCGGCTGGGACAGTGGGTCCTGCAGGGGATCGAAGATGGCCGCTGCGTAAATTCTCTCCACAGTCGCCACATCGGCGCCAGAACCGAAATCGACTGCGCCGCCCATCATCATTAGCGGCTGCGCCAACACCTCAGCAACCGGTTCACCCATCAACCGAAAGTCCGCCGCGTTCTCCTTTGAATCGGTCCGATATATGCGATAACGCTCCGCTGTTCCCGGCGGATGGGATGACCAACTCAACTTAGCCTGTCTGTCGCCGCCCAGGACTTTCGCCAAACGCACGGGCGCGGGCGCGGCTTCGTCGGGCAAGTAGATCGGCGGGCTGGAGAGGCCCATAAGACCGGTGTTGTGCGCCGCGTCTACAGACCGCGCGCGATAGAAATATCGGTTGCGGCCCCGGCCTTCCAGTCGGTCGGTGTAGGCGTAGACGCCGGGAGAATTGGATTGCTGTGGGAGATTGCGATGGTTTAATGGCTGAGGCGTCAAACGCGTGAAGACCGGCGTATTGTCCGGCAGGCTGGCCAATACGCGCAGCGCGTCGTTACTGAGCCGGCGGTAAAGAGCCAGAGCCGATTCGACCAGCAAGGCCCTTGCGGCAGGCGATAAGTTATTCGGCGGCTCCAACTGCGCGCGAATCGGATCGAGCGCGTCCCACAACGCGTTCAATTCGTCGTTCACAATTTGCCGGCGAGAAAAATCGTTCGGCGGGACGACGTCATTGAATTCATCGGGCCATGCTCCGGCAAAGTCGGCGTGGTTCAGCGGATCGTTGTTGTACTGATTTCGCCGCCGCTGATAAGTGAAATTGCCCTTGCTATCGAGAAAATCATGACGGAAAAGACTGCTGTCCAGCGCCCGGCAGACGAGGTATGACAAATGACGCTGGCCGTTCCAGCGAAACGTGTAGTTCGAATGGCCATGATAATCGGGCCGGGTCGCCCAGACGCGTTCGGAATCGGGCGGCAGCGTGGGCGGACCGGGTGGACGGCGATGCAAGAGCGCAACTACAGCCGGCCCTGCCACCGCGCTTTCGTTGCCCTTCGTGTCGACCGCCGTCACGCCCACCGCGCCGTAAACGACGGGAACCTGTTCGCTGACCGCGAAACGCGGGACGTTCATGTCCGCCGCTCGGACGCGGATTTCATACTGATTGGCGCCCGGATTGTAGGCGGCGGTGTGGAAACGCGTTTCCCAAATCGCCGGCGTGGCCGGCGATGAATAATCTCGATACTGCTGATGTCCGGCTGGAAAAATCACTGAGGCTCCGCCGGCTGTGGGCGTCTTCTTCAACTCAGAGACTTCCGGCGTCAGGTTGTCCACAGTCAGCGTTACCGGCTGCCCCGCGACATTGGCCGCGCTGGCGGTGACATGGAACAGGTCGTTGCGCGATTGGAGCCGCGCGCCGACGTAATAACCCGCGGGGCGCGCGTCGCCCTGAAGCCATACCACTTCGCTGGTCGCTCCCCTGTCGGTAACCGATTCAATAGTCCCGCTCTCAGCGTTGAGCGATCCGGTTTTGAAGTAGAGTCGAAACGCGCCGGCCGGCGCCATGTCGGGCGCCTGGCGTTTCAGGTTGTCGGGCCACTCCCAACGAATTCGCAAACCCGCCGCGCCCTGCTGGAGCTCGGCTGTTGTGAAATGGGCCGCCAGCCAATCAAGGTCCGCTTGCGGCAGATAAGGATCGCCCGCTTGCAGCGCCTGAACGGTCACGGCGTTGGGCTGAGGGGGCGGCATGCGGTCTATCACTTGAATCGCATCTTGCCGCCGCAACCCCGGCGGATTGTAATCGTGCCAATCCGCCGGATCACTGAGGACGCTTTGCCGCCCGAAAATATCGATCGCTTGAAGCCGGTAACCGTACCAACCATCGGTCAGTCCCCGGTCAATGTAGTGCAATGGAAAGTCCGGCCAATGCGGCGGGCGCTGGGGAACAAGGGTTGCGGGCGGGCGCGTGACGAGGACAGGATCGCCGTCAGTGATCGCTTTGCCGTAGTTGGCGCGGAGCGGGTCTTGCGGCGCCGAACCCTGGCCTAAAGCCGCTCGATACACATGATGGAAGATGGGATTACTTGGCAGTAAATGTCCATCGATGAGATCCCGACGCCACCGCAAGCCGACGTTGTTCTGCCAATTCCGCAACACGCCGTCGCTGCGGCGCGAGGTCAAGCCAGGCAGGTAATACGCTCTGACGTCTTGAGGCGAAGCGGTCGGCGCCGGGCTTTGCAAGGACAATTCGGTCACGATGTAGCCATAAACACCGTTGGGCAGTCCTTCCACCAATTGATTGCTTAACTGCCACTTCCAACCTGCGCCGAACGCCTTTAGCGGGTCGCTCCAAAAACCCAGCACGAGGTAATCCCATTTCTCCCCGGCTTTGACGGTCGCGTCGAGCCAGTACAATCCTACGACCTGCGCCATCTCCGGCCGCAAAGCCGCCAGCAGGACGTTCTGCAGCGGGTAAACGGTGATCTCCGGCGTGTTGTCTTGAAGTTCCAGATCGACGGTATCGGGCGTCCCGATTATCTTGCGCAGGCGTTCGTTTTGTGGTGGCCCGGCAACCACCAGGTCGATGAGGTCCGTGTATGCTTCGTCGAGAGTCTCCTGGGAGAGCGGCGGCGCAGCCGGCGCCTGCACTCGCCTCCTGGCTTCTGTCGCAAAAGCCGCCGGATTCTCAGGCGCCGGCCCGGTTGCCGGATAATTGGGATGTGTCACGGGCAACGCCAGCGGATAACGAAATCCCGGAACTTGGAGCCAACCCGTATAGCCGTCGGGAAACAGCGGCTCGCCGCAGGCATCGACCAACAAAGCGTCTGCGCCGTCGATCGTCACCTCATCGATCGAATCGAACCGCAACGCCACGTCGATGATTCTACCCTGCGGGACGCTGGCCGAGCGGCTATCGACCAGCCCGCCTCTCCACGTCGCGCGAGCGTTGATGGTCGTGGCCGATCGGGTGAATATTTTCAGCGTCACGCGTTTCTGCGGAACAGAGAACGCAACTTTCAAATAATGCCGCCCGGATAAGTCCACTTCCACCCGACCATCACCGCCGGCGGGAACCTGATCAGTCAACCGCAACGGCAGATTCGAACGGATCGTAACGCCCTGGTTTGTAATGCGGTAGCCGGCGTTGGCGCTCGGAGTCCTGCCGGCCAGGATGGAATCGAAGCAAATCGGCGTTGTCGTAATAGACGGCTTGCGGAACAGCGCGAAGCCATAGGGCGGAAAGCCGAGTTGCGTTTGAAACGCCCAGCGCAAATGAACACCCGGCTTCAGAGCTGTCTCGCCCGTGGTCCCCACGCCGATCATTGTTAGATGAAGTGATTGCAAGTTTGTTGGCATCTTGATCAATAAACCTCGCTACGGAGAGTAATGACGCGGCGCGCGGGTAGTTCCTCTCACGCCGAATAGAAAAAAATTGAATGGATGATCGCCGTGGGCGCCCCGCGCAGGAAAAAGCAGAGTTCGTTGGTTTTTTGACGAATTACGTCAAGGCTAAGCAGAGTCGCGGTGATGATACGGAGGAAATTGTATTCGGCCGGGTAAAATCGGGTTCTGAAGTCTGACCTGGCATCACGCGCTATCGATCGATGCGGACTGTGATGAGCGGCGTGATCAAGTGTTCACTGCCCAAGACGCCACGCAGTACTACGTCGCTGCGGTGGTGGCCAGAAAGGCCGGCAAGCCAAAGATTAGTGCGCTTCAGTTTCAGTTGTCTGGCAGTAGTCTGGATTCGTTCTGCGGTCCGCCCGAACCGCTGCGCACAGAGTCGTTGAACATGGACTTGCGTGAAGCGCTCGGGGCAGCGCCGGGAGGATTTCGTCGATCGGCTCGCTGCAAGGGGCTTCACCTCATAGCCGGGGAATGTGATTCGTTTCATTTGTATTGGAACCACGTGGCCGCCGAACTTGATTGGTGGCGCTTATAGCCCTGATGCTTAACAAGCCGCTGCACCCGACGAGCGTCGCGCATGGCCATGTTTTGCCATCGAGTGGGCCTTAAGAGCGCAAATAGCGGTTGTTTATCGGCGCCGGTTAACTTTTTAATTATTCGTGCTCGATGATGATCGTTATTGCGATGACGGCTATGGTCAGTCAGTAGCGATCATCACATCGCTCGCTTTGATTACCGCATAGACCTCTTTGCCTACAGTCAGTTTTAGACGCTCAGCCGATTCTTTGGTGATAATCGCGACCACCTCAAATCCGTCGGCGAGTTCGACGGTCACCTCGGTGTTAACCGCACCCGGTAGGACCCGCTTGACCGTACCCTTCAGTGAATTACGCGCGCTGATTTCCATTGTTTATGCCCTCCTCTATGAATGTAAATCATAAAGAGACTATACCCTCTTTTCGCTCATGCCAAATATGGGTCCCGCAGCCTCGGTCTGAAATATTGCAAGGCCGTTAAAAAAAATCTCTGGCGAAACCGTATCAAACCGTATATGAATGCGCATATTCTATTGCAGGAATTCACCGGCAACAGTATAGGAGAGGATATTTATGGAATTACTCAAATTGCATGAGGCCGCGCAACTTACGGGCGTCAGCTATCCGACGCTCAAGCAGTGGATTTACAAGGGCAAGATCAAATCGGTGAAGACCGTGGGCGGCCATCATCGCATCCCGAGAAGCGAGGTCGACCGCATCGTCGGGACTGATAAGCGCAAAACGAGGAAGAAGCCGGTCGGCCTGGACGCCATCAGCGGCCGCAATAAGCTTTTCGGCAAGATAACCGAAATGCGCTACGACGGTCTCCTCGCGCAGGTCAGCATTGAGATCGGTGGTCAGACGATCACTTCGATCATCACGAGCGACGCCGCTCGTGATCTGGGTTTGAAGAAAGGGACATCAGTTTACGCGCTCGTCAAAGCCACCGAAGTGATGGTTATCAGAGGATAGATTTGACCGAGGTCCGGCGTGAATCCGGGCTACAAAAAAACAAATCAATTAACTCCGAGCCGCCGTTAACCTACGGGTCCGCATGCCAAAGACCTATGGACGCGTGGCCGATAGGGTGTGAGAGGAAACGCTCACGCCTCCCGTGCTTGGAAAGGAGAAAGCATGTCAGCTTGGCTATCGAAGGGATTTTGCGTCTTACAGACGACCATTTTACTCACCGCCATATTTATATTCGGCGCTCCCGCTGTCGCGTTGGCGCAAGCCGCCCAGGCGGAACTCACCGGCGATGTGCGCGACGGTTCCGGCGCCGGAATCCCCAAGGCGACGGTCACCGCCACGCAGACGGAAACTAGAGACGTCACAAAAACGACGTCGGGGAAAGACGGCGCCTATACCGTCACCAACCTGCGTCCGGGGCTCTATAACGTGACAGTTGAGGCGCAAGGCTTTCGCCGCTTCGTGCAGGAAGGCGTGCGCCTGATGACCGGCGAGCGGATTCGCCTGGACGTGGCGCTGACCATCGGCGTGGTCAACGAAGAGGTCAAGGTCTCCGCCGACGCCTCGCTGCTGAGGACTGAGACCGGGAGTCTCGGCCAGGTCATCCCGAACCGCCGCATCGTTGATTTGCCGTTGAACGGGCGCAACTTCTTCACCCTGATCACGCTCGCGCCGGGCGTCGCCGCTCCTCCTCCAACCACGGCCGGCCCTTCGTTTCCGCGCCTCAACGGCGGCAGGCCGCGCGTCAATGAATTCCTCTACGACGGCATCTCCGCCTTGCAACCCGAGCCTGGTCAAGTCGCTTTCAGCCCCGTTATCGACGCCATCCAGGAGTTCAAGGTCGAGACCAACTCGCCGCCCGCCGAATTCGGACGCTTCAATGGCGGCGTCATCAATTTAACGACCAAATCCGGCTCGAACGAACTGCATGGGGCGGTATTTGAATTCCTGCGCAACGAGGCGCTGAACGCCCGCAACCTTTTCGCGCCCGCGACGGCCGCCAACCCGAAGAAACCGGTCTTCCGCCGCAACCAGTACGGCTTCGCCGTCGGCGGCCCGGTCATCAAAGACCGCACTTTCTTCTTCGGTGATTTCCAGGGCACGCGCCAGCTCATCGGGCGCGTGGCGATATCGAACGTGCCGACCCTGGCGCAGCGAGGCGGCAACTTCTCCGCCAACCTCGGCGCGCCGCTCTTCTTGCAGACCACTGCGACAGGTGTGAGCGCGACGACGACCAACACCGGTACGCCGATCAACGTCATCGACACGAACGGGAACACGATCCAGGCGCGTGTCGGACAAGTCTTCCGCATCAGCGATCGTCGCGCCTATGTCGGAAATATTATCCCGCTCGCCGATTTTGATCCGGTCGCCAGAAAGTTGCTCGACCGCTATCCGCTGCCGACTTCTGCGGGCGCCGCCAATAATTTTCGCCGCGTCGCGAACGAGGGGACGGATCAGGACCAGTTCGACATCCGTCTTGACCACGGCTTCTCCGATAACGACCAAGTCTTCGGACGGTTTTCGTTCTTCAATGAAGACGCCACGCCGGTGACGCCGCTGCCCGACGGGAGCGGCAATATCACGCAGGGCGCGCTCGGGTTCCAGAAGAGCCGCGGCTATCAGACCGTCGGCAACTATGTACACGTCTTTTCCCAGCGTGTCGTCAACGAATTGCGTGTGGGCTACACGCGCCGTTCGATCGACCGCCGCGCGTCGCTCCTTGATTCGCCGCCTTCGCAGAGCCTGGGACTGCCGGGCATCCCGCAGAACGCGTCCTTCCAGAACGAGCTGCCGACCTTCACGATCGCTGGGTTGCAACAACTCGGCCCGTCGGCCAATACCGACTCACTTTTCAACACGGACGTGATACAGGTCTTTGACTCGGTGGGATGGCAACACGCGCGGCACTCGATGAAATTCGGCGTCGATTTCCGGCTCGAGCGGCTGAACGTTTTGCAGCCTCCGTCGCCCACAGGCATCTTCAATTTCACCGCGCCCTTCAGCAATTCGCGCGGGACTACGAACACCATCGGAACACAGCCGGGGAACATGACCACGGGAAGCCTGCTATCTGGGCAGACCGGGAACGCCCTGGCGAGCTTCTTGCTCGGTCAGGTCAGCAACTTCTCGATCGACCTGCAGCAGGACGTGATTCACCCGCGCGCCCGTATCCTCGAATTCTTCGCGCAGGACGATTTCAAGGTGACGCCGCGCCTCACCGTCAACGCCGGGCTGCGCTACACGCTGAACTTCCCGTCGACGGAAACCGATGACCAGGGGGCGATCTTCAATCTTCAAACGCAACAACTCGAATACCTGGGGAAGAACGGATTCCCGGAGACGGCGCGCGAACTGCACAAACTCAATTTCGGGCCGCGCCTCGGGATCGCCTACCGGCTGACCGATCGCACGGTGCTGCGCTCCGGGTACGGGCTGGTCTGGCAGGAGCAGGCTGGGATCACGACGCCGTTCACGATCCCGCAGTTCCCATTCATTCAAACCGTCACGCAGCGCTCGCTCGACGGCGTAGCGCCAGCGTTCGTGCTCTCGGCAGGCCCTAACGTGCAGCCGATCCCGCTCAATCCGGACGCCGGGTTGGGTCAGGGTGTCTTTTCTGTCGATCGCGATCTCGGAAGCGGCTACGTACAGCAGTGGAATCTCGCCATCCAGCGCGAGATCACGGGCAACCTCGTCGCCGAGGTCGCCTACGCCGGATCGAAAGTCACGCACGTCGGCATTCCGGATTCGAACATCAATCAATTAACCGCCGATCAACTGGCGCAGGGGAACTCGCTGCTGCAATTGGCGCCGAATCCGTTCTTCGGACAGATCCCGCGGTCTTCTTCCATAGGTGACCCGATGATTCCGCGCGCGCAATTGCTCAGACCATTCCCGCGTTTCACGGCCGTCAGCCTCTATCGCAACAACGTCGGCAACACGAGCTATAACGCTCTGCAGGCGAAGCTCGAAAAGCGTCTCTCGCGGGGTCTCGCGTTCCTCATCTCCTATACACGATCGAAGCTGATCGACGACGCCGGTCAGGTCTTCGACGCGAGTATTCAAACTGGCCCGGTCGGAAACTTCCCGGTCGCCGACAGCTTCAACCGCGCGCTCGAACGTGACATCTCGACCGGCGACATCCCGAACGTCTTCGTCACGAGCTTCACCTACGAACTGCCGGTCGGGAAGGGGCGGTTGTTCAACCTCCCGGGCGTCGCCGACAAACTGCTCGGAGGCTGGAGCGTCAACGGCACTATCCAGTTGCAATCGGGACTGACATTCGCCGTCACGCAGATCACGAACTTCAACGCCTTCGCGGGATTCGGCACGCAGCGGCCGAACATACTTCGCAACCCGAATCTGCCCGGGGATCAGCGGACGACCGACCGTTGGTTCGACACGTCGGCCTTTGCGGTCGCGCCGCAGTTCACGCTCGGGAACGCTTCGCGCAACCCGGTGCGTGGCCCCGGATACCGTACGGCGGACATCGCCTTCATCAAGCGGACGTACTTCGGTGAGGTCAGAAACTTCGAGTTCCGAACGGAAATTTTCAATCTGACGAACACGCCGCCGCTCGGGAACCCGAACGGCGTGGTTGGCAACGCGGCCTTCGGCACGATCACCTCGGCAGGCGATCCGCGCGTGATTCAGTTCGGGCTGAAGCTCAACTTTTGATTGAACGAGAAACGGGGCCGGAAACCGCATCGACCGGATGTTCCGCGAAAATATTTGACGCTTTACATCCGACCGTTGCGGCTTCCGGCGCCGGCTTGTCTCATTGTGGGAGACTCAAATGATCCATTTGCGCAGAGTTTGTTTCGCGATCGGTATTTTCGTCGCGCTGCTTCCAACTATTCACGGTCAAACGCCACAGGCGCCTGCTCCCGAGATCTCTCTTAACGTTAGCGGCGAAGTCGAGCGTCCACTCAAGCTAACGGCGGCCGACCTGGGCAAGCTGCCGCGCCGTAGTATTCGCGCCAAAGATCACGGCGGTAAGGAATCAGAATATGAAGGATCGCCCCTCGTCGAAGTGTTGAAGCTGGCGGGCGTGAAATTCGGCGAAGGTCTGCGCGGCAAGAACCTCGCACTTTACCTGGTGGTCGAGGCTTCAGACGGTTACCGCGCGGTCTACGCGCTACCGGAACTCGATCCCGCCTATACCGACAAGGTCATCATGCTCGTGGACAAGCGTGACGGAA
>Ga0111539_10010211_pt1 | contig 11832 bp, 7 predicted proteins | sample RhiMethybrSRZTD1_FD_79667 | JGI IMG/M metagenome (GOLD analysis project Ga0111539, IMG submission 79667) | Populus rhizosphere microbial communities from Tennessee, USA - Rhizosphere MetaG P. TD hybrid SRZTD1 (version 2) (version 2) | ecosystem: Host-associated > Plants > Roots > Rhizosphere >...
CAACACTCATCGAGAACCTCGACGCGCCGATCATGACGCTGCAGGGCGCGTGGGTGCCCGAAGACGAGCATCTCGACAGCCCGTCGATCACGATGCGCATGGCGCTGCGGACGTCGAGCAATCGCGCTGCCGTGCAGATGCTCGATCAGGTGGGCATTCCGATCACCGTGCAGTACGCCGAGCGCATGGGCGTCGGATCGGTGCCGAGCGTGCCGTCGCTGGCGCTCGGATCGGGTGAGGTGACGCTGCTCTCGATGACCTCAGCCTTCTCGACCTTTGCCAACGATGGTCTCGTGCCGACGCCCATCCTCGTTCGCCGCGTCGAGGGAAGAGACGGCGAGGTGCTGTATCTCAACGAACAGGTGCAGCAGCGGGCGATCACCGAGGCCACCGCGTTTCAGATGGCGGAGATGCTGGCCGATGTCGTGAACTCCGGCACGGCATGGCCGGCGCGGCGAGAGGGATTCATGTCGCCTGCGGCTGGCAAGACCGGTACAACCAACGACTATCACGACGCGTGGTTCATCGGCTTCACACCGCACCTCACCACCGGCGTCTGGGTCGGGTACGACCAGCCGCGCACGATCATCGGCCGCGGCTACGCCGCTGAACTCGCGGTGCCAATGTGGGCGCGCTTCATGAAGGAAGCGACGCGCAACGACAAGGCCGATTGGTTCAGCCGTCCGAGCGGTATGACGACGGCTCGTATCTGCCGTCTCAGTGGCAAGCTGGCAACCGACTCGTGTCACGACGATGAGCGTTCGCTGGCCTACTACGAGAACTTCGTCGCGGGCACCGAGCCGACCGAGACGTGCCCGATTCACAATCCGGTGCTGGCCAAGCCGTTCCGCGCGCTCGCGGCGCTCTTCGGGCTGAAGTCGGCGCCCAACGCTGCGCATGCGCCGGCTGCTGCGCCGCCGCAACAAGCTGCCGTCATTGAGGCGCCGCCGCCACCGAAGGTCGAGGTCAAGCCGGAGCAGAAGAAGCGGGGCTTCTGGTCGAAGGTCTTTGGCGTCGGCAAGGACGACGACAAGGGCAAGAAGCGCGAATGACCTAGCAGCGTGTAATTGAATCGGCCCCGCAGCCAGCACACTTCCTGTTCGATCCGGCGGTTCGTCTCGTCCATCAGATCTCTGTAGCACTCATTCCACAGCTCATCTCGATGCGCGAGGGTGGCAGGGCGCGATTCCTCCTAAGGATTTCGCCTGTAGAAGCGCCGCACCGCGAATAAATTCGCGCCGGTGCGGGAGGTTTCCGCTGGCAGGGGAGTGCCCTATTGTGCAGCGTTCTGAACGTCGTTTAAGCTATTGAACACTGTTCAATCGAGTAGGGGTCGGTCCGCCTTCGCCAAAGCTACGGAGAGACCGGCCGGTCAGGACATATGCGCCGAGAAGAACGCCAGCAGCACGCCCGTGAGAACACGCGGCGCGCCATCCTTGATGCCGCCCTCGAACTTTTCATCGCCGACGGTTACGGTCAGGTCTCCATTCGCAACATCGCCGCGAAGGTCGACTACAGTCCCGGCGCGATCTACAGCTACTTCCCGTCGAAAGACGAGATCTTCTTCGCGCTCGCCGAGGAAGGCTTCCGCGAGATTGGCGAGCGCCAGTTCGCCGGCTCGCCGAGTGACGATCCGCTCGGCGACGTGCGTGCGGTGGCGTGGCGGCTCTACGAGTTCAGTAAGGACCAGCCGCAGTACTTCGCGCTGGTGTTCCTCGATCGCCACGTGCCGCGCGTGAGCAAGGAGTACGAGCGCTTCTCGTTCATCTCCGACATGCGGAGTCGCGCGCTGGCGCAGGTGGAGCGCTGTATTGAAGACGGCATCTTCCCCGCGACGACCGATTCCGAGGTCGCCCTGCGGCTGCTCTTTGCTCCGGTGATCGGGATCGCGGCATTGCGTCTGTCGAATCGCATGCAGCCCGATGTTGATGCGGACGCGCTGACCCGCGACGCAATTGAAACGACGCTGGTTGGCATTTGCGCCGGGGCGCCCACACATGCCCGGTGTGTACCGGTCTCGCCTGCCGGGACGATTCGCTCAGGCGAATCGTCAAACAGTGCTGTCTCGTCTGGTCACCAAGGCGACCCGACCATGGTGAAGGCGGGGGCTGTCGCACGGACGGTCGCAATCGTTGCTCTTGCTGTCGGCCTGACGTCGGCGTGTGACGCGGCAAAAGGTGAGTCGGCCGCAAAGACCGCCGCTCCGGCGGCGATCAGCGTCTCTGTTGCCGCAGCGACGGAGCAGCCGATCACTCGCTTCTTGAAAGTCACTGGCACGCTCGCCGCGGAAGAAGAAGCGGAAGTGGCAGCGGAGATCCAGGGGCGCGTGATCGCCACGCCGGTCGAGCGTGGCACGCGCGTCGCCCAGGGCGCCGACCTGATTCGCGTTTCGCCGGCCGAAGCGCAGGCGCAGGCAGCGGAAGCCGAGGCGAACGCCGCGCAGCTCGAACGCCGCCTCGGGCTCGGCGGCACCGATGTGCGCCGAGGCGTTTCGGGAGACCCTGAGGAACGCCGCCGAGGCGTTTCGGGAGACCCTGAGGAACGCCGCCAAGGCGTTTCGGGAGACCCTGAGGAACGCCGCCAAGGCGTTCCGGGAGACAACGCCGAGTTCGAAACTGATCGTGTCCCCGAAGTGGCCAACGCCCGCGCGCAGCTCACCCTGGCGACCGGCGAATTCGACCGCGCCAAGATGCTGTTCGACAAGCAGCTGTTGTCGAAGTCCGACTTCGATCAGAAGAGCGCGCAGGCGGAAGTGGCGCGGCGGCAGTTCGAGATCGCGAGAAACGGTGCGATGCAGCAGTATCAGGGGCTCCTCGCGGCCCGCGCCCGCGTCATGCTCGCGAAGAAGGCGCTGGCCGACACGATTGTGAAAGCGCCCTTTGCCGGTGTCGTCGGTCAACGGCTGGTCTCGGTCGGCGACTACGTGCAGCGTGGCACGAAGGTCGCCTCGGTGCTGCGCACCAATCCGTTGCGCGTGCAGCTCACCGTTCCCGAGCAGTACAGCGCTGGAGTCGCCGTCGGCCGCTCGGTGTCGTTCGAGGTGGATGCCTCGCCGGGCCAGAAGTTCACCGGCCAGGTGAGGTACGTCTCGCCGGCGCTCGAAGCCAACTCCCGCACGCTCATCGTCGAAGCCGTGGTGCCCAATGATTCAGGAGCGCTCAAGCCTGGCGCGTTCGCCACCGCGCTGATCGAGCAGGCGAATCGCAGTCCTGGCGTGCTCACGCCGGCGGCCGCGGTGCGCACGGTTGCCGGCACGTCGCGAGTGTTCGTCGTCGCGGGTAACAAGGCCGAAGAACGGATTGTCACGATCGGTCAACCGCTCGGCGACCTCGTCGAGATCACCAACGGACTGAAGGTCGGCGAAAAGGTCGCGACGAGCAACGTGACGCAGTTGGCCGACGGCGTCCAGGTCGCCGCGAAGTAGGTGCGTCATGCAGTGGCTTGCTGAACTCTGTGTCCGTCGGCCGGTCTTCGCATCGGTTCTGATCCTCTCGCTGGTTGTCGTCGGCGCCTTTGCCTTCGGCCAACTCGGCATCGATCGCCTGCCGCAGGTGGATTTCCCGACAGTGACCGTGACCACGCGTCTGCCCGGCGCCGCGCCGGAGCAAGTCGAGAGCGAGGTCACCGACAAGGTCGAAGAAGCGGTCAACACGATCAGCGGCATCGATCAGCTCAATTCGAATTCCGCTGAAGGCATCTCGCAGGTCATCGTCACGTTCCGGCTCGAGAAGAGCGCCGACGTCGCCGCGCAGGAAGTGCGCGACCGTATCAACCGCATCCTCCCGCAGCTGCCGCGCACCATCCTGCAGCCGACGATCGAGAAACAGGATCCCGATGCCGCGCCAATTCTCACGATCGCGGTGACAGCAAAAAAGCCGATCCGCGACGTCACTGAGTACACCGACAAGGTCCTCCGTCGCCGGCTCGAGAGCGCCGATGGCGTCGGCCAGGTCCTCGTGCTCGGCGGACGCAAGCGGCAGGTCAACGTCTGGGTCGACGCCGATCGGCTGCGCGCCTACAACCTGACCGTCAACGACATCTCCCGGACGCTGCAGTCGCAGAACGCCGACATCCCTGGCGGCCGCATCGATGAAGGGGCGCAGTCGATCACGATGCGCACGCGCGGCCGCGTCGAACGGCCCGAGGAGTTCGGCGACCTGGTGGTGCGGCAAGTAGACGGCCATCCGGTTCAGATCAAGGACGTCGGCCGTGTGGACGACGGCGTCGCCGAGGCGACGACGCTCGCCAGCATCAACGGCGATCCGACGGTGCTGTTGCAGGTCCGTAAACAGTCCGGCACCAACACCGTGGAAGTCGTCAACAACGTCAAGGAACGCCTGGCCGACATACAGGAGGCGCTGCCGCCTGGCTACGAGCTTCGCATCGTGCGCGACGGCGCGGAGTTCATCGAGGCGTCGATCCGCAGCGTCGAGGAACACCTGATTGTCGGATCGATGCTGGCCGCGTTTGTGGTGCTGCTGTTTCTCGGCAACCTGCGATCGACGGTCATCGCCGCCATCTCGATTCCGACTTCGATCGTGGCCACGTTCGCGCTGCTCTGGTACATGAACTTCACGCTCAACATGCTGACGATGCTCGCCTTGACCCTCTCGGTCGGCATCGTCATCGACGATGCGATCGTCGTGCTGGAGAACATCTACCGGTTCATCGAGGAAAAGGGCATGCCGCCGATCCAGGCGGCCATCGAAGGCACACGAGAGATCGGCCTCGCCGTGCTGGCCACGACGATGTCGCTCGTCGCCATCTTTGCGCCGGTCGGCTTCATGAGCGGCATGGTCGGCCGCTTCATGCGCAGCTTCGGCCTGACGATGGCGTTCGCGGTGATGGTGTCGTTGCTGGTCGCCTTCACGCTGATACCGACGATGAGCGGGCGGTGGCTGAAGGTGAAGCCCCGAACACAGGACGATGATCATCACGTCCACGACTCGAAGCACTCGAAGATCTTCGGACCGATTGACCGCATCTACACGCGGATGCTCGAGTGGTCGATGGCGCATCGCGGCATGGTTGCCGCGCTTGCAGTCGCCGTCCTGCTGTCGAGCGTACCGATGTTCCGCATCGTGAACATCAACTTCACGCCGCAGGACGACCAGTCCGAGTTCGACGTCAGCCTGCGTGCGCCGGAAGGCACGAGCCTCGAGGCGACCGAGATGACGGCGAATCGTGTCGCGTCGGCGATTCGCCAGATTCCCGAGGTGGTCTACACGATGATCACCGTCGCCGGGGATTCGGCTGGCACACTCAACACCGCGTCGATCTACGTCCGCCTGAAGCCGATCGACGAACGGGATCGCGATCAATTCGTGATCATGGACACCGTGCGCAACGACGTGCTGCCGAAGGCGGCGCCACCGGGCGTGAAGGCGTCGCTGACGGCGCCCGGCATCGGCGGCGGTGGCGGCGGTGGTGGTCAAGGTGGTCAGGGCGATGTGACGTTCGTGCTGCAGGGCCCGGACTTACGTACGCTCGAGCGGGCGAGCAATGCGCTGGCGGACAAGGCGCGCGCCATTCCCGGTCTCGTGGACGTCGATACGTCGCTGCGCGTCGGCAAGCCCGAGATGTCGGTGCGCTTGGATCGCCCGAAGGCGGCGGACCTCGGCGTGCAGATTTCCGATGCGGCTGACGCGCTTCGCCTGCTGGTCGGTGGCGACCAGGTCACCACGTTCAATGAAGCTGGTGAGCAGTACGAGGTTCACCTGCGCGCCGAAGAGCAACAGCGCGGCTCGGAGGCGGCCATTGCGCGCCTCACGGTGCCCTCGTCTCGTTTAGGCGCGGTACCGCTCGAGAACATCGCGTCCTTCGCGCACGGCGACGCGCCGGCGGATATCCGGCGCTTGAATCGGCTGCGCCAGGTGACAGTCGGCGCCAACATGCTGCCAGGCACGTCACAGTCGGCCGCGCAGCAGCAGATCGCCGCTGAAGCCACTCAGCTTGGGCTCGGCTCGGAATATCGCACCGGCTTTGCCGGCCGTTCGCGCGAGCTCAATCGCACGGCCAGCGCGTTCCTGCAGGCGCTCGCGTTGTCCCTCATCTTCATGTATCTCGTGCTCGCGGCGCAGTTCGAGTCGTGGCTGCACCCGGTCACAATTCTCCTGTCGCTGCCGCTGACGCTGCCATTCGCGCTGCTGTCGATCGTCATCTTCGGCCAGTCGCTGAACATCTTCTCGGCGCTCGGCATGCTGGTGCTGTTCGGGGTAGTGAAGAAGAACTCGATCCTGCAGATCGATCACGCCAACCAGCTGAAGGAAGCCGGGCTCGACACGCATAACGCCATCGTCCAGGCCTGCCGCGATCGTCTGCGGCCGATCCTGATGACGACGCTGGCGTTTGTGGCGGGCATGATTCCGCTCGTGATGACGAGCGGCGTGGGCTCGGCCACCAATCATGCGATTGGATTCGTCGTCATCGGTGGTCAGACGCTGGTGCTGCTGCTGACCCTGCTCGTGACGCCGGTCACCTACTCGCTGTTCGAAGACGCGCGCGAGAGGCGCGTTGTGGTTCGCGGATTCAGCTGGATCCGTTCCAAGCTCCCGCTCCCGAATCCGGTGACGCCCGTGTAGGGCCGGTCCCGTTGACCCGTGTAGCGCCGGTCCTTTTGGGACCGGCCGAGCGGCCGCGTGGACGCGGTGCCGGACCGTAGGTCGCTCCGCAAAACCGTCTTGATCCAAGCACCTCAGCTCCGCCGCCGACCAACGAGGTATGCCAATACACTCCCCACGGTTTTGCTACGGACCTACAGTCCGGCACCGCGGATGTTACGCACGGGTAGAGCCGGTCCTTTTGGACCGGCCAAGTTGTTGAGCGATCGTGGCACCCACGACGAGCCGCAGGTTTTTTGCGTCTTCGGCAGAGATCTCGCCCTTAGTGCGTAAACCCACGAGCCACGCGACGACGATGCTGATCAGATAGAGCGCGATCATCGGCGCGGCCATGATTGTCTGATTCCACGGATCCGTTGACGCCGTCAGCAGCGCGGCGACGACGAAGCTGGCGAAGATCGCGTAATGGGTGTGCCGCACCAGCCAGCGGGCGGTGACGATCCGCATCAGACTCAGGAAGAACACCAGCGTCGGCAGCTGAAACACCGCGACCATGCCGAGCATCATGCTGCGATAGAGTCCGAACGTGTCTTCCAGCTTCGGCGTCAGCTTGATCGACGTCGAGTCGAACTGCGCGAAGAACTCGATCGTGGACGGGAAGAGCACGTAGTGCGTGAACCACGCGCCGGCGATGGTGCCGGCGATCGCCATCAGCACGAACGGGACCGCGAAGCGGCGTTCGTTGGCGTGAAGGCCTGGCGCGATGAACCGCCACACCTGAAAGAGCACATACGGCGCCGCGATGATCACGCCACCGATCAGCGCGATGTCGAGATAGAACGCGAATGTTTCTCCCACCCTGGTCGCGACGAGCGTTGTCCCTTTGGGAAGGGCCTGCAACGTTGGCGTCAGCACGATGTCGGCGATGCGGTCGCGAAAGGCAAACGCGATCGCCATGCCCGCACCGATCGCCAGGCACGAGCGAATCAGCCGACTGCGCAGTTCCTCGAGGTGATCGAGAAACCCCATCATGCCGCCGTTCTCGTCATCGGGATCTGGCGGCCGCGAGGATGCAAGCGAACGTTTCACCATGGCAGCTGTACTCCATCGCATGAAGCGGGTGGCGGGAAGCGTGCGGCGACATACGCCGCGATGTCGGTAGCATGCTCCTGCACGGCGAAGCAGTGCAGGGTGCGCGCATTCTCCGCTGTCAGCAGTGCGCCGTGCGCGACGATCATCTCGAAGAGGTTCTGCTCGCGCGTCGCGACGGCGGCTTCGAGCGGCGTCACCGACAGGTGCTGATACCGCTTGAGAATGTCCCAGGTGTCGTAGCGGATGTTGGGGTTCGCGCCGAGCGCGATCTGCCGGACGATCTCGGCGGTGTCGTGCATGCCAATCGCTTCGGTCAGCGTCACGGGCTGCGCCGGCCAGAACAGCGGCTGACCGGTAGTCAGCGCGGTAGTCCCGGACGCCGCGAAGGCGAGCAGGACGAGGGTAGGCGGTAACGCGAGCACCACCGAGAGCGCGACGGTCATCCAGCGTCGCATCAGTCCTCACCCCACCACGATTCGGTCCACTTCGGCAGCATGGCCGGTGCGACCGTCGGATGCAGCAGCGCCTCTTCGCGCATCCTCGAGACGATCCGCAACGTGTGCGCGTCCTTCGGCCACGCCGCGCGCGAGGTTGGCCAGAGCACATACGCCCATCCTGCCCGCGCTTCGAATGCACCGTGACGCAGGCGCAGGTGCAGACCCGCCGATCGGACGGCCCATGCGCTGCTCACGGTGAGCGCGACGACGATCAGCAATGCACCCGCCCAGGCTGGTGGACGAAGCGCGAACAGGGCGCGCAGAGCCACGTACGCCGCAGCCGCGTAGAACACGCCCGCTGTGCTGATGATCTCGTCCTTCGCATACGCGTACGACATCAGTGCGCTGACCGCGAGCACGGCAAGAAAGCTCAGTGGCACGGGTTCTCGCCAGCGACGCGATCCGGTTGGACCGCGGCTGAACGCGTACCAGGCGACCAGCACCGTGGTGAGGAGCGAGGAGGCAATCTGGACGATGAACACTGGCGGTAGCGATCCGTTATTCCACGCACTGACTACGGTGAATCGGCCGATCTGCGGTTGCGACAGCAGCACAGACGAGGCGGTCATGGTGACGTTGTAGGCGTAGAGGAAAACAGGGTGATTGCCGAAACGTGCGATCTGCTCCTCCTGGGTCAGCGCACCCGCGCCAAACCCAGTGCCCCGTTCGCCGACGCCGGCGCCTGTTTTGCCAAGATAGCCGACGCGAAGACCGGCATACAGCACGACGACCACCGTCAGGAGCACGATGCCGCGTCCCGAAATGCCGCGAAGACCTGATGCGTATGCGGCGACGGCAACCGGCCAGACGAGCAGGCCCGACTCGAACGACAGCGCGGCGTTCGCCAGCAGCACAATCGCCGCGAGGTCGGCCAGCCATCCGCCACGCGACTGCGCGAGCGCGAACGTTGCCAGTGCGCTCACCGCAACGATCAAGTAGTGGTTGACGGGGAACGACTCACGAAAGAGACCGACGAAGGTGTGCATGCCGGTGAGGATGGCGAGCGCCGCGGCCAGCGCCGCCACATCGGTCCACGAGCGCGCTCGGCACACCCACACGAAGAGCGCGACAAGAAGGGCACCGGCCAGCGCGTGATACCCGCGAAAGACGAGGTGGTAGCGGCCGCCGAGCGCCTCGCCCGCCTGGACCAGAAGCCGGGTGCGGACCTCCTTGAGCGGTCGCAGCATGGTCGGGGAGTTGTGCAGCCCATCGACGAACGCCGCCGTGGCCGATGGCATCGGGATGACCCGCTCGATCACCTCGAGCGAGTCGGAGACCTGAATCGGCACCCGGTACACGCTGCCGGCAAGCGCGACGGCGGTGAGCGCGCCAAGTGCCCATGCCGCAAGACGCGGACCGATGTAGTGTCCGGCTTTAGCCGGACCTCCTATTGACATGGACTCGGGCATTGTCACACGCCCATCCTGCACTTAAAGTTATCTTCGGTGCCTTTCCGAACAATCGTCGGCCATCGTCGTCTGTTGACGCTGCTGTCCCGCGCGGTCGCCCGTGACACGCTGCCGCCGGCGCTGCTGCTTGCCGGCCCGGCCGGCGTTGGTAAGCGCCGCGCCGCTCTGGCGATTGCCGAAGCGGTGAACTGCCTCAAGCCGCAGCAGGATGTAGTGTCCGGCTTCAGCCGGACTGAAGTGTCCGGCTTCAGCCGGACCGACAGCGGCTCTGTCGAGTTCGCCCGAGACGCGTGCGGCGAGTGCCCGGCCTGCCGCCGCATCCAGCGCGGTGTGCACCCCGACGTCATCGTGATCGAGCCGGGCGATATGGGTTCGATCAAGATCGAGCAGGTCCGCGATGTCATCGACCGCGCCGATTACCGTCCCTTCGAAGGACGCCGCCGTGTGGTGATCATCGACGAGGCAGACGCGTTGATGCCGGCAGCGCAGAATGCACTGTTGAAGACGCTCGAGGAGCCGCCGTCGGCGTCGATGTTCGTACTGGTCTCCTCGATTCCAGATGCACTGTTGCCGACGGTGCGTTCCAGGTGTTCGCGGCTGCGCTTCGCTGCGTTGTCCACGTCGGAAGTGACCGAGGTATTGCGCCGGGACCACGAGTACTCGGAGCAGGACGCTCGCGCCGTCGCTGTCGATGCGGAAGGCAGCGTCGGCCGGGCGCTGCACGCCGAGTCCGCCGATCTCGTCGAGGCGCGTGAAGGCGCGCAGCGGCTGCTCGAGTACACGGCTCGCGCGGGAGACCCATCGAGACGACTCGATGCCGCACGGGATGTCACCGGGAAGAAAAGCACCTCCGTCGGGGAACGCGATCAGCTCGCCGCGTGTCTGCGCGCGCTCGGATCGCTGCTCCGCGATGTGAGTATCCTCTCGGCGGGTGGCGACCGTGGTCTGATTGGCAACAGCGATCTCGAACCACAGCTCGCGTCGCTGGCCACGTCCTTCGACGGCAAGCGTTCGGCCAGCGCGTATGCGGCCGTCGACGAAGCGCTCGCGGCGCTGGAGCGGAACGCGAGTCCGAAGATCGTCGCTGATTGGTTAGTGCTGCAGCTCTAGATGAAACCGAGAATAGCGATCACCGTTGGTGATCCGGCGGGGATTGGACCGGAGATTGCGCGAAAGGCCGCGGAGGATCCGCGCGTCCGCGAGGTATGCGAGCCGGTTCTGTACGGACCACCCGAAGGATCGCAGTTCACGCCCGGCGTGCTGTCAGGTGAGGCAGGGCAGGCGGCGTATGAGGCGATCTGTGCGGCGGTCCGCGACGCGCAGGCGGGCAGCGTCGCGGCGATCGCCACCGCGCCGATCAACAAGCTGGCCTTCTCGAAGGCTGGCTTGCCCTGGAAGGGACACACCGATCTGCTCGGTCATCTCACGCGCAGCCCTCGCGTCGCGATGATGTTCTGGTCCGAGCCGCTGAAGGTCGTGCTCGCGACCATTCACGTGCCGCTTGCGGCGGTTCCCGTGACGTTGACGCGCGACGTCATGGCCGAGACGATCGATCTGACGGCCCGTGAACTGCCGCGCTTCTTGGCTCCGCCGAAATCTGGTGACGGCCCCGTTCGCCCGCGTCTCGCGGTCGCGGGTCTCAACCCGCACGCCGGAGAAGAAGGGCTGCTCGGCGCGGAAGAACGTACGGTGATTCGCCCTGCCGTGGAGGCGGCGCGTTCGCGCGGCGTCGACGTCGTCGGGCCACTGCCCGCCGACACGGTGTTCCTGCGCGCGACGAAGGGCGAGTTCGACGCGGTGATCGCCTGCTATCACGATCAGGGATTGATTCCGGTGAAGCTGCTCGCGTTCGGTCACTCGGTGAATGTCACGCTCGGCCTGCCGATCATCCGCACCTCGGTCGATCACGGCACCGCGTTCGACATCGCCGGCAAAGACGTCGCCGATCCGACGAGCATGATCGAGGCCACGCTGCTTGCAGGGCGGCTCGCGTCCGGATCAAGATAGCGGGATCCCATGAAAGTCCTGATGGTCGGCCAGCACGTGAACTTCTTCCGCAATCTCGATTCGGTGATGCGGGAGCTGTGCCGGCGCGACCATCAGGTGGTCTTTCTGCACGGCACGCGGCTCGACGATGCGCGCGTGCTGGAGAAGATTGCCCAGGATCAGACGAAGAAGCGCATGCTTGGCCGCGGTCTGCAGGCCGCGCAGTCCGAGATACCTGGCGTGACAAGCGGCTACCGGCCGGAGCCCGAGGAAGTCTGGCCGCTGCGA
>Ga0111539_10010213_pt1 | contig 11832 bp, 11 predicted proteins | sample RhiMethybrSRZTD1_FD_79667 | JGI IMG/M metagenome (GOLD analysis project Ga0111539, IMG submission 79667) | Populus rhizosphere microbial communities from Tennessee, USA - Rhizosphere MetaG P. TD hybrid SRZTD1 (version 2) (version 2) | ecosystem: Host-associated > Plants > Roots > Rhizosphere >...
AGCAGAAGGCCCGAACACTGCGGCCCCAACAGCCCTTTGCCTCCGCTGAAGGCTACGAGGTCAAACCCCATGCGGCAGTATTCCGACAGGTGAGCCTTCGGAGGCAGGTCGGCCGCGGCGTCATTGAAGGTGGGAATCTTGTGTTTTTTCCCAAGAGCAATCCATTCTTCCCTGTGGATCTGCCCGTCGGGTTCGGCTTTGTTCAAAAAGAAAAGCATCGCGGTTCGGTCGGTGATAGCCGATTCGAGTTCGGCGCGGGTTTCGATTTCGATAACCTTGGTTCCAACCAGCAGAATTTGGGCTTCGTATCCGGAGCGATGGCTCTTCTGCATAATGACTTCGTTCCGCATTCCGCGGGTGTCGGGCAACTGGCGTATCTTTTGCGCATCCGTTCCGGTCACGCACGCAGCGGTCGCAAGAGTGATGGCTCCAGCAGCCCCGGTCGTGACCACGGCCGCCTCCACACCCAACAAGCGCGCAATGTGCTCTCCCGATTTCTCGAGCAACTCGGGCATGGGAACGAAATGTCGCCCTGCCTCCTCCATGGCCGCCACAACCTCAGGCGGCATGATGACTCCACCCAATACGGTAACGGTGCCGATGGTGTTAATCACGGGACGCACTCCCAACCGCGTGTATATCTCAGGAGAAGAATCGAACTTGTGGGTCGACCCATTCTTTCCCGCAGCTCGCGCCAGTAGTTTCATGGGAATCAGGTTCCCAAGAACCGATGCAATGCCTGCCAACCCTAAGAACTGTCGTCGTCCTGTTAAATGTAGTTTCATCGCCAAACCTCCTTATTCGTCAAACCGTGAATGCAAAGGATTGTCTTCGGCAGGAGATTATCTGGGAAACGGCACTGTTGCAAGCACTGCATTGACCGCATGTATCTCAAACCACGCCGCGACAGCTCCAGTCTAGAGATAGGTTAAGATGTACACGGAGTCCGATACTATGAGCGTTCGAACTGCAACTACCTTGTTAAATGCCTTTCTTGCCCTTGCCTCCGTAGGGTTGAGCCAAGCGGGACAGCAACCCTTGCCAACAGCGGTCGAGTCCAGCAATGATTCCTCGCCGAAAGCATTCCAGAGAATCCAGATAGAGTTGAAGCAGGCTGCCGAAGATATTGCCACCCTCGATGCCAGCATGTCGCAGCAATCACGTAATGGGGGCAGCCCAACAGTCTCGACCGCATCGAGAATCCGTGAGTTGCTGAAAAACGATGATCCAGCGATGCTCATCCGCGAGTTCCTAGATGCCACGCAAGATCGCCTGCGCTTTGAGTCGTGTTTGAAAAGCGGGAAGCTTTACAGGAATCTCGCCAGTGAGATCTTCAGGACACACCTTCCCGAAGCCGGCCAGGCGACCGGCAAATCGACTCTGGGAGACTCGTTCGCTCAAGTGGCCCAATTCTTTTTCTTGTCCAGGATGATCCCTGAGTGGGAGCTTCAGTATGGAGAGCTTCAGTCTCAGACAAAGGCGGTTCCAGATGCCAAGCAGGCGGAACTTTGGCAAAGGCTACGGGAAGCACTCCACCATGATGACCAGCTTTTGCTCGCGAAACTGAGCGCGTTCTTAGCCTCGGCCGGCGAATCCCCCAACCGGTTTGCCGTGAGAGTTCTTTCTCAGGCGCACAAGACCTCACCTTGGGCGGCAGGAACGATTGTGGAAAGCATGGCGATTCTTAATGCGGCCGGGGATGTGTGGAAGTTGGCCGAAATACCAGGAGTCAATCCGGCTTTCCTGAGTGCCCTGGAGTGCGAGAAACGTGCGATGAACAGTGTTCCGGTGGCAGGTTTCCAAGCGGCTCTTCGTCAATCCCTGAATTGCAGAGCCTCTGCGGATGGATCATTGGTGCAAGCCTTTGCCGCGCACCCGCCACAGCCGATCGAAAGCACTTCGAAGGCACCTCCGTCCGGCCCAAATGAAAACCCTTATAGCCGGGACATCTTCCGCTTGCCCACCGAGAAGGAATTAAAGGATCTTCAGAGCCAAGACTCCACAGTAGACACCGCTCCGACGTCACCAAGTCAGCCGTCCGGCTTCGGCGTCTCAAACACTCCGGTCAAGCGACCGAAGATCCCCTCCTGGTGGATCCGCTGTGCCTGTCCATCGGACCATCCCGACGCCGGCATCGTCTTCGAGGGAGTTCGCTGGCACGCACCGGTGCTCCAATGCCCGAACCCTGAGTTGAGGCGGCTGGAGGTAAAGTAGCCACTTTGCGAATGCACGCCGGGCAAGAATATCTCCCTCCATTCGGAACCATTGGTCGTGCGGGCGGTTGCATTCCGCCAAAGAGTTCGAGGGGACGGGGATAGGATTGGCGAACGTGCAGAGAATTATTTACCGCTACGGCGGGCGGGTATGGGCTGAGGCGGGGTACGAGTGGGAAGCTACGTTCTTCTTTTCTTTCCCGAGATCAGAGCAGCGCCCAGGTCAGACGTTGCCCAAACGAAACTCTTCTGCAAGGTGATCGCAGGCGCGGTAGGAGAGAGCCATGATCGTATGCGTCGTTGCTTTCTCCGGGTGAGTTACGAAGCTGGCTGCATCGACAACCAGCAGGTTCTTGATCTCATGGCAGCGGCTCCATGCGTCCAGCACTGAAGTTTTGGGATCATCGCCCATCCGGCAACCGCCAGCTTCGTGCGTGACGCTGCCTAGTGGATAAGGAGCGACTTTCCGGTACGGGAAGATTTCAGCGCCGGAAGCGCGAAGAATCTCTTCCATTTGCCCGTACATTTCGTCGCGGATTGCGAAGGCGTGATCGTATTCGGCATTGGTGTGGAACCGGACTTGAGGAATGCCGAGGCGATCTTTGAGTCCATCAGGATCGATTTCGACATGGTTTGAGGCAAACGCCAGCCCTTCTCCGTAGCCACTGATGCTGACAGCCGCTGGATACAGCTCCTTGATCCGCTTTTTGAATGCTGAACCAAATCCATCCAAACCAGCACCCGGACCGGGCCCCATGCCACAGCCAGTATCGAAGCTGAAACGGTAGCCGCGTAAGAACTTCTTCTGGTCCTTGTGTCCGTAGTTATAGCGCGGAATGTACAGGCTGGCTTCGCCGGGCCCATCATCATTGCTGGCGGCGCGTCCGGCCAGTTGTGGGAAGAACCCCTGAATCGAATTGAACGCGACATGCTCGGTCAAGTAGTGGCCCAGCGTTCCGCTTGCATTGCCAAGGCCGTTGGGATGCTCCCGATTCTTGGAGTTGAACAGGATGCGGATGGATTCGATCATCGATGGCCCCAACACAACGGCTTTGGCGCGAACTTCGTACTCAAGCCGATTCTGCGTGTCGAGGTAAGTCACTCCGCAAGCTTTCCCGGTATTCGAATCCAGCAACACCTGGTGAGCGGCAGCGTGGGTACGCAGCGTGAAGTTGGGTTTCTGAAGCAGCTTGGGAAGGAGCACTTCCAAGCTGCTGTAACGTGACACCGTGTCGCAACCGTAGTTGCAGGCACCGCAATAGTGGCACGGAGCGCGATCGTCGTAAGGCTGGCTGAGCACCGCAAGAGGATAAGGCAACACCGGAATGCCAAGCTTCGCGGCGCCCTTTTTGATGAGCAACTCGCCGCAACGTGGACGGAAGGGCGGAAGCAGTTTCTTGCCGATGGGTGTGTTTGGAACTTCCTGCGTACCTCCTGAAACCCCAATGAGGGGCTCGACCCGGTCATAGTAGGGAGCAACGTCATCGTAGCTGATTGGCCAGTCGTCGCCCCAGCCATCCTGCAGGCTCTTGGGCTTGAAATCGAGCGGCCCAAAACGGTCGCAGTTGCGGCCCCACAGCAACGTCCGCCCGCCCACCGCTCGAATGCGGGTCCAGGTAAACTTGGATCCGGGAGCCAGCGCATAGGGATCGTCCTTCGGAATTGTGTACAAGTGGTCGGTCCACTCCTTGATCTTCCATCCCATGCCTTGCGGGAGCTGTCCATATTTCCCGGGTTTGCCACTCCCCCGATAAGGCCATTCGTAGGGCCATTTGTGGTTGTGAAAGTCTTTGGCAGGATCGATCATTCGGCCTGCTTCCAGACACAAGACCTTCAAGCCCTGATTCGCCAGGACGTGGCACGCGATCCCACCGGCAGCACCAGATCCCACGACAATCACATCGTATTCACTGTCGGTCGGCATATGACCCCATAATCGGTTTGTTGACTTCGCTGAAAGTTCCGCCGTTGGCAGGAAGCATTGAAATGCAGCGCCTGCATTCAACGAGAGGATACTGCTGCCGCCAACCCTCTTTCCAGTTCTTTTCGGTCAGAAATGGAATACCGCGCCGTCATCAGCGTCGCCACACAACGGCACAAACGGGAAATGAAACGGGGCGCGCGGGTTTTGCGGCGCGCCGCAAGCAACCGTACTCCAAACGCAGCACCCGGAATGACCGACGCAGTGCTAAAAGGGTTTCGCTGAAATTGACCCACCATCAGGGTTTCTCTGGCCTTTGCATTTCCGTCACCTTTTGGTACCGTTTGGAGTTATCCAATGAATCACTGTTTCCTCTGGAGGTCCCATGAAGCGTCTGATCTCTGTGACGATCAATGGCAAGCAACGGACTGACGAAGTCGAGCCACGACTGCTACTCATCCACTATTTGCGCGAGGTTGTCGGGCTGACTGGCTCGCACATCGGCTGCGAGACTTCTCTGTGCGGCGCCTGCACTGTGGAACTGGATGGCCGGGCTGTCAAGTCGTGCACGCTCTTTGCGGTTCAGGCTGATGGATGCAACCTGTTAACCATTGAAGGGCTCGCCCAAGACGGCAGCTTGCACCCGGTTCAAGAAGCTTTCTGGAATGAACATGGCCTGCAATGCGGGTTTTGCACACCTGGCATGATCATGACTTCCAAGCAACTGCTGGAACGGACGCCGGTGCCCGCCGAAGAGGAAATCCGGCACGGCATCGAGGGCAATCTCTGCCGCTGCACCGGCTATCAACACATTGTCAATGCGGTGAAAGCCGCGTCGGCGAAGATGGGTTCTTGACCCGGACTGCGTTTCTCCCCCTTGCGAAGGGCAAAAGGGGGGAGACAAAGAGGGGGTCCTATTTTCTCCGATCCCCATGTCGCAAGACACGCAGCGCCCCAGTTGTCGAGGAACCCGTGGTCAAATCCTAGAACTTCGGTTGTTATTCCGCTGTCGCGGGAATGACACACCGCAACGTTAAGTAAGCAGGGAGGACAACCCCATGGCAACTACAGTCGCACCGCAAACCATCGGGAAGCTGGTTGGAAAGCGCATCCGCCGGCGTGAGGACCCGCGCCTCATCACCGGCACCGCCACCTACGTGGACGACATTCAGAAACCGGGCATGCACCACGCTTGTATTGTGCGAAGCCCCTACGCGGCCGCGAAGATCCGGCGTATTGATGCAACTGCCGCGCTGGCCCTTCCCGGCGTGGCCGCTGTCTTCACGGGTAAGGATACAGCCAAGGTTGGCCCAGTGCCGTGCGGCGCGTCGCTGCCGGGGCTGCGGGTGCCGCATCATCACATCCTGGCTCAGGATCGCGTTTATTTCGTCGGCCATCCGGTGGCGGTCGTGGTGGCGACCGATCGATACATTGCGCGCGACGCCGTGGATCTGATCGAGGTCGACTACGAAGAACTCCCCGCGGTCGCCGACCCGGAGAAAGCCCTGGCTCCTGGAGCGCCGGCCGTTCACCCAGAGTGGCCGGACAATACCGCCTTTACCTACCACCAGGAGGGCGGCAATGTGAGCGGGGCCTTTGCCGATGCAGAAGTGATCGTCAAGCAGCGCATCACGAGCCAGCGACTGATTCCCACGGCCATGGAAACACGCGGGGTTGTTGCCGAGTGGCAGCCGGGAGACAAGGCGCTGACCGTGTATTCTTCATCGCAGATTCCCCACCTCTTGCGTTCGTTGCTAGCCGGTATGCTGGGTCTTCCTGAAAACCGATTGCGGGTAGTAGTCCCCGAAGTCGGCGGGGGTTTCGGAAGCAAGTTGAATGTCTACGCTGAAGAAGCACTGATGGGCTTTGTGGCCATGAAGATTGGCAAGCCGGTGAAATGGATTGAATCCCGACGGGAGAATTTTCTCTGCACCATTCACGGGCGCGGTCACGTGGACTACTACGAGATTGCCGCCAAGAAAGACGGCACCATTCTGGGGCTGAAGCTGAAACTGATTCAGGACCTGGGCGCCTATCATCAGTTGTTGACGCCAGCGATTCCCACGCTCTCCGTACTGATGATGCCCGGGCTCTATCGGTTCCAGAACATTCTGGCCGACATCGTGGGCGTGTTCACCAACTGTGTCCCCACCGATGCCTATCGAGGTGCTGGACGTCCCGAAGCCACACACGGCATCGAGCGGATGGTAGACATGCTGGCCGCTGAGCTGAAGATGGACCCGGCGGAGATTCGCCTGAAAAACTTTCCGCGACCCGACGAGTTTCCCTTCGGCACCGCGACCGGATTGTCCTACGACAGCGGCGATTACGAAGCTCCTTTGAAGAAGGCTCTGGAGTTGGTGGATTATCCCAAGCTACGGCGGGAACAGGCCGAAGCTCGACAGCAAGGACGTTTGATGGGAATCGGACTCTCCACCTATGGAGAGGTCAGCGCGTTCGGACCTTCTCCGGCCACGCCGGCGGGTGGATGGGAAAGCGCCACCGTCAAGATCGATCCCGCGGGCAAAGTGACGGTGCTGACCGGCGCCTCGCCGCATGGCCAGGGTGAGGAAACGACGTTCGCACAGATAGCGGCTGACGAGTTGGGGGTCGATATCGACGATGTCATCGTGTTACACGGCGACACGGCGGTGGTGCAGTACGGCATTGGGACTTTCGGCAGCCGCGCGACGGCTGTCGGCGGGCCTGCGATCTATTTCGCCATCCAGAAACTGAAAGAGAAGATCCAAAAATTTGGTGTGCTTCTCCTGGAGTCTGACGACGTGACCTTTATCAACGGAAGCTGCGTCTGCAATCGTTCCGGAAAATCGGTGAGCCTGGCCCAGATTGCAGCCGCGTCGTATCGAGCGTTGAAGTTGCCGCCCGGCGAGGAACCGGGCCTTCAAGTCACGTACTTCTGGGAGCCACCTAATTTCACGTTTCCGTTCGGCGCCCACATAGCCGTGACTGAGGTAGACCGGGAATCTGGCCAGGTCAGCATCCTGCGATACGTCGCCGTGGACGATTGCGGGAACATCATCAACCCATTGCTGGTTGACGGACAGGTTCACGGCGGCGTCGCTCAGGGAATGGGACAAGCCCTCTACGAACGGGCGGTGTACGACGACACCGGCCAGCTACTCAGTGGGGAGCTGATGGACTATGCGATCCCGAAGGCAACCATGGTGCCCTGGATCGAGAGTAGTCACACAGTGACACCGTCGCCCGTGAATCCACTCGGTGTCAAGGGCGTCGGTGAAGCAGGCACGATAGGCGCATCGCCTGCGTTGGTGAATTCGGTGGTGGATGCATTAAGTCCGCTGGGCGTGCGGCACATCGATATGCCCATGCTGCCCGAAAAGATTTGGAACCTGCTGCAGCAAGGAGGTCTGACATGATTGCGCAAAACTTCGAGTACTCGGCCCCGAACACGCTCCAGGAAGCCCTGCAGTTACTGGCCGACGGGACAGCCAAGGTGCTGGCTGGTGGAATGAGTTTGATTCCAATGATGAAGCTGCGCCTGGCCGCGCCGGAGCATCTAGTGGACCTGAGACGTCTGGCCGACTTGAAGACGATTTCGGAGTCTTCCGGCGAGATTCACATTGGGGCGATGGCTACGCACTACGACTTGGAGTCTTCCCCGCTCTTGCGTCAGCACTGCCCTCTGCTGGCCGAGGCGGCTGGCCACATCGGCGACGTGCAAGTGCGAAACATGGGCACCATCGGGGGAAGCGTTTCGCATGCCGATCCAGCAGCCGACTATCCAGCCTCTCTCCTCGCGCTTGGCGCTAAAGTGCGTTTGGTACGTGCCGGAGGCGAACGAACCCTGAGCCTGGAAGATTTTTTGGTGGACACCTTCACCACGGCGGCCGAGCCGGGAGAAATCGTTCGTGAAATCATCGTGCCGGTGGAAGAGACCAACACTGGAGTCAACTATCAGAAGATGCTTCAACCGGCGTCCGGCTTTGCCATCGTGGGTATCGCAGCCAGGCTGCGCAGGGCAAACGGCAAGATCAGCCTGGCCCGTGTGGGAGTGACGGGGCTTGCGCCCAGTCCTTTCCGTGCGATGGCAGTCGAGACTCGCCTCGAAGGCTCGGCCGGCACTGACGATGACATTCGCCAAGCGGCGGCGATCGTCGCCAATGGAGTTGACGCCAATGCGGACATTCACGCCTCCGCGGATTATCGGAAGCAGATGGCGCAAGTGTATGCAGCGCGTGCACTCCGAGCTGCCTTGGCCGGAACTTCATGAAAGGTGATTGCTGGCAAAAATGGCAAGGCCGCCGGGAATCCCCTCCCGGAAGGGGAGAGGGCCGTCTGGCCCTCCGGTGGGTTGGTTGTGCCCGAGCGGACCCACTCCGGCAGCTCCAGCTGCCACCCCTCCCAGGAAGGGAATCTTGTTACGGGCATTTGCCCGCCTTTACCGACAAACAAACACCATGAAAATTTCTGGCGCTCACGCTCTCGCACTGCCTCAGGAACGTGCCTACCAAGTGTTACAAGATCCTGAGGTGCTGGCCCGCTGCATGCCGGGCTGCGAGGCCCTCATTCAAATCGGTGAGAACGAGTATCAAATGAAGATGAAGATGGCATTAGCCAGCTTCTCCGGATTGTTCGATGGGACCGTAAAGATCGTCGAGCCCGAGCCGTCATCCAGTTTCCGCCTCATTGTGGAAGGCAAAGGCAAGATCGGCTTCATGAAGGGAGACGGTCGACTCAAGCTCACTCCCGAAGGTAGCGGCACACAAGTCGTCTATGAAGGCGACGTCCAAGTCGGCGGCACCCTCGCCGCCGTTGGCCAGCGCCTAATTGATACTACCGCCAGGATGATGATCAAGAGGTTCTTCGACAAGCTGGCTGAAGGTTGAATGGCGACTTAATGACGCTGAATGAATTGGACTTACCTCGACATCATTCCAATTCGGTGACGCGGCTCCACTAACCTAGGAAGGGCTAGCTGCGTTCCACTTCAGGAACCTATGGAGTTGATCCTATGGGGCGATCTCTTGTTGTAAGTCTTTGCCCAAAAGTGGACAAAATGTCCTCTACGTTCCTTGCTGAAGTTCCAACCCATTCTCTCTCAAAGAGATAGCCAAACTTTCAGCAAATTCTCACAAACACCTGAAACAAAGATGCTTACCGAGTAAGACCGCCACATGGCCTTCCGAGTTGGCAAAAAAATTGCCAATTACAATTCTGGTTCCCGATAGAATACGAACTCATTCGAGAGGAGAAGGTAAGGTATGCGCATCGATCGCAGGCTGTTCCCACGGGTGCACCAGGGTTTCGAGGTGGTCGTCAAGGGAGTGGATATGTTTGGTGCACCGTTTGTGGAGAACACCAGGATTGTGAACCTGAGTCGCCAGGGTCTTTGCTTCCTGCTTTTGAGGCCAATTTCAGCCGGGGGCCAGCTCGAGTTTGCTTGCCAATCCAGCGATGTACTGTCAAGAATCTGGGCAACTGGCCACGTAGTTTGGGTTTCCGGAAGGTTTGATGGGTATCAGTTGGTTGGCTTGAGCGCGAAAGAAGCGCAGAATAGCGGCGCTAGAGTTCAACGAACCGCTTCGGTCGCTTAGCTTGTCCGAACCGGCAGCAACCGGAAGAGTTGGGGTGATTCGAGGAATCTGTAATGCGAACCTGCACAACTTGTGGAAAAAAAATGAAGTGGTCTTCCTTCGGAACCGAGGTCTGTGCTGATTGTACGAAGCACTGGGAAGGCTTCTTTGCGGAAGAAAACGCCCTGTGTGAGAGCCCACTCCAAGCTTCCACAACTGGAGTTGAACAAGAGCTCGAGGACCTGGATCTGGATCGTCTGCTGGCTTCTGTTCGTTTTAATGAGAGAGAAGACACCGAGGTTTTCTCGCAGATCTGGGTTCCCGGTGGGTACCCCACCCGCCCTGTAGCCGCTTCTGCGTTGCTTCATGTCATAATGATTGCTCTCCTGTATGGACTGTCGGGCATTTCGTTCCAACGGCGGTTGTCATTCACTCGAGCAGAGCTGGAAAAGAACTTCCAAATTACTTACTACAAACCTTCAGATCTCCTTCCCAAAATCAAATCGATCAGCGATGGACCGAAAGATCCCGCTGGGCAGAAAAGAGAAATAAAGCCGCCGACAGGAAGCACCTCGTATCATCCAAGGCAAACCATTCAATCGGCTCCGCCGAAGCCGGACAACTTTGCCCAGACCATTGTTCAACCCAGCACGCCGAACGTGCAAATCAAGCGCGACGTGAAAGTGCCGAACATGGTGGTCTGGAATGTTCCGGAGACGAAAGTGGAATCGATGGAGATCGCGAGTCGGCAGGTTACCTCATTGGTTACTTCAAAGCTGAATGCACCCGCAGCAGCGATTCGCCCGCCAGATCCGGAGCTCAAGACTCTGGAACGGAATCTGTCTGAACTGACCATCGCCAAAACCGACCTTGTGAATCCGCAGCCCAAGTTGGCCGTTCGCGCAGCTGCATCGCCGGAATGGTCCATCGCCTCAGATATTGGCAATCCAGGTCCCGTAATTCAGGTCGAGGGAGCTGGTCTGAAATCGGACCTGCGGAATCTGGTGGTGCTCAGCGCTAACCCGGGGCTTCCCGGACCGGGCGGAGTCAGAGTTCCACCGGGGAACAGGAGCGGCGCGTTCTCAATATCACCGGAAGGAAACCGCGCTGGATCGCCCGACGGACAGGAGGGCGGAATTCTAGCAGGTGGAACGCCAGGCGGCGGTGGCAGTGGCACTGGAGATGGCAACGGCTATGGCAGCGGCGGAAGTCTGGCCAGCATTCAGATTCCCGGAATATCTGTGAAGGGTGGCCCAAATGAGGAACCGTCACGGATCCCCGGTCCCGGTAGACGACCGCGGTCCGTAGGCGGGTTCACAGAAATGCTGACCATTGACGATCCCGGTGAATCGTACAACATCACCGTCGTCGAGGGTCGGAGGGGAGGAGCAGGCCTGGGTGTTTATGGCGTGCTATCCGGAAAGAGGAACTATACGGTGTTTGTTCCGATGCCCGGAGGCCGCTGGATTATGCAGTTTTCTGAAATGGGGAATGCCACTCATTCTGCTGCGGCCACTGAGCCGGCATCGTTCAAATCCGAAATCTTGGTTTCGTCAGTCGACTCCATCACGCAGCCACGCCCGCTTCGCAAGGTCGATCCAGGCAAGCCAGAGGATGAGGAACTGGCCAAGCTCCGAGGCATGGTAGTGCTGTACGCCGTCATCGGCCAGGATGGGGAAGTGGACAGGGTTCGCATTGTTCGCAGTCTGAACCCGGCACTGGATGTGCGTGCCATGGCAGCGCTGAAACGATGGAAATTCAAAGCAGCGCATCTAGGCAAGAGACCTATCGAAGTACAGGCCTTGTTTGGTATTCCTTTCAGACCCCAACCCAACTTGTGAGTTCGAATGGCGAAGTACGAAGTCGAATTTCGAGTGTGAGGTTGGGATGCGGTATCGGGTACACCTAGCAAAAGTGTGATTACCTATCGACCTCCCCGAGTTGACAACCCGCTTCGCATCCCATACTTCTAGCTTCGCAATTCGAAATTCGCACTTCGTCATTCGAACTTCATTATTCTCCCTTCAACCTCCGCTCCATCAACTCTCGAATTGCTTCTTGGGGACTCTTGCCGTGATGTAGCACCGCCTCCATTTGCTCCGTTATCGGCATTTCCACCTGATATTTTCTGGCTAGGGCGACG
>Ga0111539_10010214_pt1 | contig 11830 bp, 14 predicted proteins | sample RhiMethybrSRZTD1_FD_79667 | JGI IMG/M metagenome (GOLD analysis project Ga0111539, IMG submission 79667) | Populus rhizosphere microbial communities from Tennessee, USA - Rhizosphere MetaG P. TD hybrid SRZTD1 (version 2) (version 2) | ecosystem: Host-associated > Plants > Roots > Rhizosphere >...
GGCGCCGCCGACGTGCCTGTCGCTCCGATCGCGGCGGCGAGCACGAGACCTGCGAGAGCGACGACGATCGCCGCTTTGCGTCTCATCGGGGACCTCCTCCTTGGTCGGTCGCTAGGGATCTCCTCGCTCGCCGGGTTCCGCGGCGGCAAGGTTAGGAAACTTTACGAATCGGAACCCTAGACTTGGTGTCCAACAGAGTCAAGGATCTCGGTCCGTCTGGCCGTCTGGTTAGGATTCCATCCGAGAACACGCATGAATCCGCAATCCCACGTCTCCGCCCCCGCCCTTCCGCCGCTCCTCAAGCACCTGAACGAGCGGACCGTCCTCGAGGCGATCCGCTCCGGGGCGCCGATCTCGCGCGCCGAGATCTCGCGCCGCGCGGGAATCTCCAAGCCGACCGTCTCGCTCGCGCTCCAGTCGCTTCTCGAGGCGGGCCTCGTCCGGGAGGCGACGAGCGAGCCCGCGGGCCCGCGCTACGGCGCCGTGTTCTTCGAGCCGGTGCCGGAGGCCGCGCTCGTGCTCGGTCTCGACGTGGGCGGCCGCTTCCTCCGCGGCGCGATCTGTGACCTTCGCGGGGACACCCGCGCGCGCCTCGACGTCGAGATCGCAGGGAGCGACGCCGGGCGCGTCCTCGACCAGATCAGCGGCCTCCGGGAGCGGCTCGTCGAGGCGACGGGCCTCGACGGCTCGCTCCTGAACGGGGCGGTCGTCGGCGTCCCGGGCGTCGTCGATGCCGAGCGCCGAGGGATCGCGCTCGCGACGAGCGTCGCGGGTCTCGAGGGTGACACCTTCGGCGCGGACCTCGACCGACGGCTCGGGCTGTCCGTCACGCTCGAGAACGACGTCAACCTCGCGGCGCTCGGCGAGCACTGGCAGGGCGTCGCGCGCGGGGTCGACGACTTCCTCTTCCTCTCGATCGGGACGGGCATGGGTGCCGGCCTCGTCCTGCGCGGCGAGCTCCATCGCGGACACAACGGCGCGGCCGGCGAGGTCGACTTCGCGCTCGTGGGGCTGGCGCAGGACGTCGACCCGTGCGCCGGCGCGGTCTCGGCGTTCGCCGCGCGGCTCGCCGAGGAGCGAGGCGGGGCGACCGTGCTCGCGCCGCCGTTCGACGCGCGGGAGATCTTCGCCGCGGCCCGCGCGAGAGACGCACTCGCGGGCGAGGTCGTGAACGAGGTCGCGCGCAGGATCGCGCTCCACATCGTCCCGGTCGCCGCGGTCACCGATGTGTCGCTCGTCGTGCTCGGCGGCGGGCTCGGCGCCAACGGCGACCTGTTGCTCGAGCCTGTACGCGGGCGGCTCGAGAGCTGGATTCCCTACCCGCCGCGCGTGGAGGTCTCCTCGCTCGGCGAGGCGGCCGTCCTGACCGGCGCGCTCGCCTCCGGGCTGCGTCATGCGCTCGACGACGTCGTCGAGCGGCGTGCTGCCTAGACGGCGACGGGAGCGGCCTCGCCGTGGGCGACGGCCTCCACGTCACGGCGGCGGACCAGCACGAGCAGCAGCAGTCCGCCGGCTGCGAGGAGGATCGCGCTCGCGAGCCAGGTGACGTGGAACCCGCTGACGAGCGCCTCCGCGCGCTGGGCCTCGGACGGCTGTGTCGTGCCGAACGAGGCGAGCTCGTCGTCCGTCTTGTTCGTCGCGAGCGTCGACAGGAGCGCGAGCCCGAGCGCGCCGCCGATCTGCTGTGCCGTGTTGAAGAGACCGGAGGCGAGGCCGGCGTCGTCGACCGGGACGCCGCTCGTCGCGATCAGGGTGATCGGCACGAAGACGAGGCCCATGCCCACCGAGGTCAGCAGGATCCCCGGCAGCAGGTCGGTGGCGTACGAGGAGTCCGGCGTCAGCCGCAGGAAGGTCAGCAGGCCGAGCGCGCCGACCGCCGCGCCGATCAGAGGCACTTCGCGCGCCCCCAGCGCCGGCACGAGCTTCTGCGAGAGCCCGGCGCCGACGATCACGCCCGCGGTGAACGGCACGAACGCGAACCCCGCCTCGAGCGGCGAGAAGCCGAGCACCCGCTGGACGTAGAGCGTGTTGAAGAAGAACATCGCGAACAGGCCGGCCGCGACGACGAACATCGCGGCGTTCGCGCCGCGAACGGTCCTCACGGAGAAGATCGAGAGGCGGACGAGCGGCTCGGCGGAGCGGCGCTCGATCAGCACGAAGGCGACGAGCAGCACGGCCGACAGAGCCAGGAAGCCAAGCACCTCACCGGAGCCCCAGCCCGACTCGGCGGACCGCACGATGCCGTAGACGAGCGCGATCAGCCCACCCGTGACGGACACCGCGCCTGCCAGGTCGAAGCTCTTGTGCATGTGCTCGTCCTTCGACTCGGGCACGAAGCGGAGCGAGACGAGGAAGGCCGCGATCCCGACCGGGACGTTGACGAAGAAGATCCAGGGCCACGAGAGCGTCTCGACGAGCAGCCCGCCGAGCACGAGGCCGACGGCGCCGCCGCCGACCGCGATCGCCGCCCAGACGCCCAGCGCCTTCGTTCGCTCCGCGCCCTCCCGGAAGGTCGTCGTCACGATCGACAGCGCCGCAGGTGAGACGAGGGCGGCACCGAGACCCTGAAGCCCGCGCGAGAGGATCAGCCACTTCTCCCCCGTCGCCAGCGCGCAGAGGAGCGACGCGGACGTGAAGACCACGAGCCCGACGAGGAAGATGCGCTTGCGGCCGATCAGGTCGCCGGCGCGCCCGCCGAGCAGGAGGAACCCGCCGAAGAGCAGCGCGTAGGCGTTGACGACCCACTGGAGGCCCGACTCGGACATGCCGAGATCGGCCTGGATCGATGGCAGCGCGACGTTCACGATCGTCGCGTCGAGCACCACCATGAACTGCGCGAGGCAGACGAGGACCAGGACGAGCCAGGGGTTGACGCCGTGCGCGCGCGTGTTCACGCGGTCGAGGCTACATGCGCGGCGTCATGCCCCGGTTCGGGTACCCGCACGGACTTGCGCCGGCCTAGCCGGGGCGCTCGATGAGCTCGATCCGATAGTCGTCGGGGTCGCGCACGAAGCAGATCCGCGAGCCGCCTTCGCTCACCTGATAGGGCGGCCGCTCCGGCTCGATGCCGTGCTGGCCCTTCAGCGCGGCGAGCGTCCCGTCGAGGTCGTCGACGCCGACGGCGATGTGACCGTACGCCGTGCCCATCTCGTACGTGCGCCCGTCGTGGTTGTACGTCAGCTCGAGGACGTTGTCGGCGTCGCCGAGCGAGAAGAAGTAGTTCGTCGCCTCGAGCTCGCCGTTCCGGACGATGTCCATGTCCCGTGCGAAGCGGAACCCGAGCGCCTCGTAGAAGCCCCGGCTGCGCTCGGGGTCGGTGATGCGAACCATGGTGTGGAGGAAGGTGGCCATGGCGACATCGTAGGCACGCGACGGCTACCGCGACGCGGCGAGCCTGCGCGCAACCTCGCGGGGGTGTGGCATCGCCTCGATCTCGGCGGCGACGTCCCGGGCGCTCGCGCGGAACGACGCCTCGCGGAGCAGGGTCCGGACCGCGGAGAGGACGGACGCGGCGGTCACCTCGTCCGGCAGGAGCCGCAGCCCCGCGCCGAGCTCCACGCAGCGGTCGGCATTCTCGAACTGGTCGGCGCCCTGGGGAACGAGCAACGTCGGGAGCCCGGCAGCGAGGGTCGCGAGGATCGACCCCGAGCCGCCGTGGGCCACGACGAGCGATGAGTGCGGGAGCACGAACCACTGCGCGACGTACGGCTCGACCAGGACGTTCGCGGGAAGCGGCCCGAGGTCGGCGGGGTCGTTGTCGCGCCCCACCGTGAGGATCGCCGTGCACTCGACGTCGCGCAGGGACTCGAGCAGCGTGGCAAAGCGGCTGGGCTCGTTGAAGACGGTCCCGAGCGTGACGTAGACGAGCGGCCGGTCCGGGAGCGTCTGGAGCCACGCCGGTGGCGTCTCGTCGCGCGCGGGCGGGAATAGCGGCCTGATCGGCTCGACGGGTGTTCCGGCGGGAACACCGTCGCCCTGGAAGCTCGGCGGGCAGAGATCGACGTACGTGCCGCGGTAGAGGCCGCAGAGCGGCTCCGGCTCGAGGCCCACGCCCGCCCAGAGAGAGGCGGTCTCCGCGGCGGCGGCGGCGAGGCACGCGACCGGGATCGACCGCCCGAACGCGTGATGCGCCGACGGGACGCCGGCCGCGGCCGCGGCGATGGGCGCCGCGAGGTCCGCCGAGTCGTGCACGACGAGGTCCGGAAGCCAGTCGGCGAGGACGCGGACGAGCGCGTCGAGCTTCGCCGGCGCCTCGATCACCCCGAAGCGTCCCGCGAACGCGGCCACGCGGCGGTCGGGGATCGGGAGGGTGCGGAGCAGTGCACGGTGCGGCGCGACACGAGCCTCGAGCTCGTCCCGGGAGATGCCCGCGGGAAGCAGGCCGAAGCCGGCGGCGTCGACCCGGCCCGCGAACGACGCCGACGTCGCGAACGCCACCGCGTGGCCGTCGTCCGCGAACGCCCGCGCGAGCGGCACGAGCGGGAGGAAGTGCCCGTAGGTGCCGACGCAGCTGAACAGGACACGGAGCGACGGCCGTCCGGAGGGCGCGGAATGCTCGTCGGAGGCACGCGGGACGGCGATGCCCGGACACTACGCGGCCCCGCACGGCACTCGCGGCGAGCGGTGCGCGATGTGTTACGATATATCGCGATATGCCAACGACACAAAGGAGAACCACGTGACGGCATTTGCGATGGGCGGTCGCCCGTTCCGCCTGCACGACGGCATCCGCCACATGAGCGGCGGTCGCCACGGACGGCGTCGGCACCGCCACTACGGCCCGGGCTACGCCTTCGGCCGGCGTGCAGGGCGCGGCGATATCCGCGCCGCGATCCTCGCGCTGCTCACCGAGCAGCCCATGCACGGCTACCAGATCATCCAGGAGCTCACCGAGCGCACCGGGGGCATGTGGCGGCCGAGCCCCGGCTCCGTCTACCCGACGCTGCAGCAGCTCGAGGACGAGGACCTCGTCCGCGAGACCGCGTCCGAGTCGGGCAAGCGCGTCTACGAGCTGACGGACGCGGGCCGCGAGCAGGCGACCGGGAGCCCGGCGCCGTGGACCGCGGTCGCAGGCGAGAGCGAGGACGCGCTCGTCGCGCTGCACGAGCTCGCGCACCAGGTGATCGCCGCGACGCGGCAGGTCGCCCATGCGGGGACCGCCGCACAACTCGAGACCGCGCAGACGGTTCTGCGCGACGCGCGCCGCAGCCTCTACCGGATCCTCTCCGAGGACGAGCCCGAGAACGAGCCCGAGGCCTGAGACCGGCGATCCGTGGGGAGCCGCACGGCTCCCCACGGCGCCCTCAGCTCGTCTGCACGCCCATCGCGATCCGGCCGACGTAGCCGCTCCCGTTCCGGGCGAGCTTCAGCATCGAGCGGCTGCCGCCGTTCCGGAAGATCGCGTCCGACGCGTTGCGCGTCGAGCGGCCGGGCCGGCGGTTGTACGGCGCCCGGCGGTAGACCGCGTCCGTGAGCGTGTCCGGGAAGTAGAGCTGCCCCGTGTGCAGGACGTCCCCGCCGAGGTGCACCTGCACGTGGATGTGCACGGTGCGCCCCGCGTACCAACCCGGGTAGATCGTCTGGAACAGTGCGAGCCCGGCGCGATCGGTCCGCTGGATGCCGCGCATGAAGGTCTTGCCCTCGGTGCCCTCCTGCGCGAAGCCGGAGTACGCGCCCGCGGCGTCGCAGTGCCAGATATCGACGGCCGCGCCACGGATCGGCTTGCAGTCGGAGACATCGACGACCGTCGCCCGGAGCTGGAGGGGAACGCCGGGCCGCCCCTCGCGGACGTCGCGCCGGATCTTGTCGCCCTCGAGGTAGTACGGGCCTTCCGTCTGCTCCGGCGCGAGGACGCAGCTGACGAGGCCGGCGGCGACCGCCGCGGGCCCGGCGCCGGCCCCTGACGCGTCGTCCGCCGACTCGAGCTTCCACGCCGTCGCCCCGAGCGCCCCGGCGGCGAGCCCGCCGAGGCGGAGGAGGGAGCCGCGCCGTGTCAGCGCCGCGGCCCGCTCGTCGGTGTTCGTGTGTTGGTCCATGCGCCCATACTGCACCCCACCTTCAGAGGTCGTTCAGAGCGGGCGAAGGGGTCCGATAGAGGTTGCGGGTCGGCCGCGGCCGGGAGGAGCGCCCGCCCCCGGCCACGGCCGGTGATGCTCAGATCGTGTGCCTCGAGCGGAAGAGCCCGTCCGGGTCGACCTCGGCGCGGATCGCCGCAAGCCGGTCGTAGGCGCCGACCGGATAGAAGTCGCTCGGGTCGACGTCGTTCTCGGTGAAGTTGAAGTACGTGCTGCGCGAGAGCCACGGCTCGGCGGAGGCCCGGAGCTCGCCGATCCGCTCTTCGATCGCAGCGCCGGTGACCGGGCCCATCGGGACGCCGACCGAGAACATCGCGTAGGCCGCCTCGAGGTGCGAGAGCACGCCGCCGTTCGGATCGGGCCTGCCCACCGCGCCGTCCAGGTGCCGGATCTCCACGGAGATGAGCGGCGCCGTTCCGTCCATGCGCGCCGCCTCGGCGATCGCCGCCGCGCCGCGGGCGTCGAGCGAGTCGAGCATCCAGCCGTTGGAGACGCCCGGGACCGGTGCGGGCGGATCCTGATGCAGCTCGGTCAGCGCCCGCGCCGGGACGGTCGCAAAGGTGTCGATCTCCGGCTCGAGGGCGAGCAGCGGGGCGAGGAGCTCGCAGCCCGACGCCTCGTCGCCCTGGTACGCGGCCTCGACGACCACGACCTGGCGCCCGCGGAGGATCTCCGGGATGTCCGGGATCGGCGGAAGCTGGAGCATGCGCCCGACGGAGGTGACCTCCTCGGGGGCGTCGCGGGTCCACTCGGCCCAGGCGCCGAGCACCTCGCCCGCGCGCTCCATCGGCCAGATCAGCCAGCCGGCGTACGCCTCCGTGACGGGATAGAGAGCGATCTCGACCTCGGTGACGACGCCGAAGCTGCCGCCGCCGCCCCTGAGCGCCCAGAAGAGGTCGCTGTTCGTCTCGGCGTCGGCGCGGACCACCTCGCCGTCGGCGGTGACGACCTGGGCCGAGAGAACGCTCGAGGAGGAGAGCCCGTGCGTGCGAGCGAGCCAGCCGATGCCGCCGCCGAGCGAGTAGCCGACGACGCCGACGTCCTGGGACGAGCCATGGAGCGCGGTCAGCCCGTGCTCGATCGCGGCGTCGACCACGTCGATCCAGATCGTGCCGGCGGCGACCCGGGCTACGCGGGCCTCGGCGTCGATCTCGACGCCGGTCATCCGGGCCATGTTCACGAGCAGTGTGCCGTCGAGCAGGTCGTGGCGCGCGCCGTGACCCGTGCCCTGGACTGCGACACGGAGCCCGACGGTCCGCGCGTGGTCGACCGCTGCGACGACGTCGTCGACGGTCTCGGGAAGGGCGACCGCCGCGGGCCGCTGGTCGACAGCGAGGTTCCATGCGAGCCGCGCCTCGTCCCAGCCGGGATCCCCGGGGAAGGTGAGGATGGCGGGCGAGGCCGCAGACCGTCGTGCGTTTCCGGTGTCGATGAGCTGAGGCATATGCGTGTGATCTCCCTGGGGTGCGTGGTTTCTGCAGCCAGCATCCCGGCCGGGCACGCCGATCTCGGTGCGGTTCTCCGAACCCCGGGCCGGGGCCGACCGACTTCTTCCGGTGCGGTTCAGGCCTCGCGGACGAGCGACTCGGGGCGTCGGCCGCGAGGAGCGCCGCGTCCCGGAAGGCGACCTCCGTCGAGCCCGCGTGCTCGACGAGGGAGCGCCAGGGCACATCGGGCGGGAGGTGTCGCGGCTCGACGTCACCCGCGACAACGGCAACCGGCGTTCGCAGCGCACGCGCCTCCTCGAGCACGTGCCCGACGACCTTGCCCGCCAATGAGGTCGCATCGAGCCGCCCCTCTCCGGTGATCGCGATGAACGCGCCCGAGAGCCTCTCGCGGAGGCCGACGACGTCGGCGACGAGCGCGGCGCCGGGGACGAGGCGCGCACCGGCGGCGGCGAGCCCGCCGGCCAGGCCACCTGCCGCGCCCGCACCCGGAAGCCCGCGCACGTCGACGCCCAGCGTCACGCGGTAGCGCTCGGCGAGCGCCTCGAGGCGTCGCTCGAGCTCCGCGACCATCTCGGCGTCCGCCCCCTTCTGCGGCCCGTAGACGCGGGCTGCGTCGACGAACGACGTCGTGACGTCGCAGGCGACCTCGACGTCGGCGCCGCGGGGATCGAAGTCGAGCGCCTCGAGCGCCCCGAGGCCTCCGTCGGTCGTCGCCGAGCCTCCGACGGCGACGAGGATGCGCCGCGCACCGGCGTCGAGCGCCGCCCGGATGAGCTCGCCGGTGCCGTGCGTCGTCGCCGTGAACGGGTCGTTCGTCTCCGCGACCAGTGCGAGACCGCTCGCGCGCGCCATCTCGACCACCGCGACGCCGTCGCGCATCCCCCACTCCGCATCGACCGGTGCCCAGAGAGGGCCGCTCACGCGCGCCCGCCGGCGGTCGCCGGACTGGCAGAGCGCGTCGAGCGTCCCCTCGCCGCCGTCGGCGAGCGGCAGGCGGATCGCCGGCCGCCCCGTCCGCTCGACGCCGAGGGCGAGCGCCTCCGCGGCCTCGAGCGCCGTGAGGCTGCCACGGAACTTGTCGGGGCAGCAGAGGACGGGGCGGTCGGTCACGGCGCGCGCATCGAGAGGCTCGGCCGAGCATACGAGGCGCGCATGTCAAGTGGACGTTGACATCCTCTTGCCCGTCAACTACAAGTTGACGCATGGAGCTGCAGGAGCTTATCGCGCAGGCCGAGCGACAGACCGTGACCGACGACCCGCTCGCCCGGGTCGCCGCGGCGCGCGACCTCTGCGCGGAGCTCAGCGTACTCGGCGACCAGGTGGTCGACCACTTCGTCGACGCCGCCCGTCGCGAGGGGTGCTCCTGGGCACAGATCGGCTCCGTGCTCGGCGTCTCCCGTCAGGGCGCGCAGCAGCGCTACGGCGGCCTCATGCGGCGCGTGCCACTCGTCGGCCGCCGCCGTCCGTCGTCCCCGGTGACGCGGTTCGGGCCCGATGCCCGGCGCGCCGTCGTCGAGGCGCAGGCAGCCGCGCGGGCGATGGCCCACGACCACGTCGACACCGAGCACCTGCTGCTCGGGCTCCTCTCCGCCGGACCGGACGCCGAGGGAACGGCCGTGCTCACCGCGTGCGGGCTCGATCGGGCCGGCGTCGAGCGTGAGGTGACGGAGGTCGTCGGCCCCGGTACGGCTTCCCCGGGACGCCACATCCCGTTCTCACCGGGGGCGAAGAAGGCGCTCGAGCTCTCGCTCCGCGAGGCGCTCGCCCTGCGCGCCCGGCGAATCGGCACCGAGCATCTCCTCCTCGCGCTCCTCCGCGAGCGGAAGGGCGTCGCCGCCCAGGTGCTCGCGGAGCACGGGATCGACCGGGATCGTGTTCGCGTCACGATGCGATCACTCGTGGACGAGCCGCCGGCGGAATGACGAGCCACGTGGATCTTCCCCTCGCCGAGTTCGCGTTCCCCGGCCCGGTTCGCGAGGCGCTGGTCGCGGCGATCCTGACCGGCGAGAAGACGTCGACGACGGGTCTCCACGAGGAGTTCGCCCGCGAGGGGTCGCCGATCGGCTCGATCGGCGACCGCGAGCTCGTCGTCGACTCGGACGGACGCGGCGTCGCCGTGATCGAGACCACCGAGGTCGAGGTGAGGCGAATGGGGGACGTCGACCTCGCCTTTGCGATCGAGGAGGGCGAGGGGTTCGAGTCGCTCGACGAGTGGCGCGACGCCCACGTCCGGTTCTTCTCGAGCCCGGAGATGGCCGCGCTCCTCGGGGACCCGCCCGTTGCGATCGACGACGACACCCTCGTCGTCTGCTACCGGTTCCGTCTTCTCGAGCGGCTCTAGCCGCGGAAGCCCGGACCGGGTCGTCGGACGCGCTCGAGCTCGAGCCAGTGCGGCCACTCGGCGCGCATCTGCGCCCGGTGCCGATGACCGTCGGCCGGCTCGGCGTGGTGCGCGTCCAGGTGCGCGATGATCTCGTCCGCTCCGTGGACGACGGTCTCGGCGTCGACCAGGGTCGGAATCGAGCGGGTCCCGGCCGCCTCCTCCATCCTGTCCCGTGCGTCGCGCGCGAGCGGAATCGTCCGCGCGATCCAATCGAGCTCGAGCTCCGTCAAGCGGAGGCGGACGCGATGTGAGAACGGGCACCACTCCGCCTGCCACAGCTCGAGCATGCGCAAATCGTCGCAGAGCCGGCACGATCCCGGCGCAGTCGCGTCACGCATGCCGCGCTACGTTGTCCGCGATGACGACGGTGACGACACCGTGGGGCAAGGCGGAGTGCGTCGAGGCGGTGACCGTGCCGCAGCGGTCGGGCGACAGGCGCTTCACGACGCGTGTCGAGCTCCTCGAGACGGACGGAGGCGAGCGGCTCGTCCGCTTTTCGTACGCGACGGACGGGACGGGCCGGAGGGGGCCGGTGACCCTTCGCGAGCGCGACCTCGCGAAGCTTCGGGTGGCGCTCGAGCGAGCGCCGGCGCTCCGTCGCCTCATGCTCGGCCGGGGGGACGGTCTCGATGACACCGCCTGAGCGCCCCGGTATGGGTGGGGCGACGCCGCCGCGGCGAGTCGCGTGCGGGCCCGCCGTCAGTGTGCTGCGCCGAGCACGACACGCTCCCGCGCCGCAGCGAGCAGCCCTTCGAGGAGTGGCACGCCGCCCGTCGGGCCGAGAAGCGGGTCGACCGCGTGCTCGGGATGCGGCATCAGGCCGAGGACGTTCCCCTCCTCGTTCGCAACCCCCGCGACGCGATCGCGCGCGCCGTTGACGTCGTCCGCATACCGGAGCACGACCTGCCGGTCGGCGACCTGGGCGAAGAGCTCGTCGTCGGCGACCCAGCAGCCCTCTCCGTGCTTCACCGGGATGACGAGCTCGTCGCCGGGCTCGACGGCGGCCGTGAACGGCGTCGCGCTCGACTCGACGGTGAGCCGGACGTCCGCGCAGAGGAACTCGAGCTGGCGGTTCGGGCGCAGCACGCCCGGGAGCAGGCCTGCCTCGCACAGGATCTGAAAGCCGTTGCAGATCCCGAGGACGGGCCCGCCGTCGTCGGCAAAGCGTCGGACAGCATCCATGACAGGCGCGAAGCGCGCGATCGCACCGCAGCGGAGGTAGTCGCCGTACGAGAACCCGCCCGGCAGCACGACGCCGCCCGTGCCCTCCGGCAGCGTCGTCTCGGCATGCCACACGGCGACGGCCTCGGCCCCCAGCAGCTCGAGCGCGAGTCGCGCATCGCCGTCGTCGTTGGAGCCGGGGAACGTCACGACCGCGATCCGCGGCCGGCGCTCGCTCATCCGTCCCCCACGACGACCTCGAAGCTCTCGATCAGCGGGTTGGCGAGCAGCTCGGCGCACATGCGCTCGACCTCCTCCCGCGCGACGGCGGGGTCGTCGGCCGCGACCTCGAGGTCGACCAGGCGGCCCACGCGGGCGCGGCCGACCGAGAACCCGAGCGTCGCGAGCGACGCCTGGACCGCCTCGCCTTGCGGGTCGAGAATCCCTGCCTTCGGCCGGATGAGGACGGTCAGGCGCAGAGCACGACCTCCGGATCCTCCAGGTATCGGTCGAAGGGGATGTCGGTCACGCGCTCGAACGCCTCGACGTACCGCGCCCGGGTGCCGGCGACGACGTCATCGGGAAGGGCCGGGCCGGGCGGTGTCCGATCCCACCCGGTTGCGAGGCACCAGTCGCGCACGTACTGCTTGTCGAACGAAGGCGGCGATCCGCCCGGCGCGTAGTCCGCGGCCGACCAATAGCGGGAGGAGTCCGGCGTGAGGGCCTCGTCGCCGAGCGTCACGTGCCCGTCGGCGGCGAGGCCA
>Ga0111539_10010215_pt1 | contig 11830 bp, 12 predicted proteins | sample RhiMethybrSRZTD1_FD_79667 | JGI IMG/M metagenome (GOLD analysis project Ga0111539, IMG submission 79667) | Populus rhizosphere microbial communities from Tennessee, USA - Rhizosphere MetaG P. TD hybrid SRZTD1 (version 2) (version 2) | ecosystem: Host-associated > Plants > Roots > Rhizosphere >...
ATCCACCCGAAGCATCGCGTCGAGCGGCACCTGCATTACGAGGATTACGTGCTGAACGAAGCGGTGCCGCTGATCAAGCACCTGACACGGCTGGACGCGATCGGCGTCACCGGCTGCAGCTTCGGCGCCTACCACGCGATGGCGCTGGCGCTCCGCAATCCGTATACGTTCACGTGGTGCGTGACGATGGGCGGGGCGTTCGACGTGTCGCAGTTCCTCGACGGCTACTTCGACGAAGACTGCTACTTCCTGAACCCGCCGTCATTTCTGCCGGGCCTCTCCGACCCGTATTACATCGATCAGTTCCGCCGCAACAAATGGGTGCTGGTCACGGGCGATCACGACATCTGCCGCGCCCCCAACGAGCAGTTCTCGGCGCTGCTGCGATCCAAGGGCATCCACCACAGCCTGCACGTGTGGAACGACTCCAAGCACGACTGGCCTTACTGGCGGCCGATGGCGGCCGCATACCTCCCCTGAATCTGAGATAGAGTGCCAGACGTGAAGAAGATAGGCGTCCTCTTCGGCATGGAGAACACGTTTCCCGCGGCGCTCGTCGAGCGCATCAACGCGATGAAGGTGGCGGGCATCAGCGCCGAGTTCGTGCAAATCGGCGACGTGCGGATGGCCGAAGGCTGCGGCTACGACGTGGTCGTCGATCGCATCTCGCACGACATCCCGTTCTACCGCGCCTGGCTGAAGAACTCCGCGCTGTGCGGCACGAAGGTGATCAACAACCCGTTCTGGTGGAGCGCCGACGACAAGTTCTTCAACTACGCGCTGGCCACCAAGCTCGGCGTCGCGATTCCGCCGACGGTGCTGCTGCCGCACAAGGAGCACCCGACCGGCACCACCGAGCGGTCGATGAGGAACCTCCATTACCCGCTCAACTGGGAATCGATCTTCGAGTACGTGGGCTTCCCGGCGTTCCTCAAGCCGTTCGACGGCGGCGGCTGGCGCGACGTCTACAAGATCAACAACAGGGAAGAGTTCTTCAGCGCCTACGATCAAACGCGCACGCTCTGCATGACGCTGCAGCGCGCCGTGAACTTCAAGGAGTACTTCCGCTGCTACGTGGTCGGCCAGGAGCAGGTGCACATCATGCCCTACGATCCGCGCGCGCCGTTCCACGAGCGCTACGTGCGCACGCCTCCGGAGTACCCGAAGGCGCTGCTCGCGCGCGTCAAGAAGGATGCGCAGACGCTGTGCCGCGCCCTCGGCTACGACCTCAATACCGTGGAGTTCGCCTGCGAAGACGGCATTCCCTACGCGATCGACTTCATGAACCCCGCGCCTGACGCGGATCTGCACTCGGTCGGCCAGGAGAACTTCGACTGGATCGTCAACGCCGTCGCCGCCCTCGCGGTGAAAAAGGCCAGCGAGCCGCCGGCGACCGCGACGTACCGCTGGGACGCGTTCCTGAAGTCTTGAGGTCTTGGGGTCTTGAGGTCATGAGGTCTTGAAGCCGTCATTCAGCATCGGCATCGAAGAGGAATATCAAACGATCGATCCGGTCACGTTCGATCTCCGCTCGCACATCAACGCCGAGATCATCGCCAAGGGCAAGCGGCAGCTCGACGAGCGCATCAAGGCCGAGATGCACCAGTCGGTCGTCGAGGTCGGCACCGGCGTCTGCCGGAACATGAAGGAGGCGCGCGCCGACATCATCAACCTGCGGCGGGCGATGGTGACCCTCGCCAAGGAAAACGGCCTGCTGCTCTGCGCCGGCGGCACGCATCCCTTCGCCGACTGGCGCGCGCAGGACATTTATCCGGACGAGCGCTACCTGCAGGTCGTCGAAGACATGCAGCTGGTGGCGCGCTCGAACCTGATCTTCGGCCTGCACGTGCACATCGGCATCGAGGATCGTGAAACCGGCATTCACCTGATGAACCAGATGCGGTATTTCCTGCCGCACCTGCTGGCGCTGTCCGCCAACTCGCCGTTCTGGATCGGCCTCAACACCGGCTTGAAGTCGTACCGCTGCAAGGTGTTCGACAAGTTCCCGCGGACCAACATTCCCGACACCTTCACGAGCTGGGCCGACTACGAAAGCTTCGTCAACCTGCTGGTGAAGACCAACAGCATCGACAACGCCAAGAAGATCTGGTGGGACGTGCGGCCGCATCCGTTCTTCTCGACGATCGAGGTCCGCATCTGCGATATCCCGATGCGCGCCGATGAATCGCTGGCGATCGCCGCGCTGATCCAGGCGACGATGGCGAAGTTGTACAAGCTGCATTCGCGCAACCAGGGCTTCCGCATGTACAGCCGCGCGCTGATCATGGAGAACAAGTGGCGGGCGGCGCGCTACGGCCTGAACGGCAAGCTGATTGATTTCGGTCAAGAAAAGGAATGCCCGGCCCGCGAGCTGATGCTCGAATACCTCGACTTCGTGGACGATGTCCTCGACGAGCTCGATAGCCGCAAGGAGGTCGAATACGTCAGGACCATGCTCGAGCAGGGCTGCGGCGCCGAACGCCAGCTCGAGGTTTTCGAGAAAACCGGCGACCTGAAGAAAGTGGTCGAATACATGGTCGCGGAAACGGCCGCCGGCCTATAGAATTTAGAGAGATGCTCACGGCTTTCGACAAGGAACTGGCCCCGGGCGCGCGCAATGCGATTCGCGTCTGCCTCAACGTTCAACCGCACGAACGCGTCACCGTGATCGCCGATCGCGATTGCGAAGACATCGCCGCCAGCCTGGTGCACGAGATCGAAGAAGTGGGCGCGCCCTACAAGGCGTTCATCCTCGAAGAGGTGGCGCAGCGGCCGCTCGTCGATCTGCCGAAGGCGATCGCCGAGGACATGGAGCAGAGCCAGGTCAGCATCCTCGCCGTGCACGTGCAGCGCAACGAGCTCGGCTCGCGCATGCAGCTCACCGACATCGTCAATCGACGGAAGATGCGCCATGGCCACATGGTCAACATCAACCGCCAGATGATGCTCGAGGGGATGCGCGCCGATTTTCACAAGGTCGATCGACTCAGCTCGAAGGTGATCGACATCGTCAGGAACGCGAAGGAAGTACGCGCCACCACGAAGGGCGGGAGCGCCTTCACGGCGACGCTCAATCCGAATTACAAGTGGCTGAAGACGAGCGGCCTCATCAGCCCCGACAAATGGGGCAACCTGCCCGGCGGCGAAGTGTTCACGACGCCCGGTAATGTCGAAGGCACGCTCGTGATCGACGGCGTCGTCGGCGATTTCCTGTGCGAGAAGTACGGCAGCCTGGCCGCCACTCCCCTGACCCTGCGAGTCAAGGACAATCGGCTCGTCGAAGCGCACAGCGAGAACAAAGAGCTCGAGAACGATTTCTGGAAGTACACGCACACCGACGCCAATTCCGATCGCGTTGGTGAATTCGCCATCGGCACCAACATCGAGCTCAAGGAAGTGATCGGGCACATTCTCCAAGACGAGAAGTTCCCGGGCATTCATGTCGCCTTCGGCGATCCGTACGGCCAGCACACCGGCGCCGATTGGAAGTCGACGACGCACATCGACGTGGTGGCGACGCGCTTCAACATCTGGGTCGATGGTCGGCAGATCATGGCCGACGGCAGGTTTCTGATCGAGTGAAACCAGGTCGTGGGGTCTTGAGGTCTTGAGGTCTTGATCCCGTCTCTTCGCAAATCATTCAACGCATCGTGGACGGAGGCGCGGTATCGCGACCTTGTCCGGCGGCTGGAGATGCGGACGGGCGCGGCGCTCGGCTTTTCGATCAGCGAGACGCCGTGCTTCTTTCCGCAATCGTTGATGTCGTCACTGGCGTCGACGGGACTCGAGCTGGTTCACCAGATCCTCGACAATCCCGATGCGATGGCCGCCGCCGACAAGGCCGTGCCCGATCGATTCAGGGGCCCCGGCGCCGAGGCGCTGCCAACATTTCTGCAAGTTGATTTCGGCCTCGTGCGAGCCGACGACGGATCGATCCAGCCGAAGCTCGTCGAGCTCCAGGCGTTTGCGTCGCTGTATGGATTCCAGCTCGCGGTTGCGGAAGCGTATCGCGACGCATTCGGCCTGCCGTCGTCGCTGAGCGTGTATCTCGACGGCCTCGATGCGCCGACGTATCACGCGCTGATCAAGGACGCCATCGTCGGCGACAACGATCCGCACGAAGTGGTGCTGATGGAGATCGAGCCGCGCAAGCAGAAGACGTGGCCGGATTTCGTCGTCACCGAGCAGATGTGGGGCGTGCGCGCGATCGACGTGTCGGACGTGCATCGCGAGGGCCGCCGGCTATATTACCGGCGTGACGGCAAGGCCACCGAGATCAAGCGCGTCTACAACCGCGTCATTCCCGACGAGCTCGAGCGCAAGCGCATGCAACTGCCATTCGGCTACGGCGACGATCTCGACGTGGAGTGGGCGGGCCATCCGGCGTGGTACTTCCGGATCAGCAAGTTCTCGATTCCGTTCCTCCGGCACGCGTCGGTGCCTGAGACGCGTTTTCTCGACGGCATCGAAAGCCTGCCGGTCGATCGGGATCGATATCTGCTGAAGCCGCTGTTCTCGTTTGCCGGCGGCGGGATCATCTTCGCGCCGACCGATGCGCAGATCGCGGCGATCCCGATGAGCGAGCGGAAGGATTACATCCTGCAGGAGCGCATCAACTTCACGCCGGTGATCGAGACCCCTGAAGGGCCCGCGCAAGCGGAGATTCGCATCATGTATGTGCGCTCAGGATCAGAATTGCGTCCGGTCCTGCCGCTGCTGCGCATGGGCCGCGGCAAGATGATGGGCGTCGATCACAACAAGGGCCTCAGATGGGTCGGGGCTTCAGCGGGATTGATGGCGGATTAAAGACCAGGGCCACAGAAGGCACAGATAGCACAGAAGGCAATTGGCTCAACGCGGCAGACGCAACACACGATCCGCAATTGAATTCAGTTCCGCCTCGTCGTGTGTCACGTAGATCAGCGGCACACGCAGCTCTTTCCTGATGCGCAAAATGTAAGGAAGGATCACGTCTCTTCGCTCGCGGTCGATGCCGGCGAGCGGCTCGTCGAGCAGCAGGATCGACGGCCGCGTCATCAGGGCGCGCGCGATCGCGACGCGTTGCTTTTCGCCACCCGAGAGCATCTTCACTCGTCGATCGAGCAAGGACTGTAGATCGAGAATCTTCACCAGCGATTCGAAATCGCCGGCGGCGTGCTTGCCGTAGTTGATGTTGCCGGTCACGTCGAGATTTGGAAACAGCAGCGCATCCTGCGGCACGTAGCCGATCCGTCGCTCCCGCGCCGGCAGATCGATCTTCTTCGCCGACGAATACAGCACTCGATCGCCGACGCGGATCTCGCCCTCGTCAGGATGGCGGATTCCGGCGATCGCCTCGAGCAGCGACGTCTTGCCGCTGCCCGACGGCCCGAACACGCCGAGCACCTCGACCGAGGCCGCGTCGCGCACGCTCAGCACAAAATCGCCCTGGCGCATCGTGATGTCGATCGACAGGTCGATCACACGCCGCCCTTCTGCCCGACGAGCCGGTTCGACACGTAGATCGCTCCGAACGCGAGAAGTGCCGACACGACCAGCAGGCTCCACGCGGCGTCCTCACGGCCGGTTTCGACGAGGGTGTAGATGCCGACGGCGAGCGTGCGGGTGCGGCCGGGAATCGCGCCCGCGACCATGATCGTGGCGCCGAATTCGCCGAGCGCGCGCGAGAATCCAAGCACCGCGCCGGCGGCGATGCCTCGCGACGCGAGTGGCAGCGTGATCGTGCGCAGGATCCGAAACGATCCGGCGCCGAGCGTCGCGGCCAGATCCTCGTAGCGGCGATCGACCTGCTCGATGCCGGCGCGCACGCTGCGCGCGACCAGCGGGAAGCTGATCACCATCATCGACAGGACGACGGCCTTCCACGTGAAGATCACCTCGATGCCGATCGCATCGAGCGCCTGGCCGACCGGACTGCGGCGGCCGAACAGCCACAACAGCAACAGGCCGGTGGCAACGGGCGGCAGCACCAGCGGCAGCGAGGCGATCGTTTCGACCAGGGCCTTGCCGGGAAATCGCTTGCGCGCGAGCAGCCAGCCGATGGCGATCGCCGGCGGCAGCACAAGCGTCGTCGCCAGCAGCGCCATCAACACGGTGAACCGCGCGATGACCCATGTCTCCGCGCTCATTTCGGAGTGCCGAATCCGCGCCGATCGAAGACCGCGCGCGCGGCAGGACCTTTCAGGAACGCGAGAAACTTTCGCGCCTCGGCCTCGGATGGACCGGCAATCACCGCCGCGGGATATGCGATGTCGAGATACGGATGCTGCTTCGCCGACAGACGCGCGATGACGCGCACGTTCCTGGCGGTCCTCGTGTCGGTCCAGTAGACGATGCCGGCATCGACACGGGCGGCTTCCACCGCCGACAGCACCGCGCGCACCGTTGGAAATGGAACGACCTTCGATTCGACGCGGCGCCATGCGCCTTCGTGCTCGAGCCACTTGCGGCCGTACACTCCGGCGGGAACCGCACCCGGCTCGCCCATCGCCAGCCTCGAGATGCTCCCTTCGAGCACGCGCGACAACTCGAAATCAAACGTCGACTTCGGCACGACGACCGCAAGCTCGTTGGTGAGGAGGCGAGTGCGCGTGCCGGGAACGAGCCGCCCCGCTTTCTCCACCGCGTCCATCTGGATTTCGTCGGCGCTGACGAAGAGACCGGCTTTCGCGCCTTCGATGATCTGCCGCGCCAGCGTGTTCGATCCGCCGGCGTTGAGGGCGACAGTCACGCCCGTTGCCTCACGATAGAGACCTGCGATCTCGTCGAGCGCGTCATTCACGCTCGTGGCGACCGACACGACCAAACCGGGGGGCTGTGCGGCAACGGGCGTGCTGAACGCCGCGAGCAATGTAGTTCCTAAGGCGTATGCGCGCAGCACATTTTTTGCGCGCAACCCCCGTTTTGCACAGAATCTTCGGCTAACGGCGCCGGCCATTGGCGTTGCCCGGTTTTGCAATCATGACTTCTGTCGACTTGATGATCGCGAGGGCGTCGTCGCCCCGCTTCAGTTTGAGGGCGTGAATGGCATCGGCGGTGATCACCGCGGTCAGCGTCTGGCTGCCGACGCGCAGGCGCACCTGCGCGAGCAGGCCGTCGATGCGGACTTCTTCGACGAAGCCGGCCAGGCGATTGCGCGCGCTCAACCCGGCGAGCGTCTCGTCCGCTTCGACGGGCCGCGCCGCGCCGGCCTTGCCCGCCGACTGGCTATGCGTGGTAAGGCGATCGATCTCCGCATCCGAAATGCGATGGTGGCCGCCCTCGGTCAGCGTGGTGCGGACGCGGCCGTCGCCGATCCAGCGCTTCATCGTGGAGTAGCCGACGCCGAGTTTTTCCGCGGCGGCGCGGACGGTCATCAGGGCCATGGTGCGCTTAGTGTATGTCGGATAGATTCGCCCTGTAAATCGGCTCAATCTGTATTATTTTGTGCATTTCTCGCCGGACCCAGTGAATACTGTTGTGGGGAGAGAGACTCGACAATGAAAAGACTTGGATTGGCTCTCGGCTGCGCACTGTTCGCGGCCGCTGCACTTCACGCACAACAGCCGGCCGCGCAAGGCCCGCAACCCTACATGCTCGGCAATCCGCTCGGACTGCCCATCAATCCCGCGCCCACGGGGACGTTCGCGCCGATCTCGCCGAACGTGAAAGTGTTCGGCGCGATCTATTCCGCGGAGAGCTGCTCGTACGATCCCGATCGCGGCGTCATCGTGGTGCCGAACCGCGGCGTGCCGCAGAACGTGCAGGCGAACAACGCCTGGATCTCGTTCATCAATCACGACGGCTCGGTGCACACTGCGCGATGGGTCGGCATTGCCAACCCCGGACCGCAGCGCGCCAACAGCACGCCGCCGCTCGTGCTGAACGAACCGCTCGGCAGCGACATCGTCAACGGCACGCTCTACCTGGCCGATCGTGACGGCGGCACGAGCCAGGCCGATCCGTCGGTGTCGGTGGTGCGCACGTTCAACATGAAGACCGGCCTGCCGGGCAAGGAATACAAGACCGAGAAGGTCGCCGGCTTCAACGATCTCGCCATCGACAAGGCCGGCAACATCTACGGCACGGTCACGGCGATCGGTGACGGCGCGCAGGTGTGGAAGATCACGCCAGATGGCGCCTCGTCGATCTTTTTCCAGAACGTGCCGCTGGTGGCGCCCAACGGCATCGCGATCGATCCGCAGGGCAACATCGTGGTCGTCAACATCGGCAACCCCGACGTGATCACGTTCTCGCCTGACGGCAAGGTGCTGAAGACCGAGAAGGCGGCGCAGGCCGGCAACGACGGCCTGGTGATCATGAACGACGGCACGAAGTACGTCAGCAGCGTGCAGAACGGCGGCGTGTCGCGGATCCGTCCGAACCAGGCCGCGGAGCTGATCGCGCAGAATGTGCCGAGCGCGGCGTCGATGTGCTACGACTCTGGCGCGAATCAGCTCGTGATTCCGATGAACGCGAACAACGCGCTCGCGTTTATTCCGCTGAAGTGAGTCTTGGGGCTTGGGGCTTGGGGCAATCATGCGTCATGTAATTGCGTGTCTGGTAACGGCTGCCGTTGTGTCGCCTGCGTTCGCGCAGGATCGGGCGCACACGGGCACGCTGGTGGTCGTCGCCGCGCCGGCACCACCATTGACGCTGACGCCGGCGGATCTCTTGAAACTGCCGCGAACCAGGATCACCTTCAAGCGACCCGACGGCCGCGCCGAGGTGCACGAAGGCGTGCTGGTGGCCGAATTGCTGAAGCGCGCCGGGGCGCCACTCGGCAAGGCGCTGCGTGGAGACGCGATGGCGAGCTATGTCGTGGCGTCGGCGACCGACGGCTATCGGGTCGTGTTCTCGCTTGCGGAACTGGATCCGGAATTCACGGGCAGCGAGATCATCGTCGCCGATCGCACCAACGGCGATACCCTGTTGCCCGATCAAGGGCCGATGCGACTGATCGTTCCGAAGGATATTCCCGGTGCGCGATCGATGCGGATGCTCGAGCGTCTCGAGGTCGTGCGCCTGTCGAAGTAGCGTCCGCCTTTAGGCGGACTGTTCCTATTAGTCGGACTGTTCCTGATTGCGGCGCGCAATGGTCAGCCGGTTGCGATCGAGATAGCTTCGCAGCTGTTGCGGATCGGTGCCGCCATCCGCCCAGGCCACGTAGCCGTCGGGCCTGACCAGGTAAAGCGCGTCGCGCTCGAATCCAGCCGCCGCCATCTTCGTCATCCACTCGAAACGATGCAGCGCGAGCCCGATCTGCGCGCATGCCGCCTGCAGATCGGGACGCACGTCGCCATAGACGTGCACTTGCCAGTCGAGGGACGTGAGCGGCGCGAAGTTGTCCGCGCCAGACGAGAGCTCGACCCACGGCAGCCGATCGCCGCCGTGCACGCCGCCGGCGCGGCCGGCACTAAGCGCGCTGTGGCGATACTCGATGCGAATCTGCGAAATGATCCGGAAGATCAAGCGCCGAAACGCGCCGATGCGCGTGACCGCAGGCGCCAGCGCCGGCACCAGCTTCGTGCGCACCATTCGCGCCAGTCTGCCCGGCGCGGTGGCGAAGGTGAAGGCACGATCCGTCGTGGCCACCAACCGCCGCGCGAAGGCGATTCGCTCCGGCTCGTAGGTTTCGAGCAGCGACGCGTCGGCGCGGCCGCGCAACACCGCCGCGAGCTTCCACGACAGATTCACGGCATCGCCGATGCCGGTGTTCATGCCCTGTCCGCCAACCGGGCTGTGGATGTGGGCCGCATCTCCAAGCAGAAAGACGCGGCCGGACCGGAATCGCTCCGCGACCCGATGGTGCACGCGATACGTCGAGAACCAGTGCACGGTCGTGACCTGAAGTTGCAGATGCGCGATCGCCTTGCCCCTGACATCTTCGAAGTTCATCTCGCGATTCGGATCGGCGCGGTCGCGAAGGATGCCGACCAGCCGCACGCGTTCGCCGGCCTTGAGCGGGAAGACAATCGCGAAATCCTCGTCCTCGATGTCCACGTGCGCGCCGCCATCAACCGCCGGGCCGGAGGCATCGACATCGGCCACGTAGTACATGCCTGAGTAAGTGCCACCGGGAAAACCAATGCCGATCTGGTCGCGCACAGTGGACGACGCGCCATCGCAACCGGCAAGGTAGGCGGCGTCGACAATTTCCTCGACACCATTGCTGATCAGCACGGCGCGGACGCGCTGCTCGTTCTGTTCGACGCGTGTGACCTCGATCGATCGTTCGACCTTGACGCCGAGCTCGTCGAGCCGCTCGATCAGCTGCCGTTCGTGGACGTCCTGAGGCAGGAACAACGGAAACGGAAAAGGACTGTAACCCTCGCCAATGCGCTGGATCGGCACTCGCGCGGCATGGCGGCCACCCGCCCACAGGTTCAGCGACTCAAGCCTTACGCCGGCCGCGATCATCCTGTCCGCGATGCCGACCTGATCGCCGAACTCCATCGTCCGCGCGTGCACCGCCAGCGCGCGCGATGTGGTGCCCGGCTCAGCGGCGCGATCGACGATGCGAACGCGGATGCCCAGCCGCGTGAGCCACAACGCGAGCCACAAGCCGGTGGGTCCGGCGCCGACGATGAGGACGGAGACCGGTTCGCTCGCCATGATCGCTACATCGACTGCAGAAAACTGATCACGCGCGCGCTCAGGAGATCGCGATCGCGATCGATCGCCACCAGATGCGCGGACTGCGGAAGGCTCAACCGCTCGACGCGCGCCGCCTTCGTCAACGCAGCGGCCAGCACGTCGATCTGCGCGCGCTTGACGGTGGCATCGAGCTCGCCGTGCGCAATCATCACGGGCTGCGCGATCTCTGCCAGCCGCGGCCGCACGTCGCTCATCAGGCGCAGCAACTCACCCAGCGCCTGGATCGGATACGCGCGCAGCGACCGCAATCCGCTCGCGAACGTCGGATCGTTGACGTTCGGGCCGTGCAGCTTCCTGATCTCCGTCAGCGCATGCGGCCGCAGCATGGGCGGCAGCATGAGCGCAAGCCTGATCTCGGTTGTAGCGGAGATCGACAACTTGACTGGAGTGGAGAGGAGCACGAGCGCTCGCACGTCCTTTGGCCGCGCCAGCGTCAGCTGCATGGCGATCAGTCCGCCGGCCGACATCCCGACGATCGCGACCGGCCCGCCACACTCGGCGACGAGCGCCGACAACGCGGCATCCGCCGACGCGATCCAGTCCTTTCGTGTGGTCTTCGCCAGCGTCGCCACGTCGTGACCGTGGCCGCTCAACAGCGGCGTGCGCACCAGGAATCCCGATGACGACAGCGCTTCGGAAAGCGGGGTCAGTTCATCGGGACTGCCGGTCAGGCCGTGAAGACACAGGACGCCTCGTTGATCTATTGAGGCCTCCGGAAGAGGCCCACATACACGGCCTTGCCGAGGATGTGGCCCTGGATCGCCTTCATGATGTTGGTGCGCGTCTCGAACGCATCGGTGCTCGCCGGCACGTCGATCTTCGTGTCGAGCGCGTAGATTTCGAACGTGTAGTGATGCTGCGGACCGGTGGCCGGTGCGCCGGGACCGCGATACACGGGTCCGCTCGCGCTGATCTGCATGCTGCCATCAGCGAGCTTCTCGCCCTTCGGCACGCCTTCCGGCAATCCCGTCGCCGTGCCCGGGATGTTCCACACCAGCCAGTGCACCTGATCGTCCGTGCTCTTGTTTCGGGCGACGTCGGGATCGTGCATGTGAAGGAAGAAGCTCACCGTTCCAGGAGGCGTGTTAGTCCAGTTGAGCGCGGGCGAGACCTGCTCGCCGGCCTGCGTGTATTTCGCCGGAATCGGATCGCCGTCGGGAAACGCGGGCGTAGTCAGCGTCATCGCCGGGCGCGG
>Ga0111539_10010216_pt1 | contig 11830 bp, 9 predicted proteins | sample RhiMethybrSRZTD1_FD_79667 | JGI IMG/M metagenome (GOLD analysis project Ga0111539, IMG submission 79667) | Populus rhizosphere microbial communities from Tennessee, USA - Rhizosphere MetaG P. TD hybrid SRZTD1 (version 2) (version 2) | ecosystem: Host-associated > Plants > Roots > Rhizosphere >...
CTGTGTGTTCTGGATGAAAGGCGACTTCACCAATTCGATCGGCCCCGCGACGTAGCCGACCTTTCAGGTGATAGATGTCTGAAAGAGAGTCACCCGGCCGTCGTTCGCCTGCAGAATCCGACGCGCCCGCCTCTCGCTCACTCGTCGATACGGTGTGTCGCGTTCAGCCGTACTACGTGCTGCTGTTCGGTCTGCTCCCCGGGTTCGCACTGCTCTTCGGCAGCTTTGTTCTTGGCATCGCAACCCTTACCGCATTCCCGCCGACATTCGCAACGACGGACCGCGAGGTTGGATACCTTGCCGCCTTCAACTGGTCGGTCGTGTACGCCATTCTGTTTCCGCTCGCGCTGTACCTGATGGCGAGCACGATTTCCGGGCTTGCTGACGCGTTGGATCGACTGCACGCCCGCGGGATGGTGCTCAACAAGGATCTGGCTCGCGTTTACACGACGGACATGACGTCGGCCTGGTTGGCAGGCTCGCGTGCACGCTCATGGCTGCTCACGATATTCGCGGTGGCAATTCCCGCGGGCTTCGCCGGAACGGAATGGTTCATCAACAATCTGCTGCGGTTGATCCATGTACTTGAGGGCCCTTTCAAGCCCTCTGATTACGACTGGGGTCTGGCTGGCTTGATCGCGAAGCCGGGAGAGCCCGAATGGTCGCTGGCCGGTCGGCTCGCCAATGCCGCGTTCGATTTGGGTGCGTTTGCAACTGAAGCTCTCTTGATCGGATCGCTGATCGCCTTCTTCATCGTCGTGCTGGATCTCGGCCGAGTGGTGCCGAGCGGAAGGCGCACAGACGTCCTTCATCTGCTGCCGGACTTCAACTCGAAGGATCCACGCCGCGGATTCGAAGAATTCGAATACGCGCTCGAGCAACTTCTGGGCGTCGCGCTCGTGGCCTATCTGATCTGCTACCTGGTCAGACTCGAAGGTGCGTACATGGCGAGCGCGAGCGCCACGTCGCTCGCCGAATTCGTACGTGAGGACATCCTCGCCGGAATCCTGGCTGCCGCCTCTGATCCAACATCGAAGAAGAGTCTCGCGGACGAAGTGGTTCGTTTGTTCAATCTCGGAGAACAACAGCCTCGTGGGATGCTCGCCTGGATGCTGTCCATTCTGATCGCCGTGTTCAGCCTCGTCACCGTCTTGTTCACCGTTCGCGGTGCGGCGAGGGCGGCGAAGTTGAACGCGCTGCGCGGGCTGCGGGAAGGCTCGCTACCCAGCAACGACCCGAATCAGGCGAGTGTGCCGCAGGCCGTCGAGTCGATGGTGATCTGGCCGTTCGGTTACCTGAAACTGGACGTTCTTCTCTTGTACGTGTGCGTCGCCGTCGTGACCCTCGCACTCTATCGCGTCGGGTTGTTTCTGGCGGGGATCGTGGTGTTCGCTCTGATCTTCAGGATGGTCAAGAGGCTGCTCCGTCCCGACAAAACAGCTGTGGCAAAGAAGCAGGAAGTGTAGTGAAGCGTATGGAAACGAATAGACGAGAGTTCCTCACACGAGTTGTTGGCGGGACCGCAGCAGCTGGACTGGTTTTGGGAACACCACGACCGGCCGAAGCGTGTCTCTGGGGAACATGGTGGGTGTACTGCCGAAACTGCCACCAAGTGGACACCGTGGAACAGGGCACGTGTCAACACATCTGCGAGAACAAACAATGTAGGCAGCAGGTGTTCTACGGAGACGATGGGAGAAGCGTGACTGTGGTGTGTCGGAACGGGCACCTGAACCCCATTCACACCGGGACACGGGACGATCCGACGTACTCATATAAGTGCACGGACACGACGTGCAACAAGACGGAATGCCGGGCGGACGGTTCGGATCCGCCTCCACGACCACGAGGACCTATCTCCGGGCCGGGCGATCGACGCTGACTTCCGAGGAGTGGTGCCGCGAAGCGGGTTCAGAAAAGTTCCAGTGCAGTGCCGATGAAGACGACGGCACCGACTGCCCTGGTATCCGACCGCCAGGTGAACTTCACGCCGCCAGTGACGTTTCCCTTTCCTGGCACGAAGTAGACGGGCACGTCGGCGAGCCATCGATCGTTCCTGAAGTCGTACGCGACTTGTGGCGCGACTCCACCGCCAGCGACAAAGAGGCGGCGCACTTCCACCGTCAGGAGTTTCTTGTCGGACGGATTCGGCCCGCCGACGACGACCTCCTCGCAGCGGGTTGCGGACGTACCGGGAATAGGCTGGCAGATCTCGGCCGGGTCGTCACCCGCTCTGAAATCCTTCCTGTAGGTGCCCGAGGCAATCAGGAACCCGAAGGTGCTCGAGAAGACGCCAATCCGCCCGGTCGCGGTCACACCGGTCTTCTCCTTGCTGTCGTCCGCCAGCGTGTCCTTCACGAGAAACTCGAAGGTTCGCTTCGTGGCTGAGAACGAGCCACCCACAATCCACGGCCTGGCGTTGACGTGCGTATATTGACCAATCAGTGCCGCCTCTTCGCGACCGGCCACGAGCAGCTGTCGATAGCTGCACTGATTCAGCGGCACGTCGATCCGGACGCAGACATCTGTCGCCTTTTTCAGTTCTTCAGGAGTAGGCGCCTTCCAGTTCAAGCGATTGAACTCGATCTTTCCGGTCGCACCCTTGGAGAGACCGGTGAGTGAGACCGGTTCGGTGACCTGGTCCGAGTTCAGCGGCCCGCTGAAGGACAACTGCGTATGCCCGTGGCCCGTTCGCCACCCGATCGCAAACGTGCCGACCTTGTCCTTGGCGGACGCATCGAGGATGAACTGCGCGGCCGGTGAACCGCCGCCCGGCGTCAGTACTGTTGCGAGTGGCAGATTAGCGGGCGCTTGTCCCGACGCTTCCGCCCTCGCCGCCAGTGTCTGCGCAACGGCAGGTGCCGACGCCAGACCCATGGTTGCCGCAAGCAGTCCGCGCGCGAGCATCGACTGGACGCTCATGGCACGGTCACCCCGACGACGCCGGCGTCGGGCGCCGTGCTCGAGACCGGACCATCCAGCGTGCCGCCGTTGGCTGTCAGCGAGAATGCACCGTTCCCCTGGATTTGCCATCCCACGACGGTTCGGCGGCCAGACGACAGTCCGATACTGACGCTGCCTTTTGCTGCCGCACTGTGCAAACCCGCGGTGATCTGGATCAGGTGATTCGCGTTGGACGAGGAGAACGTCACCGCCGCTGTCGCTCCTGCGGCGGCGGCCGCAGCGAGGCCCCGCCTCGGCGACGCGGTCCTCTGCGGCGTCGCCGTCGCATGCATCTCGCTGAATCGGCGGTGCAGGCGTTCAGTTGACCCGCGACGAGTGCTCGTCATCCTGCCGCCCACACGACGTGCAGGCTCTTTCTTCGACATCGGTCCTCCAATCGAGATTCACCCGCTCGACCTTTCAGGCGTAAACCGATGTGCGAGAGGGACACGAACCCGGCTGTAGAATGGCTCGATCATGGGAAAGGGCGAGATCTCTGCCCTGCTATCGGCGGCGCGCGCCGGTGATCCGAAGTGCGAATCGCGGTTGTTCGAAGCGGTGTACAGCGAGTTGCGCGGCATGGCTGCCGCATACCTTCGCAACGAGCGATCTGATCACACCCTGCAGCCGACGGCCCTCGTCAACGAGGCGTATCTCCGGTTGCTTGGCGTCGCGGACACGGGGTGGGAGAACCGCGCCCACTTTTTCAAGATGGCATCCACGGTGATGCGCCACATCCTCGTCGATCATGCTCGCGCTCGCCGCGCGCGTAAGCGCGAGGGACGGCTCGTGCGCGTCACGCTGGATGGCGATCCTCCGGCGTTCAGCAGCACCGACCTGGACCGCGTGCTGGCCGTGGACGCCGCCTTGCACAAGCTCGCCGAGTGGGACGAGCGCCAGGCCAAAGTCGTGGAGCTGCGCTACTTCGCCGGGTTCGACATCGCCGAAACCGCCGACATCCTCGGGGTGTCCGAAAAGACGGTCAAGCGCGACTGGAGCATGGCTCGCGCCTGGCTCCAAACGGAGCTGGGGAGCAAGAGCGGTGTTCGGTGAACGGTGGCGTCGTCTCCGCGCTGCGTACGAGTCGCTCCTCGACGCCGACGAATCTGAGCGTCCCGCCATCATCGCCGCGCACGCGGAAAGCGATCCCGAGTTCGGGCGCGAGCTCGCCGCATTGCTGGCTGGCGATGCGACCACCAGCAGCTTCCTCGACCATCCGCTGGTGCGGCTGAAGCCGCCCAACCTCAATCCGGGAATGGTCTTGTGCGAGCGATTTGTCCTGCTGCATGCGATCGGGCAAGGCGGGATGGGCGAAGTCTGGGCCGCGCGTGACGAGACGCTGAAGGAGCAGATCGCGATCAAAACCATCTCGCTGCTCGCCGGCCAGACCGCGAGCTTGCCGCGGTTCAAACGAGAGATTCAACTGGCCCGCCGCATTTCCCATCCCAACGTCTGTCGCGTGTACGAGCTGTTCGAGGACACCGACCTCACGCCGCCACGCACGTTCTTGACGATGGAACTCCTCGCCGGTGAAACACTGGCAGCGCGACTTGCGCGCGTCGGCGCGTTGCCGGTAGAGGAGGCAATCGAGGTGTGCCGGCAGGTCGCCGCGGGTCTCGGCGCGGCGCACGACTCAGAAGTGATACACCGCGATCTCAAGCCGGCGAACATCATGCTCTTGTCGAGCTCGTCGGGCCGGCGTGCGGTGGTGATGGACTTCGGTCTGGCCCGCGATCCCGCGGCCGCACGATCGGACGGCGTGACCGTGACCGGAGCCGTCGTCGGGACGCCTGAGTACATGGCCCCGGAACAGGTCAGCGGCGGACCGCTCTCGCCCGCGACCGATATCTATGCGCTCGGTTTGATTCTGTTCGAGATGCTGCGCGGCAAGTCGCCGTTCGCCGGCGGAACGACGCTCGAATCGCTGATGCGCCGCGCCCGCGAAGGGCCCGAGCGCCTCAGCGGCGTGATTCCTGGACTGCCGGCGAGGATCGACTCGGTGATCGCACGCTGTCTTGCGTACGAACCGGCGCGCCGCTACCAGGATACGCGTCAGTTACTGCGGGCACTGGATTCGTCGCTGCACATTGCGGTCCCACGCAGCCGGCGGCTCTGGATCGCGGTTGCTGCGGCCGCCGTGTTGCTCGTCGCGCTGGCAGGCGTCGCGGCGTGGCGGCGCGCGAACCCGCCGCTGCCTTCCGCCGATGCCCTGAGGTGGTACAGCGATGCCCAACAGGCGCTCGCAGAGTCTGCGCCGGTGCGAGCGCTGAACAACATCACCCGCGCCATCACCTTGGCGCCTGACTTCGCGCCTGCGCATGCGGCCCTCGCCGAGATTCGCCTCGATTTGGATCTGCCCAGCGCAGCCCAGGAAGCCATGCTGCGCGCCAACGAGCTCGCGCGAGATCGCAGCCGTTACCCGCAAGACTACGTCCAATACATGGATGCCGTACAGGCCCTCCTCCAACATCAATGCGATCGAGCCATTGCCGCCTTCGCCAAGGCGTCAGAGACCGCTGGTCCGGATCGACCGTATCGCATGGTGACGACCGCACGAGCGATGGATCGATGCGGCCGGCCACACGACGCGCACGCGCTCATGACGGACGCCTCGCGGATCGATCCACGAAACGCGGCGGTGCCGCTGCGCGCCGCGCGTTTCGCGGCGAGCGACCGCAACTACGAGGGCGCCGCGGCGTTGCTCGGGACTGCAGAAGGATTGTTTCGCGATCGCAACAACATCGAGGGACTAGGCGAGGTGCTGCTGCTGCGCGGCACCTTCGAGGTCGAGCAGGATCGGCTCGATGCGGGGCGCGCGACGCTGGCACGAGCCATCGAGGTGGCCGGCAGCCTGAATGACGTCCGGCAGCAGATTCGCGTGCGCCTGCAACAGGCCATCCTCAACCGAAAGAGCGGCGACTTGATGGCCGCGACGGACTTGACCACTCAAGCCATCGATCTCGGCCGCCGCTCGAATCTGGAAACGCTGACGCTCGAGGGACTGTTCGCGGCGGCCAACGTGCACATGATTCGCAATCAATTCGGTGAGGCGGAGACGCTGTTCGAGCGCGTCAAAGGCATCGCCGAAACGTACCGTCACGAGGAGTACCGGGCTCGAGCCTACCTCTCACTCGCCAGTGCGTACGTGCAGACGCTCCGGCCCGATCAGGCGGCGGCCGCCATCCAGGTCGCCCGGCCCTACTACGAGAAGATCGGTCACACGCGCAATCTCGCCATCGCCGACGCGCTCATGGGCCAGGTACGCCTGGCGCGCATGGAGTATGTGAGCGCGATCGAGCAGTTCCAGCGGGCCGCCGATGCGGCCAAGGAGAAGAAGGATCCCGAACAGGAACGGCAAGCGCGCGACAATCTCGCCAATGCGTTGGCTGGAGCCGGGCGCTATCCCGATGCCGTGGCGCAGTACCGCCAGGTCATGGCCATGCACAACGCGGCAGGTCGTTCACGGGCGGCGCTGTTTGCGCAATTGAACCTCGCCGATCTGCTTTCGCGCCTGGGCCGAACCACGGACGCCCTCGCCGCGTTGAAAGACGCATCGCCAGGGCCTTCGAAAGAAACCGTCGCCCAACTGAAGCGTATCGAGGCGGCGGTGAAACTGAGAAGCGGTGACCTGGCCGGTGCCGAACGTGCCGCCCTGGAGGCGTTGAAGGTCGGCGCCGACCTGTCGCCGGAGCGAACTGCGCGGGCGGCCATGATCCTGTGCCTCGCCGCAGCGCGGCAACGGCATGTGCAGTATGTCCCTCGCTGCGATGCGATTGAAGCCGACACGAGCCTGCTCGGCAATCCCAGCTTTCGTTTCGAGAGCCGCCTGGCCGTTGCGGAGGCGAGGTTGGCCCTGGGGAATATCGCGGGGGCTGCCCCTCTGCTCCGTCAGGCGCGGGAGATTCTGAAGGACGGTTCGGAAAACGAACACCGGTGGCGACTGCTTGCGCTGTCGAAGGTCGCTGCCGAGGGCGGAGGCGATGTGGTCAGTGATGCGGCGGAGCTGACCCGCGAGCTCGATCGCTTACGCCTGATCTGGGGGAATCAGATTTTCACCACGTGGTCGAATCGTTCCGATGTGACTGCCTTGATCGGCGGGCTCGCATCGCGGAGGTAAATCATGGCCAAACGCGCCAGGGTAAAGAAAGCGACGTACAAGAAAGCGGTCAAGAAGGCCGACAAGAAGCCACGCAAACAATTCAAAGTGCTAGATCATGACGAGCCGATCGTCGTCGACAACGGCCCGGTCTTGATCGCCAACGGCGAGGCGGTGGTGAAGCTCAAAGGCGGCGGCAAGCGGGCCGAACGCAACTTCAATGTTTTCAAGAAGCTGATCGTCAAAAAGATCAAGAACGGAATGACCGACACTGAAGTCTTCACGCTCGCCGAGGACGGCAAAGTGACCTTCCACCTGTTCGACCCGGACAAGAAGAAGAGTGACACGATCGAAGTCGAGCGATTCCCATTTGACAACGTCGGCCTCGAATCCACGCTCGATCTATTCGAATTCCAGGACGCTCAGAAAAAGAAGTTGAAGATGAAGGGCAACACAAAAGCCAGGCTCACGTTCATTTTCGCGGTCGGAACCGACACTGTCCACAAGATCCGCCTGGCGGATGACGAGAACAAGTTCTTGTACGACTCTGTGAAGGCTACCGTATGCCCGTTCGGCGCGGATGGTGACTGTGCCTAGTCGTTTCGACGTGGCCGCCCTAATCGGCGGGCACGCATCGCGGAGGTAAATCATGGCCAAACGCGCCAAAGTGAAGAAAAGAACTGCTAAGAAAGCAGTCAAGAAGGCCGTCAGGAAGCCCCGTAAACAATTCAAAGTGTTAGATCATGACGAGCCGATCGTCGTCGATAACGGCCCGGTCTCGATCTCTAACCGCGACGCCGTGGTGACGCTCAAAAGAAACGGCAAGAGGGCTGAACGGCGGTGCACGGAATTTGGAAAGCTCATCGTCGAGAAGAAAGACACGTCCGGCATGAGCCTGCCCGACGAAACATTCCCTCTCAAAGCGGACGGCACGGTGAACTTCCTCCTCTTCGACCCGAATTCCAACAAGCGTGACAAGATCAAGGTCAACCGCTTTGGATCCGACAGCGCCCGCCTTGAATCCAGCACCGATCTTTTCGAAGAATTCGAGGACGATCAGCGGAAGAAGTTGAAGATGAAGGGAAACGCGATGGCCAGGCTGACGGTCATCGACGCTGATGGAACGAACGGTCCTATCACCGTGATCCTGGCAGATGCCAACAACAATTTCCTGTTCGGCTCTGTAACAGCAACTATCTGGCCCGTCAAACACTGATAGCGTCTGCGGCCTCGGACAGGACTTCGACGATGCGATCGAGGGTCGTATCTGGTGTGACGAACGGCGGCGCCAACACAAAGGTGTCGCCGCGGACCCGGCTGAAGAGACTGCGCGCAATCGTCTCGGCGTGAATGCGCGCGCCGACTTGCTCCTGCGGCGCGAACGGCGTCTTCGTGCCGCGATCCTTCACGAAGTCCACGGCACACATCAACCCCTTGGCGCGAATCTCGCCGACGTGCGGATGGGCGCCCAGACGAGTGCGAAGCGCGTCGAGGAGGTACGCGCCTTTACGGGCGGCTTCAGCAACCAGGTTCTCGTCCTCGATGATCTGCAGCGTCCGCAACGCGACGGCGCAACCAACCGGATGCCCGCTGTAGGTATAGGCGTGCATCCATGGTCCTGGACTCTTATCCAGCACACTCGCGATCTCGTCGCTCACGCCGACGCCGCCGAACGGGACGTAGCCTGACGTGATCGCCTTGGCGAACTGCACGAGGTCGGGAGCGACACCCCAGTGCTCGAGCGCGAACCACTTTCCTGTCCGTCCAAAGCCGGTGATCACTTCGTCGGCCGCGAACAGCACATCGTGGCGATCACAGATCTCGCGGACGCGCGGGAAGTAGTCATCAGGCGGCGGAATGACGCCGCCGACGCCGATCACCGGCTCAGCAAGAAACATGGCCACCGTATCGGCGCCCTCGCGGACGATGGACTCCTCGAGCGCGTCGACAGACAGCGGCGGAACATGAACGAATCCCGGCACGCGCGGCTCGAACAGCGGCCAGTACCCGGCAATCCCCGTCGCGCTCATCGTCGCGAGTGTGGTCCCGTGATACCCGAGCTCTCGGGAGATGACCTTCGTCTTGCCGAGCTGGCCGCGCAGCTTCCAGTACGACCGCGCCACCTTGATCGCCGTCTCGTTCGCCTCAGCACCGCCTGAGGTGAAGAAAAAGCGATTGATGTTCGGGTACGTCAGCTGCCCAAGCCGTTCGGCCAGCTCGATTGCTCGCGGGTTCGAACTACCGGCGTAGCCCGATGCATAGGCCAACGTCTCCAACTGCTGGCGCGCGGCGTCGGCAAGCTCGCGCCGTCCGTGTCCGAGGACGACGTTCCAGAGGCCGGCGAGGCCGTCGATAAACTCCTTGCCGTCGGCGTCCACGAGCATCGCGCCGTGACCGCGGACCCACACGCGACCGGCCCGCTGAACGGCCGGATCGTGCTGGGGATGAAGCAGCGATGCGAGATCGCGGGCAACCAGTTCGTGCACGGTGAACGGATTGTATCCATGCGTGCACGGTTCTTCGAACAACCCGTCAGAACCCCTTGAAAATCACCGTAAAACAGCCGATCATGCTGACACTCCATCCCCAGTAAGGCCCGTTCGACCACGCGCCGATACGTATTCAGCCACGTCGGTCCACGTCCGGTCCCGATAACGACGTCAACAGTGCAAGAGGCGGGAGGGTGTCAATGTCGACCAGAAAGAATCTCGGGTTGTGGAAAAGCGCGCTCGTAGTTGCGCTCGCAGCGGTGACCCTGGCGTTTGTCGGGAGAACGCCGGCGCTCGAAGCCCAGGGCCGGCCGGATCTCGAAGCGCAACATCAGCGACTGCTACCGCTATTCGAGATGGCTGGCGTCGTCTTCACGGACGCCGATGAAAGGCGCGGGCGGCTCGTGGTCGGCATCGTTGACCGCCGTGGCGAAGGACAAGTTCGAGGCAGACTGCGCGCGCTCGGCATCGACAGCCAGTCTGTGGACGTCATCGAGACAGACGAGATCTTTGCGCTGGCGACGTTGCGCGACCGATCGGATGCCATCGTCGGCGGTTTGCAGATCCGCTTCTCGCAATTCCTGTGCAGCCTCGGATTCCCTGCCTTCAACGCGAACGGCATTCCAGGGTTCGTCACAGCCTCTCACTGCAGCGATAACCAGGGAGCCGTGGACGACACCCTGTACTACCAGCCGTCAGCCCAGATAGACGAGGACTTGATCGGTACCGAGATCGCGGACCCGCCGTATGTTCGTAATGGTCCTGGATGTCCAAGGGGACGAAAGTGCCGGCGGTCGGACGCGAACTTCAGCCGATCCGACGGTCCCCGATCGATAACGATCGGCACTATTGCTCGAACAACCGGGCTTGGCTCATTGGAACTCGCCTCTACTCCGTTCACGATCACGGGCGAGGGAGTGGCGCAGCCGCCCGCGACGGTCAATAAGGTCGGTCGAACGACAGGCTGGACGCAAGGCACGGTGAGCAATACATGCGTCAACACCGGCGTCTCCGGCAGCAGCATCGTCCTGCTCTGTCAGACATTCGTGACCGGCGACGGCGTCATCGTCCAGGGCGGGGACAGCGGTTCACCCGTATTCGCAATCGCCGGGGGCACAAATGTGACACTCCTCGGCGGCCTGTGGGGCGGCAACTCGGACGGCAGCCTGTTCGTGTATAGCCCGATTGCCAACATCAGGGGCGAGCTCGGCAACCTCAGAACTCGCTGAACCGAACAAGACCTCGGCCGTCTTGATGAGGAACACTTTCGAGATGGTACTGGCGGCCGTACCTGGAGGGCACAGCCGCTTTCGCGGACGCGCTGCGCGACCTTGTTCGCGACGCGCGCGAATGAGCGAGGTCGCTTCCCTGGCTATCGCGATGTCGCATCGGCCGGCAGTACGAATACGAACCGCTGGCCGTCGCGACTGATGTACCTCGTCGTGCCGAGATCACCTTGCGCATCGCCGGGCACGTCAAACAGGACTTTGGGTGCGCCTGTCTGCACGCTGGGCGAGGTCGAAACGTCCACAGCCATCACCTTGAGATCTGGCTCGGTGTCCATGAAGTACAGCTCGCGGCCGTCGGCGCGCCAGACCATCAAAGCGCCGGCACCTTCCTTCGACACGCGATACTTCGTGTCGCCGGCCGCCGCGCCAGTCGCCGCATCGAATGGACGCAAATACAGCTCGAACGATTCCGTCTCGTTCGAGGTGAACGCAATGAATTTCCCGTCCGGCGAGAACACGCCGCCATTCACCAGGAACTCCTCGCGAGACAGTTCGATCGCTTTCCGCGTCTTCGCATCGCCTGTCATCGGCACGACGAGGATGACGCCACCGGAGTTGAACAGCAGATACTTGCCGTCCGCAGAAATGTCGCGCAGATTCACCGGCGCGCCGGGATCGTACCGATAGATCAACTCCGCATCGCCTGTGCCGTCTGCGTTCTTGCGATAGATCCCCTGATAGCCGCCCGTGCGTGCGGACGTGTAGTAGATCTGCTTGCCATCTGGCGACCACATCGGCGCGAAGTCTGGCGGCGTGTCATTGGTGATCGGCGTGGTCTTGCCCGACGCGATGTCCACGACCCAGATGTCGGATCGTCCGCCGGGCTGGAACGTATCGAACCATCTGGTCGCGATGCGCGTGCCGTCCGGTGAGAGCGCGGTCTGCCCGTAGCGACCGATCGGCCCGACGCGCCGCAGGACTTTGCCCTGGCGGTCGAGGATGGCGAGCTGGAACGTCGGGTCCGTGGGTGCAGACGCGCCCTTCGGCGCCACCGAGTACACGACGCGCTGCCC
>Ga0111539_10010217_pt1 | contig 11827 bp, 6 predicted proteins | sample RhiMethybrSRZTD1_FD_79667 | JGI IMG/M metagenome (GOLD analysis project Ga0111539, IMG submission 79667) | Populus rhizosphere microbial communities from Tennessee, USA - Rhizosphere MetaG P. TD hybrid SRZTD1 (version 2) (version 2) | ecosystem: Host-associated > Plants > Roots > Rhizosphere >...
CGTCTCGATGGGGAACCGTTCGACCTCGTGATTGCCACCAACGTGTTCATCTACTATGACGAACTCGAGCAGGCGCTGGCCATGTCGAATGTCGAGGCTCTGTTGAAACCAGGTGCATTTCTACTGGCGAACTTCTCGGCACCGAATCTCAAATCGGGCACGATTCGCCCGGTGGAGACCACCGAAACTATCTACGCTCGCACGGCCAGCGAGAACGTGCGCGATTTCGTCGTCTGGTACAAAGCTCACGCAGACTAACTTCCAGAGTCGTCATACACCTACCACAAACTTCCATATCACAGTGAATCTGTCCTGAATCGGAAGGCGACGATCGCCTTGACACCTTGGTGCCGCGGTGGTATTACGGCCTCGGTTATTCCTCCGTATCTTCAGCGTCCTTCCACGTCGTCGTCCTCATAGGCAGTCGGTGTTCGTGTCCTGGTAACTCGCTCGTCCTGGTGATCCAAAGGGGAACCCTCGGGGAGATCCGCTTTTTCGCATCGGGTAAGGCGCGTCTCTGGTGTTCGATTCGAGCAGAGGACAGGTTGAGGAGGACTGTGATGCTGAACCTAATCCCGCGATTCCAGGGTGCCCTGGCGATCGCATTGGTTTCGTTGCTCCTGCCGTCGGCGGTCTACGCCCAGGCCGCGATCACCGGCGTCGTGAGAGACGCCTCTGGTGCAGTGTTGCCCGGCGTAACGGTCGAAGCCGCAAGCCCAGTACTAATTGAAAAAGCCCGGTCGGTCGTCAGCGACGACGCCGGCCAGTACCGCATTGTGGACCTCCGGCCCGGCGTGTATTCCGTGACGTTCTCACTGCCAGGCTTCAGCACCGTCAAGCGCGACGGCATCGAACTGTCGGGCAGCTTTGTCGCCACAGTGAACACCGACCTGAGGATCGGCGCGCTCGAGGAAACAGTCACGGTAACCGGCGAATCGCCGATCGTTGACGTGCAGAGCGTGCGGGCGCAACAAATCGTTGACAGGGACGTGCTCGCGGCGATCCCTTCGTCGCGGAACGTCGTCGGCATCCAGGCGATCATCCCCGGCATGAGTGTGGCGGGAGATGACGGTGGTCTCGCGGGAACGATGCAAGGAGGGGCCGCTGCCATCCACGGCGGGCGCACGAACGATTCGCGGATTTACGCGGACGGCATCAACATGGGGTGGGCGGGGAGCAGCGGTGGCGGCGGAAACATGCCGCAGGTTGCCGCCGCTCAGGAAGTGGTCATGACGATCTCGGGTGGATTGGCCGAGGCCGAGACCAGCGGTCTCGTATTCAATGCCGTCCCGCGTGAAGGGTCGAACGCCTTCACTGGCCAATTCAACTTCAGCGGTTCGAACGACACGTTGCAAGGCAGCAACTACACGCAGGCGCTCCAGAGTGCGGGCCTGCGCGCCCCGTTCGAGCTCATCAACGTCTATGACGTCAGCGGCATGTACGGCGGCCGGATTGTGCGGGACAAGCTGTGGTTCTACGGCGTCTACCGTCAGGTCGGGGGCGAGAGGACGGTGCCGGGCATGTTCCAGAACAAGAACGCCGGCAATCCGAACTCCTGGACCGTTGACTTCGATCGATCCAAGCAGGCCTTCAACAACAGCCTGGAGCGCCAGGGCACGATTCGGCTGACGTGGCAGGCGACGCCACGCAACAAGTTCAACTTCCACTGGTCCGAGCAGTACAACGACGCGAACTATGGGCCGGGCGGTGGCGCTGGCGTGCCACCCACGACACCGGAAGCGACGAGTCGAACGTTGTACATCCCGTCCCGTCAGCCTCATGCCACCTGGCAGTCGCCGATTTCAGGCAGGTTGCTCGCCGAGGCAGGCTGGGGCATGTATCAGGCTCGCTACCGCTTCGGGAAGCGCAACGACGGAACGCACAATCCGGCGATGATCCAGCGTTTGGAGCAGACCGGTGAGCCGGGTTGCCAGGCCACGGGAGACTGCATCCCTGGTCTGATCTCGCGGATGCCTCGGGCGCCTGGGCAGGGGGGATTCACTCATTCGTTGATTGGAAATCTGGCGAGTCTGCGGGCGTCGCTCTCGTATGTCACCGGGTCGCACAACATGAAGTTCGGCTATCAGGGCGGGTTTGGCAACCCCTCCCAGACCTACCAGAACGAAACCCAGGTCGTGCAGGTCCGAACGAATCTGGGCGTGCCGAACCAGCTCACGCAGACCATTTCCGTGGGGCCGGACACCAAGTACGTCCGCAACCTGATCCCGACGAATTTCTACGCGCAAGATCAGTGGACGATGAACCGGCTGACGCTGCAGGGCGGGGTGCGGTACGACTCCTTGATCTCAAATTATCCCGACCAGGGCATTGGCGGCCCCGGCTGGCCGTACGCTCCCGTGGAGCTCTTCTTTCCAAGCCGCTCGACTCCCGGCTACGACTGGAAAGACCTGACGCCACGGGTGGGCGTCGCCTACGACCTGTTCGGGAATGGGAAGACGGCCGTCAAGTTCAACATCGGCAAATATCTTGAAGCCATCACGGCGAGCAACAACGATCTGGACATGAACCCGCTCATCCGGACGGCCACGAACACGACTCGCGGGTGGACCGACCTTGATCGGGACTTCGTACCGGATTGCGATCTCAACAACCCGGCGGCAAATGGCGAGTGCCAGAGGATGGATAACCAGAATCTCGGGCAGCCGGTGTTCAGCCGTTCGTTCGATCCGAACTACGTGGGCGGTTGGGGTAACCGTGCGAACAACTGGTCGCTCGGTCTGTCGGTTCAGCACGAAGTCGTGCCGCGTGTTTCGGTGTCCGTTGGCTACACGCGCAACTGGTGGGGCAACTGGTATGTCGTGGACAACCGGGCGACCAATCTCGCCGACTACACGCCGTTCAGCATCTACGCACCGCTCGATCCGCGCCTGCCAAACGGCGGCGGCTATACGATCGGCGGCTTGTACAACCTCGTACCGGAGAAGGTCGGGTTGGTAGACGAACTCGCCCAGTCCTACAAGAACTTCGGCGAGCAGACGGAGAACTGGCAGGGTATCGATTTCTCGGTGATGGCACGTCCGCGGAACGGACTGACGCTGCAGGCCGGCACGAGCACCGGGCGCAGGCTTGCCGACGGGTGCGCCGTGCGGGCGAAATTACCGGAGCTCGGCACCGGTCCCATCCCAGGCCCGACAGGATCCGCGACCAACAGCTCCGTGACGGCGAACGTCAATGCTCTTGGCGGTGGTCCCTACGCGCTCTCGCCGAACAACCCTTATTGCCGCATCGAGGAACCGTACCGCACGGACTTTCGCGGACTCGCGTCGTATGTCGTTCCGAAAGTAGACGTGCAGCTGTCGGCAACATGGGCGAGCATTCCCGGCGACTCTTTGCGGGCGGACTACACGCTGACCAACGCGTGGATCTCAGCGGGTCCGCAGCCGCTCGGGCGGCCTCTGACTGGGGCCCTCAATCAAGTGAACCTGATTGCTCCCGCCACGATGTGGGGTGAGCGCCGCAACAACATCGACATGCGTGTCGCGAAGATTCTCCGCTTTGGGACGATGCGGACCCAGGTGGGAATGGATATCTTCAACTTGCTGAATGCGGACACCGTCACGAACTACAACTATGGGTTCGTGCAGGGTGGTGCGTGGCTCACTCCGACGACCATCACGCCGGCACGGTACGCCCGGTTCGCGGTGCAGGTCGACTTCTAACACCGAAAGGCAAGTCGCATCCTCCCTTGTAGCCCGCTCTCTGATGAGAGCGGGCTACATTTGTTTTCACAATATGTCGTAGGGTGAGCCTTCCCTGAACCCACCTCGACCCGTGAAAGATCGGTCCTGATTGACAGAAGCTCGCGGGGACCCTACGCTGAACTGTTTAGAACTCGTTGCGCCGGCTTGAGCCGGCCAGTACGGTCTTTTTGTCCGTATACAAGGAGGAGAGCGTGCACAGAGTGGTGAGGTTGGTGGTCGTAGCGGCCAGTGTGCTGCTGCTGCCGGCGCTGGCGTCCGCGCAGGCGACGATCACAGGCGTAGTGAAAGATGCATCCGGCGCGGTGCTGCCCGGCGTCACGATCGAGACGTCGAGCCCCGTGCTCATCGAGAAGACTCGCACTGCGGTGACAGATGGCACGGGCCAGTACCGCATTGAGGGTCTGCGGCCGGGGACGTACGACGTTGTCTTCACGCTGCCCGGGTTCCAGACGGTCAAGCGTCAGGGGATCGAGCTCTCGGGCACATTCGTCGCGACTGTCAACGCCGACCTCAAGGTCGGAGCGGTAGAGGAGACCATCACGGTAAGCGGCGAGACGCCGATCGTCGACGTGCAGAGCGTGCGGCGGCAGACGACGTTGACCAACGACCTGCTGACCACCGTCCCGAACGCGCGATCATGGGCGGCGATTGCCGTATTGTTCCAGGGCATCACGATCCAGGCCGGCACGAGCGCCGACGTCCAGATCACGCCGCAGATGACGGTCTTCGGCGGCGCCGGCGGCCGCACCAACGAAGGGCGCATGCAGGTAGACGGTCTGGGCACCGGCGCGGCGCTCAACGGCGGCGGCGTGTCGACCTATGTCGCGGACATCTCGAACGCGCAGGAAGTAGTGACGACCAACTCCGGTGGCCTGGGAGAAGCCGAAGTTGGCGGCCCCTCCATGAACATCGTGCCGCGAAGCGGCGGCAACACGGTCAAAGGTCAGATCTATTTGTCCGGTGTGCCGCCGGCGTGGGTGAACTCCAACTACGACGACGACCTGAAGAACCGTGGTATGTCAGCGCCAGGAAAGCTGCTCAAGCAGTGGGACGAGACGTTCGGCGTCGGCGGTCCGATCATGAAGGATCGGATCTGGTATTACGGCACCTATCGCGACGAAGGCCAGCATCGTTCCATCCCCGGTGTCTTCCCGAACCTGAACGCCGGCGACCCGACGAAGTGGGAATACCAGCCGGATACAACGAAAGAGGCGCGCGGCGCTGAAAGCTTCCAGCTGGCAAGCATCCGGTTGACGGCGCAGGTCTCGGCTCGCAACAAGATCAACTATCACTTCGACATGCAGTGGCCGTGCAACGGCGCGTCGTTCACAGGGGACGCTGATGCATGCCGCACGCAGTCGCAGGATGGTGCATTCGTCGGGTCGTTGGGCCTTGGCGGACTCACCGCGACGGCCTCGCCCGAGACCGCCCAGTATCTGCAGACGTTCGTCCAGAACCACCAGGTCACCTGGCAGTCGCCGGTCACCAACAAACTGCTGCTCGAAGCAGGAGTCGGCTCGTATCACGCCGCATGGGGACCGTTCGAGATGCCGGGAAATCCGACGCGTGGCCTGGCACGCGTGACCGAGCTCGCGGCGCGGAACAGCGCCGTGGCCAATTTCACCTACCGGTCCGCGAACTGGGCAGAAGACTACGATAACCCGAACAGATGGCGGGCGTCGGCGGCGTACGTGACCGGCGCGCACAGCATGAAGTTCGGATACGACGGCAGCTATCTCGTCGAGGACATCGAGAACCACGGCAACGATCTGAACCTGGCGTACACCTTCCTCAACGGCAGGCCATCGTCGCTGACGGAGAGTCTGCGCGTCTTCCGACAGATGGACCGCGTGAGAACGACAGCACTGTACGCGCAGGATCAATGGACGTTTGGGCGAATGACGCTGCAGGGTGCGGTACGGTACGACAACGCCTGGAGCTACTCGCCGCCGCAGACCATCGGGCCGGCTCTGATCAACGGTCAGACCTTCCTCGGCACGCCACTGACCTTCGGTCGCACCGACGGCGTGAACTACAAGGACGTCTCGCCGCGCGGCGGCGCCGCCTTCGATGTCTTCGGCAACGGCAAGACGGCCGTCAAGATCAACGTCGGGAAGTACATGGATCCGGCGAGTAACCTGAACGGCAACTACTCGATCTCCAACCCGATCGCCCGCATTGCCACAACGGCCACTCGCACGTGGACTGATGCCGGCATTCCGGGGGTACCGGGCACGGCGGGCGATTTCGAGCCGCAGTGCGATCTGACCAACAACGCGGCCAACGGGGAGTGCGCTGCCACGACGGCGACCACTTTCGGAACAGACACGCGGACAACGGCTGCCATCGAGGACGACCTGCTCCGCGGATGGGGAGTGCGCCCGCGCGACTGGCAGTTCGGTGTCTCGGTCCAGCAGCAGCTGCTGCCGCGTGTGTCGGTGGAGGTCGGCTACCTCAAACGGTGGCTGCAGAACTTCACCGCGACCGACAACCTGGCAGTCGCGCCGAGCGACTTCACCCAGTTCAGCATGCCCGCGCCGTCCGACTCGCGGCTGCCCGGCGGCGGCGGCTACTTGGTCAACGATCTGTTCAACGTCGTCCAGGCTAAGTTCGGGCAGACCAGCAACAACGTCTTCCGGACGACTGAGCAGATCCAAAGCTTCAACGGGCTGCTTCTGAGCGTCAGCGCGCGGGTCAGGGACGGGTTGACATTGCAAGGCGGCGTCAACACGGGTAAGCAGGTGACCGATTACTGCGCCGTGCGCTCCGATCTTCCCGAGTTCACCCTCGGCATTGCGGGAGCCATCCTGAGCCCGACCAATCCCTACTGCCGCGTCGATCCGGGCTTCGTCACCAAGACGTCGTTTGTCGGCTCCTACAACATCCCGAAACTCGACGTCCTTGTTGCCGGCACGTTCAGGAGCGATCAGGGTGCTCCGTTACGTGCGACCTGGAACGCTCCAGTGGCTCTCGTATCGGCCGCCCTCGGGCGTCCGGCGGCAGTGGCCGGCACGACAGTGCCGATCGATCTGATCGCGCCGGGCGAGGTGTGGGGTGATCGCGTCAACGAGGTCGACCTCCGCGTAGGAAAGTACCTGCGGTTCGGACGATGGCGCATGAATGCCGGCGTCGACATCTTCAACTTGATCAACTCGAACGCCGTGCTGACCTATAACCAGACCTTCGCACCGGGTGGTGCGTGGCTGATCCCGCAGTCGGTGCTCACACCGAGATTCGTGAAGTTGAGCGCACAGATCGACTTCTAAAAGCGACGTTTTCGATTCCCAACTCCCAAGATCCAAGTCCCAAACAATCGGGACGCTTCGGAGTTGGGAGTTGGAAATTGGAAGTCGGAGTTGTCAGCGCGCTTCTCCCGTTCTTGATTGCCCCGCCCCGCTTGCCGTACGCTATCCGGCTGTGCACGAACATACTCTCGAAGGTGACATAACAGATCGGAGGCAGTTGATGCGAGCACTGGCAAGGGGATCCTTTGTCGTTGCGCTACTACTTCTTCTTTCAACGCCCGCGTTTGCCCAGGGCGTTGCAGGCATCGTCAAGGATACGTCCGGCGCCATCCTGCCCGGCGTGACCGTTGAAGCAGCGAGTCCCGCGCTCATCGAGAAGTCACGCACCGTTGTGACCGATGGGACGGCCAGTACCGATTCGTCGATCTGAAACCCGGCACGTACAGCGTGACGTTCACGCTGCCCGGATTTGCCACAGTGAAGCGCGATAACATCGAGCTGACGGGCGCCGGCGTCACGACGATCAATGCCGACATGCGGGTCGGAGCGGTCGAGGAGACGATTACGGTGTCCGGAGCGACGCCGGTCGTTGACACGCAGACGAGCACGAAGCGCGAGGTCGTCCTTGCCGACGAAGTGCTCGCCGCCGTTCCGGTGTCGCGCACGTACGGCAGTGTTCTCGCGATGGTGCCCGGCGTCCAGTCGTTGACGCTCGACGTGAATTCCACCCAGTCTGTTGGCGGCACCGCCACGAACTTCTTCTTCACGTCACGCGGCGGGCGTGGCAACGAGGGCACGGTCCAGGTGGACGGCATGAACGTCGGCTCGGCGTTCGGTGGAGGCGGTGTCTCGAGCTTCGCCTACGACTTTGTCAATGCGCAGGAGGTCCAGGTCACTGTCGCGGGTGGTATGGGTGAAGTCGATCGCGGTGGGCCAGCGTTCAACATCATCCCCAAGAGCGGCGGTAACAACTTCAACGGTACTGCGTTCTTCAGCAATGCCGGTGAGTGGTCGCAGGGCAGTAATCTCGACGACGATCTCCGCCGCGTTGGCATCACGGAGCCACCAGGGCTCATCAAGAACTGGGACACGAACCTCGCGGTCGGAGGACCGATCAAGCGCGACCGCCTGTGGTTCTTCAACAACCTTCGCAGCTACGGCACGCACCAGACCATTCCGGGTCTGTCTCCAAATGCGAACGCTCTCGATCCCACGAAGTGGAACTACGTGAGGGATACGAATACGCAGGCGCGGTCGGCCGGCGACAAGAAGATCGAGGCGATTCGCCTCACCGGCCAGCTCAGTCAGAAGAACAAGCTGGGGTTCTACTACGACTACCAGGCGAACTGCGCCGGGTCGGCGCTCGTCAACACGGGCGATGGGTGTCGTGAGCGCGGCGACGACTGGATCGCCCTCGGCACGACGACGACATCACCAGAGTCTGCCAACATGTGGCCGGAGCGGGAGAAGATCACGCAGGCGACCTGGACGTCGCCGGCGACGAACCGCATCCTGATGGAAGCCGGCTTCTCGTCGTTCAGCAGCAAGTGGGGTGGATACCCTCCTCCCGGATCGCAGACGGGGCTGGTCGCCGTAACCGAACAGAGCACCGCGGCTGGTGTTCCCGTTCCCAACTTCACCTACCGCGGCTGGAATTCGGCGGCGGAGAACAACCAGCAGCACAATATCTGGCGGGCGTCGCTCGCCTATGTGACCGGCGCGCACAGCTTCAAGGTCGGCTACCAGGCTGCGCACGAGGTGTACCGGCAATACCAGAACGCCGACAATCAACTGAGCTACACGTTCAACAACGGCGTGCCGACGCAATTCACGATGCGTATCGCGCCTCACATCCAGAGCAACCGCACGCGCTACGACGGCTTCTACGTCCAGGATCAGTGGACGCACCAGCGTCTCACGGTGCAGGGGGCATTACGGTATGAGCACGCGTGGAGTTGGTTCCCCGAAGGCGAGAACGGCATTACCGCCGATAACCGGTTCGGGAGCACCTACATGTTCCCGCGGCAGGATGGTGTCACCGGCTTCCACGACATCACGCCTCGCATGGGCGCCGCTTACGATCTGTTCGGAAATGGCAAGACGTCGCTGAAGGTGAACTTGAGCAAGTATCTCGAAACCGCACAGAACGGCGGCCTCTATACAATCGCCAACCCGGCGGTCACATACCAGCAGACGACGAACCGCAGCTGGACCGACGGCAACCGCAATTTCATCCCGGATTGCGATCTGATGAATCCGGCTGCCCAGAACAATCTGGCGTCAGGTGGTGACAGCTGCGGTGCCTGGAGCAACTCCAATTTTGGTAACCAGTTTGTGACCACGCGTGCCAATCCCGACGTGCAGCACGGATGGGGCGTCCGGCAATACGACTGGCAGTTCGGCATTGCGCTGCAGCACGAGATCATCCCGCGCGTCGCGATTGACGTCAGCTACAACCGCCGCTGGTGGGGGAACCACTTCTTCACTGACAACCTCGCATTGAGTCCGCTGGATTTCGATCAGGTCACGATTGCCGCGCCGCAGAATCCGAACCTGCCGAACGGCGGCGGCGACCCGGTGACGTTCTTCACGCGCAACACGCGATCACCACTGGGCGCCACCGACAACTACTTCACGTCGGCGAGCGACTATGGCGACGTGACGGCGTACTGGCACGGCGTGGACGCACAGGTGAACGCGCGGCTGACCAATCAGCTGTTCCTGCAACTCGGTGCGAGCGGCGGCCGCGGTGTGCGCGACTATTGCGCGGTTGCGGAAAAGCTTCCGGAGCTGTACGTGACGGCTGGATCGCTCCTCGTCAATCAGCAGATCACCTCGTGCGCGATCAGCGAAGACTGGCTGACGAGCGTCCGCGGCGCTGCGACGTACACCGTGCCCAGGATCGACGTCCTGGTGAGCGGCACGTTCCGGTCGACACCTGGCGTGGCGCCGGCCGGAAATGCGGTGGCCAGCAACGGTAATTCGTTGTCGGCCAACTACAACGTCACGAGCGCGATTCTGCAGGCGCAGACAGGACGCCCGCTGGCGCCTGGCCTGCCGTTCCAGACGGTCAACCTGCTGCTGCAGGGGCATACGTTCCCCGATCAGCTCAACTCACTCGACCTGCGCGTTGGCAAGAACCTGAGATTCGGGCACACGCGGACGAACGTCGCGATCGACATTTACAACTTGTTCAACAGCAACACGGGAACGGCGTACAACCAGACGTACGATCCCGTCACCAACGGTGCGACGTGGCTTGCGCCCACGCAGGTATTGAATGCGCGCTTCGCGCGATTCAACGTAACGTTCGACTTCTAGGCGAGAAGAGTTCGCCGCGCACCTTGCTTTCTGACGACGATTTCGACTCCGATGCGCGCGCGGAGTTTGTAGCACTAGTGTGCCAGCGCCTCTGGAGGCACAGCGCAGCCATATTTGGGTTGCGGCTGCGCGGTGCCTCTGTGTGTCGTAGTCAAGTCAACCAAGCGGCCTCTGGGACTATCGACTGCGATCCCCGTAAACGCGGAACCGAATCCACAGCAGGATGGCACTACCGGCGACCAGGGCCCTTGCGGTTGTCGTGGGCAGTGTCAGCGCAAGCATCACCACCACCACGACGAAAAACATGTCGCCTTTACGGAGGGGCAGCGAATCGTTCGCCATACCGAGGGTATCGGCTCGAAGAGCAGTACCTGACAGTTGCCTCAGTGGCATCCGCCGGACCGGTCGAACCCGCCGTCAAACGGGCATGGCCCATCCCATTCGCGCACGTGGTCTGTATTCAGCTTGCCCGCTGCGGGTGCTGCGCGGGAAGATAGGCGCGCAGCTGGAGCGTCGACATGAAGCTTGGGTACCTGTTCACGGCATCGATCGTCGCGCTGTCGGTGACCGCCGTCACCGCACAGGCACCGGTTCACGACGTGGCACTCACGCCGGAGCACGTGCACTGGGGCTACTACGACGCCCGGGTCGCGCCGGTCGTGCGCGTCGCGTCAGGTGATCGAGTGCGAGTGGAGACCATGGTCGCCGGCGGGCTGCAGCGGCTGCGGCTTGCCGGTGCGGCCGAGGCGGAGATCCCGGAGTCGCTGAAAGCGGTCGAACAGCGTGTCGTGGAACGCGGCCCCGGCGCGCATCCAATGACAGGGCCGATTTACGTCGAGGGCGCACAGCCCGGAGACACGCTCGAAGTCCGGATCGTTGCAATCGAGTTTCTGCACAACTTCGGCGTCAACGCTTTCAGCCCCGGCAGTGGCGTGTTGCCCGACGAATTTCCCTACCAGGCGCTCAAGTTGATGCGCTGGTCCGCCGGCGCCGATCGCGTGGAGTTCGCCCCCGGCATCACGTTACCGCTCGCGCCGTTCTTCGGATCGATTGGCGTCGCCCCGCCAGCCCTGGCTGGCAGGATCTCCAGCCGGCCGCCCGGCTGGCATGGCGGCAACCTGGATAACAAGGACCTCGTCGCGGGTTCGATCCTGTACTTGCCCGTGCATGTTGCCGGCGCGCTGTTGTCGATCGGGGATGGCCACGCGCGGCAGGGCGATGGCGAGGTGACCGGCACGGCGCTCGAGACCTCTCTGCGCGGCACGTTCGAATTGCATCTTCGAAAAGGGCAGCGACTGCGCTGGCCGCGGGCTGAAACGCCGACGCACTACATTGCCATGGGATTGCACGAAGACCTGGACGAAGCCACGCGGCTGGCCGTTCGCGAGATGGTTGATTTCCTGGTCGTGGCGCGAAAGATGTCGCGCGAGGATGCCTACATGCTGTGCTCGCTGGCGGCGGATCTGCACGTCACGCAGGCGGTCGATGCCACCAAGGGGATTCACGCGTCGCTGGCGAAATCGTTCTTCAAATAGGCTA
>Ga0111539_10010220_pt1 | contig 11826 bp, 9 predicted proteins | sample RhiMethybrSRZTD1_FD_79667 | JGI IMG/M metagenome (GOLD analysis project Ga0111539, IMG submission 79667) | Populus rhizosphere microbial communities from Tennessee, USA - Rhizosphere MetaG P. TD hybrid SRZTD1 (version 2) (version 2) | ecosystem: Host-associated > Plants > Roots > Rhizosphere >...
ACAGGATATCCGAGCGAGAGACCGCCATGGATGTCCGTCTGGTTGCTAATAGCAGCGGACAATACCATTCATCTGGCAATCAACTACGTGGCTTTGCTGAATGCCTGACCTCGAAAAAACGTCCAAGGACCGCGCGGAGTTCATCAAGAGCCGCAAGGAGGAGTCGCGAAACTGGCTGCGCGACGACTACTGGAAGGAATGGGAAGTCACCTATAAGAACTACCATGCGGTGCCTGACATCAAGAAGGACGACGACGGCAAGGAAGACCCTGAAATCACGAACCTCGGGAGTCCGCTCACGTTCCGCGCTGTCAGGAGTTCGGTAGCCAGGGTCACGGCGCAGGGGCCGCAATTCCAGTTCAGGGCGAACGAAGCGTATCAGATGGAGGGTAGCGCACCTCTCTCGGAGGTCATCAGCACCACTCAGATGTTTCAGTGGGACCGCGCCGGCATGCAGCGTATCCAGAAAAAGCACGTGCTGCAGGCGATGCTGTTCGGATGGTCTCCGCGACTGTGGTATTGGGCCTACGAAGTCTATCCGCGCAACAAGCGCATCAACCCGGCTGACGCGCTCCAGAATCCTGACCTGCTGCGTCAGATTGAGGCGACTTACGATATTGAGCCGGGGATTGCTCAGCGCCTTATCAAGGCCCTTGGTCCTGAAGAGGCTTTCATGAAGCTCAACGAACTTCTGGCCAAACTGCTCGAGAAGTATGGCAAAGGCTCGTTGCTTCCAATCAAGTACACCTACAAGGAGTACGAAGGCCCGAAGGCCGATTTCACCTTCATCGGGGATTGCTTCCCGCAACCTCACTTCCAGTCTCTGCGCACCTGCAAGTGGTTTATAGCCAACCAGCTACGTGACCACCAGTGGCTGACAAGAATGGCTGAACAGCACGAAGAAATGCGCACCGGCATCGAGGAACTGCTCAAGGAAAAGCCAAGGGGTGACGGTACGCGCTTAGACGGCACAAACACCCGCGATGACAACGAGTTCATGCGGAACCTGCTGGCAACGGTGAACCGCGCAACCACGAGTTCATCTGCGGCGGCACTCGAACCTGAGAGCGAATACGAGGGCGAATGGCTCATCACGGAGCACCATTGCCGCGCGAAGGAGCCTTACATCGAGTACATGGATGCGGTGACTGGCACCTACCTAGGCAAGATTCCTTACCCCTACGACCTAGCCGGTCGTATCGCTGTAACAGACTGCGTCCTTATAGACGACATCGTGAGCGGCATTGGAGACTCTACAGCCCGCATCATGCGAGGCCTCCACAAGGTTCACAGCGAACAACTCGGATATCAGAACGATGCGGTAAAGAACGTCCTGCGCCCTCTCATCTTCACCAATGACCGCAACCTGTACGAGAATCCTGAGCAACTCAGGCGCAAGCACGGCTTCCGGCTGGTCTGGGCCATGCGACCTGACAGCATCTGGCAGCAGCAGGAGCTAGCGGCGCTCTCAGCTATCCAGAGTGGCATCTCGAACGACCAGAGCATCCTGCACACCTGGTACATGATGTCCGGAGAGAACTCCATGAGTTCGATGGCAACGGTAGACCCAGGCAACACTAGAACTGCCGCGGGCGTGAACTACGTTGCCAATAACCAGGACATCCTTACCAAGGACATGAACGACGCCTTCCTATACTCTTCACTCAGGGAAGACGCCGATATGATGTACCTGCTGAACCGCTCAGAACTCACAGACGAGGTGGAGTTTGAATCATCGCAGTACAACCGTGCCACGCTCTATAGCGACGACAAATGGAAAGAGAACTGGGTTCGGGCTGAACCGCAGCACTTCCAGATTGATGGGCAAGTAGGGGTCAAGGCTGGGTCGACACTAGCCGAAGATGACGGCGTCAAGCAGCAGGAAGCTAAGGAACTCTATGGAGCCGCTCTGGCGAACCCGCAGAACCTCAATGTCAATAAAGCTCGTGACAATTTGCTGATAGCGACCGGGCACCGTGGAGATATGGGCGAATGGATGCCGCCGCAACAGCCTAAGCCTGAACCAGAAATCAAGGTCTCTTGCAGCTTCTCAGGAAAGTTCGAAGAAATGACTCCGACCGAGCGCATATCAGTGCTCGAAAAAGCCGGGATTATCCCGGAAGGTTCAGAACCAACGCCAGGGATGGCAATTGATGCAATTGGAAACGCACAAAAAGCACTTGCACCGCCGGCTGGCTAGGCTGCTGTGGCGCATCGCCGGCAGGATAGCCGGATGGGCTGAAAAGCACGAAGCCCTGGCGTTCGGTGTCACCAAGGAGAGCACCCAGAACCTCCCCTATGATTTTCACGAGAATTCGTTTTGGCGTTCCCTTAACCAGGATGATGCCTTTAACGCCGCAATGCAGGCTATCTGTGCTGCGGAAATCCATAAGCTGAGGCTTGACATGCAGGCATACGTAAATAAACAAGACCTCTTTCGCGCAGGCGGCGCCGGTGCCGCCATCGAGGTTTTCATGAACCTTGTGGCAATGTTCAAGACCTATGCAAGAGAATATGACCGCCCGCGAGTGGCCGTAAGGGAAAAGGTAACTTAATATGGCAGAACAGCAAGTAACAAGCGGTACAGAAGCCTCTGCACCGGACCCTATCTTCGGACAACTGAATCCCAGCCCGTTCGAGGCACCCGCCGAACCGGAAGCCGAAGCATCCGCTGAAGGCGAGGAAGCGGCGGTAGAAGAACCCGAAGCGGAAGCCGAAGAGACGGCAGAAACGAAGCCTGAAGCGAAAACGCAGGTTAAAGCTAAGACACAGAGCGTCGAGGAACTCGCTAAACTCCTGGGCCTGGACCCCAAGGACAAAGCCAAGCTCGATATTCTGAAGCAATTCGCGCAAGCGGATAAGCAGGAGCAGCCTGAGCCGGAACTGGACTTCGCTGCGCTACGTGCTGAAATCTTCGGTGAGCCGAAGGTTGAACCAGAGACGGCGAAGAAGGATGCGGAGCAGCCCAGGCAGCAGAACGCCAATGAGCCATTCCGCTTCAACGATATCGGGGCTTCCTGGAATAACGTAGAGGATGCCTACAAGATGAGGCAGGAAGCTGACCTCGCAGGCGAGCACCGCCGGGTAGCAGAAGTGGACCAAGCCATCTTCGACCGGCGTGTGCTGAGCTTGAAGCCGGGGCTCGAAGAGCTTGCAGAACGCATAGCCAGCAAGGTTATCGAGAACAAACTGCGCGACTACATGCCGGAAATCCAGCATACCAGGCAGGAGCGCATTGAAACCAGCGGGCGCAACAAAGCTGAAAAGCTATTGCGCGCCCACAAGACTTTTGGCCCTATCTTCGCGGAATTACTCAAAGAAGACGGCGGAGAACCGGTAGTGATTGACGGCGATGTCATGGATGCGATTCCTTTCAATCGCATAGTGCAAGCCTACCCTCACATCGGCAAAATCGTTGAATCTCATGGGAATCCGGAAGAAGCGGCTTTTCGCACGTGGACCGAGAAGTTCATGGCGGCACTGGCAATCCATACCAGAGACCGCACAGCGAACAATCGGGCCTCCAAGGCAGCCAAGGTCATGGCGGAAGCGGGAGCCAAGGCAGGTGCCCGCACTGAGCGCGCCAAAGCGCTCGCCGCTACAGGCTCTGGTGGCCGGACAAACGGAAAAATGCAAACAGAGGGGGACGGCAAGCCTGACCTGACCAAATGGGCGCAGGAACATTCGCCCGGTTGGGGAGCGCGCCAACTCCTCGGCTCATAAATAAAGGATTTTTACCATGGCCCAATATACGGGCGTAATGTCCACATATCAACCGCGCACGGTTGAAGGGCGCGATGTACGGCAAGTCGATGACAAGATTGCCTATATTGACCCCACCGTAGCGCCTTTAATTACCATCCTTAACAGAATTAAGGGAAAGCGGGAAGCCTGCTACAGCGTTAAGCCGGAATGGCTCGAGAAGGATTACGTAGCTCGCTGGGCAATCGCGACAGCAGCGGTAACCGCCGTTGCTTCGTCTACCACGGTAGCCGTTGATGATGGAACCAAGTTCGTGGCTGGCGATGTCTTCGCGGTTGCACCGCCTATCGGCACTTTTGCACGGCACGAAGTCATCCGCGTGGTTTCTGTCTCTGCCAACAACCTGACGGTAGTGCGTAATGTTGGCGGTAGCCATCTGGCTGCTATCCCGCTATCGGGCGACCTGCGCATCATCGGTAAAATGATGGAGGAGTTCTCGACATTCCCGGACCAGAAGCGCGCCGTTGCCAGCCCCAAGTTCACCTATCTCCAGATTGACCGTACCGGCACTGCATTCAGCAACACCGCGGAAGCCCTGAAGGTTTACGGCAATTCTGGCAAGAGCGACCGTGACCAGGCCCACATCGAGGATATGATTCATCACAAGGAAAAGATGAATGCAACCCTCATCTGGGGCAGGGTATCGGAAGACGCCACAGGTGGCCCGACAGGCTATCCAATCCGGTCCACCATGGGCCTCATCGACACTATCCGGACCAACGTCCTGGATGCCGGAGGAATGCTGACATTCAAGCGGTTCCAGGAATGGTGCCGCATGCTCAGCCGCTACGGTGCACGCAACAAGGTGCTTATTGCGAGCGACCTTATTTGCGACGCAGTCGACGGCTGGGGGCACAGCAAGCTCCAGCTCAAGCCGGGGGATTCAACACTGGGCCTCAATATCTCAACAGTCGTATGCGGCGGCATCACGCTCAGCATGGTCCGAGACAAGATGCTCGAGAACGGGACTTCCGGCCTCTACGGCTGGGGCAACATCGGCATTTGCCTCGACTTGGACAACATCTGGTATCTGTACCTGAACAACAACGGCGTGAATCGCGATACGCACGTCGTCATGGACGCCGTGAAAGACGGCAAAGACGGCAAGCGCGACGAGATTTGCACCGAGTACGGGTACAAAATCAAGCTCGAAAAGACGCACGGAATTCTGACCGGCGTAACAGACTATCAGCTTTAACCCTGACTGACCACCTAAACACCGGCCCGGATTTCACCTCTTCCCGGGCCGGTTTCTTTTGAGGAGTATATGGCACAGAACATTATCAAGACATCAACGGTGGAGACAGAAACCTTCTACCACCGCAATTCGAATTTCACTTGCTATCACAAGGCACCGACGCGGGTGGTAGTCAACGGCGTCGCTGTAGATGAAGACGTAGCCCCCATTCGGTTTAGCGGCACTACGGGCGATTACGGCTGCTTCCAAACCAATGACCCGGAGCAGATTGCGTACCTGAGGGGCAGGTCCGACGTCCTTAGCCCTGGGCAGTACATGGAAGTGACCATGACGCCAGAGCAGAAGGTAGCCAGGGCGCAAGCTGAGAGCCGGGACAAGGAGCGCATCATCCAGGAGAACAACACGCTCATTCAGTCGCTGCAATCTGAACTAGCGGCGCGAGGTGTGAAGTCAGGCCAGCAGCAACCACAACGGAATGCCTCCTGACGTTAAGCTCGACGTTTGCTTCTTCTGTTACCGCGGGACCGGTCATGGTCCGCTCATCAGGCTCCAGAGCATGCTTCAGTACACGCGCAACCATGGAGTACCTGACATCTACCAGACGCCTGACATCTACCAGTCATTCGTCAGCCATGCACTGATTCATGTTGCGAGGAACGCGGCACTTTCCCGCATAAGGCCAGATGCTACCCACGTTCTCATGATGGACGACGACATGGTAGCCGAGGATGACGCGATAGTCCGGTTGCTAGAAAATGATGAGCCGGTAGTGAGCGCCCTGACAACGAACCGAATACCTCCGATACATCTCATACCGCAAGTGTGGGATGGGTCGCTTGAGCGCTACCTGCCGATGGAGAGCGTGAACCTGAAGCGCCCGGTAACCGGGAACTTTGCCGTTGGCGGAGCTTTCCTGCTGCTTCGCCGTGATGCCATAGACGCGCTAGTCAATGATTACCTGACGGCTGGCGATTGGATGCGCGAACAGCATCGCATGTTTGACCGCATGGCCGTGAAGCGCGACCATCGAGAACGCGAACAGCGGCGCAGGGCTGAGAAGCGGCAATTTCGCTATAACCTATTTAAAGAACTGAGAATCTTCAACTTTCCTGTAGATGATGACGAGGCGGAGCTTTCAGAAGACTTCGCCCTGAGCGACAAAATCCGCGCCCTCGGGTTCAAGACGACCATTGACGGCACGGTGCGAATCGGCCACATGGGCGAGTACCCATTCGGCGTGTGGGACATCTTCTACCGCGAAGAGCTTCAGAAGCTGATTCGCGAGGATTGCGATTACGACCCGCGGCAATTCATGCCAGCGAACGTGCGGGCCATGTTCGATGAAATCCTGAGGGAAAAGGCTGCGTGACGCTTTCTGATGCAATCAGGCTCGCTAACCGGCGAGGCTTGGCGACTGCTGACTTCAACCTGCCTGACCACGCCCGCTATAGAGCGATGCCGCAGTTCATCCGCGATGTGCGCATGGCCATTGGAAACCCGTACTGGGCGCAAAAGAAGGGCATGTTTCACTTCGTTCCAGAGCGCGTCTCCTACGACTTGCCTATAGACTTCGGGCGGATGCTGGAACTGCGACCGTATATCAACAACCGATGCGGCGAACCAATGCTGCACGTAGGGGAGGAGCCTGATAAGGTTCTGGCAGCAAGCAGGCCGGCGGGCCTCATTGATTGCAGTTGTCCATACCAGGGCGGCTGGTACGTAGAGCACACGGACAACAGGGGTTCATTCGGACCCATCGGAGCCTCCAACTACGGGCATGTCTACGCCGTATCGGCACTATGGCCACCGTTTGAGCCGGTAATCGTGGAGATGGGAACGCAACCGCGCGTCTTCGCAAGCTATGACGCCACTTCAGCGCTGACGCCTTACAGTTATAGTTCTGCATTCCTGCGGTTCGACACTTCGACAATCCCCACGGAAGCAACCATAACCGGCGTTAAGCTGTACCTGTACGTCGATACCGCCAATCCTATCTACAACATGGACAGCAAGGTGCTGCTCATGCAGTGGTACAACGAATGGCCCATAGACGGCGACGATTACACTCCTGTCCCGATAGATGGAGCCTGGATAGGGACGGTGTCCAAACTCGTGCGCGGCATCAACGAACTCGAACTCCTGGACTATACGCAGATTGACCGGTTCGGCTTCACAGGGCTGCGCCTGCAACTGAGCCCACAACCTCCTGAAGGCACAAACGAAATACGCATCAACGTCAAGAGCGGCGGGCCATTTTCCACGGAGTTCACTCCGGACTACGACAAAGGCCAAATCCCTGTAGGCTCTGCACTCGAGGTTCGCTATACGCTGCCGATTGTGTACCCCTTCCAGTTGCGTCTCACCGCTCCTGTCGAGTCAGCCTTCGATGCCGAGGGCCTCTATAACTGGGTCATTCCAACAGCCATCCTTGACCCTGAGCTTGATGCATATTTGCCTCCGAACATGCAGGGAATCTTCGTTTCCAAACTGGAATGCGACATCCTGAAGGACGCTTTTGGGCAAGGCGACAGCCGGTATGCCTCTGAGCGTCAGGAATACGATAACGCGCTCCAGACACTGTTGCCTATGTCGGAGGCGGCACCAAAGCGCAGGACGGTGTACGTCAGATGAGCACCACAGGAACACCAAGAACGCTAGACCAGTTGTACTACATCTTCCGCGATGGTCAGCCGAACAGTGCCATCACCGCGCAGGATATGCGGGATTTCGTGGCGTCCATCCCGCAGGTGCAAGCCATCGGTGATGTACGTTCTTTCGGCGCCGTGGCGGATGGAGAGGTGCTATTCGATGGCGCGATATCTTCCGGCAGCACCACGCTCGTATCGGCAAGCGCCGACTTCACTGGGCGCGAGGGGCAGGTCTGCTTCATTGAAGGAGCAGGCCCAGGCGGGTCGGACCTCCTGACGAGCATCTTCAGCGTCACAAATGCGAGTAGTTGCGTGCTATCGGCCACCGCCGGCACCACGGTATCAGGAGCGGAGATTCGCTATGGCACAGACAACACGGCAGCTATCCAGGCGGCATTCGACACATCTTCTATTGAGCAAGGTGCTAGGATTTACTTCCCGCGCGGGCGCTACCTGACTACAGCAAGCCTCACTCTGAGGCATGGCCTTGGCATCGAGGGAGAAGGGTTTGCCTACAGCATCTGGTTGCCTGTAGCGCCAACGATGCTGATTTGCTGTGCTTCAGTGCCTGTTCTGAATTCTACGATAACCGCTGATTCCGGCGTCACGGACGTGCGCATTTCCAAAATAACGTTTCGTGGAACAAGGCTCTCAGGCTCGAAGGGAATACATACGGCGCGTGTGATGGGAATGCTTGTGGAGCGGTGTACCTTCGACCACTTTGGAGACCAGGCCATCCACATGCATGGCGGTCAGTACACCGTTCATCTTTGGAAATGCGGGGCTACCAATTGCTGCCTTGTGCGCTCACGCGCTGCCTATGTAGGAGTATTCGACGTGGACGCTTCAGATAGCTTCGTCAGCGATTGCGAGGTTGCAGCATCTACCCCTCATGGCGTAGCCGGGTATTTTGGCGATGGGAAAATTGCAGCCTTTAAATTCAGCGGCAATAATTCCTGGATTCGCGACTGTACCGGGCACCACTCCCAAATCGGGTTCTACTGCGGAGACTTTCTAACTACCTACATAAATTGCCGCGCAGACTACAACCAGGGCCATGGATATGTGGTGGCTGGAAACAGTCAAAAATTCGGCTTCTGCCGCGCACATGCCAATGGCTTCAGTGCTGTCGATATCTATAGTGGATTTGAGATTAGCGGAAATGACAATATTTTTGCCTTCTGCCAAGTCTCCAGCCACTATGGCGAAGGCTCCGGGCCGCTTTACAACCGTCCTAAGCATGCATTTCATACAACCAATAATGCTGGAGTCGGGTTGCCTAACCAGTTTCTGTTCAACGACATTCTAACCAGCACGTCTGGAGCGCGGTATCAGCAGGACGGAACCGACACCACGCAGCTCGTAATGGGAGTTGGTACGGATGGCAAAACGTTTAGCTATGGCCGGTCGATTACGATGTCCGGGATTACCCCGGTCTCGCTGAAGTTTGTCAACGAGAGTTCTGCCGCGGATGAGCGGATATGGACCTTTGGAGCGCAGACAATCAGCGGAGGGTCCGAATTTACAGGGGCAGCGCTTAACGACGCCGAGAATGCCGCTGGGCAGTGGTATATCGTAACGCGCAGCGGGATTACGTTTCCCATACTGATATTTCGGGCGACTAACATAACCCTCGATGGAATCCTGAACCTCAAGAATGGCGCGCGCCACCTCGACGGAACCGGCGACCCCAACGGCAGCGTGACGGGGAATATAGGAGATACGTTCAGCCGCAGGAACGGCGGTGCGGGAACGAGCTTTTACGTGAAGGAAAGCGGCTCGGGAAATACGGGGTGGGTGGGCAAATGAGCGAACTTACAGGCACGCAAAGAACCAAGCCGGAGCTGATGGTCCTTTTCCGCGACGGTCAGCCGGCGAACTCAGTTACCGCCCAGGACATGCGCGACTTCGTAGAAAGCGTGCCGTCCCTCGTTGGTCCGAGCGGGCGTAGTTCCATCGTGGTGAACACGGATTATATGTTCACCAGTACACCTGGAGGAACGCTGACAGGTGGAATCGCCAATGCCGTTGCCGTAACACCTGTCCCCGCTGGAGTGAGTGGGGCTGCAGTCGACCAATATGTCTACATTTCAGGTGGCGTAGGGGACGCGGAAGCAGTTCTTATTGAAGGCGGCACGGCTGAATCAGGAGGAGAAACAGGTACTCTCACATTCACGCCGGCGAACAACCACAGCGGAGAGTGGACCATTACGAGCGCCACTGGAGGCATCCAGGAGGCTATCAACTATGCCTCTGAAACAGGCGTAGGGACGGTAGAAATCGCCGCTGGTGAGTACACAGTAAGCCCCATCACCGTAGTCCCTAACATGACCGTCCAGGGTTCAGGATGGGGTACAAAGCTGACTCCTCGTTCATCGAGCGGTCGCGTATTCTCGCTGGTCAACTCCTCATTCTCCAACCCTTACGATGGAACAGGGCAGGCCCGGGTCAAATTCCGCGACATGGTTGTCAGCGCTGGCGCGCACGGTGCAGACTCCGCTGTGGGGTTCTACTTCTGGGGCCAGACCTTTATCCTCATCGAGAATGTGCTGTTCGATGACATCAACTACGGTGTCTTCCTGGACAAGTGCTTCTTTTGCAAGATTACGAACTGCCATGGACAGGACGATACCTCGCTGTTCGTTGGCTCAACGACAGACACAGAAGCATTCTTCAGGTCCGCAGACATTCGTATTACAAACTACAGCTACAAGTACTCAACCGTCCCGGAAGTCATCACCTCTGGCCGGAAGCTCATTCACCTGCAAGGTGCGATTTGCGTCCGCATAACGGATTGCAGCCTCGCTGACATGAACTTCCGCGGATACCCAATCTCTGTTGAGTGGGGCTGCGAGGATGTGATGATTACCAACGTCAACATGCTGCGTGGTATCAACAACATCCAGACGATAGAGGCGACTGTTGGAACGACCACGATGAGTCCGGTTTCTGTCTCTGTCATCGGCGGGGCATGCGCAGGCTATGGGGCCAGAGCTATCTATTTCAAGAACGGGTTCCTGCTGCTGGCCGATGGTGTAGACCTCACTGGAGTTATTTCAGGAACTGGCATGGAAGTCGCTGCCGTAGAAGTCGATGATTGCTATGGAGTAACCATCAACGCCTGCCGGTTCATGCTGACGCTGGATGGAAACTCCATCAAGGTCAACGCTGGAGCGGCAGACGTAACCATTACGAGCAACTTCTTCCGGCAACTCACCACAGATGCCGATGTCAGCATTCTGGGCGCTGTATCAGGGCTGGTCATTGCCAACAACCTGCATTCACCCGCTTCTGTTGGGACAATCTTCCTTGCCAGCGCAAACACATTAGCGGAGCAGATAGTACACGGGAATATGGGGATAGACGACGTTGGCGCACAGGCGGTTCTGGCTGCGACAACAATAGGGTTTTATGGTTCGGTGATTGCCATTGACGGGGCCGCGACCATCACCAACATTCTGCCGCCAGCATACTTCACTGATAGCATCCTGGTGGCTCCTGTCGTAGGTTCCACGTGGCTCATGAGCGCCCTTGGGAATATTGCCAATCCTCCTGCAACGCATCCTGGAATACCGTTTTACATGAAATACGTGGAGAACGCCATCTCTGGGCCGAAGTGGTATGTAATCGGGCTGGCCGGCATCGTCGCATAACATGCCGCAAAGCGTTCCGCCAATCACCGAAGAAAAGTTTTATGGGATTCACACCTTTGGCAACCCGCTCAGCCGCATTCCTGGAAGCGCCAGCCTGCTGACGGACTTTCGTGTAATGCCTGATTTCTACCTGCGCCTGCGGTCTGGACGAAAGGCGCGCATGTTCAACGCTGAAGGCACAGCGATACGGAAGATTCACGTGTACCGTGCTCCTGAAAACGCAGGCAATGAGACGCACTTCATCCAGCGGGTGCTTGCAGGCGTAGTGAAATGGGAGAGCCTCGCGCTCTCTACCTGGGTAGTTGACCCGGCCTTCTCCATCACGATTGACCAGACCAATGGCGGTGCTTTCACGGCAACCGCGGCGGCACCGAGCACCAACCTGCGCAACAGGGTCGCGTTGTACAACGGCCTCGGGATAAGGGACGGCAATAACTCGCGCCCGCCGTTTTCGTCAGGACTCCAGCGATACTTTGGCCTCGATGCTTACTGCCCGAACGGGAACCCGGTGGCAACATTCAGCCCAGGTAGCGGTACTAACGCTATCGTTTCAGCTCCAATCGAG
>Ga0111539_10010221_pt1 | contig 11826 bp, 12 predicted proteins | sample RhiMethybrSRZTD1_FD_79667 | JGI IMG/M metagenome (GOLD analysis project Ga0111539, IMG submission 79667) | Populus rhizosphere microbial communities from Tennessee, USA - Rhizosphere MetaG P. TD hybrid SRZTD1 (version 2) (version 2) | ecosystem: Host-associated > Plants > Roots > Rhizosphere >...
GCTCGAGCGCGGAGCCGATCACCGACTGGCCGTCGCCGGAAATCGCCTTGTTCACGCTCGAGGGGTTGTAGTTGCAAAAGCCGAGATTGCTGCAGGCGCCGCCGCCTTCGAAATAGACGTAGAGTTTGCTCGAGCCGGTGAAGTGAACGAAAATTCCGGCCGGCGAGCCGTCGCGGCAGATCGCGCCGTCGATCGGGTACCAGTTCCAGCCCGCGGGCGGCGCCGGGCTGAGCGTCGTTCCACCCTGCGGGTCGAGCGGCGCGCCCATCGGCGGAATCAACAGCTGAAATCCCGGCGCGGTGTTGGACGAGCCGCCCCCGGAGACGCGCGGACCGAACGGGTCGTCATCCGAACCCGTCGCACAACCGATCGAGCAGAGCGTGCCGGCGAGCGTGGCGGCTTCGAGCAGCTTTAGCGGTCTCAAATCGATTCGATGTTAACGCGCTCGCCGCGCCGATTCAAACGCGCGCCTTGACCCTCGGATGATCTTTCCAGGCCGGCATCGTGGCCATGTAGGCAAGTGTCTTCTGTTCGAGGACGGCGCGCGCCGCATCGGGTTCCTTCCGTGCTTGCCACTGGACCATGCGCTCGAAGCGCTCTTCGAACGCCTGCAGCTTGCCGTGCTCGTCGACGCAGTACTGGCAGTAGGGCCCGGCTTCGATCGGCATGCCGCAGCTTTCACAGGGGATCTTGCTCATCTCACGCTCCCTTTTTTTACGAGTTGATCGCCGGCGCGCACGAGCGCGCGCATTCCGAACAAGAGCGCTCTTTTTTCCGCGGGCGTGAGCCCGCTCGTGGCGCTCTGCAAGCGCTCGCGGTCGAGCACCTGCTGTTCACTCTGGAGGGCGATTTGCCCTGCCTCGCTCAGCCAGACCAGCACGCGCCGGCGGTCGCGGGCGTCGCGCATGCGCTCGAGCAGGCCTTTCGCCTCCATGCCGTCGACGATCTCGCTCACCACCGACTGGGCACGCTCGAGGTGACGAGAGCATTCGCCGATCGTCAGCGGCCCGGACAGGGCGAGGTGCGTGAGCACCGCCCACTGCTGGCTCGTGAACGCGACGTCGCGCCGGCGCCGGCGCCGGTGGAAACGGAGATACGTCGCCTTGAAGAGCTCGGCGAACTCGAGGGCGAGATCGGCGTTCTTCATGAGGCATCCTTCATCAGGGAGACGTACGGGCCAGAGAATCCATCGTCAATCCCGATACAATCGGTGCTATCTTTGCGCGTTCTGCGAGGAGGCGCCGATGAAGCTCGCGACGTTGACCGTGCTTGGTGCGACGGCATTCGGATTCGGGTTCGCGTGCAGTAGCGAGGAAGAAGCCGGCTCACCGATCCAGCAGGCAGGGGCTGCCGGCGCCGCGGCGAACGCGGGTGCGGCCGGCAGCGGCGGTGCGCTCGGCGGGGCCGCGGGCAACGCCGGAAGTGGCGGCAGCGCCGGCAACATCTCGTTCGACGGCAGCGCCGGTGCCGGCGGCGCCACGGACGGCGGTCAGGGTGACGCTTGTGCCCGCACGCAGGCCACCGCGACGATTTTGCCCGTGCACCTCGCGTTTGCGTTCGACGTGTCCGGAAGCATGGGTCAGGGCGACGAGCCCTGGCACGATCAGTCGCTCAAATGGGACCCGGTGAGCGCCGCGACCAAGGCGTTTTTCGCCGATCCCGCGTCGCAGGGGTTCATTGCCTCGATGACGCTTTTCCCCGAGGAGGCCGACGAGGACGGGCGTTGCACCGACGCGGTTTACGTCGTTCCCGACGTGCCGCCGACAGCCTTGCCGTCGACGGCGTTCGCCGCCGTTCTCGACGTGATTCCGACCGTGCCATGGCGCCCCGGCACGCCGACCCTGCACGTGGTGCGCGGCATTTTCACTTTCATCGACCAGGAGCTCAAGAAGACTCCCGGGCGCTACGTGGTCGTGCTGGTGACCGACGGCTACCCCTCGGGCTGCAGTGGAAACACCATCGACGCCGTGTCGGACGCGGTCCGCATGCGCGCCGCCGAGATTCCGACCTACGTGATCGGGGTGAACAATCCGATGATCAGCGGCGCTCCCGACACCACCTCGAACCTGAACCAGGTGGCCGCCGCGGGTGGCACGAACCAGGCGTTTTTGATCGATACCGGCAACCCGACGCAGACCACGGCTGCGTTCAAGGCGGCGGTCGAGCAGATCCGCGGCGGTGCGGCGATTTCGTGCGAGCTTGCGATCCCGGCCGCGCCCGATAATCGCAAGTTCGACAAGGAAAAGGTTCGAGTCAACTACACGAGCGGCAGCGGCGCGCCCACTGCGCTCGATTACGACCCGAACTGCACCGGGACCAATGGCTGGCGTTACGACGATCCCGCGAATCCCACTCAGATCGTGCTGTGTGCGAGCACTTGCACGACGGTGCGAGCCGATCTGAACGCGAAGCTTTCGATCGACTTCGAGTGCGAGCGCGTGATCGATATTCCGCAGTGAGCGCCGGGTTTCAGCCGTCCTTCCGTTTCGACAAGAAGCGCGAATAGCGAAGCACCTCGCGGTAGCCCAGACGCCGGTAGATCGGCTCGCCAGCGCGGCTCGCCTGCAGCGCGACCAGGCGCACGCCGCGATCGAAACTACCGTTGGTCACGAAGCGCGTCAGCGCTTCGGCGCAGCCCAGGCGGCGCGCCGAAGGCACGGTCCCGACCCAGTAAACTCCGCCGATGCCGCTGCTCGGATTCGCGAGTGACAGCGCGGCGCCGATCGCGACGCCGTCGAGCCGGGCCAGGGCGAGCAGCGCGCCGCTCGCGAGCACGGCGTCGGTGGCGGCGAACAACGCGGCGCCGATCGCCGCGGGCAGCCCGGCCTCCGCGTAAGCTTCCTGGCAGACCGCGACCAGCTCGCCGAGCACCTCGGGCGTCGACACCAGCTCGAGCGAAAGGCCCGGCGCGAGCGGGACGGCCGGCAGCGGCGCTTCGATCACCATCGCGGGCTCGTCGCCGAGTGAGAGAAATCCGCGTTCGAGCGCGAGCTCTTCCAGGCTGCGATCGCAATCGGATCGGGTCCACAGCACGTAACGGCGGTCGGAAAAGAACTGCTCCGCGCTCTCGAGCAGCGCCTCGGCCGATGCCGTCCCGAGCGGAACCAGCGCGTTGGAGAACGGCGTCGGAAAGCGGCTCGAGCCCGCGGTCATCAGCGCGTCGCGTGTCCGGAGCGTGCGGTGATGGGTTTGCCAGCGCGCCATCGCTTCGATGCCGTCGATCAACGCGCTGTGAGCAGAAGCGCTCGCGTCCATGCGTCGCGAATAACATCGTTGCTCCCCGGCGCGACAAAAGCGCGTTTTCCCCGAGGGCCGCGGCAGTTTCGCCACACCGCTTGCGTTCCGCCCGCTCGAGACCAACTCTGCCCACCGCCCCAAGGGCCAGCACGTCAGGATCGAGGGAATGGCAGACGGCACGCGGCTTCGGCTCCGGGATGCCGTGAGCATCATCGTCGGCATCGTGATCGGCGCCGGTATCTACGAAACGGCGCCGACCGTGCTCGCGAACGTGGCGAGCCCGGCACACGCGCTCGCGGTGTGGGGACTGGGCGGCGTGTTGTCGTTGATCGGAGCCGCTTGTTACGCGGAGCTTGCCACCACGTATCCGCGCTCCGGCGGCGACTACGTGTACCTGACGCGTGCCTTCGGAAAATTCGTGGGGTTTCTGTTTGGCTGGGCCCAGCTCGCGGTGATCCTCACCGGCAGCATCGGGATGATGGCGTTCGTCTTCGCCGACTACGCCGCTTCGCTCTGGGGGACGAGCCCGAGCCTGGCTGCGGTGCTCGCCGTGATCGCGATCAGCGGCTGTAACGCGGCGGGCGTCGTCGCGGGCAAGACCGCCCAGAACGTGCTGACCTCGGTCAAGGTGATCGGCCTCGGCGCGGTGGTCGTAGCGGGGCTGTGCTTCGGGCAGAGCGCGACGCCGGCGCTCGAGCGACCCGCGCAGGCGGGCTCTTTCGGTCTGGCGATGATCCTGGTGCTCTACACCTACGGCGGCTGGAACGACGCGGCGTTCGTCGCGGCCGAAGTGCGCGACCCCGCCCGCAACATCTCGCGCGCGCTCCTGCTCGGCACGCTCGCGATCACGGTCATCTACCTCCTCGTCAACACGGCGTTCATCGTCGCGCTCGGTTTCGACGCCGCGCGCGAGGCGCGGGCGATCGCGGGTCAGGTGCTGGCGCGGGCGCTCGGCCCGGCCGCGGGCGCGGCGATGTCGATCCTGGTGATGATCTCGGCGCTCGGCGCGGTAAACGGCCTGATCTTCACGGGGTCGCGCGTGTACGCGAGCCTCGGCGCCGATCATCGCCTCTTCCGCAGGCTCGCCGCCTGGCACCCGCGCCTGGGCTCGCCGCTCTGGTCGCTGTGCGCGCAGGCCGCGGTCAGCGTGCTGATGATTCTGATGCTCGGAACGAGCTCGGGGCGAGCCGTGGTCGATCGGATCCTGATCGCGGCGGGCGGCTCGCGCGCGGCCTGGCAGGGCCACGGCGGGTTCGACACCTTGCTGCGCTGCACCGCGCCGGTGTTCTGGGCCTTCTTCCTTTTGACCGGGATTTCCCTGTTCGTGCTGCGCTTCAAGGACCGCGAGCGCGAGCGTCCGTTCCGCGTGCCGCTCTACCCGGTGCTGCCGCTGGTGTTCTGCGCCACCTGCGCCTTCATGTTGTATTCGGCGGTCGACTACGCCGGCAAGCTGACGCTGCTCGGTGTGATTCCGCTGCTGCTCGGCGTCCCGCTGTACGTGCTGTCGCGCCGCGCCTCGAGTCCGCGTTACGCGGCGAGCGCGGCGGGCGAAGGTGAATGAGTTGGAAGGAGAAAGAAGCATGCAAAACCAATCGACTTGGTCCCGTTTGCTGGTGATCGGCGCGTCCGTCGTCCTGCTCTTCGCCGCCTGCGAGCACAACGAGGCTCCTTCCACGCCGCCGCAGCCGGTGGTTGCCGAGCCGCCCGCCGCGGTCACGCTGACGCCGGCTGCCGCGACCGATGCCGCCGCGGCTCCGGCTGCCAGCGATCCACCGGCCGCGCTCGCCAAGAGCGGTGCAGCCGCCGACGGCGCGGACGGCGGGGCGACGCGCACACCCGACGTGATCTACGTGCCCACGCCGCAACCGATCGTCGACAAGATGCTCGAGCTGGCGAAGGTCAAGAAGACGGACGTCGTCTACGACCTCGGCTGCGGCGACGGGCGGATCGTGGTGACGGCCGCCAAAAAGTTCGGGGTCAAGGCTTTCGGCTACGACATCGATCCGCAGCGGGTGGCCGAGGCCAAGGAGAACGTGGTCAAGAACGGCGTCGAGAACCTGGTGACGATCGAGCAGAAAGACATCTTTACCCTCGATCTGTCTCCCGCCGACGTGGTCACGCTCTATCTCTTGCCGCGCCTGAACGTGAAACTGATCCCGCAGCTCGAAAAGCTGAAGAAGGGCGCACGCATCGTCAGTCACGACTTCGACATGGCCGGCGTGAAGCCGCTCCAGCACCTGACGATGAAGCCCACCCCGGACGCGCGCGACCACGAAATCTACCTGTGGAAAACGCCGCTCCAGCACGTGACCGCGACGGCCAGTCCCTGAGTCGGCAAACGGCTGTGGCGGGATCGGAACAGCTGTCCCGACTTCGGAACAGCGGCTGTCCCGAGACCTGAACAGTCCGAGCCCGGAGACGCCCGATTTCAGGGCTTTTTCCTGGCACGCCGCGTGCGTTGGCGGCGCTGCATGCAGGACTGGGCGACACCCGAGCAATCGTTGGGCTGGACGGAAGAGCTTTTGGCCGGATGCTGGCGCGTGGTCGAGCGCCAAGAGCAGGGGGATCAGCTGGCGCTGGTGCTCGGCGCGCCGCTCCGGCCGCTGACGGCGAGCGAGCGCCAGGTGCTGCTCTTGTTCGTTCAGGGGCACGCCAACAAATGCATCGCGCTCGATCTCGGGCTCGCGTTTTCGACCGTCAGTCAGCGTCTGGCCACGGTGACGGCAACGCTCGGATTCGCGTCGCGGGCCGAGCTCCTCTGGTGTGCGTCGCGTGCGCTGTCCGTTCAGCATGCCGCCGCGAACGGTGTGCGCGCTGTACGCGCGCTGGCGTTCGAGTCCGGAGGTGAGCAGCGGCTCTTGTTCTGCTTCCGCAGCTCCGACGCCCCGCTGCCCGCCGTGCTCACGCCGGCCGAACGCGAGGTCGTGCGAGGCGTCATTGCCGGTAAGTCGAACGCGGCGATCGCGAGGGCGCGCGGGGGCTCCCCGCACACCGTGGCCAATCAGCTGGCCAAGATCTATCGAAAGCTCGCGGTGAGCTCGCGCTGGGAGCTGATGAGCCGCTGCCAGAAAATAGCGCTTCCCGTCGCCGTTTGACCGCGGGCACGCCGGGGTGTTTGAATCGGGGTTTGCTTCGAGCCTTTCGCAAAGCCCTGCTCGGTGCCGCGATCTTCGCGGCCTCTCCGCTCGCTCTGGCGCAACCTGCACCCGGTGCGGCGCCGGGTTATCCGCCGCCCGCCTATCCCGGATACCCACCCCCGGCGTATCCCGGGTATCCACCGCCCGCGTATCCACCGCCCGGGTACCCGCCGCCCGCGTATCCACCGCCTTACGCGTATCCGCCGCCCTATGTTCCGCCGCCGATGGTGCCGGCCGCACCCGAACCTCCGGCGATCATCGAAAATTGGGATCCCGAAACGCCGGCGCCGCGCGGCTATCGCATGGACGACACCATCAACGGCCGCATGCTCGGCGTCGGCATCGGTCTTTTGGGGACCGGGTGGTTCCTTTCGATCATCGTGGGCGGCATCGGCGCGGCGTCGGAAGAAGACGATCCCAACGACGCGGCCGACGGCGTCACCGCCGAGGATTGGAGCGTGCTGTATCTGCCCGTCGTCGGCCCGCTGGTCGCGATCGACACGCTCGATGCCAGGACCTCGGGGGTCGGCGTGTTGATCGCCGATGCGGTGATCCAGATCGGCGGGGCGGCCGGAATCGTGGGCGGGCTCGTGGATCGCAAATACCGGCTGGTGCGCACCGATTACGGCTCGCTCAGCGTGACACCGGTGATCGGGCCGAACGGCAGCGGGTTCGTCGCGCAAGGACGGTTCTGAACATGTCAAACCGAGTGCTCGTGATGTTTTTGGCGTTGGCTCTCGGCATCGTCGTGCCGGTCACAGCCGGCGCGCAGGCCCCGGAGCCCAACGGCGCTGGCCTCGGCAAAATCAAACCGCGTGGGAGCGGGGGCGCGGGGTCGACGCTGATGGTGACGGGAACCGTGCTGGCGGGGCTCGGCGGTGCCACGATCATGGCGTCGGGCATTTGCTGGCTCGTCGCCGCGGGTTCGGCGAGCCATCTCGACCAGGATTGTCCGAACAAGGTGTGCGTCGAGGGCAGCACCGGTGAACGATCGCTCCAGACGGCGCGCGACGCCAAGAGCGCGTCGATCGTGCTGTTCGCGATCGGCTTGCCGGTAACGACTGCCGGCACGGTGCTCCTCCTTTACGTCGATCCGCGCGACAAGCGAAGATCGATCATGCTTTCTCCGCGCGTCGGTCCCGAGCGAGCCGGGGCGGACTTCCAGTTTCGGTTCTGAGCCGAGGGCATCGCGGTGAGCATCAAGTTCGCATACCGGGTCCTGCCGCTCTTCGCGCTGCCGCTCGGCGCGTGTGAAGGCTGCATCGATCTCGACGACTACGTCGTGGTGCCGTCGGACGGCGCGCCGTCGTCGGGCGGCGCGGGCGGCACCACGTCGAATGCATGCGCTCCCGGCGAGGAAGGGCAAATCTTCGTGCTCGCCTCGAACCTCGAACCGCGCCTGGCCGAAGGCGGCGCCTGCGCGCTGCCGGAGCGCCCCGGGATCGACCTCTTGGCGCTCGCGCCGAGGGACGGCCAGTGCGTCGCACGCGCGCGGCTCACGTCCGCGACCCCCGATCAGGTTCGCGTGCTGCCGCAGGTGCGGCACACCACGAGCGGCGCGGTGGCGGTGGCAGGCAGCTTCGCGGGCAGCGCGCTCGAATTTCCGCTCGCGTGCAACAGTAGCGCGAGCGTTTCACTGGCGGCGCCCCCCGGCGCGGCGAGCGCGTTGTTCGCGGCGCGGCTGCGCCTCCTGGGTGGAGCCATCTGCACCGAGTGGGCTCATCGAGCCTGGTCGGAGGAAGCGGGCGCCGCGCTCGAAGTGCGCAGTTTCGAGCACACCGACGACGGCAGGGTGCTCGTCGCGGGTGCGCTCGGCGGCGCGCTCACGCGTTTCGAAGGTAGCGGCCCGCCGCGTACGGTCGGCGGCGGCGCGTTCTTCGCAGTCTGGACGGCGAGCGGATCGCTAGACGCGGTGACGGCGCTGGTCACGGAGCCGGGCGCCACCGACGCCGCGCTCGCGATCGCTCCGCTCGGCTCGGGGCCGATGGTCGCAGGCGCGGCGAAGCTCGAGGATCCGGCGTGCCACGGGTGCTCGGGCGTAAGTCACGTCACCGACGCCGCGCTCAGTTGTCCGGTCATTCGCGACGCCGGCAGCGACGCCGGCGATGCTTCGAACGGCGATGCCGCGAGCGACGCGAGCGTCGATGCCACGGCCGACGCCGAGGCCGGCGCGGCCCCCGCCGAGGCCGACGCCGCCGACGGTGCCAACGTCCCAGCCCGCTCGGACTGGGTCAACGCGTTCGTTTTCGCGCCACGCGAGCAGGGCGGGTGCGCGCGCTTCGAGAGCTTCGGATCGGATCAGCTCGGCTCGGGTGACGCCCAGGCAATCTTCGACATTTCGCGGCGGCCGGCCGCGTGCCGCGCCTACGCTGCCGGCGCTGCCGGCCGCAACACCTGGCGTATCGTCGGCAACGATCCCAAGAGCTCGATCGCGCCGGGGCGGGACGAAAACGCCGACGGCTTCCTGGTGCGCTTCGGCGTCAGCGGCTTGTTCGGTTGCACGCAAGGTGTGGATTTCAATCTGCGATTCTCGACGATCGGCGTGGTGACGGGCGAACGAGCGCGTGCGCATTGCGATCAGGGAGTGACAGCGGCCGTGCTCGCGCGCGAGCTGAGACAGGCGTCACTCGTCATCGAGCGCTGCAGCACTGCCGACGGGTGCGATCCGGCGTCGACCAGCGCGAGCCTCGAGCCCGCACTAGGCGATCAGATCGTGGTGATGGGACTGGCCGATGACGGCGAGCTGCGCTGGCACGGTAGCTTCGGGCCGGTCGGCTTCGACGCGCGCCCGCGGCCCGCTGCCGGGAGCGCACCGCTGATGGATCTGGCGCTGGATGAGCGTGACGACGCCTACCTGCTGGTCGTCGTGGACGGACCGCTGCGCTCCCACAACGTCGAGCTCTCGCGCTGCAGCGAGCTCTCCGCGGAGAATCCCGCGCCTGGAGTCTGGATCGTCAAGCTTTCGGGAAGCGGCTTCGGCGATCGCGGAGGCTGCCGCTGGGCTCGCCACCTCGGCTGAGTTAGTCGATCGGCATGGACCCAGCTCTGCCGGTGATCGACGCGTGGGCCCAGCATCCGACCCCGCGCTTCATCGCTCAACCGATGTTCGAGTCGTTGCGGCGCTGGGGTCGCCTCGAGGCACCACCCGAAGTTCCGCTCGAGATGACGATCGGCGCGCTCGACGCCGCGGGCGTGACCCAGGCCCTGCTCTCGGCCTGGTGGGGACCCGAGGGGCCTTTGATCGGCAACGACGAAGTCGCGGCCTGTGTCCGCCAATATCCCGATCGTCTCGTGGGCATCGCGTCGGTCGACCTCGCCCGCCCGATGCCCGCGCTGCGCGAGCTGCGGCGCGCGGTGAAAGAACTCGGCTTCCGCGGGCTGCGCTTGTTGCCGTGGCTCTGGGGCGTGCCGCCGAACGATCGGCGCTTTTATCCGCTCTACGCCGAGTGCATCGAGCTCGGGATACCGTTCTGCTTGCAGGTCGGGCACACCGGGCCGCTGCGCCCGTCGGAGCCCGGTCGGCCGATTCCGTACCTCGACGAAGTCGCGCTCGATTTTCCCGAGCTCACGATCGTCGGCGGGCACATCGGCTACCCCTGGACGAACGAGATGATCGCGCTCGCGACGAAGTATCCCAACGTCTACATCGACACCTCGGCTTACAAGCCGAAGCGCTATCCGCCGGAGCTCGTGGCTTACCTGCGCGGCCACGGCCGAAAGAAGGTGCTGTTCGGCAGCAACTACCCGATGATCCTGCCCGGCGACTGTTTGGCCGAGCTCTCGGCGCTGAGCCTGGACGCCGAGGTTACGCGGCTTTTTCTCCACGAAAACGCCGCTCGCGTCTTCCGCCTCGGCACTTGAGCCCGCGCGTGCGCTCGTGAGAGGATGCGCCTCCAATGGAGGATCCATGTCGCGCAAGCGGTCGGTAGTGAAGGCGCTGGCCTGTGCCGCTGTGCTGGTGGTTGCGGGTGTGAGCGGCTGCGGTGGCGACGACGAGCACACCGTTCCGAGACCCGGTGGCACGGGCGGCGGCGGTCGCGACGGATCGGTCGGCTCAGGGGGTAGCAGCAGCGGCGGCACGGCCGGTGGCGGTCGTGGCGGCTCCGGTGGTGCGAGCGGCAGGGGCGGTACGGGTGGTTCGAACGGCCGGGGCGGCACCGGTGGCACGGGCACCGGCGGCACGAGCGGTACCGGCACCGGCGGCACGAGCGGCACCGGCACCGGCGGTACGAGCGGCACGGGCACCGGCGGCACGAGCGGCACCGGCACTGGCGGCACCAGCGCGACCGGCGGCACCAGCGGACAAGATGCCGGAGCCGACGCCGCGGACGCTGCCGATGACGCGATCGCGGACGCCGCGACGGACAGCGCGACCTGCACCATCGGCGAAGTCAGCAGCGAAGCGACCGCGAGCAACTTGAGCTTGTTCGGAACCCCCGTTTACTTCAATGGCGGCGATCCGCTCCCGGCCGGCACGTACCGCATCACGTACGTCGACGGCTGCATGAAGTACGGCGGTGGTCAGGGCTGGACCGTCAACGCGTACGCCGCCGGTTGTTGCGAGTGGTGGCTCATCGGCGAGTCCACCGCGGACAAGAAGCTCGTGCCTCCCGGAACGATCGGTTACGCGGTCGGCTCGGGCGCCTACGCGAACTTCACCGATTGCGAGGCCGAGAGCCGCAACTCACCGGCGCAGGAGTTCGCGCACACCGGCGGTCGGCTGGGTGTCTGGCTCCAAGACTCCCCATACACGGACAACCTTGCCGGCGAGAACGGACGCAACCCGCGCTGGAGGCTGGTCCGGCTCGGGGCGTGCGTGGACGGGGGCGTGCCGGACGCGAGCATCGACTGAACCCTGAAAATCCCCAGGAAAAACGGCCGGTCGGCCTACCTCCCGAAAGCGGGCGCTTTTCCTGTGAAAAAGAGCATGTTACACTGATCGGTGTCGAGGTAGTCGCACGCCCGTCAGGAGGATGTTGCCCATGGTCTCGCTCAGGGAATCGATGCACCGAAGCGGTCTGTTCATTGTGGCGGTAATCGCGGCCGCGTGCTCCTCCGAGTCGGATCCCAAAGGCGGCACGGAGAACAACACGACGCCGCCGCCTCCGAATCCGATGGCGATGCCCTGCGAGCCCTTGAACACGAAGTACGCCGGTGACGAGCGCTGCATCCTGCCGCCTCCGGAAGGGACGGGCATCCAGCTCCACGTCGGTCCCAGCAACTACACGGACGAGGCCGAGCTCGCCAAGTACGAGCTCGCGCCGGGGAAGGAGGTTACGGAGTGTTACTACCTGAACGCTCCGAACGACGAAGTCGTGAACTTCTTCGAGCAGCACTACCGCATGCGAAAGGGTTCACATCATCTGATCATGCACATGTCCACCTCGGGGGAGGCGCACGCAGAGGGATGGGCGCCGTGCGAGTCCCAGGGCTTCACTCCGATCGGCGGTAC
>Ga0111539_10010222_pt1 | contig 11825 bp, 8 predicted proteins | sample RhiMethybrSRZTD1_FD_79667 | JGI IMG/M metagenome (GOLD analysis project Ga0111539, IMG submission 79667) | Populus rhizosphere microbial communities from Tennessee, USA - Rhizosphere MetaG P. TD hybrid SRZTD1 (version 2) (version 2) | ecosystem: Host-associated > Plants > Roots > Rhizosphere >...
AATTGTCTCCCGACGGCCAGCGGCTCACGATCGTCTACACGTGGGAGGACCCGAAAATCTATCAGAAGCCGCACGTCTACCGCCTGTACTTCGAGCGCGCGCCGGCGGTGAAATCGAACGGAGCGCTGGTGAGCTATGCCCTCGAAGAGTGGTGCGACGCCGGCGATCCGATCGAGAAGCAGTCGATCGTTCCGCCGAAGCAAACCATCAAGAAATGATCGCGGATTCAACATCGCTGTGGAGGTTGGAATGAAGACCAGCACGCGGGTCGGCCTCGCCGTCGTCGGTTTAGCACTCGCGTCCGTGTCCGTCGCGGCGCACCATTCGTTCGCGATGTTCGAAATGGACAAGAACGTCGAGTATCAAGGCGTCGTTTCCGAATGGAAGTGGCAGAACCCCCACGTCCACCTCACCGTCGACATCAAGCCGGCCCCCGGGATCGACCCGCAGACGGTCGGCAGATGGGACGTCGAGGGCGGTTCGGTCAACATCATGTCGCGGCAGGGCTGGACACGCACGAGCTACAAGGTTGGCGACCCGATTCGACTCGTCGGTCATCCGATGAAAGACGGCTCGAAGGGCATTTCGCTCTTCTATTCGATCCGCCCTGATGGCACGCGCCTGTACCACGACATCGCCCGTCCGAAAGACGACGTGAAGAAGACGAGTGGCGTTCTTCCGTAGCCTGCAGGACAGCGCGTTCACGGAATGGTTCCTCGGATCCGATTCCATCTGGACGTATCCGACGGTGCTGACGCTGCACACCGTCGGCATGGCCATTCTTGTCGGCGCGAGCTTCGTCATCCATCTGCGGGTGCTGCAAGTCGCCAGAGACGTGCCGCTACGGCGCCTGCTGCCACTCTACCGGTTCATCTGGATTGGCTTCGCGATCAATCTTCTGAGCGGGCTGATCCTGTTCGTGACCGAGGCGGCCGATCGGATTGCCGATCCGGTGTTCGCCGTGAAGATGGCCAGCATTGCGGCCGCGCTGTGGCTGGGGGTCATCGTGAAGCGGCGCGCGATCGATCGGCCGGGCGCGCCAGATGTGACCACCGGTCTCAGCCGCTCGATGGCGGCGGCGTCGATCGCGCTGTGGACGATCGCGATCGTCGCCGGGCGCCTGATGGCCTATCTGAAATCCGCCGCCTGACCCGCGTCGATGCTTGAATTCGCCGCCTGGGTGGAGTCGACGCCGATCTCGAAAACGCTGTTCGGGATGTCGTGGCTCTGGCCGGCTTGTGAATCGCTGCACTTCATCGGCCTGTGCCTGCTGATCGGAGGGGCCGGACTGCTCGACCTGCGGTTGATGGGCATGTTTCGCGGCGTGCCGATTCGCCATATCAAAGCGATGATGCCGTGGGCGATCGGGGGATTTCTGATCAACGCCGGAACCGGGGCGCTGTTCCTGCTCATGCAGCCTCACCTGTACTTGAGCAGCGCGGTCTGGTGGTCGAAGGTCGCGTTCATCGTCGTCGCGGCAGCTAACGCGCTGTTCTTCGAGACACGCCTGGCGCCCTCCGCGTTGTCGATGGACGACAACGCCGACACGCCGCGGGTGATGAAGGTCGTAGGCGCGTGCTCGCTCGTCAGCTGGTTCGCGGTGCTGTACTGCGGGCGGATGTTGCCCTATCTGGGAACGGGGAATTGATCGCCATGCCACACACACTATCGCGACGCGAATTCACTCGTCTTGCGGTTGTTCCGCTCACGCTTCCGGTCGCCCGGCTTGGCGCGCAAACGGCGCCGCGCGAGGCAGCGACGGTTCGCGGCGTGAAGCTGGGCGCGATTACCGGGGTTTACGGCCCGTTCACACCGCCCGCCGGACAGGATCTCGTGGACGTCGTGATCGCCCGAACGATCGAAGCGGGGATCGGACATGTGGAGCTGGTGAACTCGTTGTTCGAACCGCGGGTCGTCGGCGGCGGCGTGGGCGGACAGGCGCCCGCGACCACCAGTCCGGAATACCTGCAGACGCGCGCCGCACTCCGCCAATGGCGATTGACCGAGCCGCTCGATCGATTCCGCGAGATCCGCCGGAAGTTCGACGCCGCGTCGGTCGATCTGTTCTCATTCGTCATGACGATTGGCGACGATTTCACGGATCCCGAGATCGATGCCGTCTTCAGGCAGATGGCTGCGCTCGGAGTCAAGCGGTTCTGCACCAACCAGACGCGTGTCGGAATGGGACCGCGCATGGTCGTTGCCGCAGAGAAGTACCGGATCAGTCCGGCGTTTCACACGCACAACCTCGTGAACGACCCGAATGAGATTGCGTCACCGGCGAGTCTCGATCGCGTGCTCGCGATGTCGAAGTTGTTCATGGTCAATCTCGACATCGGCCATTACGCCAGAGGCGGCAACGACCCGTTCGAGTACATCAAGGCGCACCACGACCGCATCACCCACCTGCACATTCGCGATCAGAAGCGCGACGGCACAGCGGCGAACATCGGTGACGGCGACCTCCGCGTCGCCGACATCCTGCGCACGATTCGCGACAACCGGTGGCCGATTGCCTGCATTCTCGAACAGGGCCGACTCGGATTCGATTCAATCGCCGCCACCAAAGCGAACCTCGACTACATGCGGCGCGTGCTGGAGTCGTAGCGGAGCGCACACCCACCCACAATTTTTTTGGAGCGCCACCGCGCCTCGTCGCCTGTAACATCTACCCGGACGATGCCCGGACGCGACCCAGCGCCTCCCGCGCCCTGGATCCCGGCGATGGCCGCCGATGCGGAGGCGGTTCGCGAACAACTCGGCCGGATTCTCTCGAGCACGTTGATCCGCAACAGCAAGCGCTTTCCGGGTTTTCTGCGTTTCACCGTCGAGCACGCGCTGAGTTCAGCCGAACCGCTCAAGGAGCGGACAATCGGCCACGAGGTGTTTGCCCGGGATCCGGCGTACGACACCGCGCAGGACCCGGTCGTGCGGATGACGGCCGCCGAGGTTCGCAAACGACTCGTCCAGTATTACGAGCGGCCGGAACATTCCGGCGAGATCGTCATCACCTACCAGCCGGGCTCGTACGTTCCCGATTTCTATCAGCCGGCGGCCCAGGGCCACACGGATTCGCCGCCACCACCCGCTAGCGCATCGCCAAACCTGTCGGCAGCGCCGCGCGCGAGAACGTGGCCTGCTGCAATCGCCGCTGTTGTCATCGCATCAGCGGTGCTGGGCGCATGGCTGATCGCCGGTCAGCAGCCTGCCGGGCCGCGAGTGGACGCGCTCACCCGCTTCTGGACGCCCGTTCTCGCCTCGTCGTCGGCGCCGCTGCTGTGCATCGGCGACGCCGGTTTATTCGTGAACCAGGCTGTGGAACCGAGCACCGCGGCGGTCGGGGACATGACGATACAGGAGTTCCTTCGCAGCGATTCGGTTCGATACACCGATGCCGCCACACTCTCGCTCGTTGCAGGTGAACTGCGGGCGCGAGGCAAGCCATTCCGAATCCGCCGCCCGTCAGCCACTGCCCTCAAAGATCTCCGCGATGGCCCGGTCGTGCTGATTGGCGGCTTCAACAACCCGTGGACTCGCAAGCTGAGCGAGGATTGGCGGTTTACGCTCGCCCCGGATGCGGCGGGCGCCTACGTGCGGGATCGCGAGCACCCCGACGATCGCCGATGGCGTCCGGAGGACGCGGGTCGGTTCATCAAGAACCTGAGGCACACATACGGGCTGATTACGCGCGTGAAGGATGCGGCGACGGGCCAGGTCGTGCTCACGTTATCCGGTCTGGTACACGGCACCCGGGCCGCGGGTGAATGCGTCGTCGACGCAACATGCTTGCAGGCCGCGGAGCGGATCGGCGTCAGCGATCTCGGAAGACAGAACGTCCAGATTGTCGTCGAGGCCGCAGTGATGGGCGAAGACTCCGGTGCGCCGCGTGTCATTGCGGTCAATGCGTGGTGAGACCGCGTCCCCGAGTGATCTAGTTCCCTTGCCTTAGGGCGGCGGCCGGTTCAATGGACGTGGCGCGCTCAACGGGAATAGCGATGGCGACGGCGGCCACCAGCGCGACGAAGACCGTTCCGGCGGCGAGCGAACTCGGATCCAATGGCGCGACGCCATAGAGCAGCGAACTCACCCACTGCGCTGACGCAACTGCCGCGCCGAGCCCGAGCGCCATGCCGCCGACCACCATTGCGATCGCTTCCCTTCCAACCAGGACTCGAATATTCACAGACCGCGCTCCGAGGGCCATCCTGATGCCGATTTCACGTCGCCTCTGCGCCACCACGTAAGCCAGCACGCCATACAGGCCAACCGCGGTGAGCACTGCGGCGATGATGCCGAACATCGACGCCAGCGCTGCCGTGAGGCGCTCACCAGCCGTACTCGCGTTCACCTCGGCGGCCAACGTGCTGACTTCGACGAACGGCACGGCCGGATCGAGGTCGGTCAACGCCTGCCGAACCGGTTGGATCACCGACTCGGGTCGCGCGCGGGTTCGCACGTGCAAGACAAACGAATCAAAGTCGCGCGAAAACCGATACACCGCCGGCATCATCGGCTCGCGCATGGAGCGGTACTTCGCGTCGCTCACCACACCAATGATTTCAAACATCCGACCGACAACGCGTTGTGGTGGACCTGCGCCGAATCCTTGACCCAGCGGATCGATGTTCGGAAAGAAGCGCCGCACAAACGCTTGATTGACGACCACCTTCCCGGGCTTGGCCTCGGGATCGTCGGCATCGGTGAAATCGCGGCCGGCCACGATGCGCATGCCCATCGTCGCGAAATACTCGGGCGAGACGGCATTGAGGTTGGTATTCAGGAAATCTGCCGCCGACGGCTGTTGGCCTGCCAACGCCACGGTCATGCCGATGCCTCGGCCGCGCATCACGCCGCGTGCAGCAACGGCGACCGACACGACGTCCGGCATGTCGCGGACGCGCCCGGTCAGGGCGAAGAGCAGCGCACGCCCCTGTGGCGCGGTGTAGCCGGAAAGCGAAGGGTCAGCAGTGAATGTCACGACGCGGTCGCGATCGAAGCCCGCGTCCAGCATCTGCAACTGCTGGAAGGTTCGTACGAGCAGAGCCGTCGTGGTGAGCAGCAGCGTACACAGCGCGATTTGGAAGACGACGAGCAGCTGTCGGCCGCGCCATCCGCCGCTCGAGCGCGCGCCACGCAGAGCGCTGGCGACCGTCGTGCGCGAAACCGTCAGCGCGAGAGCGCTGCCGGACACGAGGGCGGTCAGCGCCGAGATGGCGAGGGAAAACCAGAGGACGCGCCAGTCCGGCCCCAAGTCAACGGAAAGCGCCAGGCGTCTCGCGGCGATGTCGCGGAGCGGTGGGAGCGCGCGGGCGATGACAGGCGTCAGGACAACGGCGAGGAGTGCGCCACCAGCGGCGCCGAGTGCCGTCAAGAGGAAGCTCTCCGTGAACATCTGCCTGGCCAGCCGCGTTCTCGTGGCGCCGAGCGCCAGACGGACACCGAGTTCCTCGCCTCGCCCCGCAACTCGCGTCAGCAGGAGCCCGGTGACGTTGGCACCCACCATCAGCAGCAGCAAACCAACGGACACGAGCAACAGCCTCAACGCGCCAGCGTAACGTTCGCGCAGAATCGACACGCCATGGGCCAGCGGATCGAGCGCTATTCCCGAATGCGGGTCGTCAAACACTCCTCGACCGACACGCTGGCCCGTGGCGTACGGTTCGATCGCAGCTCGCCAGAGGGCCAGGGTTTCGGCCTGCGCTTGCGCCGGAGTCACGCCTGATTTGAGACGCCCTCCAAGATCGAGTGCCGCTGTCTCGACGTCAAAGGCCTCTGGCTCGGTCCACAGCTCGGGGAACGTGCGGAGTGGAACGCGCACATCAGGTGCCGAGTCGACCGAGATTCCGTTGAACGCTCGGGGCATCACGCCCACGATCACGAACCGATGGCCGTGCAGCGCGATCGTCCGCCCGACGGCCTCGCGATCGCCATTGAAGCGCCGCCGCCAGAAGCCATAGCTCAGCACGGCCGGCGGCGTGCCTGGATTCGCCTTCGCATCGTCCTCCGTGAGCGTGCGGCCAAGCAGCGCCGGCACGCCCAGCACTTCAAAGAATCCGGGCGTCGCCAGGTGGACGCGAATCTGCTCGGCTGGCGTCGGCTGATTCATGGCGACATCGATCGCCGCTTCCGCGAATACGCCGGAGAGCGTCGTCGAACGCTGGCGCAGCGCCTCGTAGAAGGAGTAGTGAAACGTGCTGGCGGTTCCGATTCTCGGGATCCGCTGGACCATCCGCACCAATTCCTCGGGATGGTCTACCGGCAACGGCCGCCATAGGACCGCGTCAAAGATGCTGAAGATCAGGGCATTGGCACCGACGCCGACGGCGAGCAGGACGACCGCAACGAGCGTGAACCCGGGACTCCTGGCGAGCATCCGCACGGCGAAGCGAAGGTCGCTCATCGCGCCATTTTAGAGCCGGCGATCGTGAAGGGTGAAGGCGTGAGTCTGGGAGCGCGCCTCAGCGGACGGCGGCTGCGCGACTCTTCGCGCCGACCCGCCGCTCGAGGTCCGATTCGAACGCGGCGAACGTGATGCCGAATCGCTCGATAGCCTGGTCCATCGTCTGGCCAGCACCGAGGTCCTGCAGGAGTTGGCCGACGCCCGCCGACCCGATCCGGTCGATCAGCGCGCGCGTCGCAAAGGCACTTTCCTCGTAAGCGATCACCGCCTGCGCCGCGTTCAGCCGCGCGAAGCTCGTCTGCAGGACCGCCAGCGGCACGAACAGTCGCGCGGCAGCGAGACGCCGTTCCGATATCGCCGTGTCGCGCCCCTCGAAATACATCGCGAGCCCTTCGTTCAACCACGCGGGCAAGTTCCGCGAAGCAATGGTCTTGAGCATCGCGTGCGTCAGCTCGTGGGTCAGGACGCGGTCGAATTCCGCGAGGTTCTGCGCGGCGCCGCGGACCGGCATGCGAATCTGGCCGTCGAAGCCGCCCGCCGACCATTCGGGCGCGCCCGTGATGTCGTGGAACTGCCGCTCGGAATAGAGGATGACGTTGATCGGCGCGGACGGGTAGGCGCCGAGCGCTTTGCCGATGCGCCAGAACGCCGCGCTCAGGACGCTGGTAGCGCGAGCGGCGAGCTTCTGCTGCACTGGTCCGTCGAAGCTGATCGTGAAGCGATCGTCCTTGATCGCGTCGCGGTTCTGCGGAAGCGACGCCTCTTCGCGCCAGGCCGCCAGACGGCCGCGCATGCCCACGGCGACTGCGGGCGGTGCGCTGGGCAGCGCGCGCTCGTAGGTCTTGATCGCCAGCTCGAGGTCGCCCTGCCGGTACAGCAGCTCGCCGAGATATGCCGCGGCCTGCAGCAGCTGCGGCTCGATCTGCAGCGCCTGCTTCAGGAAAGCAATCGCGTCCTTGTCCTGTCCCTGAATGGCGGCGGCCACGCCGGCCCCGAGCAGCAGCTGCGGATCGCCGGGATAACGCGTCAGCGCCTCGCGAAAAATCGACGCCGCCGACGCCGCGTTCCCGCTCTGGAGCGCCTGAAAGCCTTTGTCCAGCGCGTCCGACGAGCCGGGCTGCGCGCTGACCGAGGTTGTGAAGCAGGAGATCAAGGCGAGCGCGATCGCGGCCCGGCGTAGAACCATGGCGACGACGCGGCGCAAGCGTCGTACCCGCGCGTATTGTTCGGATGTGCTGCGATCGGCCACTCGCTCGATGACGATTCCGTGGTTTCGCCATCAACATCGTATGCGTGCAACCGACGATGTCGCATTCAGCTACGGTGCCGATAGACAGCCAACGATCCGCGTGCACGTCGGTGTGTCGTGCCGTGCAGAACCGGACACCAACAATCGCCGATGCTCACCGATAATGATTGCAGCAGTCGGTCGGCGTGGGCTGGTGTATGACTGGACAGACCGTAACCCACTACCGCGTCGGCGAAAAACTCGGCGAGGGCGGTAGCTCGGTCGTCTATCGCGCCGAAGACCTGGCGCTCGGGCGCGAGGTCGTCATCAAGTTCTTCACCGCCGAGGGCGCCGGCAGCATCGCACGCTTCCAGCACGAGGCGCGCACCATTTCCAGCCTCAACCACCCCAACATCTGCACGATCTACGAGATTGGCGAGCACCAGGGGCGGCCGTTCCTGGCGATGGAACTGATCGACGGTCAGATACTGTCGAGCACGATTGGCGGCCGCGCGATGAAGACCGCGGACGTCATCGATCTCGGCACGCAGATCGCCGACGCGCTCGACGCCGCACACAGCGAAGGCATCGTCCACCGCGACGTCAAGCCGGCGAACATCTTCGTGACGCGGTCCGGACGCATCAAGCTCCTCGACTTCGGCGTCGCGGTCATGCTGCCGCGCCGCGTCGATCCGACGACGGCGCGATCGCTGTTTTCGACGGGCGGCACGATTCCGTACATGTCGCCGGAGCAGGCGCGCGTCGAGGAGCTCGACCACCGCACCGACCTCTTCTCGCTCGGCATCGTCCTCTACGAGATGGCGACGGGGAAACGGCCCTTCGCCGGCGCGACGGCGGCGGACGTCCTCGCGGCGATCGTGAATCAGCTGCCAATCGCGCCACGGACGCTCAATCCGGAGGTGCCGGTGGAGCTCGAGCGCATCATCACCAAGGCGCTCGAAAAGAACCCGAAGCTGCGCTGTCAGACCGCATCGGACGTCAGGGCCGACCTGCAGCGGCTGAAGCGCGATCTCGATCGGGCGGCCGCGAGTGCCCTGCAGAGTGCGGGCCGTTCCTCCGCGCTGCCGTCGCTGCGCGGGTCGATCTGGCTCGGTGCCGCCGCCGCGCTTGGCGTCGTGGCCGTCGCTGGCAGCGCGTGGTGGGCGCTCGCCGCCGTGAGAGGACGGACCGTGTCGGCCGCGTCGGCTGAAGAGATGACCGAGCCGGCCCGCCAGGCGGACGTTCAGTTGCGCACGGAAAAGACGGCGCCGAAAGAGCCGACGAGGGAAACCGCCACACCCGCGGCACCTCCCGTGGTTGGGCGCGCGACCGTCGCGCCGCCCGTACGACTGGATCCCCCACCCGCCCGCCCGGCCCCGGCCCCGGCCGCGATCCCGGCACGAGTCGAAACCGCCGTTGCCGATGCGCCGATTCCGGCAGGCCCGGATCAATTCCTCATCGCCCGTCAACAGATCGATCTGAGGCTGTACGACCAGGCGATCGAGAGCCTCCGGAGGGTCGCGCAGGGTGGCGACAGCCAGAAGGCGATCGAAGCCTCGTTCCTGACCGCGTCAATCCACGACGCGCGCGGCGACACGCCGAATGCGATGAGCACCTACATCGAGATCGCGCATCGCTTCCCCGACGATCCGCGCGCCGCCGAAGCACTCGTGCGGCTGGCGGAAGCGACGCTGAAATCGAAACGGCGCGACAAGGAGCCGGATGCGCGCCGGACGCTGACCGAGGTCGTCGAGAAGTATCCTGGCAGCCCGTGGGCGCCCAGGGCGCTCGTGATGCGCGGCGACCTCGAGGCGCGGCAGGGAACGTATCAGCGTGACGAAGTCTTCGGCGGATCGGTCCAGACGGCGGCCATCACCTACCGCGCGGTCGTCGAGCGCTACGCGTCGAGCGATGCCGCGGCTGCCGCCCTGAACAAGCTGGCCCGCATCTACGCCGACGCGAAGCGGTTCGACGTCGCCGCCGCCACGTTCCAGGAGCTCGGGACGCGCGATGCCGACGATCGCTTCGACGCGTGGTTCTCGGCCGGCGAGATCTACGAGAAGCGGCTCAAGGACAGCGCACGCGCCAGGACCGCATACGCACGCGTGCTGCCCTCATCCCCGCACTACGCCGAAGCCCGGAAACGAATCGCCCGGTAGCGTTGCCTGCCGATCGTCGTAACAAAACGGCGCTGCCGCACGGTGGCCCGTGCAACAGCGCCGCAGCGAACGGTTCTTCGATCCGTTACGAAGGCACTCTCTCGAGGCCAACCAGCTGCCACTGTCCCTGCTGGTAGCGGAAAAAGACGCTGATCGGTTGCGCCCAGGATGGCCGGGATCCATCGATGCTGCTGAGTTCGATCTTCACGAACCCGCCGTCGTGGCAAGGCAGCCCGTTCGGCGCCTCGAGCCTGGTCGAGCGCGCCTGGGTTTCGGCGATGCGTACGGTGCTCGCCGTCGCGTTGTCGAACCGGAACCACACCGCACGGTAGCCGGCTGGCGCCTTGGCGAAGTCGGCGTCAACCGACGCGTTGCGGAACGTCAACACGCCGGCATCGGTCAGCGCCGGATCCGCAATCGGGTTGACGGCGGTCAGATAGGCGCGGCCGATGGCGTCGCGCCGCTCGGCGAGCGCCCGCACCAGAAACTCTTCCGACGCGGGATCCCGGAAGTCGCCGGCCTTGATCGCCGCGCGCAGCAGGTCGGTCGTCAAGGACATCAGCTTCTGCGCCGCCCAGAACTTGTCGTCGCCGCGCGCATGGAGAAACGCCTGGTTCGGCACGCGCGGCTTCCACAGGTCGGGATTGAAGCTGGCGTTGTCGGCGGGGAACCTGCCGATCGACGGGGCTTCGTAGAAGGGCGCGGTGTGCCACTTGGGAATCGCGAATCCAAACGACAGCATCCGCTTCAGGGTGTCGCGCGGTTCCAGCAGGTACTCATCGCCTTCCCAGTAGTCGGCCGGTCCCACGCCGGCGCTGCCGAGCGCGGATCCGAAGTCGAGCAGGTGGTGGCGCACGTACGACCGGCCGTTTTCGGTGATCAGCGTGTCGAGCGAGTTGATGGCCTTCGCATCCACGTGATTGAGCCACGCCGCAAAGACGCCGTAGCCGCGCAACTCGCGCCGATCCTCGTGCGGCACGATGTCGTTGGGATCGTCCGGCCGGGTGTCGACGAACCGGATCCGGCCGATCGGCTTGCCGGGCAGCGCCTTGCTGGCCACGATGCGATAGGCACCGTCCGGTTCGCGGTCGGCGCGCTGCAGCAGGGTGTCGATGTCCTCGAGGCGCATCGCGCGGCGCTTGCCGCCGGGCGGCGTGAACTTGGCGGTGCTGCCGAGCACGAGCTGCTCGCGGCGCATGTAGGCGATGTGGTTCTCCGGCACGTGATAGCCGAGGGCCCACATCAGCTTCGTCACCGCCACCTCGGTGCCGGTGGCCATGCCGCGGAAGCCTGGCGGATCGAACTTCAGGAACCAGAGCTGCCCCTTGGTGTCCTTGATGCTGAACCCCGGTGTCACGCCGTCGCTCTTGGACGACGTGATGGTCCAGACGCCAGGCTCGGGTCCTTGCGTCGTGTCGGGCCCTCTGAAGACATCCGCCGGCGTCAGCGGCTTCGCGCCAGCACGATTCGTGTACCAGCTCGAATCGGGTACTTCGTCAACCGTGTTGACGTTCTTCGCACGGTCCGCCGCCGCGGTGCGCGGCCCCATCAGATTGGTCGCGAGATCGGCCAGCAGATCCACCTCCAGCGCTTTCATCGCCGAAGCGTCCTGCGTGTCCGGATCGCGCCAGACCGGGTCATCACCGTAGAAGCGCGGCGAGGCCGCGGACGAGGCCATCGTCAACAGAGCGGCGACACACAGCGTCCCGCCGATGACGGCGGCGAATCGCGTTCGTTTATTGGTGCTCATAAGGCTCCTTGTCATTCCCGTATGGAAAAATCGATTTCAGAAGCTCGGGCTGAACGAGAACGAGAGGCCCATGCCCTCGCGGGTGCGCGCCAGCTCGATGCGGGTCAGCGTCCGGTTCGGCGTGTGCAGCGTCATGCCGATGCCGTAGGTTTTCTTCAGGTCCCGCAGATCGAGGTCCTGGAAGTGCGCGGCGACCTTACCGGCGTCGGCGAACAGCGCCATGTCGACGAACGGACCGGCGGTCCAGCGGTACTCGCCGCTGAAGAGCAGCCGGTTGCGATCGCGGAA
>Ga0111539_10010223_pt1 | contig 11825 bp, 7 predicted proteins | sample RhiMethybrSRZTD1_FD_79667 | JGI IMG/M metagenome (GOLD analysis project Ga0111539, IMG submission 79667) | Populus rhizosphere microbial communities from Tennessee, USA - Rhizosphere MetaG P. TD hybrid SRZTD1 (version 2) (version 2) | ecosystem: Host-associated > Plants > Roots > Rhizosphere >...
ACCACGACAGCGATACCTACACTTGCCCGGCAGGAAAGACCCTCACCACAAGCGGCACGCTGGTGAACGACGGTGCGACGTTGCTCTACCGCGGCAGCACCCTGGATTGCGGCGCTTGCCAGTTCAAGGAACGATGCTGCCCCAACACCCCGGCGCGAAAGATCCCGCGCAGCATCCACGAAGGCGCCCGTGATCTTGCCCGCTCCCTAGCCGGCACTCCCACCTTCGAGCAATCGCGTCGTGAGCGCAAGCGCGTCGAGATGCTGTTCGCCCACCTGAAGCGTATCCTCAAGATGGGACGCCTTAGACTGCGCGGCCCGAAAGGCGCACAAGATGAGTTCACGCTCGCGGCAATCGCCCAGAACCTCCGCAGGCTCGCAAAACTCGTCGCCCAGCCGCCACCGGCTGCCGCGTGCCAGGTCGAGGGCTAGGAATGCACCAGCCAACGACGAGGAGCCGCCCCCTCCCAACGCAGGCAGCGGCGATCAACCGCTCGACCCCGCTTTCAGATTACAAAGTCGGCAGACCACATCGCTCCTGTCGGCGACTTCTGCAACAAAATCTGCCAGAAGGAGATCTCGCCTACCAAGGTTCTTCATGAATGCACTTGTCAGCCCGCTGCCCGCTTTGCCGTTGCCCCGGACAGCTCGTTGAACGCTACTCCATTTAGGTGTTTAATTAGACCTGATAAGCGCAGGAGACCGGAGCGCAACTGCGCTGGCTAGTTCAAATTCAGCGCGGCCATTGACCCTTAGCAACGGCGAACTGTTCGGACCATTATACGCTCTTAGTGGCGGTGCTACAGGGAGAGCACTGAGGTCAGAACAAAAGTCAGGAATATCATTGCGCCGTCGCGGATGTCGCACGACGCTTGACTTCGTTTCTAAGCGTGCTGCGCCGGCAGAGGAGCAGGTCACGACCCAGACCACAGCTCGCGAATAGTCCGCAGGAGTCTCTCCCGCCATGGATGCCGGATATGGCGAGAGCATTGGAGGATCCGTAGATGAGCCGGGATCCCGAGACCATTGCCGCAGCGCTGGTCGCCAGCGGGAAAGGCATACTCGCCGCCGACGAGACTGTCCCCACCTTGACCAAGCGCTTCGACACCCTTGGCATCCAATCAACTGTGCAGAGTCGGCGCACCTATCGCGAAATGCTCTTCACGCCGCCGGGGATCGCGGATTTCATCAGCGGTGTCATCATGCACGATGAGACCATCCGCCAGAAAAGCGCAGGTGGCGTACCTCTAGTCGAGATCCTTTCTAACCAAGGCATCCTTCCTGGCATCAAGGTCGATACTGGCGCGAAGCCTCTCGCCGGCTCTGCCGGCGAGACCGTCACCGAGGGGCTCGATGGACTTTGGGATCGCCTTTCGTCATATCACGAGATGGGCGCCCGCTTCGCGAAATGGCGAGCCGTCATCCGCATCGACAATGGATTGCCGAGTTCCGCGTGCGTGAGCGCAAACGCGCACGTCCTCGCCCGATACGCTGCACTCTGCCAGGAATGGAACCTCGTCCCGATCGTCGAGCCGGAAGTGCTGATGGACGGATCGCATTCGATCGAGCGCTGTGAAGAGGTCACGGGCAACGTGCTCCACGCCGTATTCAATGCACTCTTCGAGCAGCGTGTCCTGCTGGAGGCAATGCTCCTGAAGCCCAACATGGTCATCACGGGCAAGGAGGGCGCCCGTCCGGCTTCCGTGCAGGAGGTTGCAGCCGCCACGCTCCGCTGCTTGCGCCGGCACGTCCCGACGTCGGTGCCAGGCGTTGTGTTCTTGTCGGGCGGTCAGGAAGACCGATTGGCGACAGTCCATTTGAACGCAATTAACCAACTGTCCGAGGCCAAGCCATGGAAGATCAGCTTCTCGTATGGACGCGCGCTCCAGGATCCAGCGCTGGAAGCATGGCATGGGCGCGACGAGAGCCTGAAGGCCGGACAGCAGGCCCTGTACCACCGGGCCCGCTGCAACGGGGCGGCAAGCCTGGGGATGTATACCGAAGCGATGGAAGTGGACTCAGCGAGCCGTGGCGACTTTACCCATCGCCACGAGTGGCAGGACGACTGACGAAGACATTACAGTCCCGGCCAGCTGCGTGACACCGCTACATAGAGGAGACGACCATGGCGCACGCGCTCTCGGAGAAGGAAGCGGACTTGATGGATGCATACTGGCGGGCGGCGAACTATTTGTCAGTTGGCCAAATCTATCTCTACGACAACCCGCTGCTGAAGAAACCGCTGGCGAAGGAACATATCAAGCCGCGACTTCTGGGCCATTGGGGTACCACACCGGGCTTGAACTTCATCTACGCTCACCTGAACCGCATCATCAAGAAACACGACCTGGACATGATCTACATCACGGGGCCGGGTCATGGCGGACCCGGCCTGGTTGCGAACGCTTATCTCGAAGGGACTTATAGCGAGGTCTATCCTAATATCTCGCAAGACGACGAAGGCATGAAGCGCCTCTTCACGCAGTTCTCGTTCCCCGGAGGCATACCCAGCCATGTGGCGCCGGAGACCCCCGGTTCGATGCATGAGGGCGGCGAGCTTGGCTACGCTCTCTCGCACGCATACGGGGCCGCCTTCGATAACCCCGACCTGATCGTCACTTGCGTTGTCGGCGACGGCGAAGCGGAAACCGGGCCGCTGGCAACGAGCTGGCATTCCAACAAGCTTCTCAATCCGATCACCGACGGCGCGGTTTTGCCGATCCTGCACCTCAACGGCTACAAGATCGCCAATCCCTGCATCCTCGCTCGGATCAGCCATGAGGAGTTGGACCAGCTCTTTCGTGGTTATGGATATACACCGTACTTTGTCGAGGGGCACGAGCCGAAGAAGATGCACGAGCTCATGGCCGGCACGCTGGACACTATCATCGGCGACATCCAACGCATTAAAGACGATGCGCGCCGGAATGGCTTCAAGGAACGCCCCCGCTGGCCCATGATCGTGCTCCGCACTCCCAAAGGCTGGACGTGCCCGAAGGAGATAGACGGCAAACGCACCGAAGACTACTGGCGCTCGCACCAGGTGCCGATGGGGCAGATGCACGAGAATCCGGCCCACGTGCCGATCCTCGAAGAGTGGATGAAGAGCTACCAGCCCGCAAAGCTCTTCGATGAGAGCGGCCGGCTCCGGCCAGAGATCGCCGAACTCGCCCCGCGCGGGACTCGCCGCATGAGCGCCAATCCGCACGCCAATGGCGGCATTCTCCTTCGAGATCTGCGATTGCCCGACTTCCGTGAGTACGCCCTCAAAGTGCCCGCGCCAGGTGCCGTCACAGCGGAGTCCACTCGCGTTATGGGCGGATTCCTTCGGGACGTCATGAAGCTGAATATGGAGGCGCGGAACTTTCGACTGTTTAGCCCGGACGAGAATAATTCGAACCGCTGGCAGGACGTGCTCGAGGTCACCAATCGCGCTTGGGTGGCAGAAACACATCCGTGGGACGACCATCTCGCCCCCGACGGGCGGGTCATGGAAATGCTTAGCGAGCATCAGTGCCAGGGCTGGCTCGAAGGCTATCTTTTGACCGGGCGCCATGGCTTCTTCTCATGCTACGAGGCGTTCATTCACATCATTGATTCGATGTTCAACCAGCACGCCAAATGGCTGAAGGTGTGTAATCACATTCCATGGCGGCGGCCCATCGCGTCGCTGAATTACCTGCTGTCCAGTCACGTCTGGCGGCAGGACCACAACGGCTTCAGCCATCAGGACCCTGGGTTTATCGACCACGTTGTCAACAAGAAGGCCGAGGTGGTCCGTGTCTACCTGCCGCCGGACGCCAACTGTCTTCTCTCGGTGACCGACCACTGCCTGCGCAGTCGGAACTACGTCAACGTCGTCGTCGCCGGCAAGCAGCCGGCCCCTCAGTGGTTGACGATGGAACAGGCGATCAAGCACTGCACCGCTGGGCTCGGGATCTGGGAGTGGGCTAGCACCGACCGGGGCGAAGAGTCGGACGTCGTGATGGCTTGCTGCGGCGACGTGCCCACGCTGGAAACCTTGGCTGCCGTCGACCTTCTTCGCCGGCATGTGCCCGAGTTGAAGATCCGCGTCATCAATGTCGTGAACCTCATGAAACTGCAGCCGCAGAGCGAGCATCCGCACGGCCTATCGGACCACGATTTCGACGCGCTGTTCACGACCGACAAGCCGATCATCTTTGCTTTCCACGGTTATCCGTGGCTCATTCACCGACTGACCTACCGGCGATCAGGCCACCCGAACCTCCACGTACGCGGCTATAAAGAGGAGGGCACCACTAGCACGCCGTTCGATATGTGTGTTCTCAACGATCTCGACCGTTTCCACTTGGTAAGTGACGTGATCGACCGGGTGCCGAAGCTCGGCGCACGGGCGGCCTACGTCAAGCAGGCGATCCGCGATAAGCTCATCGAGCATAAGGAGTTCATCGCCCACCACGGCGAGGATATGCCCGAGATCTCCGGCTGGACATGGGGACAGGCAGCAGCGTCTGGAGGGGCCCGCTCGACGGAGGCTGACAACGTGTGAGCCGAGAGGACGCGTCGTGAACGTATTCCCGATCCGACACGGGGAGACGGCGTGGAGCCTGAGCAGGCAGCACACGGGCACGACGGACATTCCCTTAACTGAGAATGGGCGCAGGCTCGCTGAGCAGATTCGGCCCGCATTGGCCAGGGAAACCTTCGCCTTGGTTCTTGTCAGCCCTATGCAGCGAGCACGTGAGACCTGCAACCTCGCGGGCCTTGGCGGCAAGGCCGTCATAGACCCAGACCTGATGGAATGGAACTACGGCGAATACGAGGGGCTAACGACCAAGCAGATTCACGAAGCAGCGCCGGGCTGGCTGATCTTCCGCGACGGATGCCCGGGCGGCGAGGCGCCGGAACAAGTCGGTGCGCGGGTAGATCGGGTAATCGCGCGCGTGCGCGCGGCCGAAGGCGACGTCGCGCTGTTCGCACACGGCCATGTGCTGCGCGTGCTCGCAGCGCGCTGGATCGGGTTGCCGGCGACTGCTGGACAACACTTCCTGCTGAACACCGGCACCCTGAGTGTGCTCGGCTATTACCGCGAGATAGCCGCCGTGAGGATCTGGAATGGACCACTGCCGGATCTCACCGGAGCCTTGGGAACTGAGAATCGGTGAATTGGACGAAGGACGATACCGGTCACAATGTGAGGATTGTGCCATGGCAGTGACAGCAGCGGCCGACGCGAGGACACCCAGAACGCCGCAAATGACGCAACTCTTGGAGCAGTACGGCTGTGGCCCGGTCCAGTTCACGGGGACCGCCGACGCGCTCTACGAGCGGCATCTCTTGTTCGACAGCATCACCGACCCCGCTACCGTCGGACCGCGGCAGCTCTACGAGGCCATCGCCCACTCCGTCCGCGATGTCCTCTCGCAGCGTTGGTTGCGCACCGAACAGACCTACGAGCGTCAGAATCCCAAGCGCGTCTACTATCTCTCCATGGAGTTCCTCATCGGTCGCTCCCTGGCGAACAACATCACGAACCTGCTTCTCGATCCTGCCGCGAAAGACATCGTCGAGAAGAAGGCTCTCGATTGGCTCGCCGTGATCGAGCAGGAACCCGACGCTGGCTTGGGAAACGGCGGGCTCGGCCGCCTGGCCGCATGCTTTCTCGATTCGATGGCCACGATGCAGCTCCCGGCCATGGGCTATGGGCTCCGCTACGAGTACGGCATCTTCAAGCAGGCCATTCGCAATGGGTGGCAGGAAGAGCAGCCGGACAACTGGCTTCGCCGGTCCGACCCATGGGAAGTCGCCCGGTTGGAAGAAGCAGTCGAAGTCAAGCTCGGTTGCTCGTTCAAAGTGTGCGGTGGAACTTTGTGCGTGGTCGGTGGCCCGTCGAGTCTGTTCGGGGTGCCGTTCGATCGTCCGGTTGTCGGTTATGGCGGAAAGATCGTCAACACGCTCCGGCTCTGGACCGCCGTCGCCCCGGACGTCCTCGATTTCGAAGCGTTCAGCGCCGGTGAGTTCGTTGGCGCACTGGCGGAGCGGCTTGCTGCCGAGACCTTGACGCGTGTCCTCTATCCCGATGACTCCACAAGCATGGGGCAGGGCCTGCGCTTCGTGCAGGAGTATTTCCTCGTTGCCTGCTCTCTCGCCGATCTCACGCGCCGCTTTCGACGGAACAACTCTGACTGGAGCGCGCTCCCTGCCAAGGTTGCCATTCAATTGAACGATACCCACCCAAGCATGGCCGTTCCAGAACTGATGCGGATCCTGCTCGACGAGGCGCATCTTGGCTGGGATGACGCCTGGGGCCTCACTCGACGGACGCTGGCTTACACGAACCACACGCTCTTGCCCGAAGCGCTGGAGAAGTGGCCATTGCGGTGGTTCGAGGTGCTGCTTCCGCGGCATCTGGAAATCATCCTCGAGGTCAATCGTCGCCTCCTTGACGAGGTGCGGAGACGCTTCCCGGGCGATGATGGGCGCGTAGAGCGGGTGAGCCTTGTCGAGGAGGGCGCTGAACGCAAGGTCCGCATGGCCAACCTGGCGATCGTCGGGTCCCATAGCACCAACGGAGTCGCGGCCATTCATTCCAATCTACTGCGCACGGTGACGGTCAAGGATCTGGCCGAGATGTTCCCCGAGCGCTTCAGCAACAAGACCAACGGAGTCACCCCACGGCGCTGGCTCCTGCTGGCCAACCCTGCCCTCGCCGCCAGTATCACCGAAGCGATTGGCAGTGGCTGGACCACCGACCTCGCCCAGCTGGCAAAGCTCAAGCCGCTGGCCAACGACAAGGGTTTTTGCCACGCCGTCCGCAAAGCCAAGCGTGAGGCCAAGTTACAGTTTGCGGAATGGCTCAGATCGACAGCTGGTATAACTGTCGACCCAAACTCGATCTTCGACAGCCAAATCAAACGGATTCACGAGTACAAGCGACAACTGTTGAATGCGCTGCGCGTGGTGGTGCTCTACAACCGGCTGCGGCAGGACCCCGCTCTGGAGATGGCGCCACGCACATTCTTCTTCGCTGGTAAGGCGGCACCTGCCTATCATCTGGCCAAAATCATCATCAAATTCCTCAACAACCTCGCCGCCACCATCGACGGTGACCCGGCGGTCCGCAGCCGACTCAAAGTCGTATTCCTCCCAGACTATTGCGTATCGCTGGCAGAGCGCCTGATTCCCGCAACCGACGTATCAAATCAGATTTCGACGGCCGGCTACGAAGCGAGCGGAACGAGCAACATGAAGTTCATGATGAACGGTGCTCTGACCATCGGAACCCGTGATGGCGCCACGATCGAGATGGCCGAAGCCGCCGGTGAGGAAAACTTCTTCCTGTTCGGGCTGTCGGCCGAACAGGTGGCGGGCAGCCGCAGTTGGTACAGCCCGCAATGGCACTATGACAACGAGCCGGAGACCCGAGCCGCGCTCGACCTGATCTGCTCCGGCCACTTCAGCAGCGGCGAGTCGGGCATCTTCGAGCCCTTGCGCGAGACCCTGCTGACCAACGGCGATCACTACATGCATCTGGCGGATCTCACCGCCTATCTCGAAGCGGATCGCCGGCTTCTCGAGCTCTACGCCGACCCAGAGGGCTGGTCGCGCAAGGTCATCCTGAACGTCGCCAGCTCTGGGAAGTTCTCCAGTGACCGCACTATCGCCGAGTATGCGGCCGAGATCTGGGATGCGAAGCCGTGTCCGGTACCATAGAAAAACATAACCGATAGAAAATGACGCCATCTGTGAAGACGTCTTCCCTGGCAGGAAAGCCGGCCACGAAGGAGATGCTGGTAGACGTGAGTCGGCTTGAGCAAGAGTACTATCAGAGAAGACCGGACGTGAGTGACCCGGATCAACTCGTAAGCTTTGGCACCAGCGGACACCGTGGTTCCTCGCTTGCCAGCACGTTTACGGATGCCCACATCGCAGCCATCACCCAGGCCATCTGCGACTACCGCCGCGGGCAGGGCTTCCAAGGGCCCCTCTATCTTGGCAAGGACACCCATGCGCTATCCGGACCGGCTCAGCGCACGGCGCTCGAGATCCTCGCCGCCAATGATGTGGAGACCATCATCCAGCGCGATGATGGCGTAACGCCAACCCCCGTCATCTCGTGGGCCATACTGGTCCATAATCGCGATCGTGGGCAGCGGCTGGCGGACGGCATCGTTGTCACGCCATCGCACAATCCGCCGGAGGATGGTGGCATCAAATACAACTCGCCCACCGGCGGCCCGGCCGATGTTGGCGCAACGGGCTGGGTCCAGAAGCGAGCCAACCACCTGCTGAGCGGCGGCACTGAAATCAAGCGCGTGCCATTCGCAACGGCCATCAGGGCAACGACCACGCATCAGGAGGACCTCGTGCTGCCTTATGTGAACGACCTGAAAAGTGTCGTTGATATGGAAGGCATACGCCGAGCGGGCTTGAGGTTGGCCGTAGATCCGCTCGGTGGCGCAGCCTTACCATACTGGGAGCCGATCAACGCCATCTATAAGCTGGATGTCGTCGTGGCCAACGCGACCATCGATCCCACCTTCTCGTTCATGACGGTCGACCACGACGGGAAGATTCGCATGGATCCATCCAGCCCCTATGCCATGGCGCGCCTGCTTGGTCTCAAGGATGAATACAACCTCGCGTTCGCCAACGACCCCGACGCGGATCGGCACGGTATCGTCACGCCGTCGGGTTTGATGAATCCCAATCACTACCTGGCCGTGGCCATTCGCTATTTGCTCGGCCACCGTCCGGGCTGGCCTAGCCACACCGTGGTTGGCAAGACGCTGGTCAGCAGCTCCATGATCGACCGCGTCGTGGAACAGCTTGGCCGCCGCCTTCTGGAGGTGCCGGTGGGCTTCAAATGGTTCGTGCCGGGGCTGCTCGACGGCTCTTGCTGTTTCGCCGGGGAGGAGAGTGCGGGAGCAAGCTTCGTCCGTTATGACGGGACCGTTTGGACCACAGACAAGGATGGCCTGATCATGGACCTGCTGGCCGCGGAGATCGCAGCCTGTACGGGCGAAGATCCTGCCGTTCACTATCGGCAGCTGATGATGGAGTTTGGCACGCCTTACTACATGCGAATCGATGCGGCCGCCACGCCAGCCATGAAAGCGAAGCTGGGCAAGCTGTCGCCCGACGCGGTGACAGATTCGATGCTCGCCGGTGAACCGATCATCGCCAAGCTGACCCGAGCTCCAGGCAACGACGCGCCCATCGGCGGCCTGAAAGTCGTGGCCCGCAGCGGCTGGTTCGCGGCCCGGCCATCAGGCACCGAGAACATCTACAAGCTTTACGCTGAGAGCTTCAGGGACCGAGCCCATTTGGAGACCGTTGTGGGCGAGGCCCAGAGAATCGTGAGCAATACCCTGACATCATCATGATGCCAGAGCCGTTGATTGCGCATCGCGTCCGCTAGGCCTTCAGCACCGGACTGCTGCGGCTGGCGTCGGTAGGTCGCAGAAGTGCCAGAACCTGAACCTCAGCAATCCTCGCCATGCCTGGTTTCGGGGGCTCCCCGATGTCCGCACTACGGTCTAAGGCGCAGCATCACTTGCCCTCTCAGGCAGGCTGGGTGATGATCCGTCCGCGGGGAGGCGGATGCGATGACCGAGTCGCGAAAGCTGGCAGCGATCCTGGCCGCCGATGTGGTAGGGTTCAGCCGTCTCGCAGGCGCTGACGAAGAACGCACTCTGGCACGACTACGAGCACTGCGCAGCGACCTCATCGATCCCACGATTTCGGTCTATAAGGGACGCGTGGTCAAGCGTACCGGTGATGGCGTGCTTGTTGAGTTCCGCAGTGTGGTCGACGCCGTCCGCTGCGCCATCGAGGTGCAGAACGCAATGATCGACCGCAACGCAGGGGTGCCGGCCGATCGCCGAATCGAGTTCCGTATTGGCATCCATCTAGGCGATGTCGTCGAGGAGAGCGACGGTGACCTGATGATCGCGGATGCGGTCGGGTTCGGTGAACAGAATCCGTATGATGATCGCGATTACGGCACGCCGGGCAATCCGACGGGTCAGGGCAGTAACTGGCGCATAGATCCTTTAACGATTCTCGGAGCTATCGCCGGCGGCGTATTCGGCGTGCCGTTCGGTGGCACGATTGCGGATTTTGCTTCGGAGCAACTGGGCCGGCCGCTTTCTGTCGGATTAGGCAATGATGTTTTCGGCGGCGATACCACGACCGATCCTGTCACGGGACAGACCACTCCAGGCAACACGACCCACACGGGCGGGAGCGTCACGGTCCAAGGCGTGGGCGATGACAATGACACTTTCTATGGCCTGTCACCCAGCCTAGGCGCTATCGCCAGCGGAGCCTCGAACACGCTTCCTTCGAAGCACACCTACACCGGTGTCAACCCGACGACGGGCGAGCCGGCGCCGAGCGATCCGTTTACGCCGACGACGCCTGTGCCGTCGCCGATCGATACCGCGCCCAATTCCCCGATCCAGGTCGATACTGGAAACAGTGGGCTCAGCGATCAACAATTGACGGACCTGTTCAGCGGCTTCATGCAGATGCCGCAGCGCACGTCGCGTGGCCGGAATGCAGGGCGGGTGATCGTGTAAGGGCGCTGACCATGCTAGTCGGGGGCTACCGCTAGTCCGCCGCCCACTTAGTCGAAAACTTGAGGGCGCGGGATGTGCGGAAGCCGACCAGCGCGGCGTAGCAACACGTCAATTGGCTCCTTGATGCTCACCCCGCCGGCGCCACCTGGCGGGGTTTTTCTTGGCTTAACGGCTCCTGCTGGCCGCGATAGCTGTGTTTGACCATTTCCGTTAGCAACATCCTCGCGATTGTTGTCAGCGTAAGCGCGTCACACAGCTCCATCGAGTTTGATTGATCCATATAGTCGACACGAACGACCCCCCCGGAAACTGTAAAGCTTCCAGGATAGGTCTTACCCTCGACTTCAATGGAGACGGATTGGGTCGCGGTTGTGATCTGTGGGCGCGCCATTGCTATTCTCCATCCACGTGAATCTACAATACAAATGCAGGGGCAAAGAGTGCGAAGGCGATGAAAGCAATGGCTATAAGAACAAAGGCAATTACTGTTCGACTCGTCTCGGGCCAATTCCGCTTGGGTTGTGGGCGGCGAATGGGGCTATGTTCTTGGCGCACCCTCGCAGAGAACTCAATGCTTTGCGAATGACTGTACAGGCGAGTTGGTGACTCGATTGCATTGAGCTGAGTCACTAACCCCGGGCCACTGATCGTCTTAGATTTGTTCGCTGGGTCGCCATAATCGGCCATGATCTCGCCCGAAACGGGGGTTCGACCCAAATGAAAAGGCGAACGGTACGATACCGCACAAAGCAATCATTAGTCAAAAGGTTCCTGCGCCGAACAGATAGCAGCGATGGACAGAGTGGGGGATACAGCTCCAGCATTGCTTGCTATGCTGCGGGTCCCCGCCGAATAGGAAAAAGGTGGCGACACGTATCCCGCCGTCGGGGGAAGGCGGACGGGCCGCCACAGTGGGAACAGCAATTTATAAACAGCTAGAGAAAGCCGCGGTTACATCGAGCTGGGACGAGGCCGTGGCCCCTGCACTACGGAAGAGCAAACGTCCAAATCCCTGGCGGACCACTTCGCCGCTTTTTAGGCGGAATGACCGATGAATGTGTATTCGCCAGCACTGGTGACTTCGCCCAGAACACGACATCGCCAATCTAATAGTTCACTGGCTGCTCTGCTGACGCTTTCGCTTACCAGGACCGTCGTTCAACCACGCCGACTTTGAGCGTGTTCTGCCAAACCTCCACAGAATCGAAGGTCGACGTTGAAAGCAGTTCCTTCGCTTTCTGCATCGCGTAGCCGTCGTCAT
>Ga0111539_10010226_pt1 | contig 11823 bp, 11 predicted proteins | sample RhiMethybrSRZTD1_FD_79667 | JGI IMG/M metagenome (GOLD analysis project Ga0111539, IMG submission 79667) | Populus rhizosphere microbial communities from Tennessee, USA - Rhizosphere MetaG P. TD hybrid SRZTD1 (version 2) (version 2) | ecosystem: Host-associated > Plants > Roots > Rhizosphere >...
CCTCGTGAATGCCGGCGACGTGTGCTCTGAGCTCGGGGTCGTGCTGCGAGAGCGGCGCCAATGCCTTCGCGCGCCGTTCCAGTAACGCCACCAATGCCTTGGTGTCGCCCTTGTCCCGATACAACTCGGCGAGGCGTTCCGCCGGCGTCGGCTGCGTCGGGTCGCGATCGATCGCGATCATCAACGCGCGCGCCGCGCGATGCGCGTCACCCAGAGTCGTGGCCCAGACGTTTGCTGCCTCCGTCAGCCAATGACTCGAGAACGCCGGGTCGCTCGTGGCCGTACCCACCTTTTCCAGCAGCATCGCGTACGAGCGCGGATCACTCTGTCCGGAGTGATGCGCGTACGTGATCGCTTCTTGGTCATGGGGGTTTTGGACCAGACGCTGAACCAGCGTCTCCATCTCTCTGGGGTCCATTTCGCCCGCGACGCTAACACGCGGGTTATGCGAGCCGCAACGCGGGCTTACCTACTTAAATCGCGAGCCTGCGCGTGCGGGCGATGATTCGATTTGGTTACCGAGCTCACCGGCTTTGGAGCCGGGATCCGCCGCGGCGCTTCGGCAACTACGCTGAGCTGAGCCACGGGCGCTGCCGAGGGCGTCGCGGACGAGGCGGCCAGCCGTGGCTCGACGGCGGCGGCCAGCGCAGGGGCGGCTGCGAACTCCGCTTCGTTGACGCTACGCGGCACGCTCGGCCAGAGTGCGCGGAAAATTCCGAGCGCCGCGGCACATGTCGCACACACACCCACCATTGCCGCCATCAACCGAGTGCCACGCCGCCCCGGCGCTGCGTTTTGGCGCGGTTGCCGTCCGGTGGTGGTCCACGCCGCAAGTGAGGCGCTGGTGGCGGCTTCCTCGCGAGTGAGCAGCGCGTCCAGCTCGGCGACGAATTCGACTGCGCTCTGCGGACGCTCTTCGACGTGTTTGCTCAACGCACGGCGCACCAGATTCTCGACGCGTGCAGGGATCCTGCGACCCGGTGCGACGACACGAAGATCCGCGGGCGAATCCTGGATGTGGCGCGCCATCACGATCATCGCGTCGTCGTCGACGAACGGCGGGCGCCCGGCGAGCATTTGGTAGAGCAGCACCCCGAGCGAATAGAGATCGCTGCGAGCGTCGATCGCTCCGCCCTGCGCCTGCTCGGGCGACATGTAGCGCGGCGTACCGAACACTTCGCTCGAGGGACGCTCTCGAGCCTCGCTCGGAGCGTCCTCGTCGTCGTCCACCTTCGCGATACCGAAGTCGAGCACCTTGCAATGCTCGTGCGCGAACGAGGCCGAGTCACCGCGCCCACGCACCAAGAACAGGTTGTCGGGTTTCAGATCGCGATGGACGATCCCTTTGGAGTGCGCTTCCGTCAGCGACACCAGCGCCTGGCGCGCGATCGAGAGCGCCTCCGATACTTCGAGCGCACCGACGCGACGCAGCCGTGTGCCCAGCGTCTCGCCTTCCAGAAGCTCCATCGCGAGGTAAAGCGAGCCGTCGTCCGCTTCGCCGAAATCGAGCACGCTCACCGTGTGCACGCTCGTCAACATGCTGGTCGCGCGCGCTTCGCGCAGGAATCGCGATCGGGTTTCGGCGTCGAAGGCCTGATCACGGCGCACCACTTTGAGCGCGACGTCGCGACCGATGGTTTCCTGGCGAGCGCGGTAGACCGCGCCCATCGATCCCGTCCCGAGCCGACCCAGGATCGTGAAGCGCCCCGCGATCGTCACGCCCAGCAGCGGATCGCCAGCGGTCAACACGACTTCGCGCGCGGGCACGCACGCCAGACCGTGCTCCTGACAGCGCGGCGGACCGCCGTCGGGTCCGACGCCGGGCGCGGGAGCGCGATGGCAGCGCGGACACAATAGCCCGCGATCCGCGCTCAACGGCGGCAACGTCGTGTCCGACGATCCCGGAGTGTCACCACGCTCCACTTTGAATTTGCGCCAGATTATAGCGAAAGCTCGAGGCCGGGGGCAGCGCCGTCTCGACGACGCACTGCGCCGAACCGCAAAAAGGGGGCACCGTAAGGACGGGGCGTCTCCCGCGTTGAGAAGCTGACACGGAGGAATCAAACGTGACGCTTCGTTCAGTTTTGAAACGCTCGCCGGTGATTTTGGCGCTGATCGCCGCGCTCGGCGTTACTTCCGAGGCAAGCGCGCAGTTCGCGGAGCCGCCGGGCGAACCGGTAATCGCCCGCGACGGGCACGAACCGAGCCGGGACCAGTACCTCGCCGATCCCGAACCGCCGTACTTTTCTCCGCGCTCCACGCTGCGGCTTCACGTCGGACCCGCCCTGCGTGTTTCCGAAGCCGATCCTGACGGCGGGTTGTTCGCCGCCGTCGACATCGGGGAGCGTGCCGCGGGATTCCGACTGAGCGGATCGTGGGTGCGCGTCGGATCCGAGACCGGCATGCAGCACTACACCGGCGAGCTCTGGATCGATTTCGGCGACGGCGCGCGGCTGCATCCGATCCTCGGCGCGGGCGCGGGCGTTGCCCGAGTCAATGCGACCGATCCGATCAGCGGGCGGACGTCGACTCACACGTTGGGAACCGGTGTCCTGCGCGGTGCGCTGGAGTACGGCCTCCCGGTTCGCAGCACCGACGCCCGCGCCGGCATCAACGTGATCGGCGCGGTCCCCGCGATCCGAGGCAACGACGAGGTTTCGAGCTCGCCCTGGCTGCTCCTGGTCGCGACCGTGGGTGTCGGATTCTGAGCTAAGCTTTCCACCTCTTGAACGCGCAGCAATCTGGCACGGAGCCCACTCGCACTAGTTCGCTGGCAATCGGCGCTTTCGCCACCGGGCTCGCGAGCTTCGTCTGCCTCTGGGGAATCGGCGGCGTTCTCGGGGTAGCCCTCGGTTTCGCTGGAAAGAGCGCGATCGAACGCTCGGAGGGCCGCCTCACGGGGGGCGGTCTCGCGATCTCGGGGATCGTGCTCGGAGCGCTCAACGTGATCTGCGTCGGCCTGTTTTTTGTCGCGCTTTCGCGCACCGACTTCAACTTTTCTGGAACGCCAGCAGCGCCGCCAGTCGCTCCAACCATCGCGCCGGCACCGACGCCCGCCGTTCCCGGGACCGAGCCGCCCGAGTCGGCAGCGGCAACGCCTGCGGCGAGCGGCGGCGCGTCTCGTGAACACGGTGCGATTTCGACCGCCGTCGGGACGATCAATCTGGTCGATCTCGCGCCGGAAGACGGCCTGCTCTCGAAGCAGCTCGCCAGTGAGCAAGAGCAGGCGGACAAAGCCAAGCAGCGCTTGGTGCTCTGGACCGTGCGCAAGGATTGCAAACCGTGCGACGGCGTTGCCGCGGCGCTTCCGGATGGCCGCATGCAGAAGGCGCTGTCCGGCGTGCGCCTCGTGCGCGTCGATGTGCGCGACTTCTACGTCGAGCTCGAGCGGCTCCACGTCCCGACCGAGAGCGTCCCCGGCTTCTCGCTGCTCGGCGCCGAAAACCACGTGGTCGACTACGTCCACGGCGGAGAATGGGACGACGACGTGCCCGCGAACATCGCCCCCGTACTTCGCGCCTTCGTTGGCGGGCGCTACGTGAAGCGCCGCCACCCCTGGCACGGCGGTGAACGCGAAGACGACACGCCGCTCTGATCGCAAACTTGGAGCGTCAGCGGAAATCTTTGCTCACGCGTGCCGAAATGGGCAGAAGCCATGAACTTTTCCCGACTTCGCAGGGGCGGCGTCGGGAGGAGCTGAAGTCGGGGCCGGCTTGCCCCGTCGCGGATTTTGATAGTATCGCCCCCTTCGGGAAAGTTGATGACGAGCGCGCAATATCTGGGAACTCCCCTGCCCGTCGGTGCAACTGTGATTCCGGGGACGCTGCGAGCAGCGATCGAGGAGCTCCGCGCCCAAGGCACCACGCTGAGCCTTCAACAGGCCGTGGCCATCGTCGTCCCGCTTTGCGTCGAGGTGGCGGAGCGTCACCGCGGCGGCGAACTCCTCTACATTCATCCATCCAGCGTGATCGTCGAGGCCAGCGGGCACTGCCGCGTCTCGCCCGATCTCGCCGCGCGCCCGCCGACTCTGCCGCGCGACAAGGCCTGCATGGCCCCGGAAGAGCGACAGGGCCGACCCGGCAACGCGCGCGCGAGTGTGTTCGCGATTGGCGCCATGCTGTACGAGCTCGTGACCAGTCTCCCGGTGGGGCCCGGGATGCGGCGCCCGACGCAGGTTCAGCCGTCGTTGCCGGCGGAGATCGAGCTCTTGCTCAGCAAGTCGCTGGTCGCCGACCCCCGCCACCGGCCAGACGATCTCAACGCCCTCGCCCAGGCGATTCACAACCTCGCGCCCACCGGCGGCAACGGCCCCGCTCCGCCGGCGGCCGACGTTTCTCACCTCGACCACGACAACGGCTTCGAGGTCGATGTCCGGCTCAGCATGCTGCCGCCGCACGAGCTCGTCGCCGCGGCGTCTCCCTACGACGTTGCCGTTCGCGCGCAGCCTGCCGGCCCGCAATCCGACACGACCAGCGAGCTGGCGGCGCTCAAGGCGCGGCTCGAATCGGATCCGCGGCCGCGCTACGTCGTGATCAAGGACGGCATGGACCACGGGCCGTTCAGCGCCGTCGAGCTGCTGCAGCAGATCGCCAGCCACAGCTTCGTGGAAGGGGACATCCTGCGCGACGCGTTCAGCAAGGACGAGCGCGTCCTGAAGGACTGGGAAGAGTTCGCTCCCTTCGCCGAGCATGCGCGCCTCAACCGCGACATCAAAGCCGAGAAGGAAGCGCTCGAGCGCGTGGTCGTGCAGGAGTCGCGCAGCACACGTGGCAAGGCGTTCTTCGGCATCATCATCGTGGGTGCCCTGATCGCTGGCGCCGCGGTCTGGTTTCTGACCGTGCGCGGGCAGAAAAACGACGCCATCGCCGTGCAGGAGGAGAATTCGACCAACGTCGAAGTCGACGGCGGTCTCAACGTCGCGAAGAGCAAGCGGCGCGGCGGCGGCCGCGTGGTCGGCAACAGCGGCGGCATTCCGATCCTCGCCGGCGGCGGGAGCTGCGAAGCCGCGCAAGCCGCTTACGTCGAGGAGATGTCCGTCGGCGGGCCGCGCGGGCAGGCCGATTTGACCGCCGGACAGTTCGGCTCGGTGCTCAACCGTGGCAGCTACTTCGGCCACTGCGGCGTGCCGGACTCGATGAGCGTCAACATCTGCGCCGCGGTGCAGAACGGCCGCGCCGTCGGTGTCACCGTCACCACCAGCCCGCGCGACGGCAGGATTTCGTCGTGCGTGGCCGCGGCGGTGCGCGGGCTGAGTTTCCCGAGCCATCCGAAGCTCGATGTGACGCGCACCTCGTTCGCCGCGCAGTAAAGCCGTGCGATGGTGGGGAGAACGCTCGCTTTCACCGCGCTCCTGATGGTTTCGGGTTGCGCGGTGCCGATCGCCGCCGGGCTCGACGAGGGCGACGCCAATCGCGTGGTGGTCGCGCTCGAGGAAAACGGCGTGGCCGCCCACAAGGAACCCGACCCGCAGGTCGAGAACCACTGGCGCGTCACCGTGGCGCGCGACGATACTTCGGCGGCTACGGCGGTGCTCACGCGCGAGAGCTTGCCCGCGCCGCTGGCTCCTGGAGTGCTCGACACCCTCGGCAAGGGCTCGCTCGTCCCGAGCCGGGCCGCCGAACACGCCCGCTTGATGGCCGGCATCGCGGGTGACCTCGAGCGCTCGCTGCGGGCGATCGACGGCATGCTTTCGGTGCGCGTGCACATCGCGGTTCCGAACCCCGACCCGCTCGACAGCGAGCACAAGTCCGCTGGACCCACGGCTTCGGTGCTGCTGCGCCATCGCGGCGCGACGCCACCCGTGGCGACGGCCGAGGTCCAGCGGCTGGTCGCCGGGGCGGTCCCGGGGCTCGAGCCCAACCAGGTGTCGGTGATCGCGACGCCGGTGCCGGCTCCGGGCCGGCCGCCGGAGCGGGAGCTCTCGCGCTTCGGTCCCATCACCGTCACACGAGCGTCGATGTTGCCGCTGCGGCTCGTGGTCGGCGCCGCGGCCGTGCTGAACGTGATTTTGCTCGGACTGGTCGGGGTCTTGTGGTCCCGGACCAGAAAACAGGCACTCTTGCTCGCCGACCGCGCCGAAGCCGGCGCTCAGCGCGGCGAGCTGCCGCGCGGCTGAGCGGCCGCGGGACCCGTGATTCGCCTGCACGGAATCAAAAAATCGTTCGAGCACCCGGTGCTGCGCGGCGTCGACCTCGATGTCCCCGCCGGCTGCCTGTACGGATTGATCGGCCCGGGGGCCTCGGGCAAGAGTCTATTGCTGAAGATCATCACCGGATTGATCCGGCCGGACAGCGGGCGCGTGATCGTCGACGAACGCGACGTGCTCGCCATGACCGACCTCGAGCTTCAGGAATTTCGCAAACGCATCGGCATGCTGTTTCAAAATAACGCGCTCTTCGATTTCATGAACGTGCGCGACAACATCGCGTTTCCGCTGCGCCGGCTGTTCGACCTACCCGAGGAGCAGATCGCGACCCGGATTGCCGAGCGGCTGAAGTGTGTTTCCCTGCCTGGCTTCGAGGAGCGCATGCCGGCCGGGCTGAGCGGCGGGCAGAAAAAGCGCATCGGCGTCGCGCGGGCGACGGTGATCGACGCCAAGATCGTGCTCTACGACGAACCGGCGGCTGGACTCGACCCGGTGACCAGCCAGAAAATCTTCAACCTGTTGCGCGCCGAGCAGCGGGCGTCGGGCGCCACGGTGGTGATGGTCTCGAGCGACCTCGATCGCCTGCTCACCGTGACCGACCGAGTCGGCATGATGTACCGCGGGCGGCTGATCTTCGACGGCTCCACCGAGGAAGCGAAAGCCAGCAGAAATCCCTACGTTCACCAGTTCGTTCACGGGATCCCGGACGGCCCGCTGTGACCACGCCGTGACCAGCGCTGACATCACCCCGGCGGCCCGGCCGTTCGCTGCGCTCGGCGCCGCTTTTCTCGAGATCGCGGAGCTCGTGGGCGGCATGGGCGTGCTGCTCGGGAAGATCGTGAGCCGGCTCGTCCGACTGCGTTTCGACTACAGCGAGCTTGTGCGAAATCTCTACAAAATGGGCGTAAAGAGCCTGCCGATCGTGATCGTCACCGCGCTTTTCACCGGCGGCATCATGGTGATTCAAGCGGCGCCGATCGTCGAACGTTACGGCGCCCACGGCTTGCTCGGCTGGGGCGCCGGGTTCGGCACGCTGCGCGAGATCGGACCTCTGCTCACCGCTTTGATGATCTCGGGCCGCGTCGGCGCCAACAACACCGCCGAGCTCGGAACCATGGTGGTGACCGAACAGATCGACGCGCTGCGGGCGCTGGCGATCGATCCGGTAAGCTTTCTGATCGTGCCGCGTTTCATCGGCATCGTGGTCACACTGTTCTTGTCGACGATCTTCGCAGACGTGCTGGCGTTGTTCGGCGCCGCCTATGCCGGCCTCGGCATTCTCGCGGTCGAACCGCAGGTCTTCTACAACGGGCTTACCAGCGGTTTTCTCGGTCTCGGCGATGTCTTTCATGGTCTGATCAAGAGCGTCGTGTTCGGGATCGTGATCGCGCTCGCGAGTTGTCAATTCGGCATCGGCACGAGCGGCGGTGCCCCCGGTGTGGGGCGCGCGGTCAACGCCACGGTCGTGACCAGCGCAGCCGGCATCTTCGTGCTCGATTACCTGGTTTCGTTTTTGATCGGATGACCGACGATTCTCCCCCGAGCAGCAGCGTCGGCTGGATCGACGAACAGGCGCTCCCGCCGCAGCGCGGGGCCGTGGCCGCGCTCGGCAAACGCGCGCTCGACGGGGTGGCCTTCGCCCGCGATCTCTACTCCGTGTTCGTAAAAACCCTTTACTACTCGGTGCGGGGCGTGCGTCGGCCGGGCGCGATTTCGCGGCAGATGTACGAGATCGGCAACCGCTCGCTGGTGTTTTTGTGCGTGGTGATGGGTTTCATCGGAATGATCCTCGTCTACCAGGCGGGCTTGCAGACCTTGCGCGTCGTTCCCGACCTGAGCTTGCTCGGCGCGACGTTTCTGGAGCTCTTGGTGCGCGACCTCGCGGCGTCGATTTGCGCGTTGATGCTGGCGACCCGCGTCGGCGCCGGCATCGCCGCGGAAATCGGCTCGATGGTCGTGACCGAACAGGTCGACGCGCTGCGCATGTGCGCCGCCGACCCGGTCGACTACCTGATCAAGCCGCGCTTCATCGCTAGCCTGGTGATGACGATGATCCTGGTGGTGATCGCCGCCTGCGTCGCCTTTGCGACCGGCATGCTCACGGCCTACGTCTTTTTCGAGATCAACCCGCGCACGTTCGCCAACGTGAAGCTCGTGGATTTCGGCGACCTGAGCATCGGCCTCGCCAAGTGCATCGCTTACGGCGCCGCGATCCCGGTCGTGAGCGGCCAATCCGGTTTGGCCACCTTCGGCGGCTCGGAGGGCGTCGGCTGGGCCACCACGCGCGCCGTCGTCAATTCGTCGCTGGCCGTGATCATCCTGAATTTCCTGATCAGCGGCGCCGGCTACCTGATCTTCGGCTGATCCCTTCCCACCCAACTCCTTCCCGCCCGACGCCCTCCACACTCTGGACGATCCAGAGGGACTAACCGCCAAAACGCCAAGGCCGCCAAATCGGATTTTTTGGTGAGCACTTCGCGGCAAGGGGCGGCGGCGGGACGGACCTCGCGCCCATCGTTCGGCGGGATCGCTCCGCGTCGATCGGCGCCGTCCGCCGACGCGCCTCGGCGCAAAGCGCTCACCCCCAATCCCTTGGCGGCTTTGGCGCCTTGGCGGTTCATTCTCTCCTCGAACAGTGTCGAGCAGCGACGTCCCGCCGACGCGGTTCGACGCAAAGCGCTCACCCCAAAATCTGGTTTTGGCGCTTTGGCGTTTTGGCGGTTGATTCTCTCTTCGATCAGCGTGGAGAGCCCGGCGCTCACTGGTCTTTTTCGACGCCCGTGCCGACGGGGGCGTTCGAGCACCACGCGTAGCAGCACTGGCGAAAGCCCTGCTGGCGGCGTTGCCAGGTCATCTGCTGATCGAACGGGGCGGCCTTCGGCACCGAGAAAGCCGCCCCCTCGGGTGGGCCGATCGCGACCGGACAGCGCGGAAACGACTGACCGAACGGCTTCGAGGTGCCGCTTTCGGGCTCGTCGAAACAGTAGTTTTCGCGGAACGCGAGCGGCGAGTTGCAGCCGGCGTTGGGCGCGACTTCGTTCGGTTCGCGCAAGCGGATCGGTCCGCACCAGCTATAGCAACAGCTATTGCCGGGCGGCATGCGGCGACGGATGTACGCGGTGTAGTCCTCGTCGAAGAGCGCGACCGGGGGCAGCGGGTGGTGCAACCCCACGTGACGCTCGATGCTGCCCGGACAGTTCGCATACGGATCCGGCCCGGGCAGCGACGAGGCGAGCGGAAGCAGCTCGTCGCAGAAGAACTCGCGAACCTCGTCGATGCCGCACAGCTTCGGGCTGTGGCTCCAGTATTTCTTGTCGCCCGGCGGCGCGAAGCGCGGCGGCGGTTCCGTGGAGCAGGCGCCGGCGAACGCCACGCAGAGCAACGCCAAGAAAACGCCCGCCAGGGCGCGCTGCACGACGAGACTGCGAGGACGCGGCTCGAGTCGGCAGCTCCGCAGCGGGGAACGGTCGGAAACCATGAGCGAGCAGGAACGAGGAGCGGAGAAACGACTAAATAGCGCCGCAGCAAGGCTTGTGCCACGAGTTCGGTGACGTCCGCACCCTTTCAGTAAGCTCATTGCGATCCACACCCCCATTTTCGAGCGCGGCACGAGCGTCCCACAACGGCACACGATGTGCCACTCTCGGATTCGGCGGATGATCTCGTTCCGCAACGTCAAAAAGTCTTTCGGGCCGAAGCAGGTCTTGCGCGGCGTTAGCTTCGACGTCCAGGACGGCGAGGTTTTCTTCATCATCGGCGGGTCGGGAGTCGGCAAAAGCGTCCTGATCAAACACCTGGTCGGTCTGCTCTATCCGGACGAGGGCGAGATCTGGCTCGACGGCGAGGAGGTGAGCCGCTTCGACGAGGAGCGCATGTTCGCCGTTCGCAAGAAGTGCGCAATGGTGTTCCAGCACTCCACGCTGTTCGACTCGATGAGCTGCGCCGAAAACGTGGCGTTGCCCCTCCGAAAGCATCGGGGGCTGAAGGCCGGCGAAGCGCTCGCGGAAGCCAGGCGCCGTCTCGACCAGGTGCGCATGCTCGAGTTTGCCGACCGCTTTCCACCCGAGCTCGGCGACGGCATGCGAAAGCGGGTGGCGATCGCCCGCGCGCTCACGCTCGAGCCGCGCTACGTGCTGTTCGACGAGCCCACGACGAGCCTCGATCCGGTCAGTGCGCGCCGCGTCGACAAGCTGATCAGGGAACTCAGCGACACGCTCGGCGTGACCAGCATCGTCGTCTCCCACGACCTGGTCAGCATCTTCACGATCGCCGATCGCATCGTGATGATGTACAACGGAAATGTGAAGCTTTTGGGCACTCCGGACGACTTTCGCGCGAGCCCCGACCCGATCATCCAGCAATTCATCAACGGGCGCGCCGAGGGACCGATCGAGTAACGGCCGGCGCCTTTCGCCCCCGGGCTTCAGGATCAAAGGAGGACCGTTCGACATGAGCCAGCGCTCGATCGAGGTCAAAGTGGGCATCCTGATTCTGGTGGCGGGCGTGCTGCTCGGCGCGTTCGTGGTGATCATGGGCGGCTTGAGCTTCGAGCCGACCTATCAGATCTTCGTCGATTTCGAGAACCCGGGCGGGCTCCAATCGGGAGCCCCGGTCAAGATCGCCGGCGTCAAGGTCGGCCGTGTCGCCGAGATGCAGTTTCGCGGCGGCACGGGCGACAAGTCGGGCGGTGCGGTCGCGCCAATCCGCGTCGTCGCCAAGATCGAGAAGCGCTACAAGGACGCGATCTACGCCAACTCGCGCTGGTACGTGACCAGCCAGGGCGTGCTCGGCGAGATGTTTCTGGCGATCGAGCCAGGCTCCCACGACCGCCCGGTGCTCGAAGACGGCGCGGTGGTTCAGGGCGTGAATCCCCCGCGCCTCGACCTTTTGCTCAGCGAAAGCTATGAGCTTTTGCATCGCGCTTACGTCGGCATCACAAAGAACGAAGACAAGATCGCTTCCACGTTCGACGGATTGCACGACACGCTGAAAGGCACCGGCGACTTCTTCAAGAAGAACCAGGGCAAGCTCGACAACATCGCGACCAACGTCGAGACGCTCACGGTAAACGCGAACGACACGCTGAAAGGCGCCCGCGAACGTTACGTGGACGGCCCGCAGGTACAGCGCATCATGAACAACGTCGAGCGCACGACCGGAACGCTGAATCGCGATCTCGAGCCGCTGATGGCCGACGGGCGGCGCGTCCTCGGTCGAGCCGACAAGCTCACCGAGGCGCTCGCTTCACCCGATCAGCTCGAGCGTTACAAACAGATCACCCGAGACGTTGCCTCCGCTACCGGACACGCCAAGGTCGCCGCTGCCGACGCGCAAGCCGTGGTCGCGCACATCAAGCGCGGCCGCGGCACGGTCGGCGCGCTCGTCATGGACGAGGCCGTGTACGACGACCTTCAGGAAATGCTCCGCGACCTGAAGCACAATCCCTGGAAGTTTTTCTGGCGCGAGTGACGTCAGTCGCCGCCGGCATCGGGCGCGCTGCCGCCATCGCCCCCGGTGCCGCCGACACCGGCCGAGCCGGCGCTGCCCGCCGCCCCGCCTGACCCGTTCGTCCCGCCCGCTCCACCCCGCCCCCCCCTCCCCCCGCGCCCCGCCCGGCCCCCTGTTCCTCCCCCCCCCGCAGCGCCGCCCCTGCCGCCCGCCCCGCCCGTCGCGCCCGC
>Ga0111539_10010227_pt1 | contig 11823 bp, 11 predicted proteins | sample RhiMethybrSRZTD1_FD_79667 | JGI IMG/M metagenome (GOLD analysis project Ga0111539, IMG submission 79667) | Populus rhizosphere microbial communities from Tennessee, USA - Rhizosphere MetaG P. TD hybrid SRZTD1 (version 2) (version 2) | ecosystem: Host-associated > Plants > Roots > Rhizosphere >...
ACCAGCGACAGACGCTCCTCTTCTCGGCGACCATGCCGCCGCCCATCGCCGAGCTCGCGGAAAAGATCCTGAAGACCCCCGTTCGTGTCGCCGTGACGCCGGTCGCTACCCCCGCCACGAGGGTCACGCAATCCCTCTATCTCGTCGATCGCGCGAGGAAGCCAAATCTGTTGGAACACGTCCTCTCGGGGCCTGACATTCATCGCGCGCTCGTCTTCACCCGAACCAAGCGCCGAGCTGATCAGGTCGCGAAGCGGCTGGGGATGGCGCAAGTGCGGGCGGCAGCCATTCACGGAAACAAATCGCAAAACGCACGCGAGCGGGCGCTGGCTCAGTTCAAGAGCGGCGCGATTCGCGTCCTCGTCGCCACCGACATCGCCGCACGGGGCATCGACATCGATGCGATCTCGCATGTCGTCAACTACGAGCTGCCCGACGTGCCGGAGACGTATGTACACCGCATCGGCCGGACGGCGCGCGCGGGCGCCTCGGGAGCGGCACTTTCTTTCTGTGATGCCGAGGAGCGGCAACAACTTCGCGACATCGAACGATTGATCGGAAAGGCGGTTCCCGTAGTGACCGAGCATCCTTACCGGTCCGCCGAAGAGAGTACGATAGCTCCGCCGAAACGAGCCGCTCGTCATCATGGTAGATCCAGCAATCGAGCGAGACCCAACAACTTCTGACGAACACCTCACTTCACAAAAGAACAAGGAAAAGAACATGGCTACTGGAAAAGTTAAGTGGTTCAACGATACGAAGGGCTTTGGATTCATCCAGCAGGACGGCGGCGAAGATGTCTTCTGCCATCAGAGCGCAATCCAGGCGGATGGCTTTCGAACGCTGACCGAAGGGCAGGTCGTGGAGTTCGACGTCAACCGCGGTCCGAAGGGTCTGCAAGCGGCGAACGTTCGCGTCGTGCGCTGATCGTTCGCAAACAGAGCCCGCGCTCGAAAGTGCGCTGGGGTTCGACTGCCCTGTCCGCCAAATGCTCGACTGGAGTCATGGCGGGCAGGGGAGCGAACCCCGAGCCGCACACCTGACGTATGATGGCGCCATGCCGGGGCGCCAAAGACGAAGGCGAGTGCGACCCGTCGCGGCGCTCGTTGCCATCGCCGCGACCGCCGTCGCAAATGCGAACGCCTTTCCGTCCAGTCGTCTTATCTACGCGCGGGGAAAAGGCACCGAGCAGTGCCCTGACGAAGACTTCGTCCGTGCAGAGGTCGCTACTCGCCTCGGCTACGACCCTTTCTTCGTGTGGGCTGAACGCACCATCGTCGCGCAAGTCTCGCGCGCATTGCGCGGCTTTCAGGCCACAGTGCAGCTTCTCGATGCGAAAGGGGTCGTCCGCGGTTCGCGCGCCTTGAGCTCGACGTCCGGCGACTGCACCGACCTCGTAAAGGCCGTCGCTCTCGCGATCAGCATCGGAATCGATCCCGAAGCGGCATCCGGCCCGCCCCCTGCCGCGAGCACTGAGCGCGCGGTGCCGCCGCCCGAGGCTTCTGCTCCCGTGCCGCCCTCTGAGCCCCCCGTCCCTGCGGCGGTCGTGGTCGGAGAAAAACAAGATACGCCCCCTCCAGCGTCAAGCGCCGCACCTCGGATCGCTCCGGAGGTGGGGGCCGGCGTGTGGTCCGCTATCAACCTGGCCCCTGCCATCTCGGTGGGAGGAGCGCTCTTCGGCGGCGCAAACTGGGGCCCAGCATTGCTTTTGCTCGAGCTTCGGCAAAACCTACAGGCGTCTGCCAACGGTATTGGCGCTTCGCTTCTGTCCGGCGCCTTCCTTCCCTGTGGTCGCTATCAGGTCCTTTTTGCTTGCGCGAACGCGACCTTGGGTCAGCTCCGTTTCCAAGGAGCACGAAGCGCGAACGCAACTTACATCGCGCTCGGCGGACGCGCGGGCGTGGATGTGCCCGTTTTTCGTCAGATCTTTCTGCGCGCGCACGTCGAGGTGATGCGATCGCTCGATCAGACCCTCGTCTTTCAGGATGGATTCCAGGCTTGGCAGCTCCCCGCCGTTTCGGGTGCACTCGGCCTCCAGGCCGCCATGCGATTTTAAGTGACGGATACGCCTCCCTTCCGCCGAGCACGAGTAGTGGCCCGATCGAGCGTTCAAAGGGAGTCTTCCGCGCAGATTTCCCCGGCCGACGAGCGCTTTCGGGCGCTCTTCGAAGAAGGCTTTGACTACATCTGGAACACGCTGCGCCGGCTAGGCATCCCGCCCTGCGATCTCGAGGATGTGACCCACGACGTCCTGCTCGACGTCTACAGAAAGATCGAGCTCTACGACCCTGTGCGCCCGCTGCGACCCTGGCTCTTCGCCTTCGCTTTCCGGGTGGCATCGGATTTTCGGCGGCGTGCGCAACGACGTCGCGAGTCCATCGGCGAAATCGAACACGTGGATGGTGCTCCGCTCGCAGACGAACGATTGGCCTCCCGCCAAGACCGGCTCCTCGTCGCGGCAGCGCTCGAAAAGCTCGACCTCGATCAGCGAGCCGTCTTCGTCTTGCATGATCTCGATGACGTCGCCGTACCGGAGATCGCGCGCACGCTCGGCGTGCCGCTGAACACCGCGTATTCGCGGTTGCGTGCGGCGCGAGAGAACTTCGTCAAAGCGCTGCGGCGTCTGCAGCGCGAGGAGAGCCGACGATGAACGAGCAGGATCTCGCTCCTCTCGACGCTGAGACGCTCGAAATCTTGCGAGCCGAGAAAGACCCGCCCCGCGCGCCGCCCGAGGTCGCGGCGCGCGTGCTTGGGCGGATCGAGGCCGCTATCCTGCAAGGTCCGAGCTCGCAAGGCCCGGACGACGCGCTACCGCCCGGTGCACCGCAATCGCTCGCCGCGATTCGTCACGGCGCCGCCGGACTGGCTCGCGCGGCGCAGCTCACCGCGGCGTTCGCAGCAGGCGGCGTGGCAGGAGCGGCGGCGCACGCTTGGATTGCTACGCCTGCGACGGCACCCGCGCATGTCGTCGAAAAGCCGGCACCCAGCGGGGAGCGGCCCCCCGTTCCTCCCGAGCAACCCGCCGTGCCGCCGCTCATCATCGACGTCGATACGCCTTCTCCCGCTGCCGTGGCACCGCCGGCAGCCTCGGCATCGGACTTGAGCGCCGAGCGCGCGCTTCTCGATCAAGCGCAACGAGCGTTTGCGCGTGGAGACACGCCCGCCTCACTCGGCTTCCTCAATGCGCACGGGCGGAGGTTTCCCCGCGGCCGGCTCGAAGAAGAACGCGAGGCACTCACCGTCAAAGCACTCGCCGCCGCCGGTCGTTACGATGAAGCCAAGTCGCGCGGGGCGCGGTTCCGCAACCGATTCCCAGATAGCATCTTACTCCCCACAGTGGACGACGCGCTTCGCGCGATTCCGTGATCCTCGAAGCGTCGCTCGTGAGATTCGCCTTGCGCTCAAAGATTTTTCGACGGATGGCCCCACCGGCCCCCGAGTGAAGAGAGGAGGCTGACCGTGCCGTCGCAAAAGCCGAAGAGCTCCTGGAGCGAAACCTTCTCCTTGTTCGCAATCCTCATGACCGCTTGCACACCGACTGCCGTCGATGTGGGAGCGGGCGGTGCTTCCGGCGCCGGTGGGGGTGGCGCCGGCAGTTCCGGAGCGGAAGCGGGCACGCCCCTCCCTGAAGCTGGGTTGCCCGACGCGCCCAGTGCGAGTGACGGCACGTCAGGAAGCGATGGAGACGGCGCCACCGGCGACGCAACCAATGCGCGACCGCGATGGATGGGAAACGCAAGCGACTGCCCGAGCAGCCCGCCCATCTCCGATTTCGGCGGCGATATCGCGTGCACCGTATCCGAGGGGCAATCGTGCGCCTATTGGTGGCAAGAGAACAACATGCTCCAGTACGCTGGGTGCACGTGCTTCGAGAAAGACCAGAGCTCCAAGTTCTGGAAGTGTTTTCGCGCCCCGGGCCTTGAGCTGCGCGGCCCCATCAACGCCTGTCCGATGGTGGAGCCCGAATCCAATACGGATTGCTTCGGACACCTCGGCACGAACTGTCCCTTTCCGCGGATGACGTCTTGCGAGTGCAGCTCCAGCACGCAAACGCTTTGGAAATGTGTCGACCTCACGCTTCCGCCCGCGGGCCTTCCGAGCACTGGGCCATCCACCGTCTCAGAAGACAAGCCGATCAAAGACCTGTCGGATGCCGAAGCGCAAGCCTGGTGCGAGTGGTTTCCGACCGCCGTCAACGGGGTCGGGACGCCGCCGCCCATCGAGGGCCCCGTTTCGTCGGACGGTTATGTCAATGTCGGGGCAACCATCGCGCGCGATTTTTTTGCGGGCGTTTGCGTGCCAACCGGCTTGGCTGTCAGCCACTGCAAGGCGAATCTCAAGCTGTTCCCCTGCGAAGCGACGGTGGGCGAGCTCACCGACTGCGTCCTCACAGGGCTTCGATATTACCCTGCCGTGCACGGATGCGGTCGTTTCCTCGCAAGGGCGAACTGCGAAGGCACGATCGTACGCCGCCTCGGAGGCGGTACTGGTATGGACGCGAGCTGGGAGGGATGCGACAGGGTGAAGGTGCGCTGACCCAGCCGCCGAACCAAGACCGCGCGCGGTTGACGGACGGGATCAGTGCCGATGCTTGCCGAGCAGCCGGTAGAGGTAAGTTCGGTTGACGCCGGCGATGGCGGCCGCGCGAGCCACGTTCTGGTCGCATCGCTCGAGCAGCCGCGTGAGGTACTCTTGGTCGACGAGCGTCGCCACGCGCTCGCGCAAGTCGCGTAAGGGGAGCTCGAGCCAGTGGCGCGGCAGCTTGGGGAGCCATTCCTGTTCGTCGGGTTTGGCAGCGTCGGTCGCAGTCAGGGCGAGTGCCTCGCTCGCGCCGAGCGTCGTCGCCCGATCGAGGAAGTTCCTGAGCTCGCGCACGTTACCGAACCAGGGGCGACTGACGAGATCCCGCAAGAGGTCGGACGAGATGACGCGGGCTTCGTCTTTGGAAAGCAGATGGTCGACGAGAAGCGGGATGTCGCCCGCTCTTTCGCGCAAGGGGGGAATCGTGAGCGGCAATACGGCAACGCGGAAATAGAGATCTTCTCGGAATGCGCGACTATTCGCCAACGTCCGCAAATCGCGATGGGTCGCAGAAATGAAGCGAACGTCGACAGCGCGGTGCCCGGTTTCGCCGATGCGCCGGACGGTGCGCGATTCGAGGACGCGCAGCAGTTTCGGCTGCATGCCGAGCGGCAGCTCCCCGATCTCGTCGAGGAATACCGTGCCTCCGTCGGCTTCTTCGATCGCGCCGGCGCGTGCGTTGAGCGCGCCGGTGAACGCCCCTTTGGCATGCCCGAACAGCTCGGCCTCGAGGAGGTTTTCGGGCAGCGCCGCACAGTCGATCACCACGAAGGGGCCGCTGGCGCGCGGTGACGCGTCATGAATGGCCCTCGCGGCCAGCTCTTTGCCGGTGCCTGTTTCTCCTTCGATCAACACCGAGGCCGAGGATTGTGCGATGCGCGATAGTTTTGCGAACAACTCTCGCATCGACGCGCTGGCGCCGATGAGTCCTCCGAACTCCGAGCTCGGCCACAACTCGACCACCTTCGGTTGATCGGCATAGCGGATGGAGATTTCGGTGCGCCCCAGCTGAAGCTTGGCCCCGTTGGGAGCGTTGGCCGCGACCACACGAATGCCCTCCAGAAATGTCCCATTGCGACTGCCCAGATCGCGAACCCAAAGTCCGTCGTCACGCGGGTCGAGCTCCGCATGCAGGCGCGACACGGCGCGGTCGGTCAAGACCACGTCTGCGTTCGGAGCCGTGCCGACGACGACGCGCTCGAAGAGCTCCTTTTCGCGCGTTTGTCCAGTCGGCTCGGACCACGCGATGATGGGTGCGCGTCGCATCCACGGCGCATCGAAGACGTCTTTTTGGCTGAGCGTGCGGTCGCCTTCCATGCGCCGAGCATACTTGGTCGAAGCACGATCGTGGCTGGTGAAACCCTTCTTCCTCGTCTAGCGTATCCTCCTCCATAGGAGCGAAGCATCGAGGCACGACGGGTGGACAAATATGTCCGATCAGGTCTTCCAGGTGATAGAGCGGTACATTCTGGGATCTCCGATCGCGAGCGGAGGTATGGCGACGGTTTATCTCGGGCGACCCACGAACCTGCCGCGCGTCGTTGCCGTCAAACAGCTGCGGCCCGAGATGGCGCACGATCAGACGTTCGTCCGGATGTTCCTCGATGAGGCACAGCTTCTCTGCCGCATTCGTCACAAGAACGTCGCCCCGCCTATCGACTGTTTTCACAGGGCGGGCGAGTTTTTCATCGTCATGGAGTACGTGCATGGGCAGTCGCTCTCGCAGCTCTTGAAGGGGGAGCGCGTCACACCCGGCTTGGCCGGAAAAATCATGAGTGACGTGCTGATCGGCCTCGATGCCGCGCACGACGCCGTCGATTGCTCCGGGCAGCCGCTTGGTCTCGTGCACCGCGATGTCTCACCGCACAACATCCTGGTCGGCACCGACGGAGCGGCACGCATCGTCGACTTTGGAATCGCCAAAGCGGCGTGGCGCGCGCACGTCACCCAGCACGGTCAGCTCAAGGGCAAGCCCGGGTACATGGCGCCCGAGCAGCTGAGGATGGGGCGGGTGGACCGCCGCACCGATGTGTACGCAGCGGGAATCGTGTTGTGGGAGCTTCTCGCGGGCAAACGACTTCTCGGCGACGCGCCCTTCCACCAAGTAGCGCTCGTTTCCGAAGCGCGAGAGATTCCATGTCCGAGCGCGATCGCTCGGGATGTGCCGCGCGCGCTCGACGAGGTGGTGTTGCGTGCGCTGGCGCGCGATCCGGACGAGCGCTTTCCGGATGCGCGATCGATGGCGGAGGCGCTCCTCGACGCTGCGCCGCACGTCCGCGACTTCGAGGTGGCCGCGTGGGTGACGGCGCGCGCGCACGAAGAGCTGAAACAGCGCGAAGAGCTCGTCTTCGAGCTGGAGAACTTGCGACTGAGCGAGGCGACCGCCGGACAATTTGAAACGCCGGCGACGCTGACCAACGAAGTCGCCGACCGCGAGCGCCGTCCTGTTCGCATGGGATACGTCGTCGGGGCAGGGGCTGTCGTGACCATCGTCGCGGTGGGCGTCGCCCTGACGGTACGCTCGCGGCATCCGCTAACCGACAAGCGCGAGCGCGAGGTTTCAGCGCTGTCGACTATCGATGAAGGGGCCCGCGCCGCCGTCGACCAGGAGCCGCCAACCGAACCCGCTGCCGCCGGGGCGCCGATCTCGCCACTTGCACTCAGCTCGGCGACGCCATCGATTGACACCGCGCCGCATCCTGCCGCGCCGCCCTTCGACTCGAAAGGACCGCGTCGCAAGCAGGAACCGGTTTCGGCGCCTTCCAACGTTCCTGCGCGCGAGGTGCTCCCTCGATCGTACGACCCGCTCCGCGATGACCGCCGACGCTGAGCTCATCGGTCGCCGTCGCGTTTTCCGACCGTCGCGTCCGCGCCGTTCGTGGTTTTTCACAGTTGGATGGATTGCTTGCAGTTTGCCGGCGCTGGCGCAGTCGAAGGAGCAGCGCGCCGATGAGCTATTTCGACAAGGGCAAGATCGCCTGCAAATTGGCTTGACGCGCGAGGCGTGCGAGCTGCTCGCAGCGAGCCACGCCCTCGACCCGGCCTTGGGAACGCTGCTCAACCTTGCTCTGTGTCATGAGAAGGAAGGAAAAATTGCGACCGCCCATCGCGAGTACGTCGCCGCGGCGACGTGGGCGAAGGAGCGAAGCGAACGCGAGCGCGAGCAGTTTGCGCGCCGTCGCGCCGTCGCGCTCGAAGCCGACATCCCGACACTCCGCATCGAGATCACCGGCGTCCAGTCGAACATTCAGGTCATGATCGATGGGCAGCGAGTCGACGATCGAGAGCTCGAGGGCGATATTGCCGTCGATCCCGGGCGTCATCGCGTGGAAGTGACGGCGGCGGCAAGAAAGCCTTGGCGTAAGAGCGATCTGCGCGTCGGACCGCGCAGCCGGACCGTGCTTCAAGCCGTGCTCGCCCTCGATTCGCCGGGCACTGCGCCCGCTTCATCGCCCTTCATCAATCGCCCGGCGCTCGGCTACGTGGCGGGAGGGGTCGCCGCCGCGTCGCTCGGCACCGCGGTGGTCCTATTGCTTCGCGCCAACGCGCTCGACGCAGAAAGCGAGCGCGATGCCGAGCGCGCGAAAATGGTAAGCCCTCCGGATCCTGCGCTCAAAGCTGCGGCTTTGGCATCGCACGAGTCTGCTGTGACCTCCCAGACCATGGGTCTCGTCGCGATGGGAATCGGCGCCCTCAGCGTCGGGACCTGCTTGTATTTCTTCCTGAGCGCACGAGCTACGGAAACACCCGCTGCCAGCGCCGTCCGGCTCGTCCCCGTTGTGGGGAGTCAGCGCGGCGGGCTCGAGCTACGTGCCACATTCTAGGCGCAAGCGCCGCGGCTCAGCGCCGGCGCGCTCGCCAGATATCGCGACCCCCCGGGCCGCCGGGGCGGTCGGTGCGAAAGTACAGCGTGCAATCGTCCGGTGAGATCCAATCGGGCAGCTCGAAAGAGCTCGTATTGAGCTCCCCGACAGGAGACGCTTCATCGAACGTGCCATGGCGCTCGCTTCGACGAGCGACGTAGATATCGTAGTCGTTCGCCTTCGCTCGCGTGGAGCCAAAGTACAAACGCAGGCCATCCGCCGAAAGCACCGGCGAGCGTTCCGCGGCGGTTGAGTTGACCTCGGTCACGGCGCGCGGCTGCGTGAACCTACCGTCGATACGCGGGGCAACATGAATGTCGTCATCGTCGGCACCCGAGGGTCGGTCCGAGATGAAATAGAGCTCGCCGTCGTCGGCGCTCACGTAAGGAGCGTAGTCGTCGGATGCTGCTGAATTGACTTCGGCGAGGGCGACGGATGTTGCGGCGCCGAAGGGCGGCCTGGCCACGTAGAGATGTGCGTTGGGGTCGGCGCCGCCGCGATCGGAACCGTAGTAGAGCGCGGTTTGATCGGGCGCGATCATCGCACCGGAGGCGTTGGCCAAAAGGAGCACGGGCATTGCCGCGCCGAACGCCAGGTCGCGGCTCGTTCGGTTCGCGACGTAGATTTGAAACGGTTGGCCTTGGCCCACCCGGCGCGTCATGTACATGACGAGCTCGTCGGGGGTGAGTCGAGGTCCCTCGTCGTCGGTCGCGCCATTGAGCTCGATGACGGGTTCGATGACCGTGAACGGGGCTGTGGGATCGCATTGTTGCGCATCGACATCCGTATCGCCCGACGCGGCATCGTCGCCGGAGACGACGTCGATCGCGCTGCTCGCGTCGGGCTGCGGAAAGGAAGGCGGGTCACCGACGCAGCCCGCGCACAGCGATAGTGCGTGAACCGCCGCGACGCTGGATGACAACGACCCCCTGACGTCCCTCATGCCGTGCGATTCTGCCGGTTAGCCCGGTGGCCGAGAGCCGTAAAGGGTGGAGGTGAAACCACGCGCAAAGGCAGAACTGGGATGTTGCAATCGCAAAAAGAACGTCGAGCAGGTACGCGCGTTGATCGAATTCGAGCCGCGCCTCCACTCTAACGGAGGCACTGGTTCGCCGTTCATTCCGATCACGACGTTCGCCCCTGTCGCAAGGTTTCACTCGGGTCGGGTGTCCGTCGTGGCACTCATCGAGGATCGACCTATGACATCGCCTTTTCCCGTCGTACGGACCCTGTGGATCTCGCTTGCGGTTCTCGCTGTCAGCGCTTGCGGCGCGAGTGACCCGACCAGCACCACGCCCCCGCCGAGCGATACGACGGTACCCCCCGGAACTTCGACGCCTCCCCCCGGAACGACCACGCCGCCACCCGGCGATACGACGACGCCACCACCGATGCCCCCGCCCACGACGCCGCCCGAATGGACGGAGCTCGTGAGTGGCGATTGGTCACTCGCAGCGGGGAACGAAGACCCGCGCTGGTGCCAAAAGTATCCTATTCGCGAGGACATCTATGTTTCTGCCATTCGACCTGTCCATCCGCCGGGCACGCATCACACGACGCTCAGCTTGGTCGACGACAACGGGTCGACGGCATGCACCGGCGGCGTGTTTGCCGGGGGAAACATGATCTTCGCGGCGGGCGTAGGAAGCTCGGTCGTGCAGATCCCAGACGGCGCAGCGATGAAGCTCCCCGCAGGCAAAGCGCTGCTCCTCAACCTTCACGTCTACAATCCGACCACGCAGCCGCTCTCCGGCACTTCGAAGATCGAGATCGTGCGCGCCAAGCCGGAGAACGTGAAAAGCATCGCCGATCTGATGTTCGCGGGTCCGACGACCTTGTCGATCCCCCCGTCGACGCGAACGACCATCGAGGACACCTGCAAATTGTCGGACAACCAAACGGCGTTTGCGATTTTCCCCCACATGCATCAGCGCGGAAAGCACATCAAGACGACCTTCACCATCGGCGGCGTGCCGATGGTGGTGCACGACGGCGCTTACGACTTCGAAGAGCAGGTCCAGCTTCCGATCGGTCCCATCGAGCTGCATCAGAACGACACCGTGAAGACCGAATGCACCTACGAGAACACGACCGGCAAAACGGTCACGTTCGGAGAGAGCTCGGACACCGAAATGTGCTTCAGCATCATCTATCGGTATCCGTCGACGGGGCGCATTTCGTGCGGCATCCGCCAATAGCTTCATCGCGTCCGTTGCGCAGCGCGAACGTCGTAAGGCACGTAGCTCAATCCGCGGTCGAACGTGCTTCGATCGCCGGCTTCCGTTTCGAGTAGACGCTTCGCATTGATCATCTCGGCCTGGTAGTCGGCGCGATCGACTTTGCCCAGCGATCGGTCGGCTACCTTGGACCAGAAGCTGATGCGATGAAAGAAGAAGCCCTTGGCGTCGGGATCTCCGAGCGCATAGGCGGCGCGAATCAGGAACGACGCGCTCCGCCGGCGTCTCGAGCCGTCGTATTCATCGGCTTGCTCGATGAGACAGCAGTAGTCGCGCGACGCCGTTCGTAGCGACACTGCCAAGGGGCGACCGTATTCGTCGCGAAAGAGCGACCGACTCGGGCTCTCGGCCTTTTCCAACTTGAGCAGATGCGACCACTCGCCGATGCGGCCCGCGTCGCTGAGATAGCGAGCGCCCATTTCGAACGGTGCCGCAATGAAGATGGTGTCGCCGATGACCTCGTAGGCTCCCTCGACGTACGCCCGATGCCCCGCCTTGCGCTCCAAAATGCCCTTGAGTGAACGGCACTCTGCGCGATGCGCGATGCCGATGCCCTGTTCAATCATCGGAGTCCGCCGGAGCGGGTCGACGAAGCTGAGCCAATGAAAATAGACTCCGCGCTCGTCATTGGTGTCCCGCACGTACGACGGCTGGAAAAGGAACACAGGATAAACTTGGAAGTACACGTCGACCTCGAAGCCGCAGTGCCACTCGATGCTTCGCACGGGCCCAAGGTCGTTCACGCGAAGATGATAGTAGAGCTCGCGCTGGTAACCCGACGCGGTGCCGAGCCAAGTGCTCTGCGCCACCCTTCGGCGCATGCGGCTGTTGAGCGTCCATTCGTTCAAATTCTCCAGGTTGCACAAGTAGGCGAATACCTGATCGGGCGGTGCTCCGATGTATGCCGAGGTCGCGAACGTATTCGTGTCCATGCGTTTTCACCTCGTCGCTAGTCGAAAATGCCGCTCTGCGGCTGCCCCGCCGCGTGCTGGAGAAAGTTCAGCATGGGGGGACAGGCGTCCCTCCGAATGACGACCTCCACCACGCGGACGCCGCGCCGCTTGAAAGCGGCAGCCATCTTGGCGTCGACTTCACTCGCGTCGACGATGCGGTCGACGTATCCGGCACCGTACCCTCTCGCC
>Ga0111539_10010228_pt1 | contig 11821 bp, 3 predicted proteins | sample RhiMethybrSRZTD1_FD_79667 | JGI IMG/M metagenome (GOLD analysis project Ga0111539, IMG submission 79667) | Populus rhizosphere microbial communities from Tennessee, USA - Rhizosphere MetaG P. TD hybrid SRZTD1 (version 2) (version 2) | ecosystem: Host-associated > Plants > Roots > Rhizosphere >...
CCGCGCAGGTGACGCCGCCCTTGACCGAAGCGAACAGCAGATGCTGCTTCGACATGCGCGCGTCGTTCACGCTGAGCCCGCCGGCGACCTCGCGTCCGATGAACAGGGTCTGCGAGCGGTTCAGCGGGATGCGTCTGCCGACCAGCGCGGCGTCCGGCGAGAACACGACGCTCAGCGTGCACTCGTCGCGGCGACTGCTCATCGCCATGCTTTCGTCGCTGGTCTTGACAGTGTCGGACACGAGGCGGCCCTGCCGACCGTGATACTCGCTCGCAGGCCCGCGTCGTCATAGTCATTTTTCGGCTTCTGACAAAACGGAGCGCTAGAACGCGTAACGCGCGCGTACGCTTAGAACGCCAGCGAGGAGACTCTTGCTCTGCAGATCCTCGGCGGGCAAGGTCGCCAAGCTGACGCTGCACTCCGGGGCGGCGGCGGGCGCGCACACGGCGAGGAACGGACTCTGATTGGGATCCCAGCGCGCCGTCTTGGTCGCAACCAACAGGAGCCCTTCGAGACCCACGCCGAGCTCGAAGCGCTCGCCGATCGGGTAGCCCGCGCCGAGCTCGGCCTCGGCGTAAAGATGCGGCGCCCCGAAATCTTGCTCGCTCGCCATGCGATAGTCGACGGCGCCCGGCGCGTTCGAGCCAATGCCTTCGAAAGCTCCGCTGCGCCGATCGCGAAACGAGCCCACCGCGGCGCCGCCGCCCAGCCGCACCAACAACGAGGCAAAACGATCGCTCTGATAGAAGATGCTCGCGCCGACGGTCCAGAGCGACAGCGAAAGATCATCGTCGACCGTGCCGGGCGTCCGGGGAAACCCCACGGGTTGCGCCGCGAGCGCTCGCCGTTCGAAGCTCTGGCCGAGCCCGAGGTATCCGACGTCGAGTGACGCGCCGATGCCGATCCCGAGCTCATAGCCGCCGCGCAGCGTCGCGCGCAAGCCGAAGCTCTGACCGGCGTCGCACGACCCCGAGCAAGCCGCGTCGAGCTGCTTTCCGAGCGCGCCGGCGAGGGCAACGCCCGCTGCCGCTTCGAACACGATACGCGGCGGGTGTTCGGCTTTGAAGCGCGCCGACTCGGGATCGAGATCGAGTCGGATGCTCAGCGTTTTGCGCTCGGCGGCCGACAACGAAATCTCGCTATGCCGCGTGAGGTAGCCCTCGTTCGATACTTGGACGAGATGGCCCCCACTGCGCACCGCGCCCTCCCAGAGCCCGCTCGTGATCGGAACGCCGTCGACCGCGATCTGCGCCGTGGCCGGAATCGCCTCCACGCGCAGTACGGCTTCCTGCGCTTCGAGTGCGGGCGAAACACCGGTGAGCCCGTTCAGCTTCACCTGCACGAGCGCGGGCTGCGTTCCGGTGCGCGGCGCGTCGCCCTGGAGCCAGACGACGTGCGAGCCGACGGCGAGCGTGCCCTCCCAGGGCGCCTTGCCGACGGACAAGCCGTCGACGAACACCTTGGCGCTCTTGCCGGAGGCTTCGCCGACGCGCAGGCGTCCCGCCTCAATCAACGGGCGGAGCCGGGCTTCGACGACACGCTTCACGCCGCCGGCCAGGTCGACGCGCTGGTCGAAGGGGACGAAGCCTTCCTTGTGCACGCGGACCAGGCGCGAGCCGACGGACACGCGCACCGGGCCGAGCGGCGCCGAACCGCGCGCTTTGCCGTCGATGAGAATCGTCGCACCGGGCTCGCTGGTCCTTACCTCGATGAAGCCGACGCGCACGCGAAGCTCAGCAGTTTCGCGGGCGACCAGCGCGCGGTCCTCCGCCGACAGGTCCGGGTAGTTTTTCAGCAGCGCCTCGAAGCTATCCAGGGCCTCGTCGTAACGGTGGAGTTCCTTGAGCGAGAGCGCCGCGTTCTTGAGCGCTCCGCGCGTCGGAAACAGCTCGAGTGACGCCGAGAATTCCGCGAAGGCGGCGTCCCAGGCGCCGGCACGTGCGAGCTCGAGCCCGCGCTCGAACCGCGCGCGAGCGCGTTCCTTCGCAGGGTCCGCGGGTGCCGGTGGGGCGGGTGCCACCGGCGCGGCAGGTGGTGGCTCGACCGGCGCTTGCTCCACGGGCGGCGGCGGCTCTTCGGCCAGAACCGACGGCGCGCGCGCGAGCAGGCAGGCAGAAAGCGCGCTCAACAGCAGCTGGCGCAATGGGCTCATTCGAAGACTTGCTGCAGCTTGTCGGCCGCGCTTTTCGGACGCGGCGCTTCGGGTGGAACGCCCGCGCTCGGTGCGGCGGAAGCCGCGGCGCGCGGGCGCGAGGAAGGCCGGCCTGGCGCCGCCGCCGGGGCGCTCGGCGCGACTACCGGAGTCACGGCGATCGCCGGCGATCCCTCGGCGACGATCGACGCTGGTAGCGGCCCCTGATCGGTGAGCGCGACATCGCGCACGGTCTCGCGTTCGCCCAGTCTCAGGTGCACGCGCAGCGTGTTCCCCGGATGGCCCACGATGATGACCGCGCCATCGACGACGGGCAGAGGATGCCCGTCGAGCTCGACCGTGACGCCCGGGGGACCGACGGCCAGGCGAAAGCTGCGCTCGTGCGGCGATTCGAGCGGAGGCGCCGCCGAGCCCTCCGATTTTGCGCTACTCGGCGGGCCCGCGGCGAAGACGCCGCCTGCAATGACCACGCCGGCAACAGCAACCGCCGCCCAGATCCACGCGCGTCGCGCGGGCTTCTGAACCGCCGACGTGGCAGCCACACCATCCGCCGTCGCGCCCACGGGGAGGGTGCCGGCAGCGGGAATCGTATTCGTGGCCGGGGCCGTCGCGCGCTCGGTCGGCGGACTCTGCAGCGGGGCCGGCAGCAAGGAGAGCGTGTTTTCCACTGGAGCCGGCGCCACCGGGAGCCGCTCGGTGTCATCCAGCGAGCGCACGTCCTCGGCCTTGAGCGAAAAATCGTTCTTGCCCAGAAACTCGCCGACTGCCGCCGCGAGCGCCCGCGCCGACGGGTAGCGCTCCTCGGGGTCGTGGCGCAAGCAGCGGCCCACGATGCGGTTCACCTCGTCCGGAACCCAGGGGCAAATCGCGTTTACCGGCTCCGGCCGGCAACTGATGATCTTCAGCATCAGCTGAGCCATCGATTCGGAGCCCGAGAACGGCGTCCGGGCCGAGAGCGCCTCGTAGAGCACGATCCCAAGCGACCAGATGTCGGTGCGGTGATCGACGCCCTTCAACCCCTGAGCCTGCTCGGGCGACATGTAGAGCGGCGACCCGAGGATCGCACCGGTGCGCGTGAGCACTTCGGGCCCCTGGCCTTCGACATCGTCGAGCAGCACCTTGGCGATACCGAAATCGAGCACCTTGACCTCGAGCGCGCCCGCGCGAGGCTCGTGCAGATAAAGATTGGCCGACTTGATGTCGCGGTGAATGATGCCGCGATCATGCGCGCGCGCGATCCCGACGGCGGCCTGCGCCACGATGCGAAGCGCGCTTTGAATCGGCAGCGGCCCGTGCGTTTTCACGGCCCGGTCCACGTCGCTGCCGGTCAGGTACTCGAGCACCATGAACGGCGCGCCGAGCTCGGCATCGGTGCCGAAGTCGAGCACCTTGACGATGTGGCTGGTTTCGACGCTGCTCGCCGCCCGCGCTTCGCGCTCGAATCGGACCAGCTGCGAGCGACTGAACGTGAGATCGGGCGACAGCATCAGCTTCACCGCAACGCGCGTGCCGGAAGTGAGATCGACCCCCGCGTACACCGCGCCCATTCCACCCTCACCGAGGAGTGTGTCGATCCGGTAACGATTGCCGAGCACTCTGCCGATCAAGTTCCGCGCAGGGTAACTCAGCCGTCGCAACGGCTGCGACTAGACAGAATGACTAGAGGTAATGACTATGGAGCCAGTGGCGCAAAGTCAGCATGCTCGGCCCGGGTATGACCAGGGCAGCACTGCGCCTCAACGCCATCATTTTCGCGGTCGTGGTCATTGCGGGGGGATGCGGCGACCGAGCCAAGGACGGAGCTTCCAGCGCTCCGGCTCGGCCGGGTGGAGTGCTCACGCCAGCGGCTGTTTCCGCACTTTCGAACGCCGAGCGTTTGGCCCGCGCCGACGATCGACTCCGCAAGCACCTCGCCCCGAGCTCGGAGGGCTTTGCCCACCACACCGATGGTGTTGTTTCGGCGGGATGGCGCAAACCGCGGCTCGGCGCGTTCCACGGTGTCGGCTCGCGCGCCGATCTCGCCAGCGCCAGGTCCCCCTGGGACGTAGCCCTCGGCAAGAGCGAGCGCTACCGGGTGCGCTTCGTGCCGATAGGCGCCGAATCAGTGCCGGGCGCGGAGTCGGGCGGACGCGTGGTCTACGCTGGAGCTTACCCCGACGCGGACCTGCTGCTCGCCGCCAGCGCAACGCGCGCCGAGGCGCTCGTGCTTCTGAGGAGTCCACGCGCTCCCGATCACTATCGCTTCCGGGTCGAGCTCGGGGCCGGCTTTTCCGAGCTTCGAAAGAGCCCCCTGGGCGAGGTCGAGGTGCTCGACGCGGGCAAGAGTCCGCGCTTGATCATCGAGCGGCCCTACGCGCTCGATGCCACCGGAAAGCGCCGCGACGCGGAGTTGAGCCTCGCCGAGCGCGAGCTGTACGTGCGCCTGGACACCGCGGGGCTCAGTTTCCCCGTGCTGCTCGACCCGGTGATCAAGCCGGCGATCTGGCGCAAGCTGAAGTCGCCGGGCCTCACCCAGCGCACCTCGAGCGCGCTCGGGTTCGACCCGGAGCGCAACGAAACGATCCTCTTCGGCGGCGAAGACGGCTACGGCCAGGCGCCGAGTTTCCTGAGCGACACCTGGGCCTGGAACGGCACGAGCTGGGCGCTTCGTACGACACAGGGCCCCTCGCCGCGCGTCGACTCCGCGCTGGCGTGGGACCCTGGACGCAAAGTGTTGGTGTTGTTCGGGGGTCGCCTGCCAACGGGTAACTGGAGCCCCGAGACCTGGGAGTGGAACGGTTCGATTTGGACCCTGCGCCAGAGCTCGACCACGCCCCCTGCGCTCAGCAAGCCGGTGGCGGTCACGTTTCGAAGCAAGGTGCTCTTGGTGGGTTTCTCAGGGAGCTCGGCCCAAACCTGGGAATGGGACGGGACGAACTGGGTGAACAAGGCTCCGGCGACCGTCCCGACCAGCGCCGGCAACAGTTCCCGTGCGCTAGTCGTCGACCCCGTGCGCGACGCGGCCGTGCTGCTCACCCAGATGGGCATTTGGCAGTGGGACGGTTCGAACTGGACCGCGGCTTCGCCAGCCACGCGTCCCTCGACTGCCTACGACTATGCGGGCGGCTACGTGGGCGGCAAAGCCGTCTTTCTCGCGGCCACGACCAATACCACCACGACCGAAACCTGGACCTGGGACGGAGCTACCTTCACCAAGCTCTCACCGGTTCTGTCTCCTCCTGGAGTTCAAAGCGCTAGCGCCGCGCTGGACGCAACGCGCAACAGGCTCGTGCTCACGGGCGGCATCACGGGAAGCGACTACGTCAGCACGACCTGGGAGTGGGACGGGAGCGCCTGGTCGAAGCGGGCGCCGGACCAGGCGCCTTGCGCTCGCCGCTCCGCCGCGCTCGCGTACGATCCAGTCCGGCAACGCCTGCTCGTCTTCGGGGGACACCGGTTCTCGAGCACCGCCGCGAACGCCGACGAGCTCTGGTCGTACGACGGCGCGAGCTGGAAGCTCGAAGCGAAGCAACCGAGCCTCGGATGCAACGAGCCCTCCGTGGTCTGGAGCACGACGCTCGGCGCGCTCGTCGTCCACAACTGCGACAACGGCGTGACCAACTTCTGGAACGGCTCTGCCTGGTCGGGAGTGAGCGCAGGCGGCCCGGCGGTGAATTCCTACTCGCCGCGGATGGCGGAGGACGCGGCGCGCGGCGTGATCGTGGCCGTGACAGCCGACAATCCGCGCCAGACGTGGGAATTCAACGGGACGGCCTGGTCGCAGATCACTACCGCCACGTCGATCGACACGCCCTCCCTGAGGCAGGGGCTCGGCGTGGTCAAGGACGGCACGCGCACCCTGCTCTTCGACGGGGCGGGGCGCACTTGGGCCTACGATGCCAACAACTGGTTGTTGTTGAGCCCTGGCACGAGTCCACCGAGTGCCTCCGGCTACTACCCCCAATTGATGCTCGACACCGCTCGCCGGCGCCCGCTGCTGATCCCTGCACTGGCGGCTGACCGCGGGACGGTGTGGGAGTGGGACAGCCAGAACTGGCTGCCGCTTCCGGCGGACGGAAGTGCGCCGCCCGCTCAATACGGTGTGGCCGCTTACGACGTTCGCCGCGGCAAAGTCGTCTTCTTCGGCGACGACAACGACAGCTCGCTCTACGAGCTAGAGCTCCGCGGCGGAGTGTGCGACGAGAACTCCGACTGCGATACCGGGCACTGCGTCGACGGCGTGTGCTGCGAGACCGCGACTTGTCCGACTTGTCAGGCGTGCAACGTCGCGCAGCAAGCGGGCGTCTGCGCGCCGGCCATCGATCTCTCCGATCCCGTCGATTGCCCCGCACCGAACACCTGCGGCCCCACCGGCACCTGCGGCAAACCGAAAGGCGCCGCTTGCGCCGCGAACGACGAATGCGGCTTGCGCTTCTGCTCCGACGGCGTTTGTTGCGACCGCGATTGCTCGGCGGGCTGTAACCGCTGCGATCTGCCCGGGAAAGCCGGTACCTGCACGCCGGTTGCGAGCGGCGATCCCGGGACACCGAGCTGCGCGCCGTACGTTTGCAAGGGCCAGGATACGTGTCCATCGACGTGCAGCGCCAACACCGATTGCGCAGGCGGCGCCGCCGGAGCCGGCAAGTGCACGAGCGGGAGCTGCGTGTCGCTCAAGGCTCCGGGTGCAACTTGCAGCGCCGGAACCGAGTGCGGCACCGGCTTCTGTGCTGACGGCGTATGCTGCAACGTCGCTTGCACGGGTCTGTGTCAGGGGTGCCGCGCCGTGCGCACCGGTCTCGCCGAGGGTACCTGCGGCCCGATCCCCGACGGCACCGCCTGCGGCTCGGCCTCCTGTACGAACGGCCTCACGCAGGGCCAGATCTGCGTCGGGGGGAACTGCTCGAGCAGCAGCCGGCCCTGCGCTCCGTTCTTGTGCGCGGGCAGCACCTGCGGCACGAGTTGCGCGGCGGACACCGACTGCGTCGCCGGCAGCCGCTGTGTCGGCGGCACCTGCACCGGCGGGACGGACGACGGCCGGGCGTGCCTGCGCGGCTCCGACTGCAAGTCCGGCTACTGCGTCGATCGCGTGTGCTGCGCGACCAGCTGCGACGGCGAGTGCCAGGCGTGCAGCTCCGACCGCAAGGCCGACGGCTCGCCGAGCGGCACCTGCGCCAAGGCGCTGGCCGGCATGCCCTGCGGCGTCACCGCCTGCGCGCCGGTCACGGACGTGATCAACGGACAGCTCTGCAACGCGCAGGGCACCTGCGTCAGCTCGAGCTTGTTGTGCACGCCCTACCATTGCGATGCGCAGTCGATCGGATGCCGCACGACCTGCACGTCGAACGCCGACTGCCAGGCCGGCTTCGAATGCAGCGGCGAACGTTGTCGCGGCATCCTGCCCAACGGCGCAACCTGTCGCCACAACGACCAGTGTTCGGGCAACCACTGCGTGGACGGCGTGTGCTGCGAAAGCGCGTGCGACGGAGCTTGCGAGAGCTGCGCGCTGCCCGATAATCTCGGCCTCTGCAAGCCAGTCGCGAGCGGTGACCCCGGCACACCGAGCTGCGCGCCCTACAAGTGCAACGGCACGAGCGGCGCCTGCGCGACGAGCTGCGCGACCGACACCGATTGCACCGGCTCGCCCTGTGTAGGCAATGCTTGCAAGACCAAGGCGCTCGCAGAAAGCTGTAGCGCGGACGCCGAGTGCGAGTCGAAGCACTGCGTGGACGGCGTCTGCTGCGAAAGCGACTGCAAGGGTTGCCGCGCGTGCAGCGCTGCCGCCAAGGGCGACCCCGACTCCGTCGACGGCAAGTGCGAGCTCGTGGTGGCCGGGCGCGACCCGCACAACGCGTGCGCCGAGGACGAAGCGTCGAGTTGCAGGCAGGACGGCAGCTGCGACGGGCAAGGGGGCTGCCGGCTGTGGCGTCCAGGGACCCGCTGTGGGGAGGGCACGCGCTGCGAGGGGGACTTCGTGGTGGGCAAAACCTGCGACGGACTGGGCAGCTGCGCGACGACGCCGGAGACGCGCTATTCGTGCGCCAACCGCGGCGCGAAATGCATCGACGGCGCGTGCGCCAATCCGTGCGTGAGCTTTCCGGAGCCCTGCAAGCCGGGCACGCAGTGTGACGTGGTCAGCGGCGAGTGCATCCCGTCGTACGGGCAGGGCCGCGCCTGTGACGCGGACTATCAGTGCCTGACCGGGCACTGCGTGGACCGGGTGTGTTGCAACGACCCGTGCACGGACTCGTGCAAGGCCTGTAACCTCGGAGGCGATCTCACGGGAGTGTGCAGCGCGGTGCCGGCGGGGGAACCCCCGCGCGGCGAGCGCGTGGCCTGCAACTCGGACCCGGATCACCCGATCTGCGCGGGCAGCTGCGACGGTGCGGGAGCCTGCAAGTACCCGACGGTGCAATGCGATTCGCAGTGCAAGAACGGGACAGTGACCTTCAGCAACTGTAACCAGGGCAGCTGCGCGCGGGTCAACGCGGACCCCATCGTCTGCAGTCCCTACGCTTGCAGCTCGGCGGGGGACAAGTGCCTGTCGGTCTGCACGAGCGACGCGGACTGCGCGCAAGGTTTTGAGTGCAAAACAGCCGACGGCGGCGCCTCGGAATGCGTGCCGAAGCCTAACGGGCGCTGCAGGGACGACGCGACGTTGATCGACACCACGACCGGGCGCGAGATCACCTGCATCGCCTACAAGTGCCAGGCCGATCGCTGCAAGGAGACCTGCGCCAACGCGACCGACTGCCAGACCGGGTTTGTCTGCGACGGCGCCAGGCACTGCGTGCTCCCGCCGGAGGCGCTGAATCCGAAGGGGCCCGGCGCAGCCCCCGCGGCGGACGACGGCTGCGGCTGTCGCGTCGCGGGCCAACCGGATCGGCGCGGCGTCGCTTGGTTGGCCTTGCTCGGCGTGGGCCTGGCGCTGCGACGCCGCAGACTTCGTTCGAAGTGATTTCGGACGCGGGAAGGTTCTGATGAATCGGACAGTAACGTTGCGTCTCCTCGCTTTGGTTTTTGGGGCCGGGCTCGTCGCGTGGGGCTGCGGAGATGGTTCCAAGCAGTCGGCCAAGGTGGACCCTGCACATCCGAGCGCGGCCTCTCCCGCCGTCCTCGCCACACTTTCGAGCGCCGAGCGCCTGGCACGCGCCGACGACCGGCTGAAAAAGGACCTCGCCGCGAGCGCCGAAGGTTTCGCGCGACACGCGGACGGCTTGGTTTCGGCCGGCTGGCGCAAACCGCGGCTCGGCGCATTCCACAGCGTCGGATCGCGCGTGGATCTCTCGAGCGCCCGCGCGCCCTGGGAGATCGCTCTCGGCAAGAGCGAGAGTTACCGGCTGCGGCTCGTGCCGATCGAGGCCGCTGCGGTTCCGGGCGCCGAGTCGGGCGGGCGCGTGGTGTACGCGGGAGCTTATCCCGACGCGGATCTGCTGCTCGCCGCGAACGCGGCGCACACCGAAGCGCTGGTGCTCATGAAGAGCGACCGCGCTCCCGATCGCTATCGTTTCCGCGTCGAGCTCGGATCGGGCTTCTCGATGCTGCGCCAGGGCACGTCCGGCGAGGTCGAGGTGCTCGACGCGGGGGGCAGTCCGCGGCTGATCGTTCAGCGCCCCTACGCGCTCGACGCCACCGGCAAGCGCCGCGACGCCGAGCTCAGCCTCGGCGAACGCGAGATCGCGCTCCGTCTCGACACCAAGGGCCTCGCGTTTCCGATCCTGCTCGATCCCGTGATCCAGCCGGCAATCTGGCGCTATGTGAAGTCGCCGGGCCTCACGCAGCGCAACTACGCCAGCCTGGCGTACGACCCCGAGCGCGGCGAGACGGTGCTGTTCGGTGGAGACGACGGCAAGCTCCAGTCCGACACCTGGACCTGGAACGGCTCGACCTGGAAGCTCCGCTCGACGCTGGGACCGCTGCCGCGCGGCAACGTCGCGCTCGCGTGGGACCCGGGCCGCAAGGTGCTGGTGCTGTTCGGCGGGCGAAACAACTACACCACCGTCAATACCTTCGGCAACGAAACCTGGGAGTGGGATGGCACCAGCTGGACGCTGCGCAGCAGCGCGAACTCACCGCCTCCTCTCAACAATCCGGTGGCGGTGACGTTTCGCAACAAGGTGCTGCTCGTGGGCTTTGCGGGTTCCGGTAACGGGACGCAGCCGTCTGAAACCTGGGAGTGGGACGGCACGAACTGGACGAACAAGGCGCCCGCCACGGTGCCCACCTCCGTCAGGACCAATACCTTGGAGGCGCGGGCGCTCGTCGCCGATGCGGTCCGCAACGTGGCCGTGCTGCTGACTCAGAACGGACTCTGGGAGTGGAATGGAACGGACTGGACGGCGATCTCCCCCGCGTCGCGACCGAACGCGACTTTCCCCATCGCGGGAGGCTACGTCGGCGGCAAGGTCGTGTTTCTGGCAAGCTCACCGACGATCGTAGAGACGTGGACCTGGGACGGCACCACCTTCACGAAGCTCACGACCGCCGCCGCCCCACGAGGCGTCAACTACACCAATGTCAGCGCGGACGCCGACCGCGGTCTCGTGCTTTTCGGCGGCACGACCAGTGACTCCTACGTGACCAGCTCGACGTGGGAATTCGACGGAACCAACTGGTCCCAGCGAACCGGTGAGCAAGCACCCCAAGCGCGCCGTTATCCGGGGCTCACTTATGATCCGGTCCGCCAGCGCATGCTGGTGTTCGGTGGTACTCGCGGCGCCGGCAGCGGAACGGCCATGAACGAGCTCTGGTCATACGACGGCGCCGGGTGGAAGTTCGAGAACAGCAACCCGAGCACGTATTGCGGCGCTCCCGTGACGACCTGGAGCAACAAGCTCGGCGCGATGGTCGTTCACAATTGCCAGGCCGGCGTGACCTGGCTTTGGAACGGCACGAACTGGACGTTCGTTGCGGCCGGTGGCCCGGCAATTACCACCAATACCAACAGCTACTACGCGGCCCGATTGGCCGAGGACTCCGCGCGCGACGTCGTCGTGGCGGTGACGGCGGACAATGTGCGTCAGACCTGGGAGTTCAACGGAACGACCTGGACGCCGATCACGACACCCACCGTGATCGCACCTGGTCTCGGTTTGGGGCTGGGTTTGGCAGATGCTGCGCCCGGCATCCTGCTGTTCGACGCCTACGCATCCACCTGGACTTACCGAGGGGGTGATTGGCTGCGGATGCAACCGCCAGCGAGCCCGCCCGGTAGTCGCGGCGCGAACATCAATCCAATCCTCGTGCGCGATCCCGCGCGGCAGAGCGTGCTGGCGCTGGTTCGCGCGGGTACCGCGATGGTGGCGTCGGAATGGATCGGCGGCAACTGGGTGACGGCGCCGGTCGAGGGGCCCGCACCGTCTACAAATTCGATCGACGGCAACGCCGCCTACGACGCGCGACGCGGCAAGCTCGTGTACTTCGGAGACCTCACCGACACTAGCCTCTACGAGTTTCAGTTGCGCGGCGGGCCGTGCGACGCGGACACGGACTGCGATACCGGGCATTGCGTCGACGGCGCGTGCTGCGAGACCGCGACCTGCCCCGCCTGTCACGCTTGCAACGTGGCGCAGCAAGCGGGCGTTTGCGCGCCGGCCATCGATCTCTCCGATCCCGTCGATTGCCCCGCACCGAACACCTGCGGCCCCACCGGCACCTGCGGCAAACCGAAAGGCGCCGCTTGCGCCGCAAACG